>Ga0181569_10001470_pt1 | contig 18564 bp, 19 predicted proteins | sample 101ome_19_FD_132452 | JGI IMG/M metagenome (GOLD analysis project Ga0181569, IMG submission 132452) | Coastal salt marsh microbial communities from the Groves Creek Marsh, Skidaway Island, Georgia - 101405AT metaG (megahit assembly) | ecosystem: Environmental > Aquatic > Marine > Intertidal...
ACTGACAAGCGTTTGGTGATCTTCGGCATCCGCTTTGCGTGTCAGCATGGCATGGGTGGGTGCCGCCTCAAGGCTTCGCAAGAGATGATCAGGAGAGCGCATATCCAAATCAGAATTGCGCCAAAACACCCCGCCTAGAAATGGGAATCGGTGATCCTCAATCGCGGCAATAACCTCATCTTCAAAGACCTCACAGCCCTCGGTGACCCCAAAACTGCCATCTTTGGTATGGCGTCCGGCACGGCCAGCAATCTGGGCAAGTTCAGCCGCCGTCAACCGCCGTGGGCGCCGACCATCAAATTTGGTATCCCCTGCCAGGGCAACATGATCAATATCCATGTTCAAGCCCATACCAATTGCATCGGTGGCAACCAAATAATCGACCTCACCTGATTGAAACATCTCCACCTGCGCGTTTCGGGTGCGTGGGCTTAACGCCCCCATGACAACCGCCGTGCCGCCGCGTTGCCGGCGGATCAATTCAGCAAGCTGATAGACCTCGGCGATACTGAATACCACCACCGCGGAACGGCGGGGCAAGCGCGTGACTTTTTTCTGTCCTGACCAGCTTAACTTTGAGAAGCGCTGACGAATCTGGATGTCGATTTCTGGAAACAAGGCTTCGAGCACACGGCGAATCGTTTCCGCCCCCAAAAGCAGGGTTTCTTCATATCCACGCGCATGAAGGATGCGGTCAGTAAACACATGGCCGCGTTCCGGATCAGCGGCCAATTGCACTTCATCGATTGCCATAAAAGCCACACGGCGATCCATAGGCATCGCCTCAACCGTACAGAGAAAATAACTTGCTTTTTCAGGGACAATCTTTTCTTCGCCCGTGATTAAGGCAACACGGTCAGCCCCCAGCCTTGCCACCGCCCGATCGTAATTTTCGCGTGCCAGCAGGCGCAAAGGAAAGCCAATCATACCTGACGCATGCCCAAACATCCGTTCCATGGCGTAATGCGTCTTGCCCGTATTCGTCGGGCCCAAAATGGCAATAGGCGGAGGATGACGGGATGACATGGCGGTGTTCCAAATACTGATCTGATATCCTGCTTGCCATGCTTAGCCCAGCACCGCAAGCAAGGAATATCACATCACACGATCAGCGTCAGGCCGCTAATCCCCGTAAGACATAAGGCAAAATGCCGCCATGGCGGTAATATTCGGCCTCACCCTCGGTATCAATCCGGCATAACAGCGGCACTTCGTCCGTTTTGCCATCAGCGCGGCGGATGGTCAGGGTTACCGTCATCTTGGGGCTAACCCCGTGATCCAAGCCGGTGAGATCAAACATTTCATCACCTTTGATCTTAAGGCTTTCATGGCTAACCCCTTCAGGGAATTGCAAGGGCAGAACCCCCATCCCAATCAGGTTTGAACGGTGGATACGCTCAAAGCTCTCCACGATCACCGCTTTGATACCCAACAGGGCTGTGCCTTTAGCCGCCCAGTCACGGCTAGACCCTGTGCCATATTCCTTACCGCCCACGACCAGCAATGGCGTTTCATCCTCAGCGTAGCGCATCGCGGCATCATAGATGGATAATTCCGTGCCATCAGGCATTCGCGTCACGCCGCCTGTTGTCCCCGGCGCAAGTTCATTGCGCAGGCGAATATTGGCAAATGTGCCACGCATCATAATCTCATGATTGCCGCGGCGAGAACCATAGGAATTAAAATCCACCGGTCGCACCTGATAATGGTTGAGATAATCGCCAGCAGGCCCATCACGGCGAATGCTGCCTGCTGGTGAAATATGATCCGTTGTGATCGAATCCCCTAATTTAGCCAGCAGCCTTGCCCCGGTGATGTTTTGCACCCGATTAGGGTCAACGGTCATGGTCATGCCATCAAAATAAGGGGGATTGCGCACATAGGTGGAACCGCCATCCCATGCAAAGGTTTGGCTAGAGGGGGATTTGATTTTTGCCCATTCCTCAGTGCCTTTGAACACATTGCTGTAACGGCTGGCAAACATTTCTGGCGTCACAAAGCTTTCCATCACTTGCTTGATGGTGGCGTTATCTGGCCAGATATCTTTGAGATAAACAGGCTGGCCGTTGCTATCCTCACCAAGCGGATCACGCGTGATATCAAGCCGCATATTCCCAGCCAGCGCATAAGCAACAACCAAAGGCGGGCTAGCGAGATAATTCGCGATAACATCCGGGCTGACCCGACCTTCAAAATTGCGGTTCCCCGAAAGAACAGAGGCCACCACCAAATCATGATCATTGATGGCCTTTGAGATATCCACAGGCAGAGGGCCAGAATTGCCAATGCAGGTAGTACATCCATATCCCACCAGATTAAATCCAAGCGCATCCAAATCTTCTTGAAGACCAGCAGCGTTGAGATAATCCGTCACCACCTGACTGCCGGGGGCAAGAGAAGTTTTCACCCATGGTTTAACCTTAAGCCCGCGTTGCCGGGCGGCGCGCGCCACCAAACCGGCGGCGACCAGAACCGATGGGTTTGAGGTATTGGTGCATGAGGTAATGGCGGCAATAGCCACATCGCCTTCGGTCAGATGATAATCCTGATTAGGAACGGGAACTGATCTGGGCTCTGTCTGCCCTGCGTCAAAAATGGCCTTAGCAATAGATGCCGCCGCGTCGGTTAGGGCGACCCTGTCCTGTGGGCGTTTTGGACCAGCCAGAGACGGCACAATGCTGGATAAATCCAATTCCAGAACCTCAGTAAAGTTCGGCTCTGCCATTCCCGGCTCACGCCACATCCCCTGAGCTTTGGCATAGGCCTCAACGAGGGCGATATTGGCCTCATCCCTTGCGGTTAAGCGCAGATAATTAATCGTTTCGGAATCAATAGGGAAAAAGCCACAAGTCGCCCCATATTCCGGCGCCATATTTGCAATTGTTGCCCGATCAGCCAGCGACAAGTGATCAAGGCCATCACCGCAAAACTCAACAAACTTTCCAACCACGCCCTTTTGGCGCAACATTTCTGTGACCCTTAACACCAAATCCGTTGCCGTCACCCCTTCTTTCAAATGGCCATGCAGACGCAGGCCAATGACATCTGGCACAAGCATGGAAATAGGCTGACCTAGCATTGCGGCTTCTGCCTCAATGCCGCCGACACCCCAGCCAAGTACTGCCATTCCCCCGACCATGGTCGTGTGGCTATCAGTTCCAACACAAGTATCAGGATAAGCCACGCTTACGCCGTCCTGTTCATTAGTCCAGACGACTTGGGCTAGATATTCGACATTGACCTGATGGCAAATCCCAGTGCCGGGCGGAACAACACGAAAGTTCTTAAAGACTTTACTGCCCCATTGCAAAAAGACGTAGCGTTCCAGATTGCGTTGCATTTCTAAATCAACATTCTGGGCAAAGGCATTAGCACTGCCAAAATGATCTACCATCACCGAATGATCAATAACCAAATCAACAGGGGAAAGGGGATTAATGCGGTCAGGGTCACCGCCCATGGCAACCATAGCATCGCGCATAGCTGCCAAATCCACCACTGCCGGCACGCCAGTGAAATCCTGCATCAGCACCCGAGCAGGGCGATAGGCAATCTCTTGATCCGATGTGGCGCCAGAACGCATGCTGGCCATGGTTTCGATAGCCTCAGCCGTTACGCTATCCCCATCTTCATTGCGAAGCAGATTTTCCAAAAGCACCTTGATTGAAAACGGTAATGTTTTGACGCCGGGAAATTGTTCCGCCAGAGCGGCAATAGAAAAGAAATCATAAGTCTTATCACCAACCTGAAGCTGGCGCCGTGATTGGTCACGAAAAGTCGATACGGTTTTAGCCATTTTTACCCCCTGATACCTTACATATGATACTTTGCATAAACGGATTGCTATGCCTTCACCCAAACGCATGTTTTATGGTATCCAGATGATAACACATAGCCCATAAAGCATAACATTTTGGCTAGCCGGGGGGCGCCCCATCACTCGCCTTGGACGAGGACCAGTCGAAGGTGATTATAACAAACTATTTCCCCTTGAGAAGCCCCCTCCCACAGGTTTTGGGGATTGTGACTTGATCTCTGTCTGACAATCGTGATGATGGGGGGCAACACTATCAAATGAGCTTGGGTTTATGACGGCACCGCGACTCATCATCCGTAATCTCACCATCAGCCGTGGTGGATATCCTCTGATCACTGGCCTGAATGCCCAGCTTGACCAAGGGCAGATGATGCTATTGCGTGGCCCTAATGGATGCGGCAAAACAACATTGCTTCGTGGATTAGCTGGATTAATTCCCCTGGATACTGGTGATTACGCGATCAACGGGGTTAGCACCGCCAGTGATCATGCAAACATGATGCGCCAGCTTGTTCTCATTGGGCATCGAAACGCTAATGCTGAAAGTCTGGATGCTTATCATGCGCTTGCCATGACAGCAGGGCTTGCCGGGCTGGCACCGCGAGCGGATGATATAATGATGGCATTAGATACGCTAGGGATTGCAGAACTAGCCAAACGCCAGATTCACCATCTTTCTGCAGGCCAACAACGGCGATTAGCCTTAGCCCGGCTTGTTTTGTTCAAAGACGAGTCCCACCGATTATGGCTTTTGGACGAACCGTTTAACGCCTTAGATGATGATGCAGCCAACAAACTGCATGACCTGCTCAACCATCATTTAGCATCTGGTGGCACGGTGGTGATCAGTGGACACGGCGCAATGCCAATTACCGCCAGCCAGATTTTATATCTTGATCAGCTAAGCAATCAAAACAAAAGCGAAAGAGGCAAAGGCAGGCCATGACCACCATCTTATCTATTCCGATGATGATGTTTGTTCATGATTTGCGGTCTGCTTGCCGTTACCCTGGGGATATGTTGGCGTCAGTTATGTTTTTCGTCATGATTACCACCTTGGTGCCGCTTGGATTAGGCCCTGATCAGGCCTTGCTGGCCCAGATTGCCCCTGCAATTATCTGGATTGCTGTTATGTTGGCCAGCCTGCCACAAATGGATCGCCTATTCACACGAGAGGCAAGAGACGGTGTTCTTGAACAGATGTTGGTCAGCCCTGCGCCCATGCCATTACTGATGCTGGCAAAAGCCTTAGCTGCTTGGGTAATTATTATCTTACCGCTCATGCTTTCGGCACCTGTTTTGGCCTTAATGCTGGGGCTATCCTTTAACGGCTTATGGGCTATAGGGGCGTTCTTGGGTCTTGGTGGGCTTTGTCTTGTGTTGATAGGGTCTATGGCAGCAGGATTAACATTAGGGTCAAGGCGAAGCGGGGTATTTATTGCCCTGATTGTCCTACCCCTGGCGATGCCTGTCTTAATTTTTGGCGTGATGGCAACAACTGCAGTTTTGACTGGCGCTGACGCGAAGGGCCATTTCATGCTTTTAGCGGCATTAGCGTTGATTCTGTTGGTATTAGCCCCACCTGTTAGCGCGGCGGCCATCCGCTTTGCGGAAGAATAAGACGCTAATGAAAATCCCTTGTGACATGACATCGCATCTGGCTTTCGCTTGGCGCACATATCCTTTAAGGTGATGATATGTTTGACTACTTAGCCAACCCTACGCGTTTCCGAGCGATTACGGCCGTTATCTTTCCTGTGGCGGTGGTAATGACCGTGACGGCAATGTGTTATGGGCTGTATTTAGCCTTTTTTGCCTCGCCTGCGGATTACCAGCAAGGGGAAACGGTGCGGATCATGTATATCCATGTTCCAGCGGCATGGATGGCATTGCTCGCCTATCTGGCTATGGCGGTGTCTGCCATATTCTATTTAGTCTGGCGGCATCCGCTTGCGGATATCGGGGCGCGAGCGATGGCGGTTCCGGGGGCAAGTTTTGCCCTTATCACCTTGTTGACAGGATCATTCTGGGGTCGACCTATGTGGGGGACATGGTGGGTCTGGGATGCTCGGTTGACCTCTATGCTGATCTTATTTTTTCTTTATCTAGGTTATATTGCCCTTGCAGATGGCTTTGAACGCCCTGAACGCGGCAGCAAACCGGCTAGCCTGCTATTAATTGTTGGGGTGATAAATCTGCCCATTATTAAGTTTTCTGTGGATTGGTGGAATACCTTACATCAGGGTAGCAGTGTTCTGCGCTTTGGTGGGCCTAGCATTGATCCCGCCATGCTTTTGCCTTTGTTGATTATGGCTCTTGCCATGCTTGGATGGTTTATTTGTATTTCTATTCTGCGGATGAACACTTTGCTTGCCCAACGGCGACTTACCGCACTTGAGATAAGAGGACATTCGTCCCAAAGAGGCCAAGCATGAGCGGCGATATCGGATTTTTCGCAATGGGGGGATATGGGTTTTATATCTGGTCATCTTGGGGCGCGGCGGCAGGGATTCTCATCGCTGTCACTTGCCACAGCCTCATCCGATCATATCGGGTAAAGCGCCAGTTAAATCACCATATCACCGACCAAAACGAAGGAGATCATTTTGGCTGATCTCAGCCCAAAGATGCGTCGAGGTATTGGCCTTTTACTGATCCTAGCGGCGTTAGGATTAGCCGCTATGCTCGTGCTTAGTGCCTTGCGTGATCATGTGGTGTTCTTTTATGGGCCAACCGATATCCAAGCAAAGGCAAAACAAGGTCAGATTGTTCGGCTTGGTGGTTTGGTTGTTGATGACAGTATCCAGAAAGACCAAGACGGTATCCGTTTCCAAGTCACAGATCAGACCACCAGTATCGAAGTGCGCTATTCGGGCATTCTTCCTGACCTGTTTCGTGAAGGCCAAGGTGTCATTACCGAAGGCCGGCTAGATGGTGATATTTTTCAGGCTGACACCGTACTAGCCAAGCATGATGAAACCTATATGCCTGCTGAGGTTGCCGATCTTCTCAAAGATCAGGGCGTTTGGAAAGGCCAAGAATAATGCCGCATGGGACGGAAATTGGTCATTTTGCTCTTGCGTTGGCGTTTGGCCTGACTATCACACAGGCATTAGCACTATTTGCTGGCGCCAGATCGTCATCTGCGGGAATGATCCGGCTAGGCTGGCAGGCCGCAATCATGGCCTTTATCCTTGTGGTGATCAGCTTTGCCATGCTGACACTGGCCTTTTTGCGATCTGATTTTTCTGTTGCGCTGGTGGCGTCACATTCTCATTCGCTTAAACCTTGGCTTTATAAAGTTTCTGGTGTGTGGGGCAATCATGAAGGCTCACTTTTATTGTGGGTGTTGATCCTGACGCTGTTTGGGGCGTTGATGGCGGGGCAACTCCGTCGGATTAGTGATGGCCGTTCTACCATGGCCTATGCGTTGTCGATCCAAGGCATGATCTCGCTTGCCTTTATCGGCCTCATTCTTTTTACCTCTAATCCGTTCCTTCGTCTGACATCGCTACCTGATGACGGAAATGGGCTTAATCCTATTCTGCAAGACCCCGGTTTGGCCTTTCATCCACCTATGCTTTATCTTGGTTATGTGGGCTTATCTGTGGGCTTTGCTTTTGCAGTGGCGGCTTTGATTGAGGGAAGGGCTGATGCACGCTGGGCTGTGTTGGCGCGGCGATGGGTTTTGCTGGCTTGGGCGGCGTTAACCGCAGGTATCGCGCTAGGCAGTTGGTGGGCTTATTATGAGCTAGGCTGGGGCGGTTGGTGGTTCTGGGACCCTGTTGAAAATGCCTCACTCATGCCATGGCTTGTTGCCACGGCGCTCATTCATTCCCTCAGGGTAGTGGAAAAACGCAATCTCTTTCACAGCTGGACGGTATTGCTTGCTATCCTTGGGTTTGGTCTTAGCCTAATCGGGACTTTCATCGTTAGGTCAGGTCTGTTGACCTCGGTTCATGCTTTTACCAATGACCCGACGAGAGGCATTGTGATTCTGGTCATTATCATGATTGCGGTTGGCATACCGCTTATACTTTATGCCATGCGTGCAGGAACGCTAGGCCGTGACACAATGGCAGAAGCCCCTGCCTTGTTCAGCCGCGAAACCGCCCTTCAAGCCAATAACCTTTTGCTGGTTGTGACCACAGTAACTGTATTGACAGGAACGCTTTACCCATTGGTGATTGAGGCGGTAAATGGTGCGCGCATTTCTGTTGGCCCACCTTTTTTTGAAGCCAGCGTCGGCCCTTTGCTTGGCCTAATGTTGTTTTTCTTACCTGTCGCCCCGTTACTGGCATGGAAACAGGCCAGTTTTTCAAAGATATGGCGGCAAGTATGGCCCATGCTGATGATCACCGCCGTTCTCTTAGCCATTGTGCTGATGCTAATCAGCGGCATGAATGCCTTTGCCATTGCCACCATTGGGCTTGGCATATGGGTGATGACAGGCGTTGCGGTAGATCTATTCGCCGTCATGGGATTATGGCGCCAACACCCCACAGGGGCATGGCGGCGGTTAAGGGGAATACCCCTCCCGCGGCTTGGCATGAACCTAGCGCATCTTGGGGTAGCGGTGTTCACGATTGGTGTCGCCGGTGTTAGCTTTTTCGATGATGAGGTGATTAAGCGACTTCAGATTGGGGATCATATGACTAGTGGTGATGCCCAATTCACCCTGACCAGTGTTGCCCCTGTCATTGGCCCAAACTATAACGCCACTGCGGCGACAGTGGTCAAGACTGCGGCTAATGGTGAAAGCTCTGAATTCATAAGTGAGATCCGCACCTTTCCCGTTGCCCGAAGCCAAACCACTGAGGCCGCTATCCAGACAGGATTTTTAGGCGATACTTATGTTGTCTTTGGTGGCGGCACGCCTGAAGAAGGCTTTGTCATTCATATTTATGAAAAACCCTTTATCACTTGGATTTGGGGTGGTGCAGGTCTGATGGTGATCGGCGGCATTATCACGATGCTAGGTCATCCCACCCGAAGACAAGAGGCTTAATCCATGACCTTTCGGCCAGTCTTTATCATTCCTGTTCTTGTTTTCTTTTTGTTTGTTGGCGTGTCGTTATGGGGCTTGCTTGCCATCACCAATGGCAACAGGGATACGCAATCTATTGGGTTTTCGATGCAAGGTCAGACGATACCTTCAGTGACGTTACCGCTTCTCAAAGTCACTGATCAAGATGAGTTTTCACTTAACAATTGGCAGGGTCAGGCCTATGCCATAAATGTTTGGGCATCATGGTGTCCCCCTTGCCGCGCAGAAGCACCAGCGATTGAACGCTTATCAGATCACCTCCCTGTTCTTGGGATCAATCAGCGTGATGAGCAAGAAAACGCCTTGGATTTTCTTAACACTTTTGGTGATCCTTACACCGCTATTGGCGTCGATAGGGATGGTAGAGCCAGCATTGAAATTGGTGTTCAGGCTTTACCTGAAACTCTGATCATCGGGCCAGATGGCACTATCATTCTGCATCATCGTGGGCCTATTTTTGCCAATGAGATGAATGGGGTGATCCGTGATGCGCTAATCACCTTGGGAATTACGCCATGATATGCCGCCTAACTTCCCAAACGCTGATGGTGCTGATCATGGTTATGATGGTATCGTTGTCTGGTTCATTATTTAGCGCGCTACCAACACCAGCCCATGCGATTTTACCCGAAGAGCAGCTGACCAATCCTGCTGATGAGGCCAGAGCCAGAGCCCTTGCTAATGAATTGCGCTGTTTGACTTGCCAGAACCAGACTGTTGATGACAGCAATTCTGATTTCGCAATTACCATCCGAAGCATCATTCGAGAGCAAATCACAAATGGCAAAAGCGATGATGATATTCTGAACTATTTGCGGCAAAGATATGGGGATTATATTCTCTTCTCACCGCCATTTAACCGCATGACTATGGTGTTATGGCTTACCCCTATTATTGTTTTGATCCTTGGTCTTGGCATTATCATATGGACACGGCCGCGTCTGGCTAGCGTCATAGACGACAGAAAGATAAAATGATGATGGTTAGCAGCTTTATCATCAGCCTTACAATTATGGCAGTTATGGTCATGGCAATGATGGGCCTAGTGATGCGGGGCACTGGGGTTTTGCCCCATGGCAGGCTAGGTTTGCTAATCATTCTGCCAATGCTGGGGGCGATTATTATTTACGGCGTAATTGGTTCGCCTGAGTTTTCTGATCAGCCGCTATCCATGCGCACAGAAGAACTTCAGATCAAAGCAGAAATTGAGGCAGAGCGCGAACAGATCATTGCTCAACGTCTTGCTGCCGCTGAAGCCTACACAATGGCAAATCCTGGTGATATTACCGCCATGCTTATGTTGGCAGAGGCCGCCGCCGCCGCGAAAGAATATGAAATTGAGATTGCTGCCCTTGAAGCAGTGATTGCGTTAACCAATAACAGCACTGTCCGTGCGATGCTGGCAGAGGCGATGACACGGCAGGCTGATGGCATTGTCACTGAGGCTGCCGCTGCCTTATTGCGGCAAACCATGGCGGAGAACCCTGAAGATTGGCGTGCGCCTTATCTCTATGCGCTTTATGCCAGCCAGAAAGGCAATGATGAGCAAGCTATTTTAATATGGCAGGACCTAGCCAAGCGCGTCAAAACTAGTGAAAATGGCCAGCAAATGCTTGACCTGATTAACGATCAGCTTCGTGATATGGCAAGAAAATCAGGTCGTGACGAACAGACATATATCATCACACCTTAATACTGATCGATACTTTCCCAGCGCAACAGCATTAGCGTTGACGGCGCCGACGGCGGCCTGATCTTTCCCCGCCCGCACCAACAGAACCAGGTTCATCAAGCTGACGCGGCGGCATTTTCACCACAGATGATAGCTTGGCATAAGGGTCCGTTTTATGAGGAATAGCCATAGCCTTAACAAAATGATCTTGGAACGATGGCTCAACAGCAGTTTCAATTTTTTCAATACGCCGGACAATATCTTCAATTTCTCGACGCTGCCCTTTATTCAAAAGGCATATTCTTGCCCCTGTGCCAGCAGAATTGCCTGCTGAACGGACATTCTCAATCTCACAGTCAGGGATCATTCCTAAAACCATGGCATATTTTGGCTCAATATGTGTGCCAAAAGCCCCCGCCAGAACGACATGATCGACATGATCAATTTCCAGCTTATCCATCAATAGACGGAAACCAGCATAAAGCGCGGCCTTAGCAAGCTGAATAGCGCGAATATCATTCTGCGTAATGGCAACCGTTTCTGAAACCCGATAACGGAAGGTACGCCCATCTTCCTCAATACGTGGCGAGATATCAGCTTTCTTGCCATCGACCACACCATCTTCGGATATGATGCCGCACAGATACATCTCTGACAGCACCTCAATAATTCCTGACCCGCAAATACCGGTAATCCCAGTGCTGGCAATCGCATCCGCGAACCCAGCTTCGTCAGACCATAAATCCACACCGATTACCCGAAACCTTGGCTCAAGCGTATCAGGATCAATCTTAATGCGTTCAATCGCTCCTGGCGCGGCGCGTTGGCCACTGCTGATCTGGGCGCCTTCAAAGGCAGGACCAGTCGGGGAAGATGCCGCCAACAGACGATGGCTGTTTCCACAAAGGATTTCTGCATTAGTGCCAACATCTACGACTAGTGTCATGGCCTCTGTCGCATCAGGGCGCTCCGCCAATGCCACCGCCGCCGCGTCAGCCCCAACATGACCAGCAATACAAGGCAGAACATAAACCCTAGCCCCTGGATGGACAGTAAGGTCTAGTTCACTCGCCAGTGTTTCAAAAGACTGATCAATGGATAGCGCAAACGGCGCACCGCCAAGTTCAATAGGATCAATGCCAAGCACGAGGTGATGCATCACTGGATTACCAACGAGAACAATCTCAATGATATCATCTTGGCTGATGCCGCCATGTTGAGCTGCGCCATCAAGCAATTGTTGAAGCCCTTCACGCACCGAGGCGGTCATTTCTTCAGCGCCGCCAGCATTGAGAAACCCATAGGATACTCGACTCATCAAATCTTCGCCAAAGCGGATTTGTGGGTTCATCGCCCCTGATGAGGCCAGCACCTCACCGCTATTCATATCACAGAGATGCGCGGACATCGTGGTGGAGCCAATATCAATCGCTGCGCCAACAATACGATCCTTAAGACCAGGCCATACCCCAATAATGCGCGTGCCATCGCGCAAGGCAACGGTAATTTCCCATTTCCCTTTGCGCAACACCTGCTGAAGCTCACGCAGGACATGAAGATCTGCGGTAATGTGACCTTCAACACGATCAGGCCATTGTTCTCTGAGCGCTTCGGCTACCCGGCGCAAATCGCCTGAAGGTTCGTGCATATCCGGTTCGCGAACTGAGATATAACAAAGCCGCGTGACTGCATCGACTTCAATGACTCTGGCGTCAGCTTCTTTGCGAACCACTTGGGCATGCACTTGTGAGGTCGCAGGAACATCAATAACCGCATCTTTGAGCAAAGTGGATTGGCAAGACAGACGCCGATCATCAGCAAGACCGCGTTTGTCAGCGTATCGGTCTTCGACCTTTGATCGTGGTGAGACGGAATCCTGTGATGAACGGATACCATGTTTTGAAAAATCACCGTCTCCTACCACCACCTGACAACGCCCACACATGGCACGGCCACCGCAAACCGAATCGATATCTACCCCAAGGCTTCGCGCTGCCTGAAGCACAGTCGTTCCAGCAGGAACATGGCCTTGCCTGCCGGATGGGGTGAACACAACCTTGATATCCTTTGCTTGGATATCGTTGGTTTCATTTTTGTTGCTATCCATATTTTCAAGTTTTGCCATGTTTATGGTCTCTAGGTTCAATGCGAATAGACTTTATCCTAATGTGTCGTAGGCAAGGAGTTATGCTCGCCGACGGCGACGTTCACGATCACCGCGCGCACCCCGGCTTTCCCCTTCGGCGACAGGCTCACGATATTTCTTAATCCAACGGCGGCATTCTGGGTCAGTTCCCATCATAACATCAGCACCCATAATCCCTGACATTTCTTCAGCATGCAAAGGGTTCATAATAGCAGAGGTCATTCCCGCACCAACAGCCATTGCCAAGAAAGCGGCATTCATGCCATGCCGGTTTGGCAAGCCAAAAGAAATGTTAGATGCCCCACAAGTGGTGTTAACCTTAAGCTCTGTCCGTAGGCGGCGGATCAAATCAAGCGCAGAACGGCCAGCCAGATTAATTGCCCCCACCGGCATAATCAAAGGATCAACTACCACATCTTCGCGTGGAATACCAAAATCTTCGGCGCGCTCAACAATTTTCTTGGCGACTTCATAACGCACATTTGGATCTTCGGAAATGCCTGTTTCATCATTTGAAATGGCAACAACAGCGGCATTATATTTTTTCACCAGTGGCAAAACGACCTCAAGACGCTCTTCTTCTCCCGTAACCGAATTGACCAGTGGCTTACCCTTATAGACAGAAAGTCCAGATTCAAGAGCCTCAACAATAGAGCTATCAATCGCCAGAGGAATATCAACATGATCTTGAATCAGTTGGATGCATTCTGCCAAAATCTTTGGCTCATCCGCCATCGGGATACCAGCATTCACATCCAGCATGGTTGCCCCTGCCTCAACCTGGGCAAGCGCATCAGATAACACACGAGAATAATCCCCTTCTGCCATTTCTGCGGCAAGCAGTTTACGGCCAGTTGGATTAATCCGTTCACCAATGATACAGAATGGCTTTTCAAAACCAATTTCAATCTCTTTTTTGTGTGACGACACGCGGGTAATGGTCATATTGGGACTCCTCTTTTGGTCTGAGTTCGCTAATTTTCTGTTAACATCGATATTTCATCATGGCAGATATTTTCAAGTCTCTGCCTTAGATCCTTTTTCCCAATAGAAAGCCTTGAATAAGGCCTTATTTGGGTGTTGGTACGCTAAAACCTCCCTTAGGAAGAAGCGAGATATTGCCTGCGGCGACTTCGGTTGCCCAAACGGCAGTTTTAGCAACGCCGCCAAAGGGATAATAGTGGAAATGGTGCAATTTGGAATTTTCATCACTCGCCATCGCTTCGGCAAGTCCTGCGATCAGCAGGTGTGGGGATTGCACGGTTAGCAACTTGGTAACATTACGCGCTTGTTTGGCAATAAACCGCATTGAGGGGCCAATGCCAGAAATCTGGGCAAATCGAAACAAAGTTTTAATGGTAGCAGGGCCAGGAATGCCAATACGGATAGGCAACTGGTTGCCAGCCTCACGGATCGCATTTTCCCACGCAACGACCGCAGCGGCATCAAAACAGAATTGGGTTTCGATATAGAGATCCAACCCTTCACGCTTAGCAAACTCATTCTTCCATGCTAAGGCCTCAGCCAATTGCGGATCAGTAATATCAGGGCTTCCCTCAGGGTGTCCTGAAACGCCAATCTTGCTAATGCCTGCGGATTGCAGAACCCCTGTTTCAAGGATTTCCATGCTAGAGGCGAAGTCACCAACGGGATGGGTCACACCGCCGCCAATAACCAGAACTTCATCAACCTTTGCACGTGATGTCATATCCGCGACCAATTCGGCCAGCTGTGCTTTTGATTGAATTGACCGCGCGGCAATATGAGGAACCGGGTTCATGCCGTCATCACGCAGACGCTTAGCGACATTGACTGTATCAACAGGGTCTGTGCCTGGCAGAAAGGTGACATTCACCGTGGTGTTTTCAGCCAGAATATCCGAAAAGCTTTCGATCTTGGCAGCACCAGGAGGAGTGACCTCAATAGACCAATTTTGTCCAGCCTTGGCAATTGCGTCTATGGAAATACTCATTTTCCAGCTCCTTAAATGGATATATCAAGTAAAGGTATGACCCTACCAGCCATAGATAGGGTAATAGATAGGATTTCCGTATGATAATGGCCAGATGGCGGCCAACAGTCTCTTATTTACGACAATCTTAACTGCACAGGTGACTTATGATGCTTCTAGTCCACCTGCTTCTACCATTTTGGCAATCCGGCTTTGGGGATATGCTTCCACCAACTGATCAGCTTTGGCACTAGCCTCAGCCTGCAGATCATCACCACATGCCACAGGTTCAGATTTCCGCCATTCCGCCAGATAATCATCTGTTGAATCAGCCCCATCACGCATAGCTGCAGCGTCAATAGCAATGGCAAAACGCTGGGGCAATTCGATCTTGGCTTGGCGACGGTTACGACCGCGGCCTTCCTCTGCTACCACCTGTGCAGGGATATCTCGCCAATAAATGACTGTGATTGTCGCCACTAGGGGTTAGGCCGCAGGCTTTGCGGCAACCATTGCCTTTGCCGTTTCCACCGCAACCGCGGCATCTCGACAATAAGCATCAGCCCCAATGGAATTGGCAAACGCTTCATTCAATGGCGCGCCACCAACGAGAACGATATAATCATCCCGCATGCCTTTTTCGACCAGTGCATCAATAACTACCTTCATGTAAGGCATAGTAGTGGTCAAAAGGGCAGACATCCCCAGAATATTTGGCTTATGCTTTTCAAGCGCTTCGATATAATTTTCAACAGGATTATTAATACCGATATCAATCACTTCAAATCCTGCCCCTTCCATCATCATGGAAACAAGATTTTTTCCGATATCGTGAATGTCACCTTTGACTGTGCCGATAACCATTTTACCCTGTTGTGGGGCGCCAGTTTCAGCAAGTAATGGGCGCAGAACCACCATGCCAGCTTTCATTGCGTTTGCTGCCATCAACACTTCAGGCACGAACAAGATACCATCGCGGAAATCAACACCCACAATGGTCATGCCCTCAACCAAGGCATCTGTCAGAACACGATATGGAGTCCAACCGCGCGAAAGGAAAATATTAACAGCCTCAACCACCTCATCCTGAAGACCATCATAAAGGTCATCGTGGATTTGCTGAACCAATTCTTCGTCGTCAAGTTCTTCTAGAATGATATCGTCTTCATCAGCCATGATAATCCCCATTAAATAGAAATCTGAAATTACATTAGTCTCATTTTAGAAAAAACGATTGAAAGAATTCCGACATATATTTATCTGCAATCGGCATCCTTATCTGTTCCAGGTTAATTCAGTGTTGTTTAAGGTTCATTATCCTCTGGCATCTCATGCTGGTAGCGATGCAAAATGATCATCACAACAACCCCAAAAACAAGCGATATCCCCGTTAGGCCAAAGACCTTAAAAGTTGCCCATTGTTGGGTCGTCAGATGCCGCCATGCTACCTCATTCGCCGCGGCCATGGTAACCATCATGATGATAAAACTAAATGTCAGATCACGCCATACATTTGATTCCGCAGGCAAAGGCAAATGCCCCATCATGGCACGCACAGGGTTACGCCCAATCAGATAGCCAATCAGGATAACACCTGCGATAGTCAAACTGGCCACGGTAGGTTTGATTTTGATGTAAAACTCATCCGCCATAACAATCGTCAAACCCCCAAAAAACACCACCAGAAGACAGCCGAAAGCCGCCATTTTAGGGAGTCTGCGTTCCAATTGCCATGAAAGGAAAAGCGAAATCAGGGTGGCCAAAACCAAAGCTGCCGTTCCAGCATAAATTCCAAAAAAATAATTCACCCCGAAAAAGATGATCAAGGGGCCAAACTCTAATAAGGATCGCCATTTATGTTGTTGCGGGTTTTGTTCAGGCAAAGCAGTCATCAGGCAGCGTCCTTACGAGCAGTCATGAGTATTTCCCAAGCGTTGCGAATCAGATCGCCATTAGCTGTAGGGGTTCTTGCCTCTTCTGACAGCATCCGCCGCCATCGTCTAGCCCCTTTTTGACCATTGGCAAAGCCTAACATATGTCGAGTGATGGCTATTAGCCGTTCGCCTTTCTCCACTTCAGCATCAGCATAATTCGCCATGCGTGCCATGATCTCATCTTCATCTGGTGGGGATTGATCATAAATCATGGCCGCCCATAGGCCAAATTGGTAAGGATACTGGTAAGCTGCGCGGCCTATCATCACCCCATCCATCACTTTAAGAGCAGAGGTAATGATGTCTGCACTGGCAATCCCGCCATTAATGCTGATGGGCAAGTCAGAAAGGCGGCGTTTCAGATGATAAACACGATCATAATCAAGAGGCGGAATATCACGATTTTCCTTTGGGCTTAATCCCTTAAGCCACGCTTTGCGCGCATGGACAATCAGATGATCACTGCCGCCGCGGCAAACCGCATCAACAAAATCATCTAGCCCTTTATCGACATCCATATCATCAATGCCAAGCCGACATTTGACACTCACAGGCTTTGCGGTGGCTGATTTCATCGCCGCCACGAGATCAGCTACTAATTCAGGTTCTGCCATCAAGGCCGCCCCAAATCGGCCAGATTGCACACGGTCAGACGGACATCCCACATTCAGATTGTATTCAGCATATTGATAAGGTTCTGCCAGGCGCACCGCTTCTGCTAACGCCTCAGGATCAGCGCCGCCAAGCTGAAGAATAATGGCATCATCCTGATTATCAATATGATGACCTGATAACAGCCTATCCCTTTGCCCATGGCGAATCGCATCAGCAGTGACCATTTCGCTATAAAGCGCAGATGAAGGGGCAAGACAACGGTGAAAAAACCGGCAATGCCGATCGGTCCAGTCCATCATAGGTGCCACCGATAATCTGTGAATTGGTGAAAATCTGCTCGTCTTCATTCGCGAAACCATACCCTAATCATCAGCGCCCTGCCCCTTAGCGGCATGGGATCTGTTGCATACAATATTTTTGTCTAACCATACGATGTTGTCAAACCGTCTTCACGCTTCATGTTGGGCAAACGGATTGAGACCTTCTGGGCTATCGACATTGATTACCCAACAATCCTGATCATAAGATATTTGTTTTTCTAAAATTGCATCAGCAGCAGGACTTTCAATCCAAGCATCGTCATGAAGAGCTGCCCAAACATAGCCCTTATCAGGATCATGATGCCGGCCTTCAATGCGTGCCTGTCCGTTCCGACCTTCTAAACGCACAAACATAGCGCCGCGTTCTGCGTCACCGCGATGCGTTAAGACCACAGAAACCATTTCACGATTGGCTTCTGCCATGACTGCCGCCACTAGCATCGCCGTAGTTAGACGCGCCATGGGCTAAAAATCCGAACAGCGGCCATTCTTTTCCCAATCGCCAAAACGTGTTGGCTCAAGACCTTTTGGTCCACCTGTTTCCACCAGCGTTTCGACTTGATCTGCCGTTTCGCTTTGTGGGTTAGGGTTATCGCTATCAACGATGCCTGACGCCCCTGACGCCGCCCGTCCCGCTGTTTGATCAGATTTTGTCATGTTTAAGTCTTTTTCCATGCTTTAAATATGGGCAACATAACCGCTTATGACAAGGCATCAGGGCAAATTGCTATCGCTGGTTATTTTTAGGGGCGAAACACAGGCAAAAGCATCACAAATCTGATGGATGGAACTGGACAAACGCATCCATCATCCTCATGATCTGGTCATGGCTTCCCGAAACACTAAACCTGAACCCTCACGCCTAACTGCTCTAGCCGCTTTTGAAGCGGTAATGACTGCGGCAAGAACCCTTGATGACTGCCTTGAGCAAAGTGCTGATTATCAAAACCTTGAGCCGCGTGATCGTCGTTTCTGCCGTCGTTTGGTTACCACCGCTTTACGCCATCATGGTGAGGCTATGCTGGCGTTGCGCCACTATGTGCCTCGCCCACCCAAAGGCCG
>Ga0181569_10001481_pt1 | contig 18491 bp, 23 predicted proteins | sample 101ome_19_FD_132452 | JGI IMG/M metagenome (GOLD analysis project Ga0181569, IMG submission 132452) | Coastal salt marsh microbial communities from the Groves Creek Marsh, Skidaway Island, Georgia - 101405AT metaG (megahit assembly) | ecosystem: Environmental > Aquatic > Marine > Intertidal...
GTAAGAAAGGTGACAAAGTAGAGATGGCATGGACTGATCGTAAAGGGAAGTCTGGTAAAGGGTCTACTAAAGTTAAATAAAAAAACTTATATTTAAATAGACAAATCAAGAGCTAAAGGAAAATATTTCAGGCCAATAAGTGTTTGAAATGCCGATGTTAGGTTAAAAGTAAGGTAAAAGTTACAATGAGCTGTAAAAAATCGTAAAAAATGTCCAAGTTGTGGAAGCTTTTTAACCAAGAAGAATGGTAAGAAAGCTGGCATTCAAAGATATAAATGTACTGAATGTAATCACAATTTTTCTTCCCAAAAAAGACCTAAAAAACTACAACAAATTATCTTTTACGATTATATCTACAAGAGACAAACTTTAAAAGATTTATCAAACAAATATTGTAGAAGTACTAAATGGATTCAAGAGCAGATCAAAGCTTATGAGCCTGATGAAAAAAAGCATAATCCAAGAGAAGTAGTATTAGTGTGTGATGCAACCTTTTATGGGAAGAAAAAAGACAAGCTTGGCACTTTAGTTTTTAAAGATGTAATTGAAAATGAAATTCTTATTTGGAAACACATACAAAGTGAAAAACAAGTCGATTATTTTTATCTCAGAGATAGATTACTTGAATTGGGATACAGAATTCTGTCTGCGACAGTAGATGGGAGAAGAGGCTTATTTAAGGTCTTTAAAGCGTATCCTACTCAGATGTGTATATTTCATCAGATAAAAATAGTTCAAAGATATATAACATTAAACCCTAGACTACAAGCAGGTAAAGATTTAAAGAAAATCATTTCCAAAATCAAATATACAAATGAGAAAAACTTTTCAAAAGCACTTGATATTTTTTATATCAAACATAAAGAGTTTATCGAAGAAAAAACTACAAACCCTGAAACAAAAAAATCATTTTACACTCATTATAAAGTGAGAGCAGCTTACAGAAGTTTAAGAGCAAACTCTTCATATCTTTTTACGTACAAGAACAACAAAAATTTATCAATTCCTAGGACAACTAATCCTTTAGAAGCTGAAGTGTTCTCTCCAATGAAAAACTTGATAAATGTACACACTGGAATGAGTAAAAGCTTGAAGTTAAAAATGGTTGATAATTTTCTATTAAATTATAAGAAATATTGATTATTTAGCCTGAAATATTTTCCTTTAGCTCGGGGCTTACAAAAAACGAGGTGTTAACGGATTAGATTTGTGTCGATGAAAGTGGGGACATTCCATATCTTCTCCATTCATAATCATTTGACTTGCAAATGTATGTCTCATTTGATAAAGGTTTCTATACTGGAATGTGAACAAAAAATAAAACCTTAATCTATATTGTTGTATCATACTCTTTATATAAAAATTGATTAGAGAAGATAATGACAAGCTTAATACTAGATGCAAGTGCAACTGTTAGAAATAAGATACATGACCTTTTACTAGAACTAGATTCGGAACATATGGATATCGAAACATTTGAAGATGGTTCTGAAGCATTAGAGTTTATTCAAGAAAATGATGTTGATCTTGTTTTTTCAGCAATAGAAACAACAGGGCTTGATGGGATTAGCTTTGTTGATATGGTTCTAAGAGATAATCCAAAAATTGTTTCAAAACTATTTATTGTAACCTCTCAAAAAAATACGGAAAACCTTGAAGAGATGAAAGGGGTGGGTGCAAAACGTTTCATACGTAAACCTATTAATGAAGAGCATTTTCGACATTTTATTGTACCTGAGATTCATAGAATAATAAATTTTTAGAAGACTTTCTTGACCTATTACGGCAGTAGAGAAAAATGTTATCATTGTTTTAGGCCCAAAAGCTCATGTATGTGCAGACATGTATCTCCAGTGCAGACGAGAACTAAGTTTGTAATATTAATGCATCCAAAAGAGTTCAAAAAAGTAAAAAATAATACTGGATATCTTACAAAGCTATCACTTCCAAATTCTGAACTATTTATAGGTATTAACTTCTCTTCTCATCATAGGGTGAATGAGATCATTGAGACTTACAAATCCTATATACTTTTTCCAAGCTTGGATGCTTTGAATCTTTCTAGCCAAAACCTACAAATAGATAAACATACAAATGAAAAAGAAATAGCAATATTTTTAATTGATTCAACATGGAGTTGTACTAAGAGTATTTTGAATCAAAGTAAAAATTTAAAAACTTTGAATCATCTTAGTTTTGAAACTCAACGGGTTTCTCAGTATGATATAAAACAACAGCCACAAAAAAATTATTTATCAACAATAGAATCAACTCATGTCGTTTTAGAGCTTTTAAATCTTCAAGGTATTGAAGAGATTAAGGAAAAAGAATTAGAAAACTTTTTAAATCCTTTCTTTAATATGATTCAATATCAAAAAGAATTAATCGCAAATCCTAAGAGTCATGCCGTAAGATTTAAAAAGAAAAGAGTTGAACTATTCTGATTGTTTTAATTGATGATAAAGTTTAGAAGCATCTTCAACTGCAGTTCTGTTTGGAACAGTACGAATGGATAGATAAGTAGGATTTCCATTTGAATCAATCTTTCTTAAAACTGTTGCATGGACCCAGTAATGTGCACCATCTTTTCGTTTATTTTTAACAATTCCTTCCCAGAAACCTTTACTTTGAATATCATCCCATAATCCTTGAAAAGCAATTTTAGGCATATCCGGATGTCTCAATAGGTTGTGTGGCTCACCAATAAGTTCTTCTTTTGTGTATGCAGCGATTTCACAAAAAATTTCATTTGCATAAAGAATAATACCATTTGAATCTGTTTCACTTAAAATATATTGGTCTTTTCCAAAAAACCATTCATCGGATTCAGGGTCTTTATAAATCTTATCTTGCATTGTACAGATCCTTATTGATATTTTAGTAAAGCATAATAACATAATTTAATGCAATAATGTGTTTATCAAAGTTATTTTTTAATCCTTTTAGAAGCGATACTGCTATATCCTTTCAAAAAATCTAGACAAAGGTTGGAGAATATGACGGGTGGTTTTTTTGCTGTTTTTGATGACATTGCAATGTTACTTGATGACGCAGCAGCTATTAGTAAGGTAGCATCAAAGAAAACTGCTGGTATTTTAGGTGATGATTTAGCTGTAAGTGCTCAAAAAGCATCAGGTTTTGCATCTTCGCGTGAGATTCCAGTTTTGTGGGCTATTTCAAAAGGTTCATTTAAAAACAAGCTTATTATATTGCCATTTGCATTTTTACTTAGTGCATTTGCACCTTGGGCAATTGTGCCAATTTTATTACTTGGTGGTGTTTATTTAGCGTATGAAGGTGCAGAAAAAGTTTATGAATATTTTTATCCACATGAGAAGAAAAGAACTGAAATAAAAAAACTTACTACTGAAGAGATTTTAGAACTTGAAAAAGAAAAAATAAAGTCAGCTATCATAACTGATTTTGTTTTATCCGTAGAGATTATCATCATAGCGCTTGGCAGTGTGATGGACCAAACTATTACACTTCAAATTATTGCTGTGAGTGTAGTTGCTATGCTTGCAACTGTGGCTGTTTATGGAACTGTTGCAATGTTGGTAAGAATGGATGATTTTGGATTAAAGATCATTGAAATGGGAGATGAAAAGAATAAGGTTTTAAACTTCATAGGAGACACACTTGTTTCAGCTTTGCCTAAGATAATTCGTTTATTGACAGTTGTTGGAACTATAGCGATGTTGTTGGTTGCCGGAGGAATTTTTGTTCACAATATTCCTCAAATACACGATATTGTTCATAACCTTCCAGAGCTTTTTGCAAATGTTGCAGTTGGGTTATTTATAGGTGGAGTTGGGGTTTATCTTAAGTCATTGTTCGTGAAGGGATGAGTTGATGCAGGTTCGAAATAGTATTTTTTCTAAACCATTTTTAGAATCGCTTTTTTTTACTCAAAATAAGTGGCATCAGCATGGTGTATTTATCCATACACTTAGAGTCGCTTATCATACCCTAAAAGCTGGAGAGTTGAAAATGTTTATGGCAGCGCTTTTACATGATTTTGGTAAACCTTCATCTGCTTTTGTAAAAGATGATGAAGATAGAGAATTTGGTGAATACAGTTTTACAGATCATGAAGAAAGAAGTTATCAGATCATTAAAGAGTGGCCATTTATAAGTGATTATACGAAAAATCTAGTTCGCTATCATTATCTGATACGAGATATTAAAAAATCTAAAACTGAAGATTACGAACGCTATGAGATAAAAAAGAAAATTTGGGATAGTTTAGATCAAGAGATGCAAAAAGATCTTGAAACGTTTTTAGTCTTTGATGATCTTGGAAAAGGGAGGAAAAGGAGATGACTTCTAAAAATCATACTCCTCCATACAAGGTGCAGATCCAGAGGATACTAGGCAGTATTTAGATCCTTTTTCAAATTCCATAATATATGGTCTAATTTCAATGTTTAGCTTTTTAGCTACACTTGAAATAGTGGATTTTTTCTCAAGTTCTTTTTTTGATAAATCACAAGTTTTAGGAGTTACTTCCTCATTTTCTACCATAATTTTTTTAAGTGTTTCAAGAGGATTTTTTGATTCATGGATATACTGAGTGAGAGCATCAGAGTCATATTTTGGAAGTTTGTGAAGAAAAATATAGTAAGTATTTTTATCTAAGACACTTTTATTTGTACTTAGTAAAGTGATATATTTTCTTGAAAATGGGCACATAGGATCTACAAAAATAAAGTTTGTCGATTTTTCACCAGAACCCATTTTGATTCCATATCGTTTTATAGATTCTAGTAAGGTTCTAGTCTCAGATGATAAAGAGTCATCTTCAAGGTTTAGTTTTTCCAAAGCAAGCAAAGAAACAGTACAAAAAACAAGAATAAATAAGTATTTCATTTTGATCTACCTCACTTTTTTATAAATTAAAAAATTGTAGCATACAAATGTATACAATATTTCATTTTTGTGATTAAAAAATAGACCATAAAGGTCTAGAAAGGAACAGTGTTATTAATTATTTGTTAAACATCACAGAACCGAGTCGAATCATGTTAGAGCCACATTCGATTGCGAGTTCAAAATCTTGACTCATACCCATAGAACAAATTGTAGCACCTTCTAATTGCCCATATATAGAATGAGTCGTTTCAAAACTTTTTTTGATTATCGCTTTATCTTGAGTGTGAGCTCCAATGCTCATAACACCCTTGAGTTTAATGTTGGGGCATGTTTTTTGTATCTCTTTATATATCTCTATAGCATTCTCTGGCATCACACCATGTTTAGAATCTTCTTTAGCTGAGTTGATTTGTAAAAGACAAGAGAGGTTCATATCTCTTGTGAGTAGCTTCTTTTGAAGTTCTCGTGCCAGTTCTATAGAATCTAAGGCTTGAAAAAGTGTAGGATTTATATCTAGTAAGTTATTTATTTTATTTTTTTGAAGGTTTCCTATAAAGTGCCATTCTAGAGGTAAATCTTCAAGATCTTTAGATTTTAGTTTTAGATCCTGAACTTTGTTTTCACCAAAAGCTCGCTGACCAATTTTGTAAAGTGTTTCGATCTCTTGTGCTGTCGAGTATTTGCTCACTGCTATAGTTTTTACAATGTGATAGTTACTGACCTTCAATCTTGCAAATTCTATCCGTCTAATAATATCATCTATATAAATTTTGTATTCTATTTCTGTCATTTTTCTATTTCCTACTTGACTTTACTTTATGAGTGAAATTTTATCAAAATTATAGAATCTATGTCTAAATTTTTAACACATCTTCATAAGGATTATATTTTATCATGCACGTAATTTTTATTTGATCCATTATTTTGCTAGAATGAACCTTTAAAAATGACTAAAGTGTTTGAAGTGTGAGTGAAAAAGAAAATATATTGGACATTATAAGAAACAAGATTAGTGAGGCTGATGCAATTTTGATTACTGCTGGTGCAGGAATGGGAGTAGATAGTGGTCTACCTGATTTTCGTGGAAATGAAGGTTTTTGGAAAGCATATCCTATAATTAAAAATTTAGGGATAAGTTTTTCCCAAATGGCTAATCCTGAGTGGTTTGAAAATGATCCTGAGTTGGCGTGGGCATTTTATGGACATAGATACAACCTGTATAAAGAAACTATACCTCACGATGGTTTCACTATGCTCAAAGATCTGATAAAAAGAAAGAAGCAAAACTATTTCATCTATACATCAAATGTTGATGGTCAATTTCAAAAAGCAGGATTTGATGAGGAGAAAATAGTTGAGATTCATGGTTCTATTCATCATTTTCAATGTAAAAATAGTTGCACAAATTCAATATGGGAATCTTCAATTGCAAAGCTTGACGTTGATATGCAAAGCTTTCGAGCCTTAGATATTCCAAAATGCAAATATTGCTCTACTATCGCGCGACCAAATATTTTAATGTTTGGTGATTGGGGATGGATTGAAAAACGTACAGCAAAGCAAGAAGATAGATTTTACAGCTGGCTCCAAGAGAAACAATTGCATAATGAAAAGATCGTTATCATTGAATTGGGTGCAGGTTTAGCAGTTCCAACAATAAGAATGCAAGGGGAACAGATTGCACGAAAGTTAAACAAGGCTGTCTTAGTGAGAATCAACCCAAGAGATGATGAAATTCCAGACACTTTAGGGTACTCTATAAAAGATGGTGCCTTAAATGGCTTGCGAAAAATATTATAAAAAAGGAATTTTATGTCTGTAGCTTTTGTATATCATCCAATTTTTTTGGACCATGACACTGGTAGTATGCATCCAGAAAACGCTAATCGTTTGCGATCTATTATTCATACTATTGAACCTATATTGGACAGATTGTTTTTGGTAGAGCCATCGGAAGTTTCTTTGGAGCTGTTACATGAAGTTCATCCTGAGTTTCACCGACAAGCTATTGAAGAGAAAAGTATGCATGAAGAACCTATAGATGCTGATACGCAGCTTTCTTCAGATTCGTATAAAGCAGCGCTCATCGCTGCAGGTTCTGGAGTGAAAGCTTTGGACTTAATTGAAAGTGGAAAAGTAAAAAGCGCTTTTTGTGCTGTGAGGCCACCTGGTCATCATGCTACTGATTCTCAAGCAATGGGTTTTTGCTTATTTAACAACATAGCAATTGCAGCTCGTTATGCTCAGTCAATAGGATATGAGAAAGTTATGATTGTTGATTTTGATGTTCACCATGGAAATGGTACTCAAGAGATTTTTTATAAAGACCCTAGTGTTTTTTATTTTAGTTCACATCAATATCCAGCATATCCAGGAACAGGATCAGATTTAGAAATAGGAAGTGGCGAAGGTGAAGGCTATACACATAATTTTCCTTTACAAATGAATAGTGGGGATGATGATATAATCCCGATCTATGAAGAGCAACTTTTAGAGGATGTAGGATTTTTTCAACCTGATATTATTTTAGTTTCTGCAGGCTATGACCTACATGCTGCTGATCCTTTAGCACAACTTCAAGTTTCAACTGATGGTATTGGTGAAATAGTTGATTCTATTATGAATGTAGCTGATGTCCCTAAACTTTTTATGTTAGAAGGTGGGTACAATCTTAGTGCATTGGCTCAATGTGTTGACAAGACACTTAAAGTTATGCTTTCTCATTCTAGTTGATATAGATTTTTTTATAGAAAAAAAGGAAAGCAAACAATGACCTGTGTAGTTCAAAGAGTGAGTTCTTCTCATGTTCAAGTTGATGGAAAAATAGTAGGAGAGATTCAAAAGGGATTTAATATTTTACTAGGTATAAAAAAAGGGGACAATTCTAAAGATATAGATTCTCTTGTTGAAAAGATAATTCATTTAAGAGTGTTTCAAGATCAAAATAACAAGATGAACTTATCACTCTTAGATGTTAATGGTGAAGTGCTAGTTATTTCACAGTTTACATTGGCTGCCAACTTAAAGAGAGGTAGACGTCCGAGTTTTGATTCGAGTGAGCATCCAGAAAAAGCAAAACAACTTTACGAGATGTTCTTAGAATCTATTTCAAGTAAAGGTGTTGTTACACAATCTGGAGTATTTGGAGCTACAATGGATGTTGAAATACATAATGATGGTCCAGTAACATTTGTACTTGATTCTCATGAACTATATAAAGAGGAAAATGTATGAGAAAGATTTTTGGGATTTCACTGATCGCATTAGGACTTTTTTTAGAGTTCTTATGGCTAGGTTTTTGTTTTGGAAGTATAATAATTGGAATATTACTTTTAATTTTTGCTCCTAGGGTTTTATTTTTCCCATTTAATTTCTTTTTGATTTTGGGAATTGTTGTTATGAGTGGGAAAAACTTTAAGTATTATCGAGATTTCCAACGCCAAAATTTTAACAACAGATATCGTTCTCACTCTTATGGATCAGGTGGTTTTGAAACAGTGACTTCAACTGACAAGTATTATGAAGTCCTAGAGTCATCAAGAGAGGACTCACTTGAGATTATAAAGAAAAATTATCGAAGATTAATTAAAGAGTATCATTATGATTCTATTGCTAGTAAAGGGCTTCCCGAAAATATGTTGAAGTTTGCCGAGGAGAAGACAAAAGAGTTAAATGAAGCGTATGATGTTGTTAAAAAAGAAAAGTCAAAAGGGTAAATTTATTCCATCGCATCAAACTCTCGATTAAAAGTTTCAAGTAAAGCAGTTGTTTGAGCTTTTGAAAACTGGATCGTTTTATACTTTGGATCAAGTGAAAACTCTCTGTATCTTTCAGAATTAGAATCATTTCGAATTAATGATTGATCTCTTAAGCTGTTCACAATCCCTTGAATAGTTTTTAAATGCTTAGATTTTGAAATAATTACAAAACGATTTATACCAACATTTGCTAAAAAACCTTTGTCTGGAAAATCAAGTCTATAAAACTCATTTTGTAAAGTATCAGCCACTTTCTTTTCAGCTTCAATCCCTGAACTTCGTCCATGCCACTTGATAATCCCTTCATAATTTTTTATCTTAATTACAAAAAGTATCATTTCATCGGTAGAGGAGAGGTATTCATCAAGCTCATTTGCAAGAAATTTTTCATTTGCAAGACCAGTTACTTGGTTGTAAAGTTCAGCATTCTCTATTGCTGTGATATCACTAAAAGATATTACGTACTTTTCTTCATCAATAGTAAGGCAGCTAAATAAGAAATGTCTTACTCCTGATGGAAGTTTCATCATCACTTTATTATAGGAGGAGTCTTTAGTTTTTTCAATTAGTTCATATATGTCCTTTCCATAGACATAGTCTGCGGTTTCTATAAGGTACTTGGATAAATTGTCAAAACGATCCTGTACTTGAATTAAATCGTTTGTAAACGTCATTTTTAGTGCAGCGTTATTCGCATGCAAAGCATTCCCATGATCTACTAAAAAAATACCTGTATCAACTGAATTCATAACTTGATTAAGTTCATCTGTCTTTTTTTTAATTTTTTCATCGTAGATTGCTTTTTGTTTCTCAAACAGTATGGCTCTTGTTGATTTATAAAGAGAAAATAAGAAATCTTTTCTCTCATATGGTTTAATATGAAAACCATCGATTCCCATGTTGATAAGTTGAATGAGGTATTTAGAATCGTCGTATCCTGATGTGACCACTATACTTTGATCCTTATTGATTTGATAAATCTCTTTAATCATTTCAATCCCATCTTTTCGAGGCATTGCTATATCAGTGATCACAATATCAAACTCTTTGGATTTATATTTTTCAATCCCTTCTTCACCATCTTCGGCAGATTCAACAGAATGGAAAAGTTTTTGAAGAAAGAAAATTGTTTGTTCTCTTAAATCAAGATCATCTTCTACATATAAAACATCTAGTTTACTTGTGTATTGAATTATTTCTTTAATTGTCATAACATATCCTTCATCTGCTTAAAAATTGTATTGAAATATTCCTAACAAAATGTCTTTGAAATTTCATTTTAGTGGAGCACATAATTTATATTTTCTCTATCTAAAAATGCTTTAAATCTATCGAAATGTTCTTCAACTGCTTCTTTGTTTGATGAACGTAATCGCAACTCTACTTTTGGTTTTTGATCTATGAACATTGGAAGGCATGATAACTCTATACTCTCGGGAAGTTTTTGCATTAAGCTTATAAGTGTTTCCTCACTTGTATTTGCTATAAGTGAAAGTGAGAATTTTTCTTCAGAATTGGAAAAACTTTTCTTTATTACCTCATGTAGCATTGGGTGTGCCATAGATGGAAATCCAGGTGTAAAGAAAAACCTATTATCAAGAGAGAATCCAGACATATTGTTAATTGGGTTAAATAGTAGTTCTGATTTTGGTGGAAGATCTGCCATGTGAATTCTATGTGGATAAGCCTTTTCGCCAAATCGATTAATAATATCTTGTAAAAATTTTTGGTGAACTTCAACCGGAGATGATCTGAATACTTCTGATGCTATTTCACGTGTTAAATCATCTGGTGTAGAACCTATACCTCCAAAAGAGAATAAAATACTTTCAGGATCACTTTGAATAAGTTTAAACGTTTGCTTAATAAGATTCGGATCATCTTTTATGACCATGGAGGCGAAAAGTTCATGACCATATTGAGCAAGTTCATTTTTTATGAAATGAAAGTGTTGATCTTCTCGTCTTCCATTTAAAATCTCTGTTCCAATGATAACTGCGTAAAAATGCATCTATACTCCATTCATTTAATAGTGACTTGTTTCCTAGCTATATTAATCCATAACTATTTAGATATATCGTACAAAGGTTCAAAAATATTACATATAGGATGTAATACTTTTATTTATAAATCTGATGTAGTAACTTTTAAATTTTTCATTTAGTTTTTATTGCAAGTAGTTCTGTAAATCATAATTATGTAGCATTGTATATTTTAGATTTAAAGGCTAGTTTGTATGGATAATAATACCGTTACAAGGTTTATAAATGAGCTAATGCATCCAAACATATTTACTGGAGTCGTACCTCTTTTAATTATAGCTGAGGAACTTCCTACAGTTGATGCACTTGGAAGTATGACTGAGGCTGTTTGGATTAGCATAGATTCAAAAGATGAATTTCGTTATATCAATAAGTTTGCAGTAAATGGAAAAATTCATCTTCATAAATACTATGAAGCAAGTGATAGGGATCAATTCTTTGGAAGAGTTGCACTTCTAAGTGATAAAAATCTAAAAAAAGTACTACTCCATCGCAAAAGTATTGAAGAGATTAAGAATATCCAGGAGAAAAGGAGTAAGCTTCTAGACACAATTATTTGGGGTTTTGATCGATTTTTAAATTACTATAAAGATGAAGATGAGATTTATATTTTCAAGAAAAAAGAGAATGGATGGGATGACTGGAAAAAAGATTTTTTTAGTGATTTTGATATCGACAATCCATACAAGGTTATAGGTTTAGTAGATAGTTCAATGCCATTAAAACTAAACTTGCAAAATACTAAAACTGGTAAAAGTAAGGAGTGTATCATTGATAACACCTTTTATGGATTTTTTGTAGGATCAATGCCTGAAATTATTGGTTTGAAACTGAAAAGTGAAAGTTATCAACAAACATTAGGTTCATTACAAGAAGATGCTAAGAGATATATGCGAGCTATTGATTGGTTAGCTTTAGATAATCCTAAAGTAGTTGAGATTAATGAAAGATTGCCACAGCATCCATTTGAAGAGTACTTTAGGTATGTTAAAAAAGAAGATGTTAGAAAACTTGACGTTTCAAATTATAAAGTTGATTTACTTAAATCTGTCATTCTCAAGCATATGCCAGAGAGTAATACTCCTTTTGGTTTAGAATATATTTCATTGGATAAGCTTCTTTTTTTATTTCATCAAATTATTTCTAGAAAAGATGCATTGCGTGCTTTAGAGTTATGTGACATTGTTTACGAACCACCAGCACTTTTACTAGGATTTGAAGGGAAACGTCAATCTTCACCAAAATTTTTGGTTCCTGTAAGTCATGTAGCATATGCATATGAACAGTTTAAGAGTTATAGAGATTCGTGTAGAGATTTTGAAGAAAGTTTACAGCTAATAGAAAAATAATTTTTTCGATTAGCCCATAAGTCTATTTATATCATTGAATAAGCCAAGTCCCATAAGTGAAAACAGCACTACCCATCCAGCAATCGTAAGTTTGATAAGAACAGCTTCACTTGGTGCATTTCTTGTTATCATCTCATAGAGATTAAACATGATATGTCCTCCATCAAGCGCAGGAATAGGAAGAAGGTTTAAAACTCCTAAGTTTACTGAGATCAGTGCAGCGAAAAAGAAAACACTCATCCATCCTGCATCTGTTGCATCTGAAGTGAGTTTGACAATACTTATAACGCCACCTAATTCTTTAGCAGGAACATCTCCAACGATAAGCTTTTGAACACCTGTAAAGATCATTGTTGAAGCAAAAATTGTTTGCTCCCATGCATAACCAAAAGTATCTATTATACCAAGATCTAATTTATGCGTTATTCCTGATGCACTAATCCCAATCATCTTTTTTTTAATATCTTCACCAAACATATTTTTACTATCTTGAAGGGTAGGAGTGAGAATTTTCATCTCAATGAATCCATCTCTTTCAATTTTCAATTCTAATGAACCTTCCGAACTCGATATTAGCTCTGCCATATCTTTCCATGTTCCAATCTCTACAGAGTTAATAGCAAGTATTTTGTCATTGCTTTTCAAACCAGCGATAGAAGCAGGGGAATCTTTAATAACATTTCCAATAATTGGTGAAAGAGCACTGGGGCCACCTAAAGCAATAAGAAAGTAAAGTACAAAAGCAAGAATAAAATTCGCACCGGGACCAGCTAAAAGTATGAAGATTCTTTGGAGAGGTGTTTTCGTGTTATAGCTGTCATCATCATGACTTACTTTAGAAGGGTCTGTGTCATCTTGGCCTTTCATTTTGACATAACCGCCTAGTGGAATCATAGCTATACGCCATTCTGTTCCCCATTTTTTAAATGATGTAATTTTATTTCCAAAGCCAATACTAAACACCTCTACATAAACACCCATGAGTCTTGCAGCAAGATAGTGACCAAGTTCATGAAAGAAAATAAGTGCTGAGAGGACAAGGAGAGAAACAAAAATACCCATTAAGAAACATCCTTTACAAGTGCTTTTTTAAAGCCCCATAAATATTCAAGGCCAGAATAAACAGTTAGAAAAACTGCAAACCATAAAAGTTCAGTCCCAAATGGCCAATGCATAAGTAAAAAACCTATCGCAATCATTTGAGCAACTGTTTTAATTTTACCTGCCCACGATGCTTTTACCTCTAAACCTTCACTTACAGCAACGGTCCTAAGTCCAGTTATAAAAAGCTCTCGTACTATGATAATATATATTGCCCAAGATGATGCTTCACCTATCATCATCAATCCTAAAAAAGCTGCAAGTGTAAGCATTTTATCTGCTAATGGATCTAATATGGCACCAAGCATTGTCATCTGATTCCATTCCCTTGCAATATAACCATCAAAAAAGTCTGTTACTGATGCTAAGACAAAAAGTAAAGATGCAAAATAGTAGTTCCAAGATATATGAAAGTTATTTTCAGTAAATACTTGAGGGTTCAATATAATCCAAAACATAAGAGGTGCTAGTAAAATACGAATGGATGCTAAAAAGTTTGGTAAATTAAGCAAATATTTTCCCTTTCTTGAATGTGTAGCATTGTAGCTATTTGGCTCTTAAAGTCCTCTTTTGGATTTTCAATTGCATCTGGATATAATTCATCAAGACTAAGTAATCTATCTTAAAGGTAAGGAAATTTTGGAAAGTTCAGTTTGTCCATTGTGTTCTTCATATAGTGCTCTCTTTTATAAAAAAGATGAAACTTATTATAGATGCAGCTCTTGTTATTCTATTTTTGAAGATGAAAAAGATAGGCCTGATATAGTATCTGAAAGAGAAAGATATGAGCTTCATGACAATAACGTTGAAGACCTTGGTTATCAAAAATTTGTTTCACCAATCACTTCTCATATCTTAGAAGATTTTGACAAAGAGTCTTTAGGTCTTGATTTTGGTGCTGGAACAGGTCCTGTACTCTCTAAGGTTTTACTAGATCATGATTATGTTATTAAGCAATATGATCCATTTTTTCATAATGACCTCAAACTTCTTGAAAAAAAATATGACTATATTGCTAGCTGTGAAGTTATTGAACATTTTTACAATCCATATAAAGAGTTTTCACTTTTGAAAAATATGATGAAGAGTGGTTCAAAATTATACTTGATGACAGAGTTGTATTCTAATAAAATTGATTTTTCATCTTGGTATTATAAAAATGATCCAACACATGTATTTTTTTATACAAAAGAGACATTTAATTGGATAAAAGAAGAGTTTTGTTTTAATGATTTAAAGATAGATAAACGACTTATTGTGCTAACTAACTAAAGAAGAATTTTCTTTAGCCGATAATAGGAAAAATACACATAGAAGGTCTTGTTTCATGGTTACTAAGGTTCTTAATCACGTTCTCATTCAACTTATTTATGTTACCCTAACAATAGTCTTAGTTAGTTATTTTTTAAAGCCATATGTAAAGTTGTAGAATCATTACATTGTGTATAGATGTCAAATGATTTCCAACTGAGCTCTTTTTGAGAATTATTTGTTATGTACTTTGATACCTGTGGTACCAAGGCATCTGAAACAATTTTATAGTCTGCAGAATTTTCTAAGTAACGTAACATAAGTGCAAGAACTTTAATCCAAGTTTCTTTATTAGTGATCTCTTTTTGCACCTGATTAAAATCAGTATCTAGTAAAATTGACATTAAATCTACTCTTTCTGCATAGCGAAGATTAAAATGATCGAATCGATCTTCATACTCTTGTTTTAACTCAAAGGATGGTTGAAAAGTAATTGCTAGTGAGTTAACGGCTTTGCCGTTTGCCAGTTCTAAAAATGCTGCTTTGAAATTTTCGTGATTACACTCACAGATTGTTGGACTATCACACCAGTGATATTTTTCTGCTAATTTACATAACTCTATAAAAGTATTATCCATAAGTTCTCCTTTAAATAATACATCAATACTAATTTTATCTTCTAGAAGGATACAAATTAATAAATAAAGTGATTATAGGAAAATTTTATTTTAAATAAGTTCTAAAATGTAACATTTTTGTGATAGAGAATGTATGAAGATTTATGATGAATATCTTTTAACTTAGATACTCATACATATTTTCACGTGCAAATTTTTGTGCTAACATAGGTGCAGTGACACCCCGAGCATTGACTATGCTTTTATCAGCACCAGATTCGACGAGAAGTTTGCAAAGCTCCGGCATATCATCCATAATAGCTTCCATAAGTGGTGTCCAGCCAACACCATCAACTATATTGATATCGGCACCTTTGTCTAAAAGATACTGAACCATTTCGCGTTCATCTCTTCGTATGCTCATATGTAAAAGACTCCATCCATAGTTGTTTTGGAGGTTTATATTTTCTAGTGAATCAACTACAGATTTGAAAAGTTTGAGGTCACTTTTAAATATAATTTTTTCAATGAATTCAAACTCATTTTCAAATGTTTCACCATATGCTTCAAACTTTGCCATTTAAGTTCCTATTGAAAAGACGTTCCACCGTCTACGACGATAGTTTGACCAGTTAACCAAGAAGCGCTTTGTTCACAAAGAAATAAACATGCTCCAGTAAGATCTGTAGCATCACCCATACGACTTAGTGGAGATCGGGCTACAACTTCAGCTTTTACCTCTTCGTAATTTGGAAATGCTTTAAGAGCATCTGTATCGATTGGGCCACCACTCACAGCATTCACACGAATGTTTTTTTCACCTAGTTCTGCTGCTGCGTAACGAACCATTGTTTCAACTGCAGCTTTATTGGAACCATGTCCTGCATAGTTTGGAGTAAACACTAGGTTTCCAGTTGAGCTCATAGAGATAATTGAACCACCTCCAACTTTCTCCATTCTTTTTGCAGCTTCTTGAGCTCCAACTACAAATGCTTCAACAGTAGCTGTCCAAATATTTCCAAGACCTTTAGGTTTGAGTCTCATGAAAGGACCAAATCCACCAACAACTGCACGACCAGAAATAATTGCATTTGATATAAAGAAGTCTAACCTATCAAACTCTTCATCAAACTCTTTGTAAACATCTTTATATGTGTTAGGTTCTAAAATATCAAGTTTATATGCTCTTGATTTTACTCCATATTTTGATTCTATATCTGCAATGATCTCATTTGCAGAATCTGCACTTGATGCATAAGTAAATGCAACGTTACATCCACGTTCAGCAAATGCATATACAATTGCTTTACCTATACCACGAGTACCACCTGATACAAAAAGTGTTTTTCCTGCCATTGTTTGTTCAGCCATGTTTTAAAGTCCTTTAATGTCGTAATTTTTTAATGTTTCTTCGATTTTTTTCATATTTTCGATGCTTGGTTTTACTAGAGGTAATCTATACTCAAGTGTAGGCATAAGACCTGCGATATACATTGCAGCTTTGATGGGGATAGGATTTGCTTCACAAAAAAGTACAGAGTTAAGAGGGTAAAGTTTATCGTTGATTGCTTTTGCACCCATAAAATCTCCAGATTGAACTAATCGAACAAGCTCTGACTTTAAATCTGGCATTATATTTGATGTTACTGAAGTTATCCCAGCACCACCATTTGCAAGAATAGGGTAGTCAATTGCATCATCTCCACTGAAAACTTTTAATTCAGGTCTTCTAGAAAGTAGTTCAACAGTACGCTCTAAACTACCAGTAGCTTCTTTGATTCCATAGATGTTTGGAAGATCATCAAAAAGTCTAATCACTGTGTCAGCATTAATATCAGAAACAGTTCTTCCAGGAACATTGTAAAGCATAAATGGTAGATCAGGTACAGATTCTGCAATTGCTTTATAATGTTGGTAAAGTCCTTCTTGGGATGGTTTTACATAATATGGTGCAACAGAAAAAATCGCATCAACTCCACATTTTTCCGCACGTTTAGCAGTGTTTATAGCTTCAGCAGTTGAATTACTTCCTGCTCCAGCTAAAACTTTTGTTTTTGTACCTTTACATACTTCTACTGCTATTTCCATACATCTGATATCTTCATCAGAAGTTAGTGTAGCACTTTCACCAGTTGTTCCTACTGGACAAACTGCATCCATACCATTGTTGATTTGTCTTTGAATTAATGAAGCGTATGTTTCCTCATCTAGTTTTCCATTTTTAAATGGCGTAATGAGTGCTGTCGAAGAACCTGTTACTATATTCATAGATTGTAGCCTTAAATTTGTAATGAATGGATTATATCAAAATTAGATTAAAGATTTGTTTTGTAAGGCGTAAGCACTAAAATAAGTGCTTACGAGTTTTCGATAGTTGAGATTAATTCAGCTTCTGTAGAGATAGTTTTGATTGAAGTTATTGTAAGATTGTCTAAATATACGACAATGATTTTTTCAGTATCTTGGCTCGCTTTAAAAGGTGCAGCTGTTTCTTTAGAGTCTAGTAGAAGTACAGTATGTTTAAAATCTTTCAGACCTGGCATAATAAACATGCTTCGAATGAGCGAAGGGGCAGAGCTGACATCTGCAACGAACTGCGTTTGATTATTATGTAGATAATTATCGTCTTTAGTTGCAAAATAATCATTACATGTATGTGCCATATCTTTAGAGAATGCAAAAATCAGTTTTTTTGTATCACTATTTATAGAATGAGATTTTTCAAACTGATCATTTAACTTTAGATCACTTAAAGATGTGTTAAGAACCAACTTAGGTTCAACCTTTGCAGTCGATGATTTATCTGAACTACAAGCTGTAAATAACAATGCAAACATAAGTGCATATATGACGTTTTTCATAAAGAATTCCTCAAAATTTTTGCCATCATACTGACTTATTCTTGAGAAAAAGAGAACGAACTTATTTTTAGATTTTAGTTAAGAGACAATTAAGTGAAATTTCTTAAATGTCTTTGAAATATGATAAGTAAAAATTATATTAAATTAATTATTTTCAATATATAATTTCTCAAGATTTAGATTAAAGTAGGTAAAAATGTTTGTATCAAAAAGTAAATATGATCAGGTTCTTAATCAGCTTCAAAAGGCTAAAGTTGAAAATGAGAGTCTTCAGAACAAGATTTATGACTTATCTCAAAGAAACCAAGATTTAGAAGAGAAATATGAGAAATCTTCTAATCATGATAAAGCTGGTGAAGATAAGGGATTAATGAGATGTCAAAACAAACACCTTAAGGCAAACCTCGTAGATATACAAAGTAATATTTCAGAGTCTACAAATGCAACATATAAAAACTTTGAGATTATTGATAAGATCTTAACAAGCCTGAAAGGCTTAGATGAACATTCTGACAATATATTTGAAGTGTTAAATAATTTAAATGAGTTGTCTTTAGGAAACATCGAATCTGTGAATTCTCTGACAGAACGTTCTCAAGATGTTGCATCAGTGTTGAACCTTATTAAAGATATATCTGAA
>Ga0181569_10001496_pt1 | contig 18418 bp, 18 predicted proteins | sample 101ome_19_FD_132452 | JGI IMG/M metagenome (GOLD analysis project Ga0181569, IMG submission 132452) | Coastal salt marsh microbial communities from the Groves Creek Marsh, Skidaway Island, Georgia - 101405AT metaG (megahit assembly) | ecosystem: Environmental > Aquatic > Marine > Intertidal...
CCACCGGTCGAACTCATCGTGACGCTCCTTCCGAGCATCGTGGGCTTTTCTATGGGACTGCGGCTATGGAGAGTTTTAAGGCTGAAAAAAAGCAGGTATCCTTGCCTGTAACCAAGCCATCCAAATTGGTCCAAACGAGGGAGCCAACCATCCTCAGGGAAGCAACAGCAATGATTGGCGGGCAGTCTTACCAGCTGAGCTTTGGAGACTTGCACCGGCACACCGATCTTTCTCTTTGCTTTCCTTTTTTTGATGGCACTTATGATGACCAGTTCCGCTATATTATTGAAGTGGTGGAGCATGATTTTGTGGGCATTACCGACCATGCTCGTGATCTATCCAATGGTGAGGTGGACAGTCTGGTATGGCGAAGAAGTGTTAAGGAAGTGACGAGGCACCGGCTCAAAGGCCGTTTTATTCCGTATTTTTCTTACGAGCGCAGCCAGCGGCAGACTGACCACAATGTCATTTCCCTAAGGGATGATCTTCTGCGTCCCTTCCAACCGCACCTTCGTGAATTTTGGAAGGAGATCGATGACGATACTTTTACCATTCCCCATAACACCGGGAAATCTCCAGCGATGGTTCAGGCCCTATGGTCCATACATGACAATGAAAAACGCCCCTTGATGGAAATCTTTCAGGGCTGCCGGTCCAATGCGGACAATAATATGGCGGCGATGGTTCGGCTCGGGTATTCCAAGGGCTACCGCTTTGGGCTGATTGCCAGCAGTGATCACCTCTCTACCCACCGCAGTTATGCCTGTGTGTGGTCTCCCCAGCGGGAGCGAGAATCCATCTTCCGCTCCCTCCAAGCGAGAAGAACCTATGGGGCGACCGACCGGATCGGGCTAGCCTTCCGCTATGGGCAAAATTGGATGGGGGAAGAGGTGAAATACCGCAAGGGAGATTCTCTCTTTGTCGAAATTGCCGCTACCGGCCCCGTCAGGGAAGTACGGGTGATCAAAAATGGAAAGCCCTGGAAAACCTTTAACCCTGCAGAGCAATCTCCTATCTTTAAACAGTCAATGGTACCGGATCCGTTGGAAGGACGGGAGGATTATTATTTTGTCGAGTTGGAACAATCTGATGGCAACCGGGCATGGGCCTCGCCAATATGGATTGTCCAATGAAAACGATCTACCTGAAACGAACCATTGCTAACCATTGCCCGCGTTGCGGGGAGGGCAAGGTGCTTAGCCACCCCTTTGACCGGTTGGATGACTGTTCTGTCTGTGGGATGAAGTATGAGCGTGAGCAGGGCTTTTTTCTTGGGGGCGTGCCAGTGAGCTATGCTCTAATCTGCACCCTGTGGGTACTTCCCATTATCACGATCTGGTTTTTTGGCTGGATGCCCCTTGGTTGGATGCTCGGGCTTTGCATGGGCGGTGGGGTGGTTCTGCCCATTGTTGGCTACCGTTACTGCCAAGCCTTGTGGTTGGGGTTGTACTTCTGCTTTGCCTGGCATGAGATGCCTCCCCGGCAGGAATAAGCTCTCCCTTTCGAACAACTTGCTATGTTCCGATCCCATTTCTTTTTAACTTCTTTCTTTTTAAGCCTTTGTTTTTCGCTGTTTGCGGAGGAGCCCAAGGATGTCCTCCTTTGGCCGGGTGACGCTCCTGGTGAGGTGGAAGGCGAAGTGGGCGAGGAGACGGAGGAGGTCAAGGGCGTAAAAAGGGTGAGGAATGTAACCAAGCCCAGTATTACCTTTTTTTTGGCAGACCAACAGAAAGCCAATGGTACCACCGTAATCGTCTGCCCTGGTGGAGCCTATCAAATCCTTGCGATTGAGCATGAGGGGGAGGATGTCTGTAAATGGCTAAACAGCCTGGGGATTCATGCTGCTTTGCTTAAATACCGGGTTCCCCGGCGAAAAAACCGGGAACCCCATGCCGCTCCTTTACAGGATGCCCAACGTGCAATGAGGCTGGTTCGCCAGGCTGGGAAATCCTGGGAGGTTCCCTTGACCAAGCTTGGTATTATAGGGTTTTCCGCGGGGGGGAATCTCGCACTGAGAACCGCCACCTCCTTTGAAGAGCCTACTTATGAACCGATCGATCCGGCAGATCAGTTATCCTGCCGGCCTGATTTTGCCCTGCTCTTATACCCGGCTTATCTTACCTTGAAGGATGATCGTACCGTACTTGACCCAAGTATTGAAATGACCAGCAACTGCCCGCCGATGTTTTTTGCCCATACTGGGGATGATCATATCCCTGCGGAGGGCAGTGTACTCGCCTATCTCGCCCTTGAACAAGCGGGTGTGGAGGGAAGTGAAATCCATATCTTTCCCTATGGGGGCCATGGGTATGGTCTACGCCAGAGTCGATATCCAGTATCTCAATGGCCCAACTTGGCTAGCACTTGGCTGGTCTCATTGAAAATGATCGAAAAGTGAAAAAACAACTTTCGAGGTTTTGGTTGTACACAATTTTGGGGCTCTTTTTCTTTTTTATATCTTCTCAGGTTGTCGGCTTAACCTTTCATATTTCTGAATTACTGGGGGCATTCTTTGCCTTTGTTAAATCCAAGTAGGGCAGATTCTTTATTGGAAATCGTACACCACCCGAAAATAATACTTCATATCCATCTTTTCAGAATCATCTTGAGGAAAGGAATTATAGGTTCCTGAAAGCCCAGATCTCAACCTCCAGGCACTATCTTCAAGGATAGGAAAGGTAACTGAAGAATCATGATTAAATAAATAGTCAGATAAATCATTCACTTTCGGAATAAGGGAAAGCTCACTTCCTAATGCCAGTTGCTCGGAAACAAGATGGTTGTATTCGAGACCAAAATCGAATGCAGGGTCCGATTTCTTCGCGATTAATTTTTCGGTCGATTCTGTATACCTGTAAGCAGTTCCAACACGGATAGAAATGTTGTAGTTTTCACCATTGATCCAATCGTACTTGATGCCGGTGGCACTGGTGTTGCGCAGGTTGATTTTTTCTATGGGGTCGTGCTCAAAGTCAGATCTTAAGTACCAAGCGGATCGATCGCTGAAAAGGGAGTCGAATTCCGCACCCACCTTAGTTTCATCCGTATCACTCTGTCCATTGGTGGTCTGGGTGTTGTAGGACAAAAATAAATCCAGTTCATGGAGGTGGTTGGAGTAGATACTATCGAGCCTAATACCCAATCCATTTGAATCCGTATTGCCTGAAGCACCCACCCAATCAAAACCGATCGAGTTCTGCCACTTCATTTCCTTTTCCAGTTCGCTCTTTTCTCTTTCAATAAATACAGGGTCTGTTGATGGGCTGATCCACAAGTGCTGAATTTCAGTAAATCCAAGATTGTGCGACTTATTTTGATTGAGGAGGTTTAATTGATCCTTTGGCAGGGGTATGGATTGGCCACTGAAAGTTTCGTTGTTCTCGTCCCGAATCGAGAGGCTATCAGAAGAGGAAAGACTGGTGAGATGTTTCAGGGGGATGTGGATCAACCCGGCATAGTCTGTTTCAAAGGTTAAGTTTCCATCCCTTGCACCGATAATTTTACCATAAAGAATGGAACCATCCCTGGTCTCGGCCCGGTCTGCATACAAAAAGCTTGTCAGTAAGGCTGAAATTACTGCACCTAATCCAAAAAATGCTTGAAGCATGGTGCTCAACCCGGAGGCCATCTCATTTGCCTACCCCCAAGCACATGAACATGGAGGTGGGGCACGGTTTCGCCCCCATTTTTTCCATGGTTGATCACGACTCGGTAGCCAGATGAAAGGTTCTCTTGCTCAGCGATTTTCCCTGCAGTGAGCAGGAGGTGACCCAGGGAAGATTGGTCTTCCTGTAGTGCGTCGCCAATCCGAGGGATAACTTTCTTGGGGATAACAAGGAAGTGGACCGGTGCCTGAGGCTCTATATCTCGAATGACGATGCAGATCTCATCTTGGTACAAAATATCAGCCTGAATTTCTCCAGATATAATTTTTTCAAAGATCGTACTCATAATAATTTCCCTAATCTTTTCACTTTGCAGACCATATTCGCAGGGAAGATAGGTAAAAGTCTTCCATCGCCGCTTCATCCTTAAGGTTCACTTCCATCAGTCCGGTGTTTTTTTCGAGGCAGTGCAAGACTCTAGACAGCTTGATTCCCAATTGGGGCAGGTGGGGTTTGTTTTGCGAATGAACCACGACCGCGCGTGTGGCATCGGCAAGCCTGGAAAGAATTTTGGATCGCACACCTCTGCGAAGACCTGCTTCGTAGGCATCTCTTTCTTTGTCTTCCATTGCAACTGAATGTGCTTTGGCCTCCTTGGCCAAGGTGTCAGATTTTTGGTTAATCAAATCGAGCAGGGAGGATGCGAGTCCGTAGGCTTGGAAAAGGGGAGTCACTCGGTCACTCTTAAGCTTTTCTCTATCCAAGAGTGAATGAATCCACTGGCGGTATTCTTCTTCCCACTCGTCCCATTGCGCATCCTGTTCTTGGTGGTCATCTTTGGATAGCCTGACCAGCAAGCATCTACTGCGAATGGTTGCGAGAAGAGAGTAGGGGCGTGAGCTTGTTAAAAGAATGAAGGTGTCGGGAGGCGGTTCTTCCAAGGTTTTAAGAAACGCATTCGCTGCCTCTTTTCTCATCCTGTCTGCCTCATGTACAATCGCTACTTTACAACCACCCTGGTTGGATGTCCGGTTGATGACTGAGATGATCTCTCTGGTTTTTTCTACCGTTATAATTCGGGCTTTTCCAGATGGACGCAGGTGAAAAAGATCTGGGTGTGCCGAATCTTCCTCATCCATCGACAAAAGTTCCTGGGTCAAAACAAGGGCTGCTTTTTCTGTCCCAGATATATTATTACCTAACAGTAAGATACCATGGTGAAGAGACCCTTCATGGAGCCTCTTTTTCAGAGAAAGAATGGGATCAGGTCTAGGCACAGACATATTTGCTGTAGGTATAGCCTGTGTGATTTATACTTAGGTGTAAAAACGTGCGTGAATTTCGTTCCAGATTTCGAGCTCGATTTCATCTTGTTCCGCATTGCCATCAACAACGAAGAATCGCTCGGGCAGACTTCTGGCTAAATGGAGATAACCCTTGCGGACTTTTCCGTAAAATTCGATGTTTTCCTGTTCCATGCGGTCGGGCATGTCCGAAACTCGGTGTTTGATCCGCTCGAAACCAATTTCTGGGGGAATATCTAGAACTACGGTCAAATCGGGCACAATTTCTCCAACCGCAAACTCATTGATCATCGTGACCGGATCATCGGCAATTTGTCTGGCAACACCCTGATACACGGTAGTGGAGTCCAAAAAGCGGTCACAAAGCACAATTTTACCCTCTTCAATTGCGGGGAAAATAATTTCACGAACCAATTGAGCTCTGCTTGCCGCAAACAAAAGAAGTTCTGTTTCGGGAAGCATGCTTTGGGATGAATCTGCGTGCATTAAAAGGTGCCGGATATCTTCACCAATAACGGTCCCGCCGGGTTCTCTAGTGACTATTACATCGCGGTGATCAATTTCTTCCAAGCGATCGGCTATACGGCGTATCTGGGTAGATTTACCGCAACCTTCCGATCCTTCGAAGGAGATTAGTAGGCCTTTTTCGTGACTCATGAAATAATTTGTGCGTTTGCTTTTAAAAGTTCAATTACCTGACTGGTAGAGGGGCTTTGTGCCGTTCGGACATAATGCCCTGATGTGCATGTTGCCAAAGCCAGGGAAGTTGAAGGAGAAAAACCGCTTAACCGGGCAGAGCAGAAACCGGCATTAAAATGATCCCCAGCACCGGTGGTAATTTTAGGGTTTTCGCAGAATGGACCTTCAGACCATACGGCCCCATCTTTGGTGGCACAGGCAGCTGATTCAACCGGGTGCAGCACCAGGGTAGAGATGCCAAGTTCCCGTCGAATTTCCGTCGCCATGGTCTTGAGGTCCGATTCACTCTTGGAACCACTCTTGAGACCAAGAACATCGCAGACTTGTAGTCCTTCGTTGTAATTTAACCCGAGGGTAACCTCGGCATGGGCCTGAAACCTCGAAATAACCTGTAATACTTCGTTGATATCCGAACTGGACCGCTTGGCGGGGTCAGCCAAATCAAAAAAGAAGGACCGGGTATCCCTTGGGGGTAAGTTTGGTAAAACCTTATCAACAAGCTCAACCAGAACCGATGTCATTTTGGGAATCATGGTCCAATTGACCACCGAAACTAAATCAGCATGAGCCATCAAATCGAAAAATTCACCTTCCCCGCATTGTTCGATAATTTTTGAGTAGTCTATGCTTTCCAGGCTCAGGGTATTGCCCAACATCAACTTGCCGTCTTTAAACTCCAATGCGGTGGTTATTCCCGGTTCACAAAGAGATATTGCCTTCGTTTGGTTGGCAAATTCTTCAAAGACTGGATTTACAGAAGGACTGCCAAGGGCGCCGATGTATCTGACTTCCATTCCCAAAGCAAGCATTGCATTGGCCATGATCGGGCCGTTCCCTCCAAGCTTTTCAAAGCGGGGGAAGAGTTCAATGTTGGCACTTTTTCCTGCAGCGGCAGAAATTTTGGCACCCATTTCAGAAATTGTCTCAACTGGTTCGTATTGATCGCCCAAGCCATGCCTTTTATCCACAGGTGCGACAATCTTATCGACAAACCCATCCAATCCAACAACGGCTTTTCTCGAAGCTAAGGAAAAGGGCTTGTTATTTATTTCATCAATGACTTTTTGATCTAACTGCATGGATGAATTTGCCTAAAATGCTTTGACAAAACCTGCAAACTTAATCGCCAAATACCAAATAGTTTTATGCTGGGGGATTTTTTCATTGATTTTTAAACATCTAAAACTCAATTTTCGTATCTGGGTGTGTGAATTTTAACTTTATTTGGGAAAATTATGAACGAGTTTTATAAACCTGTTTTAGCAGAAGCTGGCGTGATCGATTATTTTGTGGATTCAAATTTTGCTGGAAAGTTTGTGATTGCGGTCCTGGTTCTGATCAATTGCTGGGCAATTGCCTTTATCGTTAGTAAGTTTTCTGAGTTAAGGAAAATTCGCAGAGCGAATGCCCGAGATGAGAAGAGGATCAACGAATTGGCAACCATGGTGGATTACGATGATGCGAATTTTAAAGGAACTAGCAGTCCTTATCTCCGTGTTTGTTCCCGAGCCATGGCGGCAGCAAGAGCGGGGGCAAAAAACGGCAAGGTCCGTATGAACTATGTCGAAAACGCTATCAGCCGAGCGGTCGCGGAGTTAGAAGATGTATACGAGAAAAATATGTACTGGCTTGCCACAGTTGTCTCGGGTGCTCCTTTTTTAGGTCTGCTGGGCACGGTCTGGGGGGTTATGGATGCATTTGGGACCATGGATTCAGGGGGAGCCACAATCGAGCACCTGGCTCCTGGAGTCTCTGGCGCGTTGCTAACCACAGTTACTGCTCTCGTTGTAGCCATACCCATTGTTTTTATTTACAACGGACTGTCTGGGCTTACCCGTGCAGAAATGACCAAACTGGAAAACTTTGCCAGTAATCTGGCGGACCGCATTGAGCTTGAAACCGAGTAATTTGTATTTCGCCCATCTTTTTAGTCCGGAACTTTAGCAAAGAATTATGGCGAGAAATTTTCATCGGAAAAACAAGTTGGATGTTATTTCTGAACTTAATGTCACTCCATTGATTGATTTAGCCTTTTCGCTTTTAATTATCTTCATGATTACCACCCCGGTTATCGAGCAATACAACCGGGTTAATCTGCCCAATCAATCTTCAACAACCCGGCAACCCCCTCCGCCTGTAGAAGATAAATACATCACCATCGATGCGGATGGTCGTCTGTTTTGGGGAAAAATACCTGTTGCCCTGTCTGAGTTGAAATCGAGGCTCGACCTTCTCTCCAATGCCGAAACCCCTGCTCCCACCATTCATATACGGGGAGACAAGACCTTACCTTATCAGCACATCATTGATGTGGTTAACCTGCTTAAAGAACGGAACCTTACGAAACTAAGCTTGGATACCCGGGCAAGCTAATGGATTATGGGATTTGGCGGAGCAACTTCGTAAGTACATTTCCTGGACCACATTCAACAAACTCAGTAGTCCCCATTTCCCTGATTTTTACAATGGTTTCTGTCCAGCGCACAGAGCTGTGTATTTGCCGAACTAACAGCTGACTTATTTCCTCTGCATTTTCGTAAGGAGATGCTTTGACATTAGAGAAAACGGGGAAAGCAGGGATGGAAAAGGAGAAATCTTTGATGAAGCGATCAAATTCTCTCGCAGGGACTTCCATCATCCGTGAGTGAAATGCTCCGCTCACTTTTAAAGGGACCACCATTCTTGCACCTGCATCTTTAAGGGGTGCAAGTACTTCCTTGATTTGAGATTCAGGGCCTGAAACCACAATTTGGCCAGGTGAATTATAGTTTGCCACATCCACTTGGTCTGCCTGAACAACCTCAAGTGTGGATCGAATGGTTTTCTCATCCAGCCCAATGACCGCAGCCATTCCTCCTCCCCTAACTTTTGCCATAATTTCTCCCCTTTTGGAAACCATCTTTAAACCATCAATGAAGGAAAAAGCACCGGCAGTGGCTAAAGCGGCAAACTCACCCACTGAGTGTCCTGCAGCCAGAACTGGGGTGGTTCCATCTTCAATCTTTGATTGTGCATCAAGATAACTGGCTAAGTATAAGGCCGGTTGGGTGAATTGGGTTTGGCCAAGCTGGTTCTCTTCATCTTTCAGGCATATTTCGTCCAGAGCGTAGCCTAGCTCTGTATTTGCCTGTTGAACCAGGTGAGGAAAACGATTGAAAGAATCGGCCCCCATGCCTTTGACTTGAGAACCTTGGCCGGGAAATAGAAATGCTACACTCATGAAGTTGTTGGAAAGTTTGATATTGTACTGTAAGAAAAAGGACTTCTCTTTTTTGATGGATTATTCCTAGATTACTTACCAAAAGATATGCAAGAACATCTGATAATCGATGGTAACAATACCTTACATGCGATTCCTGAACTCAGTAGGGAATTGAGTGTGGACCGAAATCAGGCAAGGGATAGTTTGCTGAGAATGCTTGAGCCTTTGACCAACACTGGCATAAGACTGACTGTTGTTTTTGATGGCCGGGGAGGGCGGGGTTCGATTCAGAAATTTGGATCATCCAATGCATTTGATGTGGTTTATTCGTCATCTCAGGAGGGTGCAGATGGGGTTATTGAACGCATGACAATGGCTTCCAAACAACCCGCACAACTATGTGTTGTAACCAATGATAACTTGATTCGAAATTGTGCTTATTCCTGCGGGGCTTCCGCGATGCGGGTGGATCAGTTAACCAAGAAACTCGACTATTCCATTGACCAAGTAACGAGGCAACTGGATCAAATCCGAGGGAAAAAAAACGATTGGAAAGAACCCTTTCACAATAAACTCGATATTCCCGAATTTTGAGGGCAAAGAATTCAGTACCAGTAGATCTCCAAGTTCAAGAAGTTCCTGGGTATTACGGTCTTGTGAAGATGGAAGAGCGAGTGGCTCAACGAATTTGGCAGGAACAGAATTTTTTTACCGATTCTTTGCTCACAGAGTGTGGGCAAAAAATCGATGTAATTGATTGTGGAAAATGGAACTTAGCGGAGGAGGGTCCTGACTTTAACGAGGCATCCCTGTTGATTGATGGAATTAAACATCAAGGAGATGTGGAGGTGCACTTTTATCCGAACCAGTGGAAATTGCACCGGCATCACCTCGATAGTAATTTTGACAAGGTTATCTTACAGGTGACGATTTTTGCAGGGCATGACAAACCCAGTTCTGTTACCCGCATGAATGGGAAGCCTGTGCCCAGTTTGGTTTTATTGCCTCATTTATATTATGGGCTTGAAGAATACGCTGAACACCATGCATTGGCAAATTTGTCTGGCAATGAGAGTGACAGGGATAACGCACACAAAGAACTCACTCATCTCAGTTATGAAAAAATAGAGGATTTAGCTTTAAGCAGATGGCTTTTAAAAACAAAATATGCTCTCCATAGGTTGAGTGATCAGGAGTGGTCTGATGCTTGCCATCAATGGTTTTTAGAAATCTTGGGCTACAAAAGGAACAGGTCGAATATGGTCAAGATTTCACAGCAATACCCTCTTAGCTGTTGGACGGAAGAAAAGATTGATCCTGTCCAGATTTTTGGCAGGCAGGATGGTTGGAGGTTGCGCGGTTGCAGACCGGCAAACCATCCACGGGTCCGGCTTCACCAGTATGCGGATCTATGTGCCAGTAACCCAAACTGGGTGAATGATTTGGCGTCACTTTCTGGAGTAATACAAGAAGTAATGGAGTGTAATCCCGGGGATAGGAAACCTATGCTTGAGTTGGCCAAGAGGTGGAAAAATTCTGTGTTGTTAGGAAAGTTTTCAGATGGAAAAGCAAATACACTTTGGATTGATGGAATGATGCCCCTTTTATGTGCTCGTTATAATTTGGATGCTTTTCAAATTTGGAAGAATTGGCCTGTGGGTGATTTTCCACAGAGTTGGAAAATGGTGATGAAACAGGCGGGTTGGTTAGACCGGTCCAAGAGGAGAGTCTTTTGTAACGGAATGGTTCAGGGAATCATTCAGTTTAGGATAGAAAGCCATGATGCTGAATGAATGATTTATTGAATCAAAAGACAAGCAGTGTCAAAGCTTGGGTACGAGAAGCTTTCTGCTTGATCAATCTTAGTCTGGAAACTGGTCCGGGTGCGGAGTTTGTGATCAGCAAAGTCCTTCGGTCCTTGCCGGTGGACCCGTCCCTTTCGATCAATCGAAAGAGAGCCCTTTTGTTTGTTGAACTGAAAAAGCGACTGCTCAAGGAGTGTTTTAAGGAAAACAAACCTAATCATGGCCAAATGGAGCTTTTTGTGGAGCTTGATAAGAGCAATGAAAAAGAAGAGGAGGCTTTGGTCTTGCTCAGAAATTTCGAGGTTCAGGCATTTGTCTATTCCAGAATGGGAGAAGCTCCGCCGCTGAATGATCGTGCGGTGGTGCAAGCCTCAATCCCTCTTGACTGGATACTTGAATTCATCTCTCATTTGGATGAAGAAACGAATGATTCTGCTGGACTGCATCATCTCAGAGATCCAGAACGAACTGAACTTATTGCCAGGTACTTATTGGGTATGCTTTCAGACGCAAAAGCAACCGAAGTAGAGAAAAAATTGAGACAAAATACTGATTGGCAAAAATCTAAGCTTTGGACGGGGGAGTTAATCACCAGGTTCGAGGAGTCTCTTCATCGATATAACCAATGTGATGCAACCCAGGCATTTGAGTATTCTACGAAATTGGAAAACTCTTTGATCGGTTGGTTTTTGGGGGAGGGGGAAATTGTCGAAAGCAGCCAAGTAAACCAATTCTCAGAGGGGCGAGTCGAAGAAAAAGAGGTTGCAGATAGAACGCCTGTTCCTCGTTTTTTTAATCTCTCCCCGAGTCAAATATTTACATGGGTTGGGCTTTTTTCCTGCATGATTGGATATTTCGGGTGGAAAGAAAAAAAGGAGGAACTTTCCCTGGGACTCCTGCCTTTGCCTCATGAGGTTTCCCTTGCAGATAGCGATCCATTCCCTTCCGGCTTGGAACAAATATCAAACTTACCCTCTATCGTTGCAGAGGATGTAGCGGGTGAGTTACTTGGAAATCGAACGATCGATGTTTTGAGGGAGATGGAAAGCAAGATAGATGCAAGGCCACTTCTTGACACCAAGGCTTATCCAATTGAGGATTTTACTCTCCCTGGGGATCCCTAAAACTCCTTTGATGGTTTACGAACCGATCAAGGACAGAAGCATTTAAAAAAACGGGTTCCTGTTCCTTGCGGTCCTATCCTTACCCGTAAGGCATGCATACACTTCGGGCAGTGCCCGACATAGGCTGTACCTTCCTTGTTCTTATAAATCCTTCCGTATGTACCGCAATTGACAAAATGGATCCCCAGAAAGGGCCGTCCCGGATTGGATTCGGGTTGCTGAGGAGGTGTTCTGTCCCCGTTCATTTAGGAAAGAGTTAGTCCAGGTTCTTGGACTTAATCCCGCTGACCAAACCATCCACTCTTTGGCTAAGAATGTGGGCTTGTACAGAAAGACCATCTTGCCCTTCAATGATCTCAGAAACCCAGGTCTTTACCCGTTCTTCAAAAAATTGTAATTTTGCGTAGGACTCAGGGTCGCTGGCAAGAGCCTTAAAACTGGTTTGTAAATCTTGGGTCGTTGAGTTGTTTTGACCAAGCATTTCCTGGATAGCCTGAAGGGAAGAGTGAACCAATTCCAAATTTACCTCATGGCTCGTTTTTTGGATAGGCTTGAAGTAAAAAGGAGCGGAGGGCTGCTTGATTTGAGGAGCATTCGATCCCGCTTGATCAAAAAGAGGAAAGGATGTGTCTGATTCTTCGGAACTAAAAAGGGATTGTTGGTTAAAGGAGAGACTGGCAAGGGCCTTTAATTCCTTTCGCAGAGCTTTAAGTTTTTTCCTCGATGTTAATTCTTCCTCCTTGGACACCTTCCGAATAATGTCGGCTTTCATCGTGGGGGCGAGCTTAGCGATTTCCTCTAAAACTACGATGGTCCTTTGCAGCGCAATTTGCTGAGTCTGAAGAAAGGAAATGGCTCCCTGAAGATACTCTTCCAAGTTTTCCTTGGTTTTAAGGGGAGCTTGGTCCTCTGCAATTGGGAGTTTGTTACGGGTTTTTTGTGAAAGTCTTAAACGCATGGTATAGGATCATATATGCTTCGGAAACAAACCGAATCAAGTTGAAAGGGCAGCCCTGCCTAATTTGGAACGGGAATAGATTCCTGAGCCAACAAGTTGCTCGCCATCATAAAAAGCCAGAATTTGCCCCGGGGTAAGCGCTCTTTGCGGAGATTCAAATTCCACAGACCACAAACCATCCTGATTGCGGTTTAAATGGATGGGGGTGGAAGGATCCCGATACCTTGCTTTTCCCAGCAATTGAATTTCATCTAAGGATTTAAATTCGTCTTGGATGAATGAGACATCATTGAGACCAAATCGATTCGACCAAAGGGTATTTTCTTCTGGGCGGTCAAATGCTACAATCAAATGGTTTAGGGACTCATCTTTTCCTGTGACAACATAATTTTGATTGTCTGTGTTTGAGGGTACACCAATCCCTCTTCTTTGCCCAAGTGTGTAGCGGTGCAGACCAAGGTGGGTGCCAAGTTTAACCCCTGACTGGTTTACGATATCTCCTGGATTTTCCTGAATGAAATGAGATAAGAAATCAGGTACTTTTACTTTTCCTAAGAAGCAAATTCCTTGGCTGTCTTTTTTATCAGCAACCGGCAAGTTTGCTTTCTTGGCAAGGGCGCGGATTTCCTTTTTCTCAAATTTCCCAATAGGAAACCTCGCATACCGAATCTGTTCATGGGTCAACCTTGCCAGGAAATATGATTGGTCCTTGTTTTTATCCCTTCCTTCCCAAAGCTCTGCCTGGTTTGAGCGATTAATCTTTTGGATGCAATAATGTCCCGTGGCCAAAGCATCAAAGTTTTCCTCTTTCGCATACTTCATCAGAGCACCGAATTTCATTTGTTTGTTGCATAGAATGTCCGGATTGGGAGTGATTCCGTCAGCGTATCCCTCAACCATGGGTTGAACAACTTCTTGCCGGTAAAATTCGGAATAATTAACCACCCGAAATGGAATCTTTAACTGAGCGGAAACTTCTTCTGCATCTTTTAAATCCTTTGCTCCCGGGCAATCTCCCAGTAAATCATCCTCATGCTCCCAGGTGCGCACATACACCGCCTCCACCTCATGCCCCTCCTGTTGAAGAAGCATTGCAGAAACGGCGCTGTCTACTCCCCCTGATATCGCAACGAGGATTTTTTCTTTATCCCTATTCTTTGACATAAAATAACATCACTCAGTTATAATTTGATGGAATATGCTTAGCAAAAGGATTTTGAGTGCATCGTGTCAGTTAATCACTATGAATTTACCTTATTATGTCATATTTTCGGGGTGGTAAAGTTTGGGCGGATGATCCAAAAGTGGGCTGGGTTGCCTTGGAGGAAGACTGGCAGGGGGATATGCTTCCCCAAGACTTGGTTTCTGAAAGCAGTATGATTGGGGTGGATTTTACCCTGGTGGACCCAATTGAACGGGCGAGTCTGGGCGGGTATGCGGAAATGGACGGGGACTGGTTTTTTTATCTGTCTTCTAAGACCCTTCGGTTTCATAACATAGAGCAGGAACCTGTTTATTTACTTGGAGATTTCAATGGCTGGGAACGATCGAGGAATTATCTTTTGAAACAACTCAAGCACGGGCAGGGAATTACCCTGACCCGGAAGGAATTGGAACCATTTGAGGAGTTTGAATTTAAGTTTTGCACGGAAGGAGGCAAGTGGGTGGATCCTCATTCCCAGTTTCCGTATCGGGAAAATGATTCCTCAATCAAAAACTTCTGGTTTCATCAGAAACGTTCAGGGCGTGATTTACTAAGGTTCCGTTTGGTTAGGCCGAATGCTGGCTTGGAGTTGGAAAAATGGATTCAAACAAGGCCGGTGGGGAATTTCGGTTTTTCTTATGATGGGGAAGCCTCCTTTTTTCGTTTGTTTGCTCCCCGTGCACAAGGTGTGAAACTTGCTCTTTTTGCGGAAGAAAAGTCAAAAAAAGAAGCCAGGCTCATTCCTATGAATTTGGGCAAGGATGGTTCATGGTCTGTCTCGATTGCGGAAGATGCCAGAGGGAAGTTTTATCAATTTCTGGTTCAACAACTGGATGGGGATGGCGAACTTTTCAGCAAAGAAATTGTCGATCCCTATGCCAAAGCAATCTGTGGTAGAAATGGACCAGCGGTTGCCATTTTTCCAACTTTTGTGGAAGACGAGAAAAAGTTTCAGCCCCCAGCACTTAAGGATGCGGTTGTTGTGGAAGCTCATCTCAGGGATTTATTAGCTCATGCTCCCTGCGAACTCACTTCAGCGGAAAGGCTTGAATTTAATGGACTTTCCAAATGGCTTATTTCGGAGGATTGTTACCTACGTAAGCTCGGTGCCAATGTGGTTGAGCTACAACCGGCGCAGGAGTTTGATGCCAAGCAGAAAAATGAATACCATTGGGGCTATATGCCGGTCAATTTTTTCTCGCCTGCATCCGTGTATTGCAGTGCCAGTGAAGATGGTCGTGTCATTGATGAGTGTAAACAAATGGTAAGTGCTTTTCACTCTGCAGGCATGGCTGTGGTGATCGATGTGGTTTATAACCATGTGGGAATCCCTCCCCATTTGATGCATTTAGACCGGGAAATGTATTTTTTGAATGATGAATCCGGTAATCTGACAAATTTTAGCGGATGTGGAAATGATCTTAACTGCCATGCCGAACCCGTGAGAAAATTAATTTTAGACAGCCTGATCTATTGGGTGAAGGTATTCGATGTGGATGGTTTCCGCTTCGACTTGGGGGAGTTGCTCGGTGTTGAATTGCTTGCAGAAATAGAGACAGAATTAAAAAAAATTAAACCCGGGATTCTCTTGTTTGCTGAACCATGGAGCTTTCGTGGCAGATTGCCACAAGAGATGAACCAAACTGGCTATGCGCTTTGGAGTGATTTATGCAGAGAAGAGTTACTTTTATTTGCTAAAAACCATACGGGAAATGGATCGGTTTTAGAGCTCTTAAAAAATGGATTGGATAGGGAAAACCAGTTCCCGTGCCAATCATTGAACTACCTGGAGTCTCACGACGACTACGCTTTGGTGGATCGATTTCGCGAAATTTCAGATCCTGTCGTAGGGGATTCTATAGGGAGAGAAACCGTTAGCCGGGTAATGCTCGCACTTGGGCTCTTGTTGGTTGCCCCAGGAGTTCCTATGATAAGTGCAGGGCAGGATTTTTTACGCCACAAAAGAGGAATTCGTAATACCTACTTAGAGGGTGATGTGAATGCGTTGAATTATTCGCTGCAAGATAAGTTTGCTCAAGAAGTTCAGTTTGTCAGGGAAATGATTCGCCTTAGGCTTGGCGACCCAGGGAGGAGAGCCAGGTATTCCCAGTCCGGGGAGTGGGAAGTTTATACCTTCACGGACGAACATTCAGCGGGATTTGCATTTGGGTGGGAGAGCAAAGAAACCAGGGATCAATATCTGATCACAGCCAACCCAAGCGGTGCAGAAATTGTTTTACCCCTGCCGGAGTCGTGGCATTCCTCAGCCAAGAGATTAGCCAGTTACAACGCCGAGGTTGCCAACCCATGCTTGCTCGAGCCTTTGTCCTTTTGCTGGTTTTCTTATTAAGATGTTGAAAAGTCAGGCGGACTCCATGATTTCCTGAACCAAGCCATACCTTAAATTGTGATAAGAATGAATGATTTCCTGAACTTCAAAGAAATTCATAATTTCCAAAACCGTGAGCAATCCATAAGGAAAAATATCGGCACGGTCCGGGGGCAGATCTGGGAATTGATCTATCCGTTCTTGTAAGCTTAGTGCACATACCGTTTGAGCAAGTTTTTCAATATCTGATTTATGGATAGATCCATCCTTTGTTGTCTTGTGTAAGAGGGTTAAGATTTTTCTACAGAAAACAAGAGTCCCCCCAGTGCCAACCAGCCTAGGGTGTTTAGTCCGAAAAAGGGGTAACTCTTCTCGGATAGCTTCCTGGATGTAACACCTGACCATTTCCTGGTTTTTGAGGGCGATTGGTTGCTGTGCAAATGAAGGGTCCGATTTCGCCACCTGTACGGCTCCCAGAGGGAGGCTTAAGACATTCTCCAGTTTTTGATTATTTACTAGGATAAACTCCATGCTTCCTCCACCTATATCCAGGGCGGTGTAACTTCCGAACTTGTTAACATTTGGATCGGTTTGCAGGCCTTTGGCTACGCCTGATGCCTCCTCGGCTCCACTTAAAATTTTTAATTTAAAGGAAAACCTTCCTTCAATCAGGGAAGCAATTTCCGAGGAATTGGATGATTTACGAAAAGCTTCTGTAGCTACAGCTTGAATTACATCCACTCCATGCTTGATGCATAAATTTTGAAATTCGAGGAGGCATTTTATAAGTGTATGTGCTTGATCTTGGCCAAGAATGTTTTTCTCTTCCGGGTTGTTGGAGAATAAGCGGCAGGGTAGGGAAGATTGAGCCAAAAGGGTGAATCCAATTGGGTGCAAACCTGAGCCCTTTTCTGCGATTAACACTTTAGTAGTATTGGATCCAATATCAATGAGTCCAACTTTCATGATTCAGTATCAATTAAAACGAATAGCCCTGAGGTGCAATCACCAGAGTGAATTCCCCTTTACCACTGCTAAGGGCTTGTTGGTCGATCACCTGAGAGATGGGCCCAGTCCTAATCGATTCGTGTGCTTTTGTTAGCTCCCTGGCTACGCATACAAAACGATCTTTACCCAGGGTCTCGGCGATGAGCCCAAGAGTTTTTTCAATCTTGTATTTAGATTCATAAAGCACAATGGACCCTTCATATTCGCTCCATGACTCCAGAATTTTTCTTACCTGAGCACTTTTTTTGGGCAGGAATCCCATGTATGAGTACTGATGAGTCGGAAGTCCGGAAACTGCCAGTGCGGTAAGGGCAGCATTAGGACCGGGGATGGGTACAACTTTAATTTTTCGAATGTGACACTCCCTTACGAGACGAAACCCAGGATCGCTAATACAGGGGTAGCCCGCATCCGACAAGAGGGCGACATTCTTGCCTTGCTCAATATCTTCGGCAATTTGCAGGCTTTTATTTTTTTCATTTTCTTCCCGGTAAGAAATGAGTTTTTTTTGTAAATCTAAGCGGCTGAGCAGCTTGCCTGTAACCCTTGTGTCCTCGCAAGCGATGTAATCGCAATCGGTTAAAGTCTCCACTGCCCGGGTGGAGATGTCACCCAGATTGCCGATGGGTGTTGCAACTAGAAAAAGACATCCGGATGAATGAGAATCCGGGCACATGGGAGAGGGTGCTGCTAACGGTTGAATCCGCCGCGATCAAAACCACCGGGCAAGCTGTATTCCCAGCTGGCTGGTCTACTTTGGGGAATTCTTGAATCGTCAGGCGAGGCTGTAAAGCATCCAGAGAACAGAAGTGTGATGCTGGAAATTAAAAGAAAAGAAATGGTTTTCATCAAAATAGAATTATAGGGTTTCCTCTTTCTCGGGAACGACATGAACACTATCCCCAGGACGAAGGTCTTGTGGGTTTCCGAATTGGGGGAGCAGGTAAGCGAGAGAGTATCCTTGGCTCACACTCTGAATACGTATTCGAGCCGCTTTTTTTTGCTCCTTCCAAAGGGTGTATACATTGCCAAGTAAGACTCCGCGTTCACTTCCTAAGGGTAACAAAATCATCCCTGATTTCCCATCAACACGCCCGACTGTCGATGGCACCCCTGTCTCACTAATTGTTTTCGCTTGGGCGGCGAGCATGAGTTCTGCCTGAGACAATTTAGGCGGACC
>Ga0181569_10001498_pt1 | contig 18409 bp, 20 predicted proteins | sample 101ome_19_FD_132452 | JGI IMG/M metagenome (GOLD analysis project Ga0181569, IMG submission 132452) | Coastal salt marsh microbial communities from the Groves Creek Marsh, Skidaway Island, Georgia - 101405AT metaG (megahit assembly) | ecosystem: Environmental > Aquatic > Marine > Intertidal...
GTCATTCTGGAAGATTTCAAGGGCCGTGATGTGAAGAGCACCAGCGGCAACGAAGATCGACTAGGCAGCATGGCCTGAGTCTGAAATCCCTTGCCCGACAATCACTTGGAGGTGATTGTCGGGTATTTCACAGCTATTCTGACCTGCCCGCCCCGATCCCTGGTCGGCCCCGGCCGAGGACCCGCAATACAAACCCGGTAACACGTGTTTGGATAGAGAGCACCGGACGTGCCATAACCGGTTCAGGTCAACAAGATTTACTCGGTACTGGTCAGTAACCTGTTCACCATTACCGTGGGCGGCATTCTGTTCTTTCTGTTCAGCCTGTATCTGCAGGCCCGCCAGGAAAACATCAGCCAGAGCAGGTTCGCGGTGCTGGAGGAAGCTGCCGACGATGTCTTCAGCACCCTGGCACCCCTGAACGAATTTGGTTTTACCGAATGCACTGAAGACAACCTGCGCATCATGCAGGCCGCCCTCGTCAATGCCAGCTTTGCCAAACAGATCATGTTTAACCAGGACGATACCGGGCTCTGCTCAACCGTCAGCGGCATACTGGCCGATCCAGTAAAGCGGCCACCACCGGATTTCACTTCGGTGGTCAATGGCGCCGAAGTCTGGATCAATCGCCAGTTCGTTCTCGATCTCACCGGTGAGCAGATCAACGCCATCATCAAGCTTGGCAACTACAGCGCACTGAGCGACCCGACAATTTTCACCCTGGATGAAATCAGCAGCCAGAACTCCCTGGAAAAGATTCACCGCGCAGGACTGAACATTTCCAGCGATGACTTAGGTACCGGCTATTCCAACTTCAAGCAGCTGAAAAAAATCAACTGTACCTACCTGAAAGTGGGCCGCACCTACATTGCCGATCTGGAAGATGAACCCATCCGTTCCTCGCTGATACCGCACATTATCAACATGACCAATCAACTCGGCCTTTCCGTTATCGCCGAGGGTATCGTAACCTTTGACCAGCAGGTGATCCTGGTGGGCCTGGGTATTCGCTATGGGCAGGGTGCCTTTTTCGGGCGGCCGATGCCGGTCGAGGACCTGGTCAACCAGCTCAAGCGTCGTGACCAGGTCACCCTCTTTGATCCTGTCATTCTGGATGGCTGAAATCTGTGCAGAAGAGTCGTGCTATGGCCTAACCAGCGCAGGCTGACGCTTGAATTCATGGCGGGGCAATAAGAGAATCAAGGCCACTACAACAACAACCCAAACAGGGGATCACCCATGCACCAATCCACCCGCTTTCTGCTCTGCGTCCTTTCCGGTTTATTGCTGACCGGCCTGGCCACTGTCTCCACCCCGGCAAACGCCCAGGACTGCGACCGCGCCTGCCTGGCCGGATTCCTGGACCAGTATCTCAATGCCCTGGTGGCCAATGACGCCAGTCAGGCACCCTTGAGCTATGGTTTCCGCCAGACCGAGAATTCCGTTGTCACACCAAACGACGAGGGGCTATGGTCCACCGTCACCGGCTTGAGAGCCCTGCAACGCCGTTATTTCGATCCGGCAGGCAGCACGGCCGGTTTCTTCGGCGTGCTGGATGAAGACGGCGAACCGGCCATCGTGGCACTGCGCCTGAAAATCACCAACCAGATGATCACCGAAGCGGAATGGCATATCGGTCGCGAGCAGGATGTCGGCATTACCGGCGAACCCGGCGGCGTGGTTTTTGATCTCGACAACCTGATGGCGAACCCGCCCAACGAGGGTTTCGTGCCGCTGGATCGCCGCTACAGCCGCGACGACCTGATTGCCGTGGCCAACAGCTATTTTGACGGCATCATTGCCAAGAACAGCAAGGTCATCAAGGGCCATCCGGGCTGCGCCCGCTGGGAAAACGGCTTTCCCACTTTTGGTGGTGAACTGGCTCCTGGCGCCACCGGTTTCGAGGGTAAATCAGACTGCCGCACGGCCGGCGACTTCGGTCTGGCCCAGATTACTGCCCGCCGCGTGCAGGTGGTGGATGTGGAACAGCAGATTGTTATGATGTCCGTCGTGTTCCTGCGCCAGCCCGGCAATGAACGCTGGCGCAACCATTTCACTCATACCATCAGCATTGAGGACGGCCTGATCCGCCAGGTCCACGGTGCCATGTTTTATGCCCCGCCGACACAACCGGTGCCGAACTGGCCCCCCTATGACGGCAATTTCCCGTTGTCGTTTGATACTGCCGAATAACACTGGAGTAACCCGTGACCCATACCTTCACCCGCCGCTTGTTGCCACTGGCCGTATCTGCCCTGCTGGCCTTACCCGCTGCTGCCCAGACGGCAGCGGAAGCCGAGGCGTTTCTGCAGGACGCCGAAAGCCAGCTGGAAGCCGCCAGCCATGAATACGCCCATGCGGCCTGGATAGCCGCGACGTATATCACGTATGACAGCCAGAAAATCGAGGCCACGGCCTACCAGCGTTTTCTGGAATTATCCGTGGGCTTTGCCAACGCGGCAGCGCGTTTCAATGACGTGGAACTGGACTTTGCCGACCGCCGCAAGATGGAACTGCTGAAGCAGTTCCTGGTGATTCCGTCACCGCAGGACAGCGAGAAGGCGCGCGAGCTGGCCGAGATCGGGTCGGAAATGGCCGCGCTGTACGGGGCCGGCGAATACTGCCGCAATGAAGGCCTTACCGGTGCCCAGGTGTGTTACAGCGGCGACCAGATCGAGAACCTAATGCGCGAGCTGCGCAACCCGGAAGAGTTGCTCGAATTCTGGGTCGGCTGGCGCGAGATTTCAAAGCCCATGAAGCCGCTGTATGAACGCCAGGTGGAAATCGGCAATGAGGGTGCGCAGGAACTCGGCTACAACAACATGAGCACCTTCTGGCGCGCCAAGTACGACATGAGCGCCGATGCCTTTGCGGCGGATGCCGATGCCCAGTGGCAGAAAGTGAAACCCCTTTATGATGCCCTACACTGTCATGTGCGCGCCGAGCTCAGCGATTACTACGGTCCTGAAGTGGTGCCGCCCACCGGCCCCATTCCCGCCCATGTCCTGGGCAACCAGTGGGCACAGGACTGGAGCTACCTGTACGACATCGTGAAACCGGAATCCTCCGACCTGGGCTATGACCTCGATGCCCTTGTGAAGGAAAAAACCAGCAGTGCCGAGGACATCGTGCACATCGCCGAGAACTTCTTCATCTCCCTGGGCTTTGATCCGCTGCCCGATACTTTCTGGGAACGCTCCATGTTCACCGAGCCGGTGGACCACAAGGCCGTCTGCCACGCCAGCGCCTGGGACCTGGATGACCAGGATGACCTGCGCATCAAGATGTGCATCGACCAGAGCGCCGAGGAGTTTCGGGTAGTGCATCACGAGCTGGGCCACAACTTCTACCAGCGCGCCTACAAGGACCAGCCGCCCCTGTTTCGCGGCAGCGCCAACGATGGCTTCCACGAAGCCACCGGTGACACCATTGCCCTGTCGGTGACGCCGAAATACCTGGTCGACATCGGCTGGCTGGACGAGGAACCGCCAGTGGAGGGCGACCTGGGTTACCTGATGAGCATGGCGCTGGACAAGATCGCCTTCCTGCCCTGGGGCCTGATGATCGACAAGTGGCGCTGGCAGGTGTTTAACGGCGAGGTCAGCCCGGATGAATACAATGCCGCGTGGTGGGCGTTGCGCGAGGAATACCAGGGTGTTGCCTCCCCGGTACCGCGTTCCGAAGACTACTTCGACCCCGGTGCCAAGTACCACATTCCCGGCAACACGCCCTACATGCGCTACTTCCTGGCCTATATCCAGCAGTTCCAGTTCCACCGCGCCCTCTGCGATACCGCAGGTTACGAAGGCCCCCTGCACCGCTGCTCCATCTACGGCAGCAAGGAAGCCGGCGCCAAGCTCAACGCCATGCTGGAAATGGGCCAGAGCCGTCCCTGGCAGGATGCCATGGAAGCCCTGACCGAACAGCGCCAGCTGGATGCGTCAGCGATCATCGATTACTTCGCGCCGCTGAAGGAATGGCTGAGCCAGCAGAACCAGTTCAGGCAGTGCGGGTGGTGAAACTAGGCAGATGCTGAGTCAGGCAGCGACCACGAACTAGTTCGCTACTGCGACATCTGCGCGCAGGATACCGACCAGGTTCGCGGCGAGCTCCGCCGCTTCTTGTCCCCGTTCTGTCAGGTAGCCACCATCGCTTAATGTGGTGATGCCCAGTTCATGCAAGCGCCTAGCCGCGGCAATTCTGCCCGGCTCTGCCTCATGATGGACTTTCAGTCCTTCCATGGGATTGCGAACGTCAAACAGCAGCAGGAATTCGATTTCCTGCAAGAGTTGTGGATCAAGGCCCATGGTGTCCCCCTTCAGGCTTGCTCTTGAAAATTTCCCGGCGGAATGGTTGCTGCCTGGCATGCAGCCACGTCATTCCGACTCCAGTATGATACTGCCTACACCGGTACTCGACGCCGGCACGTGTGTGAAACGATACACCTCCCGAACATTGTCCCCGAGCGCTCCCCGCATCACCAGCCACATCACCAGTTCCACCGCCTCCGCACCGGCCTCCCGCATGTATTCCAGGTGCGGGATGCGCGCGAGTTTTTCCGGATCCTGAGACAGGCCATCGAGAAACATGTTGTCGAAGTCCTGGTTGATCAGTCCCGCCCGCGGTCCCTGTATCTGGTGGGACATGCCGCCGGTACCGAAAATCACCACATCGAGTTCATCGTCCCATTCTGCCACCGCCTTCCTGATGGCTTTGCCCAGGTGGTAACAACGGTTACCGGTTGGCGGTGGATACTGCACCACGTTGACGGCAATGGGTATGACCCGTACCGGCCAGGCATCGGGCTGGCCCCAGAGCAGACTCATGGGCACCGTGAGACCGTGGTCCACCTGCATGTCGTTGACGAGGGTGATGTCGAATTCATCCAGCACCAGGGACTGCACCAGGTGCGCGGCCATTTCGGGATAGCCTTTCACCACCGGTACAGGGCGTGCGCCCCAGCCTTCATCGGCAATCATGAATTCATCGCCGCAGCCTATGGCGAAGGTCGGGATCATTTTGAAATCGAAGGCGTTGTTGTGATCGTTGTAAACGATAATCGCCACATCGGGCCGTTTTTTTGCCATCCATGCCCTGGCCGGCAGATAGCCGTCGAACAGGGGTTTCCAGTATTCGGTTTCTGTCTTGCCCAGGTCGACCGCGGCACCTATGGCGGGAGTATGTGATGTGCCGATTCCAGCCGTGATGGTCGCCATCAGCCCGTTTCGCCTTCCGGTTGTTCGGAACGCGAACGCCACCCGTTCGGCGAGCGGCCGCCGGCCAGCATCATGTTCACGTATTCCTGCTCGCTCATTCCCGTCATTTCCGCCGCCATGTACTGGTAGGAATGCTGGTCCGTGAACGCCAGCTTGGCCAGGCAGTAAACAACACCGCCCAGTGCCAGCAGGGTATTCCAGTCGCGATTCATGACCGCGGTGCGTTGGGCATCGGTCATGGGAAACTGCTTCAGGTAGCCGGCCTCGTCATCGAGAAAGGCCTTGCGGTTCTCCGCTTTCATCAGCGACATGAAGAAGGTATTGAGGTGATAGCCCTGGCGTGCACGCTGGGCATCGAACACCCACGTGCCGGGGAGGTCTTCGTAATCGGGTTTGCCTGTTGTCATAATCATGTCTATCTGGACTGAAAACCCGCCTATAGAAAAGCTGTCCGCATCTGCAACGTTTTACGATATTTTCCCTGGTTCTGGTTCAGAGGCATAGGACTCCGGCTCGTGGCTTTCCCCGGCCGGCTTGGCCTCTGCCAGGGCTTCCATGGACGCACTGACTGGTGCCTGATAGGCACTGCTTTCCTCAACTGCCGCTGGTGGCGTTGCATCACCCGACAGCGCAGCAAGGAGGCGCTCACAGAGTCGGGAAGTGTCTTCTGGGACAGTGCCGGCTTCCAGTAGTGCCGGGGCAGCATCAAGCCACTGGCGCCCTTCGCTGATCAGTGCTGCCAGTGCTGTGTTTTCACTGTTCTGCTGGCAGGCCGCTTCTAGGCTCGCGGCGACTTTTTCAATGGCGTCCAGTTCCGCCACTTCAGCAGCACCGGCCAGCAGGCTTAGCACTTTTGCCATGTCCTGCGGTGACTGGCTGAGCCCCAGCTTGGCGATCAGGTCGCGGGCCTCCCGCAGGAAACCGACCATCTGGGGATTCAGGCTGCTCCCAGTATCGGTCTCTGCCGACGCCTGTTGGGCATCAAGCGTTTCCGCCAGATCTAGTAGTGCTTTTTCCAGGTCGATGACCGCAAAAGCCAGGCCGGCATATTCGCCACTGCCGCCCTTGTCCAGGTGCCTGCCCTGCTTGTCAGTGAGCAGGCAGAAACCCTGGAATACCAGGGCCATATCGGCGTTGATGCCTTTATGGGGATGCCGTTCGATGAAGTGTTTCATCGCCTTGACAGCATCGGCGTATTGTTCAAAATTCTGCGCTCTAGCAATACCATAAAGCGTGTGCAAGGGAATCTGCAGGTCGGAGGTTTTTGGACTGTCTTCAGCACCACCTAGTATAGCGGAAAGCGTGTCGTTGAGTTCCTGGATTTCCCTGCCGACCAGGTTGAGGGCCACGGTTTCAGTGGGTGTCAGGGCGGCAACCGGAGTTTTGTCGATTTCGAAATCGCAATCGATCTCCTCTTCCTCGGCGGCAGCATCCCCCGCAGCCGCCATGGCAGAGGCCTTTTCGGCATCGATGACTAGACCGCGCGTGGCTTCCTCGTGCGCTTCCTTAATTGCGAAACCATCATCGAAATCGTCATCATCGCCTGGCTTGACCGTGTCAACACTTTTCGCCTCATCACTGTCTTCACTGTCCTGCTGAATCGACGCTTCGGTAGCTTCAGCAGCCGGCACTTCAGTACTGTCGGCCTGGGCAACCAGCGTGTCATCAGACAGGTCAACCGAATCACTGAATACGAGCACGTTATCGGTGATGACCGGAATATCGTCGTTGGTGTCTTCAACACTGGCATGCAGGCTGTCCTGTTCAGACTCGACAGCGCTGTCTGCCGCCGCATCAGCTTCTTGCTCTACCTTCCCCGCCGGAACGTCCGCCAGAACGGGGATAGCGATATTGGCAGCCGCCTGCGCCGACAGGTGGCTGACAGCTTCCTGGCACAGTGACTGAATGAGCGTAGGCTCCGGACCGGACTCGGCCGGATTCATGAAATTGGCTTTCATAGCAGGCAGAATGGCGATGACCCGAACGGTCAGGTCCATGACCGCGTCATTGGTACTGCCCTGCTCCTGCAGGGTGTCGTACAGGCATTCCATGGCGAAGGACAGGGTGGCGATAATCTCGGCACCGACCACGCCACCGCTGCCCTTGAGGGCATGGAAGTAGCGACAGCAGTCCTTGAGGGCGGAGGGCTGCTGGTAATCGTCTTTGAGGCTGCCCAGTTCTTCCTGCAGGTTTTCCAGGACTTCGTCGAATTCCTCGGCAAAGATTTCCTTGAGTGCATCGAGCTCGTCGTCATCAGCAGCTACATCGTCTGCTGAAGATTGCGCACAGGCTGGCGGCTGGACTTCCGGCGGGGTATCACCGAGTGCCTCCACGGGTTCCGGTTCCGGCTCAGGTTCTTCCACCGGCTCCCGAGTCTCCCCGCGCAGTGCTTTGGGCTCATCAATGGGTACCGGCTCTTCCTCGGGGACATCGTGCTGTTTCTCTTGCAGTTCCTCTTGCGATTCCTTTCCAAGCTCCGGTTTTTCCCGCGGCTCATCTGCCGATGCTGACTGCTCAACGAGCATACTTGCGGCCAGTCCCGCGGCATTCAGCGCCGCTGGCTGATCGGACTCGTCCGTACTGGCAGCACTTTCAGTGTTCTGCCCCGCCCTATCATCAACGGCCGTTTCTGTCCCGGCGGCGGAGCCGGCACCGGGGTCAGGGTCGGAATGGCTGTCGATGAAGGCCTGCAGAATAGCGGCAAAGCGACCGATCTTTTTTTGGTAGGCCTGTGAGTCCTCCTCCCGGCCGATGGATAATTGTTCCAGGTGCCAGAGGGAATTGATGACCAGGTGCGACAGGGCATTGAAGGTAGCATCAGGCATGGCTTCAGCCACGTCCCGGGCAACCAGGTTGACGTAATGTCTGGCAGTGGCAAGGTACTGCTGCAGTTCCGGTAGGCTCACCATGATAAAGGCCTGAGACAACTCATCGAGGCGATCGCGGGCCTTATCGAGATCACTGCCCTGGCAACCATTTTCCACGTAGGCATCGATATCGGTAACCACCGCTTCGAGCAGCTTCATGGCATTCAGGTAGACATGTTGGCGCGCGGCCCACAGAGTATTGGTTTTCGGCAGGCCATCACCTGCGCTGAATACCCCGCGGTCGAGCCTCTCAAGGGTATTAAAGACCTCCTTGCTGATCTCAAACAACACACCGGCTGCGTGCGTCAGTGCCTTGTCCAGTGGTTCGGCAGGCCCGTCTTTTAGGCTGTCATCGAAGCGCTGTGCTAGGCTACCGAAATTGAGGAAGTGCAGCACTTCCCGCAGGCTGGAAGCATCGGCATAGACATCATCGACTTTCTCCTGCGTGACCGGCCCGGACTCGATCATTTGGTTAATGGTATCGATCAGGCGATTGATGTCTTCGTTGATCACGCGCAGTGACTTGTTGAGAGCTGATTTTCTCTCGTAGCGGACCATCAGGGTGCGGGTGGACCGTTTCATCTGGCGCGAGGCTTTGCGGTCAAGTCCGAACCACTGACGAATGACCGCCAGACGCAAACTGCGGATTCTGGTTTCCGCAATAATGGCCAGCATGTTGCTTGCAGCATCTTCATCCAGCATATCCAGTTGGCTCAGATCGCCTGTGGAGAGCAGGTGCAGGGGCTTGCCCAGGGCAATGATGGATTTCACAGCTCCTTCACTGCTGTCTGACTGGAGAGTTTCGATCACGCCTGCGGCCAGTCCCCAGAGGGTGCCGAGCCGGTAATCGCGAAACAGGATTTCCATGTTGCCGGCCGCCCCTTTCAAGGCCGTCACCGCGCGGGCATTCCCGCGATCTTCCAGCAGGGCCTTGCCGGCCTTGATGAACAGCGATGAATGGCGTGCCATCACATCCTTCATTTTGTCCGGCGTGGCGGCAAACTGCTGCTTGAACGGCATTTTCTGGCGGGTGCTCAGAACACGGGGATGAAACACGGCGGCCTTGTCACAGGCTTTGCGCAACCGGTTGATGGTATTGAAAACCCGGGCAAAACTGTCGACAGACTTGGCTAGGGCCTCATCCAGCACAGCCGGCAATTCCGTTACCGCGATATAGGCGTTTTGGAGCCGGGCATCGCACTTGCCGGCATCCATGTCGGGATGTGCCAGCGTGTCTTCCAGGAGTTTTAGGATTTCCGTGCCCAGCAGGCCTATGTTGGGAAATTCCAGCAGTGCCATGATGCCGGGAATTATGCTGAAAGCCGCCACGGGTGCCTGCAGGCTGTTGAGGGCCTTGGCCTCGCCGGTCGGCGTGACAATGACGGTTTCTAGGGCATTGGCGAGGGCCGCGGTCAGACTTTCCGTTTCCTGCTTGACCTGTTTAAGCGCTGTGTAGCTCTGCCACTTCTTCATGAATACCTTCCGAAGGTTACTGCTGTTTTCATCGGCCGATCTGCTGTCTGCATCTGCTCATCGCAAATCGTGCAACATGGCCGGGTCAGGCACTGGCCTCCTGCTTCATGGCCCATACCCAGTCCATTTCCTCGTCCTTGCGACTGACCACGATCACCGGAATGTGGGCTGTTGCCTCACGACGACCGGTTTCCCTGGTCCCCTGGAAGCCGGACACATCCGGGATAACCAGTTCCATGAGAATGATATCGGGGTGTTCGTTTAACGCAATCTGCGGGCACTTATTGCTGCCGTAGGTCAACAGCACGGTATGGCCCTCGTCGCGGAGAAGGGCGGCAGTTGCCTCTACATCAGCGACCGAGTCGTCCACTATCAGGATGCGCAGCGGCATCATCGGCTCAGGCAGATGCGGCTTCTGTACTGCCACTGCGGGCATATTCATGGATGGCAGCAATCAGCTCATCCTTAGTAAACGGCTTGCTCAGGTAGGCGTTGGCCCCAACGACGTCGCCCTTAGCCTTGTCACAGAAGCTGAATTTGCTGGACAGCATGATGATGGGCGTGTTTTCGAACTTTTCGTTGCTGCGAATCATGATGCAGATCTGATAGCCATCGAGTCTGGGCATCATGACATTAATTAAAATAATATCCGGCTTTTCGCGCACAATTTTTGACAAGGCATGAAAACCGTCCTCGGCCGTAACAACGTCGCAACCGGTCTTGTTGAGCAGTGTTTCCGCGGTTTTTCGAATGGTCTTGCTGTCATCAATCACCATGACTTTGATACCGCTCAGATCTTCTGACATATTCTCTCTCCCGTCCCGGGTCGCTGTGATTGAGTGTCGTAAATAGCGTTGCTTGTCCTGTTAAAGCGTCAGATCTTGCGACTGCGCTTACGCCGTGAGTTCCAATGGCGTGTTCTGAATGTATTAGCCCTTGACCAGGTCCATCTTCATCTTGCAGCAGGCACTGAGCAGGTCGCTGCTGTCAATATAACCGGTAAACACACGGATGCGATGACCGGGCAGTTTGTCGACCGCGTGCCCCAGTTTCTTCATGAGGTCTTCACTGGCCACGGCCTTGCGTGCAAAGTCGGTTTTCAGGCGCACCAGGATGATCTTGGTATGGGAATGTCCAAGTTGCGTTTCTTGGGGGCGGCAAACCGGGAATCCTGTCGTTGACGCGCTCCAAAGTGAACTGCAAACCCATGCGTTTCAGAGCCGGCAGGAAGTCCACTCCCTCATTTTCAGGTGAGTCCAGAAGCAGCACGGTGACACCAGCCGCGGCGGCGTCACCGGCCTGGTTGGGATTGGCTTGTGTCTGGGCCATGTTCATTTGATGGTGATTAAGACAGAAGGGCTATTATAGGCATGAAACGGGAAGTTCTGTCACTATTGGGCTACTTCCCTTACGTAGAAAACTGCCCGAATATTCAATAGGTTATTCAAGACTCCATGGATGGAATCGAGATTGCTGATATTAATCTGGGAGCAGCGATCGGACGGAATGGAAAAGGGTCGGATGCCATAGTGGCTCGGCACCGGGGAACAGGCTTCTGGCTTTTTCTAAGCTCTTAATTGACCGGGAGATATCCGGTCTTCGTGAGTGCTTTATAACCCTTTCCAACCAGAAAGCAGGGGGGAGTTGCCCAATCTGTGACCGGAATAACTTTTTGGCTGCCCCCAAGCTGGTAATGACCGCCATTCTCCTGCCCCGCCCCATCATGCATAATCACGACACACCGTGCGCTCTGATCACCAGGACCTGTCATGCGATTGACCAGCCACACCGATTACGCCCTTCGTGTGCTGCTTTATGTCGGCGCCGCCGAAAGAAGCGTCACCATCAGCCAGGTTTCCGAGGCCTATGGCATTTCCAAGGAGCATCTGCGCAAGGTTGTGCATGCCCTGGCCCAGCTTGGCTACCTCAGTACCACCCAGGGCCGCTATGGCGGCATCACCCTGGCCATGCCGCCGGACCTGATCAATATCCGCAAAGTCGTGGAGCAACTCGAAAACGGTACCATTGTTGAGTGCTTTGATGCCGAGACCAACGCCTGCGCCATCGATGGCATGTGCCTGCTGAAAAAAGCCCTGTTTGATGCCCGTGAAAGCTTCATGGGTGTCCTTGCCAAATACCACCTGAGCGATCTCATCAGAAATCCCCGCCTGATCGCTTTCTGCCAACAGTAGCGTGATGTGGACGACGCCTGATTTTTGCCGGTTTAACAATGCGTATATTACACATCTTTAAACTGCCAGCGCTTGTCACAAAAGATTCTCATGAGCAGCCTTTACGAACAGATGGGGCGTGCTGACGCCGTCAACGCCGCTGTCGATATTTTCTATCGCCGCGATCTGACCGACCCCGACATCAGTGACTTCTTTGATGATGTCGACATGGATCGACAGATCGGCAAACAGAAAGCTTTTCTCACCATGGCCTTTGGCGGCCCGAACCACTACACCGGCAGGGGCATGCGGGAAGCCCACAAACACCTGAACCTGCAGGAAGCGCATTTTACGGCTGTCGCCGGCCACCTGCAGGGCACGCTGGAAGAGCTTAATGTGCCGTAGGAACTGATTGACCAGGTCATGGTCATGTTCATGGCCATCGCCGGCAGCACAGACGATGATGCGCTGAATCTGTAACGTTGCTTGGGGAAAGCAAGAAGGCAGCCCCGAGGCTGCCTTCTTATGGCCACAGCGTGGCGACATAAATCCATGCTTTTTCGTTTGCAACCTGCAGACAGTGCGGGTCATAACGCATTCCGGATTTGCGCAATGACGACATGCGGCATGTGCGGTATGAATGGCAAACGAGCCTAAACAAGTCAACCCTGAGCGTCCGGCCAAACCCCAATGCGGCTGGACAACGCCGTTGAGAAATCGTTATTCTCGCGACAGCTAATTCAGGGGGGATACCTGCATGTTCACACTCACGCGGCAATTCATTTTGCCCCGCTTTCGTTACACCCTGCTATGTCTGGCCACGCTTGGCGGCGCGTCAGCAGCTCTGGCCCAGGATGCCGCGCTGGCATTGAACTGGGTCGACAAGGACGACAACTGGGCGCAGGGCAAGGCCCGCCTGCAGGACTTCGGCGAGGCCTTTGATTCGGCCTGGGCCATGTATGAGCACCTTAAGGACCAAGCCGATGGTGGTGACACCCTCACCTGGAGCATGCTGGGTGCGCCCGCCTATGACTGGACCGGCATTTATACCCGCAGTGGCGGCGGACTGTCCTTTGATCCGGACATCCGCGCCAGTGAAACCACCGCCCAGCTGACCCCTGCCGGCGCCGCAGCCCGCCAAGCCAAGATCGACCGCATTAATGAAACCGGCGGCGAGTATGACCCGATTTCCGACTGCCGGCCGCCCGGTTTTCCGCGCTGGGCCACCGAACCCTTCCTGCACGAGTTCATTGTGACACCCGACCAGACCTGGCTCATCAACGAAATGGTCAATGACATCCGCCGCGTCTATACCGATGGCAGTGAGCACACCCTGCCGGAAGATGCCTACGCGTCCGCCAACGGCGACACGATCGGCTTCTGGCATGACAGCATGCTCTATACCCACACCACTTACCTGCTGCCGGGCCAGTACCAGCGCGGCACACAGCCGAATTACTCGGACCAGGTGGAAGTGGTGGAACGCTGGAAAAAGGTCGACGGCATTACCCTGGCAGCCGACTATTGGGTTTTCGATCCGATGAACCTGGCCGAGCCCTGGTATTCACGCCAGAGCTGGACGGAACTGGATAACGACGATAACTACCTGCGTATCCGTTACTGGGACTGCCGGGAAAACCAGAACAACGACATTCTGGAAAAATCCGACGGCACCAGCCAGTTCATGGACTTTGACTTCATCGACAACGACGCCGCTGTCAGTTCCGACAGCGAAATCCAGTAAGCGCCTGACCATACAGGGACACCGTTATGAAAAAACTGATCACTCTCCTGCTGCCTGCCACGATCGCCATCGCCAGTTTGCCCGCTGCCCTGGCTCATCACTCGGGTGCCATGTTTGACTACCAAAGCATTGTCGAACTCGAAGGCGCCGTGAAGGAATTCCAGTACACCAATCCGCATTCCTGGCTACTGGTGGATGTCACCAATCCTGACGGCTCGGTAACCACCTGGGGTTTTGAAGCCGAAGGCCCAAGCACCTTGATGCGTGCCGGCATCCGCAAGGGTGATCTGCCGCCGGGCACCCCGATTACCATTCGCGGCAACCCGATGAAGGATGGCCGCAGCGCCGGTGCCTGGATTGATGCCATAGTGGACGGCAAGACCATCAATCCGCGCAATGGCTTTGCGGTAATTCCTGCCGACGACTGATATAACCAAACACCCTGTCAGATTTATAATGGCGCCTTTCGGAAACCCGTGCCATGCCCGGCAGGGTAACGAGGCGCCTTGAAGCAGGGCAAAACCATACGCGGCGATTTGTATGGCGGTCTGACCGCAGCGGTAGTCGCGTAACCCCTGGCACTCGCCTTTGCTGTGGCCTGCGGCGCACGTCCAGTCGCCGGTCTCTAAGGGGCGGTGATCGTTGGCTTTCAGGCCGCCGCTTTCGGTGGCACACCTACCCAGATCTGCGACCCCACCGGTCCCATGATCGTCATCATGGCCATCCTGTTCATGCGCTTTGCCGACCAACCTGGCCTGGTCTTTACCATCGTCATGTGCGGCGGCCTGCTCCAGATCCTGTTCGGTTTGTGCCGCTTCGAGGACTGCATCAACCTGGTGCCCTACCCGGTCATGTCAGGCTTCATGAGCGGTATCGGCTGCATTATTACCATCCTGCAGGTACCGGCGCTGACCGGTAATGTCACATCGGAAGGGGGTATGCTGCATACTATCGCCGCCTTGCCTGACATCCTCGCCAACACCTATCTGCAGGCGCTCGTCCCGGGCCTGATGGCACTGACCATCATCTTTTTACTGTCACGTAAGGCCCTGGCCACCTACCTGCCGCCACCGCTAGTTGCCCTAGTGGGTGGCACACTGGTTGCGATGACCTGGTTTCCCGAAGCACCGGTAATCGGAGAGATTCCTCGCGGCCTGCCCACATGGTATTGGCCGCAGTTCACTCTCGCAGAATGTCCCCTGGTGATTCGCTACGCCCTGGTGCTGGCCTTCCTCGGCGCCATTGACTCCCTGCTCACGTCCCTGATGGCGGACAGCCTGACCCGCACGCAGCACGATTCCAACCGCTAACTGCGCGGCCAGGGCATTGGCAACTTCTGTGCAGGGCTGCTTGCGGCCATTCCCGGTGCCGGGGCCACCATGCGTACGGTGATCAACATTCGCTTGGGCGGCACGTCACCGCTGTCAGGCATGACCCATGCAATCGCACTGCTGTTGGTGGTACTGGTATTCGGCTAGGCGGTTGTTCACACACCGCATGCTGTACTGGGAGGTATCCTCACCAAGGTCGGTATCGATATCATTGACTGGCGTTACCTGAAGCGCATGCAGTGGGCGCCGAAAGCCGGCGTGCTGATCATGCTGACCACCCTGGTACTGACGATGACCATCGATCTGATCACCGCGGTAGCGTAAGGCATGGTCATGGCATCACTGCTGTTCGTGAAACGCATGGCTACCATCCAGCAGAACAACATGCTGATCACGCAGACCCTGGAACAGTTGCAGGACCTTACGCCGCTGAAGCGGACAGACTCGCCTACGCCGCCGGACGCATTACTCTGTTTCATGTCATCGGCCCGATGCGCTTTGGCTCAGCCTGGGACTTTGCCAGGGTTCTGCAGGGCAGTGGCAACAGGGATATCCTGGTCATCAATCTGGCCGATGCCACGTTCATCGACAGCAGTGCCTACATCATGCTGAAAGAATCATCATGGATATCCAGAACTAGGGGCAGAAGGTGCTATTGGACGGTTCGCGTGGAAACGTCAGGGATGTGTTGTCCGGCTTCGGCATTCTCGAGCTGCTGAAACCCGGCGGCGAAGTCAGCACGCGGGTAGAGGCGCTGCGCCAGGCGCAACGTTTGCTGGCAGAAGCCGGGTCAGTGCCGGACTGAAGCGAACATCAGCGTTTTTCGATGACCAGAGTCAGCTCGGCCACACGAAAGCCGAACTTGCGCAACTCAGTGCGATTGATGAGGTGGTTTTCCTCGACCAGGTAGAGCCAGTCGTCCAGGTCCAGGGCGATGGTGCCATCTTTCCAGGGCACATCGAGGGTGTACTGCCAGTTGAACGCTGACCCGGCAATGGTGCCACTGGCGGTACCAACGACATCACCGGCCGTGCCGGTGTAGCGATTGTTGCCCAGATGGGTAAGACGCCAGGTACGGGTGTCTTCCTCGCCGTCATCGTAATAGAAGTGCTCATCCAGCACGCCTTCATCACCGTTCCATGACGCCGCGATCGTGGCACTGAATTTTCGGGTTACCCGGCCACTGCGATCCTGCAGGATGCCGTAGGCCACCAGGTCGCCGTCAAAAAAGGTTTTCAGGTCCAACGCCGGCGTGGAACCCGCATATTCATCAATGGCGATGCGACTGCAACCGGCGAGCAGTAACAGCAGCAGGGCAAGCAAGGAAATTCTCATTTGTCTTCTCCGATGAGTTGCCTACGCATGGCAGGATGGGTGGTCTGGGCCGACAACCAGATAGCTGAGAACTGGCGGCTGAATTCAGGATCATTGATTGTACCAGCCGCCCTGCTATTGACGTAGAAAGTACTTATGCCGGCAGCATCCACATGCAGCGTAATACTGTCGCCTTTTTTCACACCCGGCAGGATCGCCTGCAACTGCACGAGCCACTCAGCAGGCGCCGCAACACCCATGGCCTGCCACTGTCGTCGGGTTTCCTCGACCAGGGCAGTCGCCTGAAAATCCCGCTGGTACTCCAGCTCAAGCGCAAACGGCGCCGAATCGGGCCAGGTAAACAGAGGGGCTACAGGGCGGTTGTTGACATTGCCATTCTGGTCGCCAACATAGAGGGTGGCTTCATAGATGGTCCAGAACAGCACCTTGAGCCTGGCCTGGCCCACGGTGGCCATATTCGACCAGGGCAGCGTTTCAGCGGCCGACAGTGCCGGTGCCAGCAGGCAGGCGAGCACCAGGCAGGCAAAACGGGTCATGCGGCACTGTCCCCTTGCTGGATTTTGCCAAGCGCAATAACCGTCAATGGCAGGTACAGGCTCCAGGCGGCACCCACCACCAGCAGTGACTGCAACAGGGGCAGCCCGAAACCGATCCCATCCAGCAAGTAACCCGCCAGGTAGGCAACCACGCCGTTGACAGCTCCCGTGAGCACCAGCACCAGGGTATGGCAGCGGTGCAGAAACCCCGCCAGCAATGGCAGAGTCAGGGCAAAGGATGCCCAGATCATCACCATCCACAAAGGCAGCAGGCCACCCTGGAAACGGAACAGGCCAACAGCTGAAAACGCACCGTCCATGACCAGGCCCGTTACCATCACCAGGGCAGCATCGCGTAACCGATGCCGCCAGTTTTCGCTGAGAGCAATACGAACTATGAGAATCGCCATGGTCAGTGTCAGGACGCGGGCCTGAAACACGACCAGCAGCACCCAGCAGAGCTTGAACAGGATCAGGTCCAGTGTCAGCAGCCATTTGTAGCCGAGGCGGCGTTTTTCACTAGTGGTACGCAATGCTGTCATATACCACTGATTACGTGGCAGACATCGACCCGGATTAGCGCACATGGCGGACGGGACTGGTAACATGACGCCATGTCGATGCTTCAGTACCTAGATCGCTACGCCGAACCGGAAGCCCGCGGGTTACCCGCCTTGACCACGCGTTACCGACACGTGGTATGCATCCCCGCGTTTGCCGAAGCCGCGGACTTCCTGGTGCCGCTGTCCTCCCGGCTGGACACAGCCGAGACCCTGTTCATCATCGTGCTCAACGCCCATGCTGGGGCCGGCGGCGAAGCCATCATGCAAACGCGGGCCGGCGCCGCCTGGCTGAAATCACAGTATCCGCACAGGCAGCCACTCGGACCTCATTGCTGGCTGCTGTCCGGCCAGCGGTCAGAACAGATCGCCGCACAGCGCCATGACATCCTGCTCGTTGAGCGCTGTCATCGCGATGCCTACCTGGGGCCGAAAGAAGGTGTCGGCAAAGCGCGCAAGATTGCCGCCGATATTGCCTGTCGGCTGATCCAGCTCGGCAGGGTCAGCAGTCCCTGGATACACTGCACCGATGCCGATGCTACGCTGCCGCCGGATTATTTTGCCGCGACCGGCATACTTGATGCCCTCCGCGACAGCGCCGGCCTATACCCTTTTCGGCACTTGCCACACGCCGATCCGGCCGCCAACACCGCCCAGGCGCTGTACGACCTCACGCTGGACTACTATGTTGCCGGGCTGGCCTGGGCGGGCTCGCCATGGGCCTTTCACACCATCGGCAGTACGCTGGTCATCAATGCCCAGCACTATGCCCGTGTCAGGGGTTTCCCGGTGCGCCGGGCCGGAGAGGATTTTTATCTGCTCGGCAAGCTCGCCAAAACCGGTGCCATCGTGACACTGGACAGTACGGCCATCATGCTGGAAACCCGGGTGTCCGATCGTGTCCCGTTTGGCACCGGTCCGGCACTGGGCAAACTGCTGGGCATGCTGGACCCCGCGGCAGAATACCCTTGCTACAACCCGCTCGCCTTCAGCTACCTACAATGCTGGCTAGGCCTGTCAGCCACCCTGTGGCAGGAAAGAGTGCAGGAACTGGATGAGGCGGTAATCAGGGCATTTTGTGCAGCCAATGCCGACTACGATACGCTCGATGCCGACGTCCTGCTGGCCTGCGTGACGGCACTGGGTATCGACAAGGCACTGAACCACGCGCTGGAC
>Ga0181569_10001519_pt1 | contig 18279 bp, 11 predicted proteins | sample 101ome_19_FD_132452 | JGI IMG/M metagenome (GOLD analysis project Ga0181569, IMG submission 132452) | Coastal salt marsh microbial communities from the Groves Creek Marsh, Skidaway Island, Georgia - 101405AT metaG (megahit assembly) | ecosystem: Environmental > Aquatic > Marine > Intertidal...
AGGGGCCATCGTCGTGCCGTATTTCATGAACCGAACGCTTCCATCCACAAAGGCATAGTTGGAGCCACCGCTTTCCACGGATTGATTTCCGGCACGGTGTTTGGATTGGTTAACCTCCTCGAAGTCATTGCCGTCACCTTGGTAAAAATCCATGTGGTTATGAGGGGAATCCTTGAACTTTTCACCAAAAACAATGGTGTTGGAAGGTTCGGGAACGGCTGTCAATTTCATGCTCCGAACCCCTTGCCAAGTACGAAACTCCTCAAATTCTTCCTTGCTCAGGTGAACAGCGAACCAATCATTGAATCCATTGATCACAAAACTTCTCTTAGCCGTCGGACCATCAGTGGGGCACACCAGAACCCTCCGATCCTGATAGTAGGGTTGTAGCTTAGCAATCCAATTGGCACCGTTTGAAGTACGCGGTGGCACGTGATCATTGAAATCATCCGCATACATCTGCAGGGCCATCTGGAGCTGCCGCAGGTTGTTGAGGCAACTGATTTGCTTGGCTTTGACCTTGGCCCGGGAGAGTGCAGGCGACATCATGGCAGCGAGGATGGCTATGATCGCCACAACCACCAGTAATTCAATGAGGGTAAAACCATGGTATGTCAGTGACCCTGCTTTGTAATGACCTTTCATGAGATAAGTTTACCTTAATCCAGATAGCCTTGCTTTCAAGGTATCAAGATTAAGCTCCTGTTAAAGAACGCGCTCACCAGCAAAGCCTAGCTGTCGAGCCAAGCTTGGATTCATGCAGATCATGCAAAGCGTGTCATGCCTACTCGCAGGGAAGTCAGTCCTTGCCTTGCGCTACATACAACACGCATGCAGCACGGCGGGCTGAAGGATATCGCTTGGCTGGAACCGCTTCGACCAGAAATCCCGCTTGCCTGAGGCGGGTTTCAAAGGCGTCATCCTGGCTGGCAGACCAGAAGACCGCACGACCTCCTTCGGCTAAAGTGTTGCGAATAGCCCGAAGACCAGAGCGGGCATAGAGAAAGCGATTACCTGCTTCAACCATGGCTACAGGACCATTGTCCACATCCAGCAGGATGACATGATAGGCTGACTCCCCCGCCTCACGCACATGCTGACTCACATCCTTAACCTCGAGTGATACCCTCGGATCTGAGAGTAAATGTCCGTTGAGGGATTGTAGCCAGCGGTGATTCCATGTCACCAGTGCCTGACTGGATTCCACAACACATACCGCAGCCTCCGGCGGAGCGTTTTCGAGCACACCCTTGAGCGTGTAACCCAGGCCCAGACCACCAATCAATATCCGGGGTGGTGTCCTAGAATCCCAACCTTGCATTCCTAGCTGCCCCATCTGATATTCCGAGGCGTGGGTTCTGGAGTCCATGAGAACCTGCCCATCGCACAAAATAGTGTAGGCACCATCGTGTTCATAGAGCTCAAGGCAAGCCCCGTTTGCTTCTGTCACCCGGCCCAATTGTTGGCGTGGTTTCATGGTCATTAGGCCCTTGTTGGCAAAAGAGCACCATTGATAAGGCGCAATCCTAAGCCAAAAGTCGACTTGTTTTACAGGGTGGGGCCCAGAACGGTTCAATGAGATCAGATAGCGGGTTTTGTAACCTTTTGAATCGGCTCGTCGTCTGCAAAAGATAGGAACGAATTAGTCGATTAGTCGTTTGCCATCTGCATCCTTCAATTTCAAGTGAGCAGTTGGAAAACCAAGCCCAAACATTTCTCATGAAACACCCAACCGAACCTGGGCAGGCCAATAGGGCCTGCAGCATCCTTCGTCCCATGAAACCTCTGACCACGACCCTGGCAATCATGGGAAGTTTATTCCTTTTCATCGACACTCATGCCCAGCCCTCACCACAAGGCGGCTTTGGCGGACCAGGAGGACCACCTCCGGGCATGATGGGCCGCAATCAAAATCGCGAGATCGTCCAGCAATTTGATGCCGATAAGGATGGTGTGCTCAATGCCGCTGAGCGCGAAAAGGCTATCGAATTCATCAAGGCCAACCCACAGGGTCGCGGTGGCCGTGGTCGAGGCTTTGGAGGGCCAGGCGGTCGAAGGGGAAGAGGCCCAGGTTTTGGCGGACCTGGCGGACCTGGCGGACCTGGCGGACCTGGTAGACCTGGTGGACCTGGTGGACCTGGCGGCAGAGGACCCAGAGGAGAAGGCGGCGAACGTGCTCCATTCAGCCAAGGCATTTCATTGTCTCCTTCCGATGTGAAGTCCTATCCCAATGCTTCGATTTATGATCCCAGCGTATTGCGTACTTTCTTCATTAATTTTGAGAACCCACAATGGGAAGCAGAATTGGTTACCTTCAACAATACCGACGTGGATGTCCCAGCAACGGTGATCGTCGATGGCAAAACCTATGCCGATGTCGGGGTTCATTTTCGCGGCAACTCCTCTTTTGGCGTGGGAGATGGCTACAAGCGTTCGCTCAATTTGAGTTTTGATTTCATTCACGAAGATCAGGAAATAGGGGGCTACAACACCTTGAATTTCCTGAATGCCAATGGCGACCCTACTTTCTTGCGCTCAGTACTTTCGCTTCATATCGCTCGCCAATACATCGCGGCTCCAAAAGCGAATCTGGTGCAAGTGGTGATCAATGGAGAAAACTGGGGCGTGTATGCCAACCAACAACAATTCAACAAGGACTTCCTTGAGGAAAACTTTGAGACTCGCAAGGGTACTCGCTGGAAAATCCCCCAAGGTGGAGGAGCAGTGGGTGCTTTCAATTATCAAGATGAAGAAATCAGTTCCTACCAAGGGACTTTTCAGATCAAATCAAAGGAAGATCCCGAAGCCTGGAAAGCCATTATCGGCTTGGCACAAACCCTTGAAATCACCCCCAATAATCAGCTCGTCGAGGCCCTGAGCTCTAGGATCGACATCGACAGCTACCTGAAATTCCTGGCCTTGGACAACGCCCTGGTCAGTGGTGATGGATTCTGGACGCGTGGGGCTGACTACTGTCTCTACCTCCATCCCGATGGCAAATTCAGATTCATTCCTTACGACATGAATGAAATGTTCAACTTCCGAGGGGGCGGCAGAGGCCCTGGCAGCAGCGGGCGCTACACTGGACCCACAGGCGTCAGACTGGACCCTCTGGCTGGACTTTCCGATCCGGACAAACCAGTCATTGAGCGTATCCTTGCTGAGCCTTCCCTACAGAAAAAATACCTTGGTTATGTGAAGCAGATCGCAACCGAATCCATGGCGTGGGAAAATATCGGCCCCGTGGTGCAGGCCTACCGCGAACTTGCTCAACACGAAGTGGAGCGGGACACTCACAAATTGTATTCGAGCGAAGCTTTTTTGGCCGGAACAGACGACCAGCCCAATGGAGACAACCTGCGCAGCTTTTTTGATCAGCGCCGGGAAGCCCTGCTGGCGATGGAACCCATCAGGGATCTCTGAAGTAGGCTCTAAGCTGCTTCAAAGCATTTGAGCGGATCGCAGCCAGGCCCAGAGGCCTGGCTGCTTTCGTGTTCGGAGGCAGCCCTTCAGGTTGACTCGACTTTTTGAGTGATACCAAGTCGACAGGGTCGCCTGACTGCAAAATATTGCGCTTCCAGTGCAAGGCCTTGCAGACTTTTTATCGTATGAAACACTTGAAAAAGCCCTAATCCATCGATTGCTTAACATGGATCATGCCCAGGCAACCTTTTTGATCCCAAGTGAGCCTAGTTTGCAACACCTGGGAGACCCTGGCACACTGGTTGCTTGATACCCTTAATTGAGCACCGGAAACGAACACGCCACCGAGACATCACCCCTGAAATGGCTTCGTGAGGCCGTGGAGCATGCAACCCATTGGCTCCCATCTCAGGGCCCCATCACCGGATTTGTCCACCACAACACCCTGCACGCCTTCGAAGCCATGCCTTTCGAAAAAGGGGTGGTTGAAGGGGGTAAGCTCTTCGGGTGCTTTCCATTTCTTCCAGAATCCAGATACCGCGAAAAGATGGCCCGCGGTCGTATTCAAGAACAAGATTTGCGTGCCATCATTGAAGCCAATCTGGGACCGGAGGATGTGACAAATCTGAGTCCTCTAGGTGAGTTGAGCGACATCCGGCTGGCGAGGATGCTCCACCCCATCTGGGATGGCACCACCGAGGAGTTGCGATGGGCGGTTGAAGTCTCAGGCTCCCTCTCTTTCTTCAAGGAAGAGGTTCCGACGATGCATCGCCAGAGGATGGTGGAATCCACACGAGAATGGGTTCAACGCTACCCCGAACCGGTCATTGAGCAGAGAATCTGTCAATTGCTTGGCTTGGCGCCAGAAGCGTTGCCCACAGCTCAGGAGATGGAATCATGGAGCGATGCCAAATGGCAGTCCATCTGCCTGCACCTGCTTTGGGATACGTGTCGCCTGGGAATACGTCGAGGTAACTGGCAGGGTGAACTCCAGCCTCCAACCGACCCCATCAGACTGGCTGATTGGATTCACCAGCTTACTGGTATTGCCGTGGATGACATGGTCAACGAGCTGCTCATCCCCTTCTGTGCGAGCTTTCTGGATCAGGATTTGGCGATGGAACCCATGCCATATCGAGCGGACGGTTTTCTGAAAGCATTCAGGCTGGTGCAAAGCCAATCCACATGGCTACGCCCCAAGTGGATCAAAGAAGCTCTCGAGGAGATCAGCGCTATCGGCAATCCCTTGAGATCTATTCATGATTCACTCAAGACCCTTGGTATTAGCCAAAAAGAGAGCGAGGTATTTATTGCCCATAGCCTACTCGCACTCAAGGGCTACGCAGGCATGATCTGGCAGATGGAATCACGTCCGGGACTGGTCGCCCGCCCAGTGCCAAAGGGCAGTCTCAACCAATATTTGGCCATTCGCCTGATATTGGAACGACATGCCATCATGGAAGTGGCTAGAAGGGAATTGGACTTTCAGGGCTCAGCCCACGCCCTGGAAACCCTGCTCCGAACTCGCAGTCCGAAGCAGGAACCCATAGAGGAGCATTTGGCTTTTGAGGTTTTTCAGCTGGCACAGTGGATGGGATGGACTCCTCTCAGACTGAGCCAGGCATCTGATGAGCTATGGTGGCACCTGACAAAGGAAATAAGCCAGTTTTCAGCGTTGGAGCGCAGGCGCCACTACCACTTGGCCTTCGAACGCAATTACCGCCACCAAACGCTCAATGCGCTAGCTGCCAACACCCGAGCCCAGCGCAAAAAAATACCTGTCCTTGATCCATCCAAAGAATCCACTTCCTTCCAGATCGTCTGCTGCATTGATGAACGGGAGGAATCCTTCCGTCGCGCCATGGAGGAATTGGACCCGACCTGTCAAACCTTTGGAGCTGCTGGGTTCTTTGCCGTAGCCATGAATTACCGCGGCGCGGCCGATGCCCATTTCGTCCCCCTTTGTCCGGTCATCATCCAGCCTAGGCATTTTATCAGGGAAGAGGTGGTTCCTGAATGGCAGCCACAAGAATTATCCCGCCAGAAACGTCGCCGCACCATTGGGACGGTAACCCATCGTATCCATATCGGTAGTCGCACCTTCGCAGGAGGTTGGATGGCTGCTGTCGCCGGGTCGATTGCATCATTCCCACTGGTGGCTCGAGTGCTATTCCCTAGAAGCGCTGCTCGCCTCCGACGTCTGGTAGGCGGTTTTGTCAAGAACCCTTCGAACACAGCACTGACTCTTGTTCGCAGAGAAAAGGATCCAGGAAAACAAGAGGGTGCTCTGGGCTATAGCCTGGAGGAAATGACAGACATCCTCGAGCGCCTATTGCAGGACATCGGGTTGACCAAAGGTTTTGCTCCTTGGGTTGTGATCACTGGACACGGATCAAGTAGCCTCAACAACCCGCACGAAGCAGCCCATGACTGTGGGGCCTGTGGCGGTGGTCGGGGTGGCCCCAATGCCCGTGTCTTGGCTCAAATCGGCAACCATCCTGAAGTCAGGAAAAGAGTCAGGGCCAGGGGCTTGGACATTCCCGATTCGACCTACTTTGTGGGCTGTTACCACAATACATGCGATGAAAGTGTTACCTTCTACGATCTGGAGGTCATACCTCATGCAATCAGGCAATCCTTTAATGCTGTCGCCCAAACCATCGAATCAGCCCGTCGACTCAATGCTCATGAAAGATGCCGTCGATTTCATTCAGCTTCCCTGAATCTATTACCCGAAGAAGCCCTGCGCCATGTCGAGGCAAGGGCCGAGGATCTAGCACAGGTAAGGCCTGAGTATGGGCATGCCACCAACGCCCTCTGCATGGTAGGCAGGCGGGACTGGAGCAAGGGCTTGTTCATGGACCGACGAGCCTTCCTGCAAAGCTACGACCCTGAGCAGGATGATTCCCAATACCGTATCCTCACACGGATTCTCCAAGCTGTCATCCCAGTCTGTGGTGGGATTAATCTGGAATATTATTTTTCCTACGTGGATCCCGAAGGTTACGGCTGTGGCACCAAACTACCGCACAACATCACGGGACTGGTCGGGGTCATGAACGGGGCCCTCAGTGATCTGAGGACTGGGCTTCCTTGGCAGATGGTAGAAATTCATGAACCGGTGCGACTGCTCTTTGTCGTGGAGAACACACCTGAGGCGATCCTCCAGATTCTGGACCGAAACCCGGCCCTCGATCAAATGGTGCGCGGCCAATGGGTACGCATGGCAACCTTTGATCCCCACAAAGGAACCATTCACTTGTTTGAGGATGGTGTATTTCGGCCCTTTGAAACCGAAGCCACCGATCTACCCCAAGCCAAAGATTCCCGAACATGGTACCGAGGTTGGCGGGATCACTTGGGTTTCGCCCGCATCGACAACACTTCAATCAAACCTTGCCTTAACTAGCCACCCTTGGAGCTGACACTTGATATGGAAGCATACCTTTACTGGACCGGCCTCACACTGGTTGCATCACCCTTACTGCTAATCTCAGGCCTTGTTGCGCAACAGGTTTTTGGCCTGAAACTGGGAGAGAAAGTCCTTTTCCGATGGACACTCACCCTGACGAGCATTGGATTGCTTGCCTGTGTGCTACACGCCATCGGGATGCTTTATGGTAGCAGGGAATCCTATCACCTCGAGCTTGGGCAGTGGGTCGCTCTGGATGAACTCGAAATTCACTTTCATTTCAAATTTCTCTTTGATCGCCTCTCCTTACCTTTCTGCCTTTTTTCCTGGGTACTGTGCTGGACTGTGGTGGTGTTCAGTCACCGTTACCTCCATCGAGAGAACGGTTACGAGAGGTTTTTCTTTGGTTATGGCCTGTTTGTGCTGGGGATGACCCTGGCGTCGCTGGCAGGTACGGTGGAAGTCCTCTTCTGTGGTTGGGAAATGGTTGGACTTTCTTCAGCCTTACTCATTGCGTTTTTCCAGGAACGCTCCACACCGGTGCGCCACGGCCTTAGGGTCTGGTCCATTTATCGCTTTGCAGACGCAGCATTCTTGGTAGCAGTGCTCTTGCTTCATCATCTTTCAGGCGAAGGTGACTTCGAGCACATGACCGGTGACAGCCCCTGGCCGATCACTCATTCGGTCATGGCACCAGAGACTGCCTTCTGGGTTGGGCTCCTGCTACTGGTGGCAGCAGCTGGCAAATCCGGACTCATTCCTTTTTCGGGTTGGTTGCCACGGGCCATGGAAGGCCCAACCCCATCCAGCGCTATTTTCTACGGGGCTCTGTCAGTACACTTGGGAGCATTCCTTTTACTCAGATCCCATGCCATCCTGCTGGCTTCCCCTGCCCTATGCATGGCAACCGTGGGACTTGGTCTGGCCACGGCCCTGCTGGCAGGCTGCATCGCCAGGGTACAGCCAGACATCAAGTCATCCCTAGCATTCGCCTCCCTCACTCAGGTGGGCTTGATTGTCGCCGAAATTGGACTCGGTCTGGAGGTGTTTGCCCTGATTCACATCATCGGCCACGGGTGCCTGCGAACCCTTCAGCTACTCAGGGCGCCAACGCTGCTACACGACTACCACACCATAGAAAATGCCATAGGGCATCGTCCAGTGACTCAATCTCAGAAAAGTTTTGGCTCCATGATTCCCAAAGGACTTTCCGATTATCTTTACGCATTGGCTCATGACAAGGGAGGCCTGGATCGATTCCTGAATTTCTTTTTCGTCAATCCGTGCATGGGGTTCTTTCGATGGTGCGACCGCAACGAAAAGAGGATCACCACATCGCTATCTGTTTGGGTCCCATCACAGCCTGACAGGTCCTCAAGGTCAGCAAAACTGATCGAACCCATGGAAATTGAAAGCTGAATGAAACCACTCCTGCATTTTCCATGGATGGAGGCCATGATGATTGCCCCACTGATCGGTTCATGGCTTCAGCGTCAGAAAAGTCAACTCGCAGCTCGTCGCAAGGTCGCTCTGATCAGCAGTGGACTGACCTTGATCCTGGCCTTGGGCGCATGGATCGATTTTTCATTGCTGGATGTCCCTCAAGCACATGATCTCTGGCCGTTGCTTTCCATGCTGCTAGGCCAAGAGTGGCTCATTGTGGATGCCTTGAGCAGCCCCCTGCTCCCCTTGGCAGCCTTGATCCATTTTCTAGTGATCCTGATGACTCCTCCCACCAAGAGAAGACGTTTCCCCTACGGCCTTGTTTTGGTTATGGAAACCCTTGTGCTGTTGCTATTTGCCTGTCGCCTGCCAGAAGGGATCCTGCTGCTGATGGCACTGAGTGCCATCCCGCCATGGATGGATCTGAAGGCCAGAGGCCATGCCACCGGATTGTTTTGGATGCACACATTGACCTCCCTGGCATTGATGGTCGGGGGCTGGCTCCTCATGGAGTCTGACCAAAAAGGAGGCCCCTTGGGCCCCGTCCTGCTGATGATGGGTTTGCTGATTCGAGCCGGGAGCGTCCCGTTCCACCTGTGGGTGGCCGATCTTTTTGAAAATGCGTCCTTTGGTGTGGCCATCCTTCATGTCACCCCGATGGCAAGCGCCTATGCAGCCATTCGATTGATTCTTCCTGATGCACCTGACCTGCTTATGGATCTGCTGGGAGTTCTCGCCCTGGTGACGGCACTTTACAGTGCCGGTATGGCCCTGGTTCAGCAGGAAGCAAGACGCTTCTTTTGCTTTTTATTTTTAAGTCATTCCTCACTGGTTTGGCTGGGTCTTGAGGTCATCTCACCGCTGGGCTGGACAGCTGGGCTATGTGTTTGGATTTCAGTTTCCCTCTGCATGGCTGGTTTTGGGCTGACACTTCGGGCCGTGGAGTCACGAGTGGGGTATCTGGACTGGAAACATTATCGCGGGCTCTACCGCCACATGCCCATGCTGGCAATCTTCTTCCTGCTCAGTGGTCTGGCCTGCATCGGCTTCCCAGGTTCCATCGGATTTATTGGCATGGAAATGCTGGTTGAATCAGCTCTCAATGCCTACCCCCATGTCGGAGTCATGGTTCTTTTGGCCGCCGCCCTCAACGGCATTGCCGTGCTGGCGGTGTATTTTAGGATTTTTACCGGTTCCATCCATCCTGGGAGCATTTCCTTGGCTGCAATGCCCCACGAAAAGTGGGCCGTCGGCATCCTGGGAATTCTGATTATCGGCGTTGGGCTAGCCCCGCAATCTGGAGTGAATTCTAGATATCAAGCTGCCATGGAGTTGCTCACTCCTGCCAGCAATGACACTTGGATCCCCTCCCATGATCAAGCATCAGGGACCCTTGGTAGCCTGAGCGATGGCATGAACCCAAATCACTAATCGTACCATTTTTATCCATTCACTCATCAACCCAAACATCACAATTCAATGCAACCATCCAAAACTCAGATACCAATGGGCAATTATAAGGGATTCCGCACCCATTTTAAATATGATCTCACCTCTGGTTTCCTGGTCTTCCTTATTGCTCTGCCCCTATGTCTAGGGATTTCGCTGGCCTCAGGATTTCCTGCTATCGCCGGCATTTTTACGGCAATCATTGGAGCCGTTCTCACCACTTTTATTTCCAATTCCGAACTAACCATCAAGGGGCCGGCAGCTGGCCTAATTGTCATCGTGATAGGATGCGTGGCAGATTTCGGGGGCGACGGCATGTTGGGTGGCTTTGGTGAAGCCGACATGCTCGCTTATCGTAAGGCCCTAGCAGTGGGCGTGGTGGCCGCTCTGCTTCAAATTCTGTTTGGTTGGCGCAAAGGGGGTATTCTGGGTGAATTCTTCCCACTCTCGGCCGTCCATGGGATGTTAGCCGCCATTGGGGTCATCATTATTGTTAAGCACATCCCCATCGTCCTCGGAACACAGGGCAAGGGTGAACCCCTAGAGATGATCAAGGAGATCCCCCATTACATCGGCCAGCTTAATCCAGAAATAGCGCTCATTGGAGGGGTCGGCCTTCTGATCATGTTTCTCTGGCCACTGTTTCAAGCCCGCTTCAAGGCCTTGAAGCCCATACCAGCGGCCATGATCGTACTCATAGCGACTGTCCCCATGGGCTTCTATTTCGACCTCCTCCACACCCACACATATAGTTTTAACGGCCATACTTACGAGGTTGGCGAATCCTTCCTGGTCAACATGCCCGATCGAGTCTTTGGCATGTTTGATTTCATCACCCTACCTGACTTCAGTGCCTTTGCTGGGGAAGACCTACGCAAGGCAATCTACTGGACTTTCATGTTCTTTGTGATCGGGAGTCTGGAGTCAGTTCTCTCAGCCAAAGCGGTCGATGTGATTGATCCATGGAAACGTAAAACCAACATGGATCGGGATATCATGGCTGTAGGACTAGCCAACATGGTCAGCTCGTTTGTTGGGGGTTTACCGATGATTTCGGAAATTGTTCGTAGTAAGGCCAATATTGATAATGGAGCTCGGACCCGTTTTGCCAACATGTGGCATGGGCTCTTCCTCCTAATCTGTGTGGCCCTCATTCCCATGCTGCTCCACCGCATCCCCCTCTCTGCTCTCGCTGCAATGCTGATCTTTACTGGATTCAGGCTGACACACCCTCGCGAATTCGTACATGTCTATGCCATCGGTCGGGAACAATTGCTTATTTTTGTCGCGACGCTTGTAGGGGTGCTGGCAACGGATTTACTGATTGGCATCGTGATTGGGATGGCTGTGAAGCTCCTGATTCATATCAAGCATGGCGTCTCCATAGGATCCTGTTTCAAGTCCAACATTGAAGTCGATGATCAGCAGAGTGAGATTGTCCGGATCATCGCTCATCGCTCTGCGGTGTTTACCAACTGGATCCCCCTGAGTCGTATGCTGCAAAAACATGGCCTTCAACCAGGCAGAAACGTTGCATTGGATCTGGGCAACTGCAGTCTGGTCGATCACAGCGTGATGGAAAAGCTGCATGAAGCCATCGCAGATTTCGATCGTAGCGGCTTGCGACTTGAGGTGCTTGGGCTTGAAACCCACTTACCTCTCTCAGGGCATCATCTGGCTGCAAGGCGTAAAAAATAGCGGGAAGCCCATCTGCTCGTGGTTGCTAGAGGATGCATGGCTGAAAAGTGTCGCAACCAAAGACTGTGAGGGCAAAGTTAGTGCAACCCGTAGCGGCTCATCTTGTAATGCAGGGAACGAACACTGATCCCCAGTAGATCAGCCGCTCGCTCACGATGGTATCCGGCATGAATCAAAGCCTGGCCCAAGGCCTGTCGTTCCGCCTCCTCGACTGCCTCATTGAGGCGCCGAACCGCACCAGTCGCTCTGGAATGATTCACTTCCTTAGGTAGATCTTCCAGACGAACTAGCGGACGATCAATGGTCACAACCAGGCGCTCCACATAATTTTTCAATTGCCGGATGTTACCAGGCCAGGGGCGATCAATCAGGTTCAACATCACTTGAGGTGCCAGCTGCTTTGGCTCCTGACGATGGCGTCGAGAAAAGGATTCCATGAAGTGATTGACCAGGAGTGGGATATCATCGCGCCGTTCTCTCAAGGGAGGTAAGTGTATGGGCACGACGTTGAGTCGATAGTATAGGTCCTCGCGAAAACCTCCGTCCTCGACCAATCTTTCCATGTCCTGGTTGGAAGCTGAAACAACCCGGGCGTGAAAAGGCCGGATCGTTTCTGATCCAACCCGTCGGAATTCCCTCTCCTCTAATACGCGCAATAGGGAAATCTGGGTCTTGGCTGGCGTCTCGGTGATTTCATCCAGAAAAAGCGTCCCGGCACCAGCAGCCTCAAAGTGCCCGACCTTCTGCCGATGTGCGTCGGTAAAAGCACCCTTTTCATGTCCAAAAAGTTCGCTTTCAAGCAAACTTTCGGGCAATGCGCCCAGATTAACCCCAACAAAAGGGCTCGCCTGGCGATCACTCAAATGATGAATGGCTCGAGCGGTCAATTCCTTCCCTGTCCCACTTTCTCCCAATAGCAGGACGGTGGCATCAGAATGAGCCACCTGGACAATCTGGCGCACGAGATCACGGGTAGCAGCCCCATTACCAATGAGATCAGGCACCTTACCTAATGATGTGAGCTCATCCCTGAGTTGACGGTTCTCGTTGACCAATCTGAGATGCTCCACTGCCTTGTTGACCTGGTGACGGATCATCCCAAGATCCAGCGGCTTGGTGATGAAGTCAAAGGCTCCCAGACGCATGGCGTCCACCGCCGTTTCAATGGTTGCGTAGGCGGTGATGACAATCACCTGGGTCTCAGGCTTCTCCTCTCGGATAGCACGCAAAATGTCCAGCCCATCCAAGGTCCCTGGCAAACGCATGTCCGTGATGACCATGTCATGACGGTGGGCTCGGAATAGGTTGATACCCTCCTCGGCATTTCCGGCAGAGTGAGTCTGCAAGCAAAGGGGCTGCAGACCCTTGAGAAGCCCACTTCGTATATTGGGCTCATCATCAATAATCAGGAGTTTAAACTCGTGAGTTTGCATGTTGATTCAAAGGTAGGATCAGACGAAAACTGGCTCCACGTTGAAGATTCCTGAAATCAAGCTCGCCACCATGAAGTCGAGCAATTTTTCGACTCACCGCCAACCCCATTCCAAGACCATCCTTACGAGTCGTAAAATAGGGGTCAAACATGTGCTCACGGGCTACCGAGGAAACCCCTGGCCCTTGGTCAGCTACCTCAACCACCAGTTTGTCTCGCTGTGAAGTTAGGCTGATTTGGACCTTACCGGGAAGGTTCATGGCCTGAATCGCATTGAGCAGAAGATTAATCAGGACCTGTTCAATTTTTGGGACGTCCAGTTGCATACTGCCATCCCACTGGCCTGCCTTCAGCTCCAGGTCTATTCCCTTCTGAGTCGCCTGAGGCAATATCAACTGGACGGCACGTCGCAATATTTCAACCGGTCGGATTTCACTGAGCTGCAATACTTGTGCGTGGGCATAATCATTGAACCGCTCCAGCACATCCCCGATTCGCCGGATTTCGGTGAGCAGGATGTGGATCTCCTCATTCACCTCGCGATCGGGATGACCTGAGAGTTTTTCAGCAAGCAGCTGCACATGCAGGGAAAGGGCTCCCAGTGGATTCTTGATTTCGTGCTGCAGCCCGGCTGCCACCGGCCCCAACCCCATGTAACCTTCCATGCGATGCATGCGCTCTTCAATATAGAAGCGTTCGGTCACATCTCTGATGTGGAGCACGGTTCCCTGGATGTCTCCTTGTTCATCCCTCAGCAAATGGCCGTTGATGATGAGATGGGTTGGATGCCCATTGAGGCTAAAATGCACTTTGCGATCTTCTAGAGCCTCCTGGGTATGTAACATTTCACCAGCCATTTCGGCCAACCTAAGACCAGTTGCCTCATCCAGATCCTGGTAGGCAATCTGAGATTCACTTCTCTGGATTCCGAGAATCTGCTGTGCCCTTCGGTTCATGCTGATCAAATTGCCCGAAGGGTTACCCGTCACCACTCCCTGTTCCATGCTCTCGAGGATGTCATTGGATTGGCGCGAAAGATCTCGAAGCGAGCGCTGAGAGTTGAGGTAACCCCTCATGATGACAAACACCAGGATGAAGGAACTGATCAGGACTAAGATGAGCAGCAGGGAGATGGCCAATTGCCACTTGAGCTCCTCAGGAAACGGGGCGAGCGTGTCGATCTGATCCTCAGCCTGGCTCTGGAGAAGGCGAGAAATAGCCTCCTGTTCAGTCTTCAGTTCGTAGCCCATCCAAAGCGTACCAATGGTCGCCCCAGCCAAGGCCAGCATCAGCATGGTGGAGAGCCATTTTAGCCGCGCGGCGTATCGCTGATGGGTTGGCAAGAACATGGCAAAGTTTGGGAAGCAAGCACGGGACCCTGAAACCGATGCTGGCCTACCTTTTCCCGCGCTGACCCTGAGGAAAAACTAGGCCAGAGACCTGACCGTGACGATGTTATTTTTGACGGCTCCCAAAGGGCCAATCAGAAAAGAAAGAAATCATGAGAGTGTGATTGTTCTGAAAAACATTTCCACCTCGCATCTGGAGGGTTTGCTCCATGAAACCCAGTTCCAGTTTACCATGCTTCCCAATGGGACGCCCCAGAGCCACATAAGCACGATTCTGATCAAAGTGATTACCTAGAACTTGCTCCCCCAAGTTGACAAAGACTTCATCAGAGATCTTGAAGTAAAGCTTATCGCATCCCAGAGCCTTAAGCGGCAAGGTGGTAGCCAAGCGATAGCTCAGCCGGTTTTCATATCGATACGAGTCAACCTTAGCAGGCTGAATACCTTGGTTACTTTGCCCTAAGAAGCGTTGCTCGACCCGAAAACGATGTTGAAGAGACAGGCTACCAAGTTTGGATGTGCGGGTGACTTGTTGCCAGAGGCGATGCTCTGGAAGTGCCACAGGGACTGGATGATGACCATAGGCTGAGGTTTCCATGAACCCATAACCCGCTGCCAGCTGCCAGCCCGAAGCGCATTGATAATTGAGGCCCGGTTGAACCAGCACTTGCATCGGTTCGGCACCCAGTTCACTGCGACGCAATTGAGCATCGAAATGTAAACCCCAGGGTCCGCCTGAAAGAGGATGATCCCCGAAATAGCTGAACCAAGCGTTTTGATTATGATCCTGCTGCTCGCCCTGAAGGTTCCATCCCATCCAGAACAAGGCAATCCAAAACAAGCGAGTGGCTGATGAGCACATGGATTACGGTGAGAGCATCCAGCGTGCCAAGGAAGAGAATCGCCCTCTACGAGACCAATCAAAAGCTACGGTGGCCCCAAACCAGTGACTGGAATCCTGCCTGGTGGGGCAGATCATGCAGCACCTTGCATGGAATCTGCAAGAACATGCAGGGAGCAAGCACCCTACTTCGACCAAAGCTGTGAGTCCTTCACGGCAATTCGCCTTGCCCAATCAATGGGATGACAACCTGAACTTGGAAGCCAGATCTAGGCTCGGAGACATTCCGACAAGTCATACGACCACCGTGCATGTTAATCAGCCCCTTACAAATTGCCAGCCCCAGACCTGAACCAGAGCGAAAGACTTCCTTGGGATGAGCTCGGACAAAACGTTCAAAAATGATCGAAATTCGATTCTGCGGCACCCCGGGACCTTCATCCTGAATGATCAGAGTCCAGTGCTGCTGATCGATCATGCTTCGCATGGTAATAGGCGTGTCGGGATAGCCATATTTGAGGGCATTTGAAAGAAGGTTGAAGAGCACCTGCCTGACCCAGGAGGCATCCACTTGAACCAGCCCTGGTGGGTTGGCTTCCATGAGAAAGGTTCGGCCAGCCTGTTCACAGAGTAGTTGTGCATCGTCAGCAAAACTACCCATTAGCTCCTCAATGGCGACCTGTCGAACATTCATGGGAAGCATGCCCGACTCAGCTCGCGCCAACACAAGCAGGTGTTCCAGCACCTCATCCAAGCGTGCGATTTCGTCGAGCATTTCATCCAACATCAAACCCAGTTCCTGTTGATCCTGACCCAGGAACTTGGCCATCTTTTCGGCCTGGAGCTTCATCACCGTCAGAGGCATCCTGATTTCATGGGCTGCATCCGCAGTGAACCGCTGACTTTGCTTGAAGGATTGTTCCAGACGTTCAAGCATCTGATTGAACAAGGTCGAGAGCTCCCTCAACTCGAGGGGCCCAGCCGGGTTATCCAGTCGTTGATCAAGCGTGTTGAGATTAATCGAGGCAGCAGCTTTCTGGATGCGTGTCAACGGTCTCAGTGTGATGGAGCTAATGCCATACCCCAGCAAAACCCCGATTGCGACGATGATCACAAATCCAAAAGCAGAAAACTGATGAATCTGACTCACGGCTCCTAGCCAGGGCTTATGATTGATCGCAACGATCAAGTGCAAAGAATCCCAATAGAATTCAGCGACACGAAGGTCTCCAACAGTCAATCTGGACACGTCTCCACCTGATGCCATGACTTCACTCAAATCAGGTAGATAATGATTCTCCAGATTGGCTGAACTAAAAACGATGCCACCCTCTTCGAGATGAATTTGTAGTAGGGCCTCGCCAACCTCGTTGACAGAAAAATTCTCAAGTCGTATTGCCGAGGTCAACTTGAGCTGTTTGCCCTCATCCAGTTCGATGAGTTCATGGGCACGCTGTGCCACATCCTCCAGAAAAGCATCCATGCGAACAATTGCCTGCTGGTGCATGAAATAGTTCACACCTCCTAGGAGGGCAGCAAACACCAACGACAAACTCGCCCCATACCATAGTGCCAGCCGCGTTCTCAATGTCATGGTTTAGGACTCCTTATGATCGACAAGGGCAAAACCAACACCTCGAATGGTGCGGATGGAAACACCTGCTGCCTTGCCTGTTTCAATTTTACCGCGCAGGCGATTGACATAAACATTGATGAGGTTGGTCCCCGAATCGAAATGCTGATTCCAGACCTGTTCGATCATCTTAGTCTTGGTAACTGGGCTGGGAGCATGTGTCATGAGCAGCTCCAGCAGGGCGAATTCCTTATTGGTGAGCTCAATGGATTCCCCAGCATATTGCACCTGGCGACTGAGCAGATCCATTTGGAGAGCGCCCACACACAAGGCATTGGACTGGTTCGGTCGCTGGCGCCGGAGCAAAGCACGCAGTCTAGCCAGCAACTCCTCCATCGAAAACGGCTTAGTGAGGTAGTCATCCCCACCGGCATCGAGGCCTCTGATTCGGTTTTCCACCTCGTTACGGGCAGAAAGAAATAAAATAGGAAAAGTGAGTCCCTGACGTCTGAGTTGCCGCACAACACTAAAACCATCCCTACCTGGCATCATCACATCCAACACAGCTGCATCAAACCCATGGTTTTCAGCCAACCAAATTGCTTCCTCACCATCACTGGCCAGGTCAACGGTATAGGCGGCCTCCTCCAACCCGCGTTTGATATAGCGAGCTAGCTTATCCTCATCTTCTGCTAACAAGATCCTCATTTATCATCACGTTCTAACCGAACAAAACTCCATGGACTCTATGGTCAATCCTGGACCAAAAGCCATGGACAACCCAGAAGCCGGCGCCTGCTGGCCTGATCGCCGCAGGATCGATTCCAGCACAAACATGACGGTTGCTGATGACATATTTCCATAATCCTTAAGTACTTGCCTGGAATCTTCCATCAGAGACTCGCAAATGCCCAGCCCAGATTGCACCGAATCCAGGATAGCTCTACCTCCGGGATGAATGGCCCAGTGCCCAAAATCCGATGGCTGAACTCGCTGGAAAAGAGCATTCTTCTCCTGGTCCAGCAGCCGCTGAATCAGCTGAGGCACTTCTTTGTCCAAGGTCATTTCAAAACCCTTGTCCTGCACCATCCAACTCATTCTATCGATCGCATCCAGCCCGAGCATGGAATGAAAGCCTATCAGTTCAAGGCCTTCAGGATCGCAGCTAAGCAATGAAACAGCACAGCCGTCGCCAAAGAGCAGGTAACTCACCATACGATCCATCGGCGCTTCCTGCTGAAGGTGAAGACTGCATAGCTCAAGGTTAACCATCAGCACCTTGGCTTGTGGCTGACTGCGAAGGATGTCTCGCGCCATGCGAAGCCCAGAAATGGCAGCATAACATCCCATGTAGGTGATCAGGGTTCGATGAACAGATGGTAGGAAACCGCCATGACGCACCAGATCGATATCCAATCCCGGAGCATAGAATCCGGTGCATGAAGTGATGATGAGGTGCGTCACCTCCTGCTTATCCCGTGAAGATAAGGCCAACCTTTCCAGGGCAAGCATAGCAAGACCCAGGGCATGCTCACGATAGGTCTCCATCCGTTGACCTGTGGAGGGAAACTGACCAGGGCGGTAGTAGGCCTTGGAATCAGTCGGCCCAATTAATGTGGGAAGGACCGAATATCGCCGCTCAATACCAGCATGCGCAGC
>Ga0181569_10001565_pt1 | contig 18048 bp, 14 predicted proteins | sample 101ome_19_FD_132452 | JGI IMG/M metagenome (GOLD analysis project Ga0181569, IMG submission 132452) | Coastal salt marsh microbial communities from the Groves Creek Marsh, Skidaway Island, Georgia - 101405AT metaG (megahit assembly) | ecosystem: Environmental > Aquatic > Marine > Intertidal...
CGTAGGCGAACGATGAGTGGTCGATCTGTTGCTATCTCAGATCGACGCCAACCAACCCATATTCTGCCCATCGCCCTTGCGCCCTCTACTAATTGCCACGGCTACGTACGCATCTGCTAGGACATGCTCCTACGGCTTTTTCGCTTATAGAATCTCAGCATAGGAATTCCACACAACGGCGCTATAGCAGCCGCTTTCTTTTCACTACATCGTCACAAAAAATCTATCGCACTTCCGCGATCGTCTTCCCCACCGCACGGCTCAGCCCATCTGGGAGCGACCTGAGATAGCCCTCTTCCAAGTATTCGCCCTCGTGCGCCCATCCGGTGATGGTCGAATGCCTAGCTTCTTCCGGCGTGCCATATACGACGAAAATAGATCGCCGACTCACTCCCGCCGGCTTTAAACCACGGTGAATTCCCCGGGCGTCAAAGGGAACCGCACTCCCCGCGCGCACCTCGATCTGCACAGCGCCCTCAAACTGCTCTTGCCATCCCGTTTTACCCTCGACGAAACGCGCTTCCTCCCCCGCGGTATTTGCCCGGTTGTGAGATCCGGGAACAAACCAGAAAGAGCGGTCATCTTCCAGAGCGAGTAGCACTTGGGTCGCCGGCATCCGATCCATGTGGCGCACTCGCAGTTCCTCGGGCGAATCCTTTCCCCATGCCGCATATGAATCCCTGTGCCAATCGGGCAGGTAATCGTAATCGGCGTTCATCGCAAATGCCGCAATACCCAACAGAGCCAGATCACCCGCACAAATGCGCTCGGCGAACTCGATCAGCTCGGGTGCCCCAATGCCCTCCATCAGGGCGCGCCGAGCGAGAGCGGGATGATGCGGATTCTGAAACCTATGGCCTTTTAGTGCCTGCGTGTTCTCGTCGCGCTCAGCTCTACCCAGCGCCATAGCCGCTTCAATGGTCTCTTCATACGCCTCTTGAACGTGCGCCAGGCGGTCGGGCTTGATCACATCCTCTAAAATCACATATCCATCTCGATAGTACTGCTCGAACTGATCATCAGAAATCATAGGATACTCCTCATTTACATAGGGCTCCGTTAATGAGAGCGATCGTTGCTCATTTCTTACTCAAAACGCACAGGCTCAGCGGGGTGGGAGGAGGCGTTTCCTCTCTCGGACGGTCTCTATTTCGGTCCAGCGTCTCCCATCGCAACACGTAGTCCTCATTGGGTCGACTCCCCGTGCCGCGCGCACTCCTCGTGTTTACCACCATACCGGGGTATTCCGATTGAACGACCGACAGCGCGTCTAGTATCGGCTGATCCGCTTCGGGATATGAACCCACGACCTGCAGCGTATCCGGGTCGAGCTTCCAAACCCCCGAACCCGCTTCAACGTGCCAATAGCGCTGACTCAATCCACCGTCGGACTCCACTCTGACCCCGCCCAGTTGAATCTCAGCGCGAATAGAACCACCCCCTCCAAAGTCCCATCGGTACGTCCAACGGCTCAATTGGTAGATCACCCAAGCGCCCTGTTCCAAACGCGCACAATAGGCCTGCGTGTCCCCCGTGTCGTCGTGTTTGTGGTAGCTGACAATCGGACGGTGTGCAGCGTCAAAGCCCAGAGACTGCGTCATATTAATGAGTCCTCCCCCGGGGGACACTGGGTCGACTTCGGCGCCGCTCTCTATCGTAATGGGCAGCGACAGCGCGTCTCCGCTGCCCGCTCTCCAGCGGACTAAATCTTCACTCTGCGCATAGGAAATACTGTGATTTGTTGCGCAGTCTGGCGTATCGCGCCACATCCACACCATGTGCCACAGCCCGTCGGGCCCCCTCTCTGGCATGCGCGCGTAGGCGTTCATTCGATCCAGCCCATCGAGCAGGGGGGTGTCCAGCAAACGGCTCCACCGCTTTGAAGCCACGTCGTATACGTTATAGAAGTCCACTCCGTTGCCGCTCTGCCCGTCGCGATATCTAAAAACCAGACCACTATCTGGGCCCTGCATAAATACGGGATACGTGCAGCGGTCTTCTTGGGCACCAACCATATGGTCTATGCGCTCAAAACTCGTCACGTCCAACGGTCGGGTCGTGCGGAAATATATCAGCGGATCCACGTGCATATTGCCACACAAATGCACGTAACCGGCCTCATCAATGGCCATGATCAGAGAATTATGACTGTCCCAACCCAGCTCTGAAGACAGCCTGCCGCGCCCTTCCAACCAAATGCCTTCCGGGTGAGCCAGCGTCCACGCATCCTCACCTAACAACCGCATACCAACGGTCATTTTACGCTCTGCGTCGTAAAAAGCCACAAACTGCTGATCGCCGTGCGTAAGCAAATCAAATCCCACTGGATGCCCTGACCAAACGGACCCGACGGGCAGTGAATGAGTGACTTTCATTGCATCCCCTTATGCAAAGTCCGAAGAGTGCTGAAAGCTGCGCACCGGACAGGCATCGCCCGAGGGAATACGCGCCTCCGGATTGTGCGTATAGCGATCGACTCCGCGCGCCATCGAACTTTCAAAGGTAGACCAAACGTCGAGATCCGCTTTGACTTCGGTTGGACTAAAGCGCATGGTAAGCACGGCCCGGGGCGACTTTCCGCGATTCGGACCGGAACCGTGCGCCAACGCCTCGTCGTGCAGGGATATTTCCCCTGCCTTCAGTTCAATTGGGACAGCCATCTCCTCGTCGATCTGATCGGCGTCTATCTCCTGCCCAAGCATGTATTCTTCGCCGCTCACATCGTGATGGGGAATCTGTCCCGATCGATGGCTACCGCGCAGCACCTGCATAGCGCCGTTTTCGCGGGTCCCGTCGTAGAAGGCCAGCGATGCGGTGATTGTTTTCCTCGGCGAAAGCGGCCAATACTGCGAATCTTGATGCCAGGGGACAAAGTTCCCCTCGCCGGGATATTTTACAAAGAAACCGCCGCCCCACTGGAAGAAATCGGGACCAATGAGGTCCTCGACATAGTCCAAGATGGCCGGCGTGCGCGCCAGATCGTAAATCCAACGGTTGGCCTTATGCCACATATTGACCGAACTGATCGGCACGCCCTCCGGCATGAGCGCCTCGAGTTCGTGCAAACGCTTTTGTAATCTAGGCACCGCAACGGCATCAAACACGGGCAGGCCCTGCAGATAGCCCCACTCGTTGAACTGTTCTATCTCACCCGGCGTAAGGCGTCGAACCGCAGCACTGATAGGTAACTCTTCCATGGCGTATTTTTATCTCACTTTCCGCAACGGGAATAGATGGATTATGTGCTTGTCGCACGGCAATAAGAGATCCGTTAGCCCATATTGAATGAACTCATACTCTAGGTTGACCCGGACCCAATATACGCGTTTCTTAGCCATCGTTCATATCGCGCACGGGCCCCTTTTGGCTATATATCGCCAAGCCGCCCGCACACATGGCTCCTATTATTCCGACAGAGGACACGCATATATGGCTCTGTATATCGCCCCAAACGAAGACGTTATGCCCAACCCGCGCCACCCAAAGATTCGCCAGGTGAGAGCCTACGTATCGCGTAGCGAAGAATACGGCGCTAGCGACGTGCACGACACCTCCGACACGCACTGGATCCTCGGTCTAACCGACGCCGACGGCGGATGGGATCACGTCACAACGCATCCCCCCATTACCAATCCCATGTCGCGCTATCCCCAATATTCTGGATCGCGCGCCTCTTGGGGGGTCGCGCGCGTGCCCACGGTGATCGTAGAAATCGAAGACGAAGCCGGCCAAATCGGCATTGGTGCCAGCACGGGCGGAGAAGCAGCTGCCTACATTATCGAAGAGCACCTGTCCATGTTTGTCGAAGGCCGCAGCGCCCTGGAGCGCTCAGTGATTTGGGAGCAAATGTGGCGAGCGTCCATTCACTACAGTCGCAAGGGCCTGGGCGTGCATGCGATCTCCGCCATCGACCTCGCTCTGTGGGACCTTTGCGGTCGCACGCTGGGCGAGCCCGTTTACAATCTCATGGGCGGCAGGACCAAGCAGCGGATTCCGGTCTATGCAACGACGTCACGCCCCGACCTGGCCAAAGACTTGGGCTTTCCCGGCGCTAAGATCCCCCTGCCCTACGGTCCGGCCGACGGCGCTCTGGGCATGCGCAAGAATGTGGAGTTTGTTGGAGACTGGCGAGAAAAAGTCGGCCCCGACTTTCCGCTGATGCTCGACTGCTATATGGCGCTCGACCTGCAGTACGCCGCAGAATTGGCCCGCGTCCTCATGCCGTTCAACTTGAAGTGGATCGAAGAGCCTTTTATGCCGGACGACTATGCCGCTCACACGAAGCTAGCTGCCCGCTTTGAAGGCCTAGGCACGACGACGTACTTCGCCACCGGCGAGCATGAATACACGCGCTACGGCTATCAGCAGCTTATCGAAGCCGGCGTCGGCCTGCTGCAGCCAGACGTGATGTGGATGGGGGGACCAACGGAATTTTCGCGCATTGTAGCGCAGGCCAACGCACAGGGCGTAGACGTCGTGCCGCACGGCTGCGGCGTATACGGCTACTACATGGCCATGGCCTTTGAGTCCATCAACCTCGCAGAATTCATGATGATGAGCGAGCAGGGCGACTCCATTGAACCCAACTTCGGCAGCGTATTCACCAACGAACCGCTTCCGGAGGAAGGCTATATCACGCTACCCGATACGCCGGGCTTCGGACTCGAACTCAATCGGGAGGCGCTCGGCTTGGTGCGCCCCTACGACCGCAGCTGACCGGGCAGACCCAAGAAAGTACTAAGCGGCACACCGTGCGACCCCTGCAGAGCGTCAAGCACTCGCAGAGGCCGTGCGGATGCTCCGCCATTTGGCAGACACGCGCTCAGCGCAGCAGCAGCATTTTTTGCACGCGCATCTGTCCAGCAACCCCAAGCCTGCTCAAATAGATGCCCGTAGCCACCGAGACACCGCTATCATCGCGACCGTCCCAGGTCAACGAATGCACGCCGCCAGGCAGCGGCTCGTCCCACAGCTGCCGCACGAATCGACCCTGTACATCGTAAATATCTAGGCTCACTCGCTCGGCCTGAGCAAGTTCGAACTGGATGACCGTACCTGCATTAAACGGGTTCGGATAATTGGTCAGCCAGCCAAAAGATGTGGGCAGCGACTGATCTTCAAGGACTGCAGTCATTTCTCCATCTTCGTCACCGGTCACAGATAGGTAAGACTGCGCCACCTGCAAAGCGATGCGCGGATTATCGGGGTATTCGTAGTCTCGGTTGAGGAGGACGACGACGGTCAGACGCTGATCTAAGACGCGCACGTAGTCGGCGTTGAATCCCAGCCAGGAACCGGAGTGCGCTACGTAGGACACTCCGTCGACTTCTTCAATTTCCCACCCAAATCCGTATGCCTCCCTGCGGCCATCACTCAGCGCTAAGGGCTGAAATGCTTCGGCCAATGTCTCCTCTGAAACGAGCGTTGCATCATATAGCGCACGGTCGTAAAGCGCCATATCTCCGACCGTCGTGTAGATGGAACCCGACCCGTACAGATCGTCAAATTCATCGCTTGGATAGGGCTCCGGATCGCTGCTGTCTCCCGTATAGCTCATGGCCACCAGGGGATCGGCACGGCGCGCTGGATTGGGCAGAGAAAAAGTGCCTCGCATGCCCAGCGGACCAAAGATGCGCGCGTGCATAAAATCTGGAAACGACTGTCCGCTAGCGCGTTCGACCACCACGCCGAGCAGATCATAGCCCGGATTGCTGTATTCGAAGAAATCGCCGGGCGCGTTGGGCGTTTGGGGTAAATCGGCCAACACGGCGAGCAAATCGGCGTTTGTCGGCTGGTCGGACCGATCTATTAGATCGTCGAAGAAATAGTCGTAATCGGGCAGGCCCGATGTATGCGTCAGCAGGCTGCGCACGGTGACGTCGGGACCCCAATGCGCCAGCTCGGGCACATAGTCCCCGACGGGGTTGTCGTAGCGCACCTTGCCCTCTTCCGACAGCATCATGATTGCCAATCCCGTGACCTGCTTGCCCACGGAAGCCATGTGTAATACGTGATCAACGGTCAGAGGCTCGCCGCGTTCGAGATGGGCAAGACCGTACGCAGATTGATATACGATTGAATTGTCGCGTAGAACGATCACCGCTCCGCCCGGTGCATCTGCACTGGTAAAGCTAGTAAAGAAGGCATCCGTCCGACGATTGGCCTCGACATCGGCCTCCGACAGCTCGGCAAGACGCATCGGCTCCACCTCGTCGTAAACCAGCGGAACCCGTTCTTCTGCCAAATCTTCCAACGATTCTTCGATCGCCGTGCGAATGCTGCTCTCGTTAAATCGAGAACCTAACCCCACGCCATCAGGCGTTCGATAGCGCACGACTCCGCGGTGGTCAATAACCATGTAAAAATCTTTCCCAAGGCCGTACTCTTGACCGACGGAACTGGCCTCCAACAGCAGCGGATACGTCGTGCCCGTGTTTTCTTTAAACTGTATGCGCACCTGGTCCGCGCGACCGTCGTACATATCCAGTCCGATGGTCTGAAACGACTCCGATGCATATTCTTGCCAAAGCTCTTCTACGTTCGCGGCCTCCGCGATACAGAAGGGTCAGTTGAAACCAAAAAAGTTGATCAAGAGGACCCGCCCTCTGAAATCGCTCAGTGAGACTTCGTCACCCGACAGCGACTGCAGCGTAAAGTCAGCAGCCGATTCGCCGAGTCGCGATTGGGCAGAAGCCAGCGTTGCAACGAGCGTCGCGGCGAACACAGCGTGTAGTATGCGCATAGCTATTCCTCCTCAAGAGCCAGCAGTTTATCTAACTGCTCTACCAGTTTTTCCGCATCACCGGGCCGGTACCCTTCATGTCGGTAGAAAACCGTTCCATCCGCTGCGATGATCAGCGTAGCAGGAACGCCCGCCAGATGGAACAGCTGCAGCACTTCATTTGTATTGTCGAATAGGACGGGCAGCTCAATCTTATGCCGCCTCATGAAGGGAAGCACCTTGGGTCGATTGCGCGGCCCGTCGACGTTGATCGTAAAAACCTGCACGCCTTTGCTCGCATATTGTTCGGCCACTTCTTGCACCTTGGGCAATCCCTTAATACAGGGCTTGCACCAAGTGGCCCAGAAATCAAATACGACGGGGCCTGACTCGAGCGTTTTTTCCAACGAAAACGTAGATCCGTCCATTCGCTCCAGCACCAACTGCGGTGCTTTTTCAGCACTGACCGAAGTGACGACCAATAGACTCAGCACTACAACCACGACGCGTTGAATAAGCAAAGTAGGGCTCCCCATCTGTGTAGACTGCTCAATACAGAGTATAAGAGAAACCCATACTCCGCGTGAAAAGTTCTCTCGTCACCTATTCGGCCGACGGTCTTTTGCCTATGTTATCACTATGCCCCGAATATGCCGTTCAGCGCGTGCACTCTTCTTGCTCATATTTTCTCTGGTCTTCGCTCTAGCCCCAGACACACCAGAGGCACAGCTTCGCCTTTCAAGCCTGAGCGAGATGCAGATAGGCAACCTGCCCGAGCGCAAGCCTCGAGATCTGCGCACGCTGTATCACCAGTTTAATCTTGGCTATTCACTGGACCATCTTCGCATCGGCGTCCGCAGCGAGGCTTTCGGGTCGAGCGAATCCGGCCGCAGCTACGGCGAGATTCTCCAGCGTTTTATCACCTATCGCCGGGCCAATTTCCAAGCCACACTAGGTCATTTTTACACAATTGTGGGCAGCGGACTCTTGGCACATGCCTTTGAGTTACCCGGTGTCATTACCGAACAACGCGGCTCGCGGCGACGCTATCAGATCGTCCGCGATCTCGACGGTATCCACCTTCGCTATGGCTTGCCATGGGGCCGCATCCAACTTCTGCGCGGCGCCCCCGTCAATTCGGACCTACCGCCCGGCCTCAAGGGCATCAATCGCCGCCAGGGCACCATACAGGGTGGCACTCTAACGCTCCAACCGCGCTCCTACCTCGATACCGAACTGAGCCTGTTGGACTACGATACGGGTGAAGAGCGAGAGCTTGGACTAGCGCTCGGCACACGCCTGCGCCTCGAAGCGCTCCTCTCATCGCTCGGACTAGACGGTATCTACGCCGATCTGTACGGCGAATACGCCCGCCGAAACCCGGATTCGGGGCCGATCTTTTCTATGAGTCGCGACCGAAGCCGCGCGCTCTATCTATCCTCGACGATAACGGTTGGCGCTTGGGGTTTCAGCCTCGAATTCAAGGATTATCGCAACTTTGCCCTAACCCAGATCAACAATCCGCCACCGCTGATTCGCGAGCACTCCGCCTATTTGCTCAACCGCATTACGCACGACCTGCTTCCAGACGATGAGCGCGGTTTCCAAGGAGAGCTGAGCTATGCTACGGCGGGGGGGTATGTGCTAACGGCCAACTGGACGCATGCGGTGCGCCAACTTACTCCTGGCCGCGCAGACGATAGAAGCCTGAGCGAACTCTTCTTGCAGCTAAACGCGCCGCTCGGCGACCTCATAGAAGCGCAGTTTTTTGTCGACGTTAACCGGAACCAAATTCTCGACGACCAGCGACACCGCATAGTTGGAACGCTTTGGAATTGGTCTATCAATCCGCACTACAGCCTCGAACTCGACGTGCAGTTTCAAGACGTAGACCGGCGCTTCGGCGCCTCTGAATACCCCTATACCAATCTCTATCTCAACTTCGCCGCTCACCGCACTTCTGGCATATCCGCAGCCCTGTCAGTTGAACGCAGCACGGATGTGCTAGCGACCGGCGCCAACCCATCCGGCACTACGTGGTGGCGTGGACTCAGCCTAAACGCCGATTTAGGCAGCAACCACAACGTGCATATATTTACCGGTCAGCGACGCGCAGGACTGGCCTGCAGCGCTGGAACATGCTACGAAATACTGGGATTTGAGGGCGTGGAAATTCGACTGCACAACCGGTTCTTCTAATTACTTTACCCGCGCGGAAAAACCTAAAACACAAACACCGTCTCAGTGGGGCGTTTAGCTTTACGCCGTTTCGCCAATAACTTCGCCTACAGTCTCGATTAGCTCTGCCATATTCACTGGCTTCTTGACGGAAGCTATAAAACCGTAGGCTTTATAGTCATTCATGACCTGGTTATTAGCGTATCCGCTAGATACGATAGCGCGAACGTTGGCATCTAATTCATGCAGCTTATTCACCGCCTCTTGGCCGTCCATTCCACCAGGCATCGTCAAATCCATAATGACTAGATCGTAGCAAGTACTCGCTTCCATAGCCTCCCGGTACAGAGTTATCGCCTCTTCGCCTCCGTAGGCACCTTCGACCTGATAGCCAAATTGTTCGAGCATTAGCGGCACCGTTGCGTGCACAGCCTCCTCATCGTCGACCAACAAGATGCGTCCCTTTCCAGCGTGCAGGTTCCCTGCAGGCACCTCTTTTTCCAGCGTTGAATCTGGTAGCGCTGGAATATAGAATTCAAACGCAGCACCTCTACCTTTTTCGGAGCGGGCGGTGATATATCCATCATGCCTATGTATGATAGAGTGCACAATTGACAATCCGAGACCGTGACCCGTTTCTTTCGTCGTATAGTAGGGATCAAAAATCTTTTTCAACGCTTCGTCGGACAGACCAACTCCTTCATCCTGAACAGTAACCTTCACGTAGGGACCGGCTTCGAGTTGATGGAAATACTGGATGGAATCCCCGGCACTTATATGCAGATTTTTTGCCTTTATCTTCAAGGTTCCGCCCTCGCTCATAGCTTGATCCGCATTGATAACCAAGTTTTGTACGACCTGACCCATCTGACCATAGTCCACGTTAACCACATGCAAATTCTCGTCAATGTCGAACACGGGCACCGTTTTTGAACCACGCAGTAAAAGCTCGGTCGTTTCTCGAATTAAATTCTTCATAGAGGATGCCTGCTTGACCGGTGCACCGCCCTTGGCAAAGGTCATCAACTGTTGCGTCAAGCCCCGGGTGCGCTCAGCGGCGCTCTTGCCGTTGGCAATGATCCCGTACGTCTTACTCTCTTTGTCTTCAGTCATCAACTCCAAGAGCTCGAAGCTGCCTATGACAGCAGTAAGGACGTTGTTAAAGTCATGCGCTATTCCACCCGCCAAAACGCCCAGCGCTTCTAGATTTTGACTCTTTCGGTGCTCTTCCTCCAGCGCCCTACGCGTGCCAACGTCTACGTAAATGGCTCGTGTGCCAACAACCTCGTTCTTGCTATCGTACTCGGGTAGGGCATACAAGATGGCCTCTACTATACGCCCATCTTTCGCGACAAGCTGTCGTTCCTGCGGCGTAAATGTTCCCTCCAGGGCCTGTCGATACCCCGTCGACAGCATCTGCTCATTAGATTCGGCCGTATAGAAGAGAGTGGACTCTTTACCCACAACCTCTTCGCGGCTGTAGCCGAGTGCCTCAAGAAAACGTTTGTTCGCATCCGCGATGGTCGGAGAAGGGTCGCCAATTCGGGTTAAGATGTACATCACCGGGGCTTCTTCAAACAGGATTCGATGCTGATTTACCGACGCTTTCAGACTCTGCGAGATCTTCTGCCTTTCACCGCCGTCCACCACGTAATGCTCAAAATAATCGACTGCTCCATCGTCCTGACGAACGCATAGCGATACGAGTTCAGTGAACACAACCCCGCCAGATCTATCGACAAATCGGACACTTGTGACCAGATGATCAACTTCCCCACTTGCCGTACGGTCTAACAGATGGTCAATCATGTGCAAATCATCTGGATAAACGGTATCACTCCAGGAGATGACCTTAAATTCCTGCTCTGAATATCCAAGTAGGTTACAGAGCGTATCATCCACCTCCAACCAGCGTCCTTGCGCGGACGTTTTCCCGATACCTACCCCGCTCAATTCGAAGTATTTGCGCAATCGATCTGTATTGTCATGCAGCTCTTGTCGATTCCCACTGCGGGCTGCAATAGCGCCTCTGATAAACCAAGAGCTCAACCCTGCGAGCGCGACCATGCCCACCAGGACAACGCTATCGGACGCAGCAGCTTCCCCATACACATAGAACGCGCTTCCACAGAGCAATAGGGAGAGCGATATAAACGCGAATAGTGCGTATTTCATAATCATACTATGACACTGTTTTTATGACGATTAACGGGCCAATCACGGCGACCACGCGAAAACCGTACGGTATCCAGATCGCGCTCGCGCAGCATGCGCGATTGACCGCACTGAGCAAACAATTCAGAATATAACACACAATCCTATTTGAAAAGACCACCACACACTCCAGAGAAAGCGCGGTAAACACGATGAATGACCTAGCCTTCCGCCTAAGCGATACACAGATGGCTCAGTTTATCGCTCACGGCTACACGACCATCACGCCGGATCTCCCAACTGAGTTTCACGCTGAAATTTATGCTCAGCACGAAGAAATATTCGAACGCGAAGGGAATCCGGGCAATAATTTGCTACCGCGCATTCCCGGGGTTCGTCAAATCGTTGAGCACCCCTCAGTCGTCGGCGCATTAAAAAGCGTCGTCGGTGACGACTACTACCTACAGCCTCACCGACACCCTCACCACAATCCGGCCCAAAGCCAAGGTCAGAATATGCACCAAGACGGCGGCAAACGGTGGTCCCATCGCACTCGCTACCTCTTGGCATTCTACTATCCACAGGATACCCCGCTAGAGCGAGGACCGTCTGGTATCGTGCCAGGCAGCCACTACTTCAACACGCCTGAAGGTGCCCAGATAGATCGAGAACTTCCACTGGTCACGCCGGCCGGCAGCGTAACAATCACTCACTACGACCTCTGGCATCGAGCCATGCCCAACCGCAGCGATCACCACCGGTTCATGATCAAGTTCCTCTTCGCGCGCATGGACGAACCAGAAGCACCCTCTTGGAACAACCAGCAGACCGAATGGCCGGGAGCGCCCCCTGCACTGACCGGGGACAGTCGGGCGCTCTCGACGATGTATGCACATGCCTGGCACTGGCATCGCGGAACGTCTATCCCCGTTCCGCCTAATGACCGCGAACCGGCAGACCTGCTCTCCCTACTGCAATCTGAGCAGGAACGCATTGGCATCTCAGCTGCTTATGACCTAGCGTCCTTCGGCGTAGACATCGTACCCGCTTTAGTTGAGACTCTGAGAGATCCCTCAGAAATGACGCGCCGGCACGCCGCGTACGCACTCAGCGCCATTGGGGCACCGGCCGTCGACGCGCTCGTAGAAGCTCTCCAATCTGCCAATCCACTGACGCGCGCCGATGCAGCCACCGTATTGGGCGATATCGGCTGTGCGGCCAACCCTGCGATCGACGCGCTCATCGATGCAACCAAAGACGCCGAAACCTCGGTCCGTCAGCGAGCCGCCGAAGCGCTCGGCATCCTGGGCAGGTCTCCCGCACCCGTCCCCGCGCTGATCGACGCACTCGCCGATTCAGAAGTTCCAGTGCGCACAGCGGCCGCCTTCGCGCTTTGTCGTCTTGGTCCCCAAGCCGCTGAAGCGGTCTCCGCGTTAGAGCACGTGCTCGATGATGAGAATCGCTACGTTCGCGGCGATGCGCTTTTCGCACTTCAGCGCATAGACACGGCAGAAGCTAAAGACACGCTGATCAAGCATCTAATGCCGGCTCGCTGGTGTCCGTTGACCACGCGCGAAAGCACATTCTGACCGAAAGAGATCGCATCGATTGGGAGAACGGTTTAAAAGCGAGCAGCGCGCCGTGCGCTTTCTTTATAAAGATGAACTATTTCTTCAACGGCACTTCCGCTAGCAGTAGATCAGCGGCATCCTTGTAGCGAAATGTTCCTTCATAGCGGTGGCGTGCCCGGTGGAAAATTGCCCACATGCGCCCTGCTCGAACTATAGCCGTTGCGTACGAAGCGTCGTGATTTTCATGCAGGGGACCAAGCAGACAATAAGGAACGAGCACGCCTTCTTCGTATGTATATACGATCGTTCCCTGATCTATCTCTGCGGGCAAGGCCGACCTAGGTGCGTCGGATTCTATGGGCGGATCGCAGGCAAAGGCGCGAGAGAAAACGTACGTAACGCCCTCAATCGTGTAGGCCGCATGTCCCGATAGATGGACGCCCGCCGATCGCTCCGCCCATTCGGTATACGGGGGGCGCGATTCCAAAATAGCTCCCCCTATCTGTCTTTGATCTCGCAGAAATGCGGTCAGGTCGCCATTGGGTGCGAAAGAGAGCGTCGTTTCACTCTCACCGCGCCCGGCGCGCAGCGTGCTTATTTGACTCCAAGCCAAGCCGTCGCTAGAACAGACGAGTTCGGCACCGCGCTCGGCGTCGGCTCCCGGACGGTGCGCACCCGCATAGAGTAGGCCATCGCGTTCAATCGGCTTCCACAGAATAAAACCGTCTCGATAGGCGCGCTCTGGTTCACTCCACGTCCTGCCGTCTATCGTTTGACTAGCATAAATGGCGAACAGACCGTCTCGCAGGCTGTTGAAGTAGAGCCACAGACGACCGTTAAAAACAACCCACTGCGCGTCGCGATCATCGGCTCCTGTCTGGAAGAGCGCGACCTCTTCCCACGCTAGGAGATCGCTCGAAACGGACACGACGATCACTCCATCACGCGCCGTGTGACCACTGCCCCGTCGGTAGGCCAGCCAATAGCGGCCATTCCACGCTGTCAGAGCGGCAAACGCATTGTGCCAACCGTCGGCCACGACGGGTGAAGCGTCGATGGTCTTTAGCCCACCGGATGCATTCCCAGATCCTATAGCTAAGGTCAAAAGAATGCCCTCAACGGTGCTTGGGGAGAAAACGTGCACCCCATCAGAACTGTCGCTCCCCATCGATCGATGCATCCCAGCGCTGAGACCATAAATAGTCCATAGCCGCCTGGGCTGCCGTAGGTGTTCCTAGGCGCTGTAGGGCACTGAGCGCAAAAGAGCCCACGTGCCCACACGGATCATCCAGCGCCTTAAAGAGACGCGCTTCCAGCGGATGAGCAGCCGAGCCCAGGCGAGCGCACACCGTAGCGGCATTGGTCCGCACCTGGTCGCGCGGCACCCAACGACGCGATGCCTCCTCATGCCAGCTAGGATGGTCGGCTTCAAGCATTCTACCGAGTGCATCGATCCAGTCTGCCTGTGGATCCGATGCCGCAATATTACCCAGCGCATCAATAGCAGTACGCACCACTCGGTGTGAGGCGTCTCCAAGCGCCTCTACCAGCGCGGGCACCGCTGCCCCTGCGTGCGAATCCATCTCTCCTAGGGCAAAGGCCGCGTTGACGCGCGTCCACTCGCTCGGCGCGCAGAGCAGCTGGACAAGCGATTCAACCGCCGGTTTTCCCACCGCCGCCAAGGCCTGCGCAGCATCTTCCATATGAGTGGCACCCTCGTTCCACGCCGGGGGCGCATCGTGCCCATCGGCCTGTTCGCCTGCCGCCTCCAGCGCTGCGACAAGCGAGCTCACAGCGGGGGCACCAATTCGTCCCAACGCATAGGTAGCTTCGACTCGAAGCGCCTGATGATCTGTGCCCAAAAGATCAATTAGCGCAGGTACGGCCTCGGCTGCCGCAGCACCTAACGAGGCCAAGCTGCGCACCGCATCGAGACGCCGAGAGAGCGGTTGGTCTCCGTGCAAATCTGCCAAGCACTGCGTTGGCGAGCTGCTGTCGCCCTCAACATTGGCCCAAGAGGCGTAGCGATCGCGCCGGCCGCACAGCCAATCCCACTGATGCGACCAAGTCAGTTCGAGATCGTGTGGAGCCGTTATCTCGGCGGGTCTTTCCCAACCGGTACTCTGGCAGTTCCACGTGGGTTCAGTCGGTTCCGTTGCTCGCATGTAAATGAATTTGATCATGTGCCGATGGCGCGGCAGCAGCGAAACACCCGCCGCATGCCCAACGTCAAAATGGGTCAGCGACACCGTGCCTGCGCGTCCAGCTACGGGCAGCGTATTGGCCCGATCCTCATCGCTGAGACCGCGATTGTACTGGGTGCCGGGAATCACGTGCGTCGGACCGAGTTCAACCGGCGAATCCTGCGGATAGTACATAATGCGTGCATAGCGCATATAGTGCTGACGCGGATGACCCATCGGCGTGTAGCCGTCCTGATGGCAGTTGTTTCGCAGGCGATGTTCGACTTCATCATCAGAAGGAATATCTCTCACCGGGCCCAGGGGGTGACAGTAGCGATGTGGGTGTTCCAAATAGCCAGGTCCCAAAACGCTCAGCAGCGCCCCTCGCACCTCGGGACTGTTCAAAACGTGGCGCATTTCAGGCACGCGCGGCAGGATATTATTACCGGGATTTGCCTCGGCATCAATGATCTCATTGAGCCGCCCATAGCACGCCTCGTGCGTGCCCTCGGGGACCGTCGGTTCAAAGACTAAATATCCATTGACGATAAACTCGCGTATCTGCTCATCGGTTAGCAGGATGGGTTCAAGCATGGGCAACCTTTCCTCGCAGGGGTTGGGCAATGCAAACTGGCTGTCGCAATATGCCGTCCCATTTCCAACGGGTCAAGCGCTCCATTGGGAAACCCAGCGCCTTGGCCTTATATTTAATCTACACGAGCAGATGACTCCTTTTAGAGCGGATCACTATCCTCCGTTAGACAAGGAGGGCAACCATCCACCCAGACCACTCTACATATCTACCCAGAGGACCATCCATAGGGAGTTGCGACCGGTTGACCATTTATTGTGCGGCCGTCGTAAAAGGGGCTGTGCAAGGACGCCTCGCGCAGCCCCCTCGCTGTTCTACACCTTCAAAAAGAGAAAACACACCGCATGTCTAAAGCAGTTGGCACCACGTTTCAATCTCTCTCTCTGACTAAACCCGTCCTCAAGGCCCTGGGCGAAATAGGCTACGAGATCCCCACGCCCATACAGGCGGAGACGATTCCCCTTATGTTGGCCCAGCGCGACGTCCTCGGCCAGGCCCAAACCGGCACGGGTAAGACCGCAGCGTTCGCCCTGCCTCTCCTAACTCATATCGAGGTGGAAAAACGATCTGTACAAGTACTCGTGTTGACGCCCACGCGTGAATTGGCCATTCAAGTGGCCGAGGCTTTTCAACGCTATGCCACTCATATAAAAGGATTCCACGTATTGCCCATTTACGGAGGGCAATCCTACGATGGGCAACTGCGAGCCCTCAAGCGCGGCGTGCACGTGGTGGTGGGTACACCCGGCCGCGTCATGGATCACATGAGACGCAAAACGCTTCGCTTGGACGGACTGCGCTGCCTCGTCCTAGACGAGGGCGATGAAATGCTCAGGATGGGATTTATCGACGACGTAGAATGGATCTTGCAGCAAACCCCCGACCAGCACCAAACCGCGCTTTTTTCTGCTACGATGCCCGAACCCATTCGCCGCATTGCTGAGCGCCACCTACGCGATCCCGAGCACATCGCCATTGAACAACGTGCGACGACGGCCGAAACAGTTCGACAACGACACTGGATGGTCAGCGGTAAAGACCGGAAGATAGATGCCCTAACGCGCATATTAGAAGGGGAATCATTCGACGGCGTATTAGTGTTTGTCCGCACGCGCACCATGACAAACGAGCTCGCAGAAAAACTAGAAGCACGCGGATATGCCAGCGCTGCCCTGAGCGGCGATATGGCACAAAAACAGCGTGAAAAAACGGTCGCTCTGCTCAAAAAGGGTCGCCTGGATATTCTGGTCGCCACAGACGTTGCTGCGCGCGGCCTAGATATCAACCGCATCAGCCACGTGATCAACTTCGATATACCCTCTGACGTCGAGGCCTATATCCACCGCATCGGGCGCACCGGACGCGCCGGACGCAGCGGCGAAGCCGTGCTCTTTGTTGCACCGCGTGAACGGAGACTTTTATACGCCATTGAACGCGCCACGCAGCAGAAGATTCCGCTGCTGGAACTGCCCTCCACAGAAATGATTAACGACCAGCGCGTTGCTCACTTTAAGCAGGCTATCACCGATACGCTAGACACCGAAGATCTCGGCGTCTTTCGCATGGTCTTAGAGCAGTATCGGCAGGAGCACAACATAGCGATGCTCGACATCGCATCGGCTCTGGCCAAGATTGTGCGTGGCGATGAGCCCCTGCTGCTGCCTGCAGACATGGAACGCGGACGGGCTCGCACCGCAACAAAACCAGCCACAGATCCGACCGGACCAGGAGGACGCAAGGATCGGAGAGATAAAAATCCACCGCCCGAAAAAACTGCTCCGCCGCCCGAAGGCATGGAGCGATTTCGCGTTTCCGTTGGTCACGTGCACGGTCTCAAACCGGGCAATCTCGTAGGGGCTATCGCCAACGAGGTAGAATTGGATAGTCAGTATATTGGCCGCATTGAAATCTATGAAGACCACAGCACCGTTGACTTACCAGAAGGCATGCCGCGCGACCTGTATCGCGCTCTTAGAAAGGTCTGGGTCTGCGGCGAACAGCTACAGCTCGCGCGCATTGAAAGCGACCGCTCCTCGCGCGAACGCAAGCCATTTAAAGGAAACAGTACAAAGAAATCGTCAAAGAAAAATCGGCACCGCAAGGGTAAGAAGAAAAATCCGTGAACGGGCACTGATCGCTAGCGCGTAGTCACACAGTCATTCACTCCGTTTCCCCTTCGGCCCAACACGATAGACAAACGGCTGTGTCACCGCCGCTCCATCCACGTCGAGCTCCTGTCTACCCGGATTAAACACGACATACTCCACGCGTCCATCTTCCAGTTCGAGTCTGAGAATACTTGCTTCGACGTCGTCTCGTACCACTTCGATACCGCTGGCATGTGCCGTGGCCTGCAGCGGCGGCTGGCCATTATCACCGCTGCCCCCGGGGTTGTTGTTAAACGAGCGAAAGCGATAGGGCATGTGCGGGTAGTACACTTGGGTAAATACTTTTTGCTCACCTTTTTGGGGCGTACCCTCCCACGCATAGCGCAGCTGGGCCGGACAGTCGGTCGTGCGCAGGTCAAAGGTCATGCGATCCACCACCTGCAGCTGACGGTCTGGACGAAGAGCAAACCAAACGAGCAAATCGACCGGGGGCGTCTTCATACTGGCCCCTCCGTTATTGGCGACGGGTGCACTCATAAAC
>Ga0181569_10001574_pt1 | contig 18005 bp, 7 predicted proteins | sample 101ome_19_FD_132452 | JGI IMG/M metagenome (GOLD analysis project Ga0181569, IMG submission 132452) | Coastal salt marsh microbial communities from the Groves Creek Marsh, Skidaway Island, Georgia - 101405AT metaG (megahit assembly) | ecosystem: Environmental > Aquatic > Marine > Intertidal zone...
AAACTGAATGCGGGCGAACGCTATTATTTGGAATCCATCCACACCGAAGGTGGTGGTGGAGATAGCGTGGCTGCCACGGTGATCCGCAGCAGCGATCCAGATCCTCAGGATGGAGATGCCCCCACATTGACAGGGGCCTTGATCGGCACTTACCTCGACCCCAATGGTGCAGCGATCACCATTGATCAGCAACCTGCCAGCCAGGATGTGAGCGAAGGTTTGGTGCACACTCTGTCCATCACTGCCAGCGGCACCTCCGCCTATGGCGACTTCGTGGGTTATCAATGGCAGCAGGCCAGTGCCGGATCCTCCAACTTTATTGATATTGCTGGGGCCACTGAAGGCACCCTGGAAACCCCTGTGTTGACTCAGGCTGATAACGGTATCCAATATCGCGTGGTGCTGACGGTACCCACCTTGGCCGTCATCAGTGAGGTGGCTACCCTGAATGTGATCAAGGACACGGTGCCGGCTGAGGTGCTGAGCGTCGCTGCCAAATCCGCCAACAAGTTGCTGGTGAAATTCAATGAAGGCATCGATGCGACCTCCGGCGCAGTGGCTGGAAATTACGCCATCTCCGATGGTGTTTCAGTCAGCGCTGCGGTGGTGAGTGGCTCATCGGTGGTAATCGACACCTCCGATCTGACCCCAGACGCATCCTACACCCTAACGGTGCAGAATGTGAAGGACCTGTATGGCAATGCCATTGGCAGCTCCTCCCTGACCTTCAAGGTGCGTATCGTGACCTACGGTGAAGTCATTCAGTCCGATGGTCCGATAGCTTATTACCGATTCGAAGAAACCTCCGGCATGGTGGCCAAGAACTACGGCACGCTGGGCGAGCAGGCTGACGGACTGTGGATGTCCGGTGCTGGTGTCGACGATTCGATCGAAGTGGACGCTAACAGTGATGCCGGGCCACGTCCCGCCGATGGCCTGCTTGGCTTTGGTAATGAAAACCGAGCAGCCTCTTTTACGGGCGATTACGATCAATTCTGGGTTGAAACTCAGGGACAGTGGTTGAATGGACTCAGTGCTTTCACCCTTGAATATTGGGTCAAGCCAATCAATCGCGAGGGGGGAAGTTGGAGTCGTGTGGGAATCGTCGGTCAGAATGACGCGGTCGAGTATGGCTTCATCAACGGAACCACCATTCAAATCTGGACCCCAGGCGGTGGTTCCCTCAACACGACCTATGAGTTCGCCGATGATGAATGGCACCACATCGCCACCATTGCGGATGGCACTCAGATCCATAACTACTTTGATGGTGAGTTGATCAACAGCTCAGGCAATGCCACGGGTAACTACGGATCCTCCGGCTACAACGTGCACATTGGTGGTGGCGGTGTTTATGATGCCACGGGCAATTCCTTCGAAGGTTTCCTGGATGAGGTCGCCATCTTTGATAAGGCCATTCCTGCCGAGCGCGTGCGCGAGCACTACATTGCTGGGCTTGAGGGTGGCACCCTGGCGCCTCCTGAACCCTTTGTTCTGGCGATTAACTTCGCCTCGGACGAACCGGCCGGAGCAGGCTCTGCGGTGGATGGTGCAGCGGGTGTCCTTGGGACCACGGTTTGGAACAACCTGGTTGGTGCAGCCGGTGAGGCGGCGGATCTGGATATCCAATTGAATGGAGCCGCCGCAGCCAGTGCCATCAGTGTTTCTTGGTCGTCTCCCAACACCTGGTCCAGCGCAGGTCGCGGTGAAGAAAACAATACGGGAACCGGCAATGATGGGAACCTCATGACAGGTTACATCGACACCAACGCAACCGACCCTAATTCGGTGACCGTGTCGGGTCTTTCCACTGAGCTCCCCTACGATGTCATTGTTTACATGAAAGGTGGCGTTGTCGGGCGCGGTGGTGATTACGCCATCGGGGATCAGGTTCTATCCCACATTGACACGGGTGCCTTCGATGGTAACTACGTCCACGGTGGAGAAGGGGATTACATCATCTTCAAAGACCTGTCTGGTGAGAGTTTCACGCTGACTGGAACACCCATCAACGTCCGTGCTCCCATCAACGCTATTGAAGTGGTGATGGGTGGTGGTGTTGAAGTGCCTGGCGGTGGCGGTGGTTCTGGAAGCATCAGTTCGGTTGCGCTGTCTGATGGCAGTGTGGTCATTGAATACACCGGAACGCTCAAGAGTGCTTCCAGTGTGACAGGGCCCTACAGCGCTGTCGCTGGCGCCAGCTCGCCTTACTCTGTTGCCCCAACCCAGGCCGCTGAGTTCTACATCGCTGAGTAATAGAGCGAGTTGTAGGAAATTTGATTCAAGCCGGGTGGCCATCTAGCCACCCGGCTTTTTCTTTGGTTCGCTTGCTGCTCGCTACTTTGTCTGATTTGATAGCGAGCTTGCTTTTGCTAGCCACCCAAGTTGACTGGGGGATACAAATTCGTGGGTTTCAACTTGCCTAGTTTCTGATACGTTCTGAACCGAAGGCCTAAGGGCTCAAAAATGTTCCCAACTGACGCCCGGTGTCCCCGTTGTGATTGCCATGAAATGGTTTAATCAGAGTCATCTTTTATGGTCCCTGTGGATGCTCTACATGCCTGCATCGCTATGCTGGCTGCTTCACGGGGCTGTGCCATCCATGCCTCAGGGACGGATTACGGTGCGAGAATATCATGTGGGCGGTGCCAATGAGCTGCAACGCTTGACCGATTACCCAGGCTATCCTGAAGCCGCCGATGCGACTTATTATCCAATGCATTTTGAATGGCCCACCGGTCCTGATGGACTGGATCAGGACTCAACACAAAACCCTCCTGATGATGTACGCGATGACTATGGATGGGAAATGAGAGGGTATTACCATCCTGAGCGGACTGGGGATCACTTTTTTGCCATTGCTTCGGATGACGCCGGAGAATTGTGGCTCTCAAGCGATGATAGTTTTGATAACCTCGAATTGATTGCCACCGAGCCAGCCTGGAATCCTTCTCGGGCTTTTGGGACTGAGGCCAGACGCACATATGTGGACCGGGGTCGCCCCTATGAGAGGCTTCAAAATTGGTCCAAAGCCCAATCACTGACCCAGGGTAAGGCCTATGCTATCCTGGCTCGAGCGGTTGAGGGGGCGGGTGGGGATCACCTGGCTGTCGCTCACAACGATGTCATGCAATTTGAGGATGACATGGAGCCTATCCCGGGGCGCTTCCTTTCAACCTTCGATCGTCAATCCCTACAGGAGACTTATCTCAGGAGTGTGGTGGGTGATGCAGATCGCATCGAGATCGTCTTGGTGGATGGAGAGGGCGAACAGGCTGCCTTGGTGGAGACAAGCCAAGTAATGGTCTGGCTTGATGGCACAGGCGTGCAGCCCACTTTTAGACGCTCAGGGCGAGAGACGACTTTTGTTTATGCTTTGGAAAGCGATTTTATGGCTCCTGGCAGTCACCATGAAGTGCGGGTGCAGTGGAGGGATTCTCAAGGGGGCAGTAAGGAGGCTGTCAGGCCAATTGCTGTGGCTGATTATGTGGTCGTGCCAGCTTCTTTGGCCCAGCATGATTCCCTCACATCTCCTCGTGGATTCCTATTCCGGATGCTTCAATCCGAGGCCGTCCTGGATAATGATATCCAGATCCGCGAAGCTCATTTGATGGGCAGCCTGGGTGGGGAGAATGTTGCCAACACTATCACCAAAAGGGAAGACACCTGGACCGTTCCTACAGTGAATTTCTCCCTGAAGGGAGCCCCACAGGGATGGTTTCACTCCCGGGGCGATGGGCTTTCCCATGATGCCGCTGATTCCTTATTTCCTGGGATTCCTGGCAAAACTGGAAGCACGGATAATGCGACCGGGGAACTTCAAGCTGTGGTGCGTATCCCTAAGGCTGGCCTGTATGTTTTTGGGGTGCATTCTGATGATGGATTTGAGACCACCCTCGGTCAGGATGCTGCCAATCGCATTCGCTTGGGCCGATTCAATGGAGGACGGCTTGCTGAGGCGACCCTATTCCGAGTGCTCTTTGAGGAGCCTGGTGATTATCCGATGCGCACCGTTTGGTTTCAGGGAAGCGGTGAGGCCAGCCTGGAATGGTTCACCCTTTACCCCAACCTCGCCTTGCTCAATGACACTGAGCAAGGAGGCTTGGCAACCTTTGCCATGAAACCCAGGCTTCCGGCATGGGTTCATGCGCTTTCTCCGGGACCAGGCAGCACTGCCTTGCCTGATGAAGGCATTGATTTGGAGCTTGAGGATCCATCGAGTTTGCTGGACTTGGATTCCATTCAACTGAGTCTCAATGGCGAAGCGGCCGAACTGGCAATTGAGCGATTGGGTGCGATCACTTCCGTCAAAGTGAATCGCCAAGACGCTCTTTGGCAAGCGGGTCAGCAAATGAAGGTAGACCTGCGGTATCAAGCAGGTGATTTTGATCGTGAAGTCAGCTGGGAATTCAAGGTGGCACCGCATGGTGGAAGGATTGCTGATCAAGTGGGGGGGCATCCCGGTCTTTTGTTGGGAGATGCTACCTTGAGTCAGGGAGGTGGAGGTCGAACGGGGCAGCCAGATGATGTGGCCTTGGACTTGACTGGTAAAGAGGGGACACTGCTTGTCAGGGATGCCGGATTCATGGCCCAAGCCTTTGCCCAAGATCAGGTATCGTTCTTATTCTGGCAGAAAAAATACCACCTGCAGGACAGTTCTGCGATTTGGATTACCAGCCCCAGCGCTTCGGCTGGGCAACGTGCTTTTCAGGCTCATATTCCTTGGGGCAATCACCGGGTCTATTTTGACACGCAAGGCTGTTGTGAGCCTGGTTCCCAGCGCTTGAGTGGACACATACCAGAGCTTCCAGCCGAAGAGGGTCCCTTCTGGGGATCATGGCACCTTTGGGCCTTGATCAAGGACAAGGGGCTCAAACAAGTGTATGTTGATGGGCAGCTCCTATTGGAGGGTTTTGGGGCTGATCCACTCTCTGATGATGTGGGGGAGCTTTGGCTGGGATCTCAACAAGGTGTCTCCAACTTCGATCGTTCCTTGTTTGATGACCTGATCATTGTAGACCGTGCGATGAAGGCCTCTGAAATGAGATCTCTTCAAGAGGGGAGTCGCATCGAAGATCTAGATGGTTTGCTTGCCTGGTGGGATTTTAACCCTAGTCAAGGAAGCGTCATTTCCCCATGGCATGCTGGGGATGTGTTAGCCTTGAATTTCGCCTCGGAGCATCCCATCGGCACTGGCTCTGCGGTGGAGGGCAAAGCAGGGGTGATCGGGACCCAGCACTGGAATAACCTGGTGGGTAGTCCCGGGGCAGTCAGTGAGCTGGTCATTCAGAGTGAGACAGGGCCAGTCGTCAGACCTGTTTCGGTGAGCTGGTCGGCAGCGCGTAGCCAGTCTGTGAGTCTGTCTGCCTTGTCTGAAAATGGGGTCCAAAGCGGGGACATTCATCTGATGAGTGGCTACATTGACACCACGCCAGCCGCATCCTACCAAGTCCTTGTCAGGGGACTGCCTACTGACCTGGGCTACGATTTGATTGTTTACACCCAAGGGGGGCTAATAGGTGCCTCCAGCCAGTTCCTTATTGGTGAACGATCCCTCTCCCATATGACCTCCAACCGTTTTTCGGGTGAATTCAAGCATGGGAAAACAGGGAATTACTTGGTTTTTAAAGATCTGATGGGCGACATTGTGGATTTGACGGCTGTTCCGGATCGGTTCGTGGCACCCATTCACGGTCTTGAAATTGTCTTGGGAGGCGGTGTGCCGTTGCCTGAAGAGCCGCAGCCAGAGAATCCGTCCCAGTCCGTTCAAGTCATTGCCATTCAAAGGGATGCAGGACGGATCATGCTTGAATATTCAGGGCAACTCAAGCGTGCGACCCAACTCAGTGGTCCCTACGAGACAGTGCCTGGAGCCTCCTCTCCCTACGAAGTGCCTCTCGAGTCAATCCAGGCCTTTTACATTGTGGATTAATGCCAACATGGAGGTGGACCCTTCTTGGCAAGATCCTAGGGTGCATCATTTATAGCGGCTAATCAGTCTCACCAATCTCGTAAGGTTTGGGAGATCTGAGGGTCTTGAGGGGCCGCCAGCCTGCATCTTGCTTTGCCGTGCCCGTTTTCTGTTTTCAAGCTCATGGACCTGATTGAGCTCCCGAGATTGTTTCGCTTATAAATATTCAAGGTTTTGTGAATAGTGAAAAAGTGCTCCTTATGAACAATTTGGCTTCCAGATCATCACAAAACAGCATAACGTTTTCCAATTCCTGAGGACAGTCACCCCAAGTGGATTGTCTTTTGGTGTGCGTAAAGATCCTGGCATGAGGCATCAGGATGGCTACCAAGCCATTCAAAAGCCTCCATGACCGGCGAGATCATGCTCGCAGTGCATCTTGAAATACCGTGTGCGATGTTTCCTGCGTGGTGGTCTGGTTAGAAAGTGCCGAGGGTCGATGTGCCGTCAGTCAACACAGTGAACACATATGAACAAATCAAAACGTAACAAAATCATGCTCTCTGTGGTTGGGGCATGCCTGGCCGCTTCGGCGGCCCAGGCTGCGCCACCGCTTGAGACTCAAGCGAGCATTTCAGGCCAGGATCAACCTGGTCTTTCTGGAGATGTATCAACCAATCGAGAGGACATTGCCTCGTTGGAAGCAGATACCCTAGCCCCAACGGTGCTTCGGGTGAACGGTTCGGATTCTTTTGAAGCCGTCAAGGTGGTCTTCTCCGAGCCGGTCGATGCGATCACAGGTTCTAACCCATCCAATTACAGCCTCTCTGGCGGCTTGACTATTTCCAGTGCCACCGTGATGCCTGCTCCCAACCATCACACTGTGATCCTGGAAACCTCCATGCAGGCTCCAGGGACACCCTACACTCTTGAGGTGGGAGGCATTCAGGATGAGTCAGGTAATGTCATGCTCACCCAGGCTTCTCAGGACTTCAGCTCCTTCATATGGATGGAAGGTGTCGTCCTGCACAAGTTCTGGAACAACATATCAGGAGGGCTGGATGGTCTGCAGAATGACCCACGTTTCCCTGATAGCCCTGACTTTGTGACCTTGGAGCCAGCTTGGGAATATGGCCCAGATGGTTCTAATGAAAGTGGTTCAGATTACGGCAACCAGCTGGTTGGGTGGTTCGTGCCACCCGAGACTGGGAATTATATTTTCTTCACCAACAGTGATGATCCTTCCAACCTCTACCTCAGCACCGATGACGACCCTGCCAACAAGCTCTGGATTGCCCAGGAGGCCGGCTGGTCTAACGCTCGTAACTGGGTTTCGGTGGGGGGTGGTAGCATCGTGGATGACAAGCGATCGGATTACTTCATCAACAGTGAATGGCCAACGCTGGACATCAAGCTCAACGCTGGTGAGCGTTACTACTTGGAGTCCATCCACACCGAGGGCGGTGGTGGGGACAGTGTGGCCGCGACGGTGATTCGCACCTCTGATCCAGATCCCATGGATGGAGATCCCCCCACGCTGACTGGTTCGCTCATTGGTACTTACCTTGATCCCACCGGAGCCGACATCAGCATCCAGTCTCAGCCAGCCAACACGGAAGTGCCGGATGGCATGAAGGTTGATCTGACCATCGCTGCGACGGGTACTTCGGCTTATGGATCTTTTGTCAATATTCAGTGGCAGTCAGCTCCTGCTGGAAGTAGCGATTTTGTGAATATACCAGGAAAGACTGGAGATACCTTAAGGACGGATCCTCTGACCAAGGCCAATGATGGCATTCAGTACAGGGCCGTGCTCACGGTGCCGACCCTGTCGGTCACCAGTGAGGTGGCGACCATCACCGTCGTGGATTACATTGCTCCCGACCCCTTGGTGGCTGGCAACGTGATTGCCATCAACCTTGGGGCCGATGAACCTGCAGGAGGCGGCTCGGCTGTCACTGGCGCTGCGGGTGTGCTGGGAACCCGCGTCTGGAACAACGTTGTGGGTGCCAGTGGCACCGAAACCTTCCTGTCCGCTGATGCCAATGGCAAGGCTGCCAATTCGTCTGTTTCGGTGACCTGGAATTCACCCAACACCTGGTCCAGCCGTGGCCGAGGTGAGGAGAATAACAATGGTGGTGGCAATGATGGTATCCTGATGACTGGCTACATCGATACCAACGGGACTGATCCCAATTCCGTGGTGATCAGTGGCCTGCCTGCCGATCTATCCTATGATGTGATCGTTTACACCAAGGGCGGGGTCAACGGACGTGGAGGTGAATACACTGTCAGCCCAGGGATTGCCGATGGCTTGGTGGCTCTCTGGAACTTTGATGACCAAAATCTGCTCGATTCACTCGGTACTTACGATGGCGAAGAGCGTGGTAGTGACATCATTGGGTTTACCGATGGGCCTTCTGCACCCTTTGGTAAAGCGCTCACTCTGGATGGTATCGATCAGTATGTGGAAATCACGGGGGGTGATAACACCGCTCTATCCTTTGCCGGTGGGAGCATGTCTGTCTCGACATGGTTTCGAGCCTTTGATTTCGACAAGAGCTGGCAGGCACTCATTGCAGATGGTGAATCCAATCGCTGGCGACTCCACCGTCGTGGCGGTGAAGGTGGTTTTGCCTGGGTAGGCGGTAATGGAGACACTCCAGTGGGTGCTGATGTCAGCATCGGCGAGTGGCACCATATCGTTGCTGTGGCTGATGCTGCAGGACTTGATGGGTATGGTTCCAAGGTCTGGCTGGACGGTGAAGTCTATGCAGTCAATGAAACCGCTGCCAACCTTGGGGAAAACAACCTCAACATCATGATCGGTGAAAACCCAGACGCTCTGGGCCGCACCTGGAACGGAGACATTGATGATGTGGGACTCTGGAATCGCCCTCTGAGTGAGAGCGAAGTCCAGGCTTTGGCTGCGGGGAATCCTATCACCTTTGAAGGTGTGACCCAGGAACATGTCGATGCTGAAGCATTCGGTGAAGCGTTCATCGAAGGTCCTGAAGGGGATTTCATCGTGTTCAAGAATGTGAGCGGCAGCAGCATTGCCATCTCTGGGCAGCCTACCACTGGTTCGCCAGCTCGAGCTCCTATCAATGCTGTCGAGATCCTCATTGGCGGTGGATTCACCGAGCCTGTGATCAACACAGGTGGTGGAGATGAGGGTGCTATCTCCGGAGTTTCACTCCAAGATGGCAAGGTAGTGATCGAGTTCACCGGTACGCTCAAGAGTGCGGATTCGGTGACTGGTCCATACAATGCCGTGGCAGGGGCCTCCTCACCTTATTCGGTGGCACCCGCCAAAGCGGCTGAGTTCTACATCGCCGAATAAGCGATCGATCGCTTCAGTCCATCGAGAATAATCAGCGGGCGGCATCAAAGGGTGCCGCCCGTTTTTTCGTCGGACCGGTCTAGCCCTTGTTGCCTCACCTTTGACGATGACGCATGCTGCAATCAGTTGAAGCCCTAACTCATCTTAAGCTACCAAACAGCCAAATTGCATTGAAACTATATGACAATGACCTAGTTTGTTCGAATTGTTGCAGCCTGTTCAGTGACGCGCCTCAAATGAGGGGCAAGTTTATTATTTTCAGAATCGATGCGTAACCTTCCTCATGCTTCCAGCCGGTGGGCTGTTTTATCAGGCTTGTATGCGTTCATCCTGATGGGTTCGTTTTACCTCCTTCACGGAGCGGCGGTGAGTGACATCCAAAGTGAAGCAACGCGACTCAAGGACCTCGCTTCACAGGTGGTGAGGAAGATGCAGGGGCAGTATCCGGAGGATCCGCTTGTGATGATGCTCGTTGCCTCCCTGCATTACAACAATGGGCAATCCAGTCAGGCCCAACCATGGCTTGAAAAAGTGCTGGCTCAGCAGCCAGAGATGGTCGATGCCCGCCTGATGCTCGCCAAGATCGCTCACGAGCGGGGGCTTCCTCAACAGTGCATTGATCATTGTCGTTTGGCAATGGCCGGAGGCGCTGCTCCACCGGCCTGGTTTGAGATGATGCTCAGTGCCTACATGGACCTTGGTAGGGTAGACGCTTTGTTGGAGGAGCTTGAGGATGCCTTGAGAGGGGTTTCGCTGCCTCCTGATGCTGAATTCAAGCTTGGCACCGCAAGGATGCAGCTCCGGCAATATGCCCTCGCCAGAGAGCATTTCAAGCGTGTGGTAGACGCACTGCCGGAACATACCCAAGCCTATTTCGGGTTGTTCATGACAAGTCAGAGATTGGGAGAATCCGAAGTGGCTGCTTCGTATGAGAAACGTTTCAGAGAGTTGGAGGAAAAAGATCGATCCCGCATGATGGTGATCAATCGTCAGGAGGATGAACTGAGCGGTTTGGACTTGGTTCGAGATTCAACACTCAAGACCCTCATGGCGGCAGCACAGGTATGGCAGGGACGTCAGGCCCTTGATGATGCCCGTCAATGTTATGAGCAAGCCATTGAGCTGAACCCAGACTCGATGCCGATCAGACTGGCCTTGGAAAACTGTTTGGCCACCTCGGGGCAATGGGAAGCCGGGTTAAAGTTTTTTCAGAATCGTCTTCAGGAGGAGCAAGATCCAGCCAGGGACGCCTTCATGTTGGGGCGCTTGTATGCCCGTCAGGGAGATCGCGATCGTGCGGCCGCTTACTATGCTCAGGTCATCCAGCTTAGCCCCAACTGGGCTGCAGGGTATCAGGCGCATGCCGAATTGAATTTGCTCCAGAACGCTTCGCTGGATCAGGCCAGGGAATATGCTGCCAAGGCTGTGGAGCTGGAACCTGTTGCCGGGCACTACTACCTGCTTTCGGTAGCCTGTATCAAGCAAGGCGATTTGCGCTCAGCTCTGAGCGCTATTCAGTCAGCGGTTCGGCTCAAACCCCAGGATGCTCGTTATGGTCAGCTCCTCCAACAGCTTCGCTCCAGAGCGGATTCCCTCTCCAACCCTCAAAAGTGATCATGATGGCCTCCTTCAACCCGACATGGTTGAATCCAAGCATTGCGCTAAGTCTTTGGATAGCTCCCTGGCCATGGCTATCGCTCATTGGGCAGGTTGATGGCCAATCGGCTGCGGAAATCATCCTGGAGGACCGAACCGATCACAGTGGTATCACTTTTGTTCACTCTGATGGCAGTTCAGGGAAGCGCTACATTGTCGAAACCGTGGCTTCGGGTCTGGCTACTTTTGACTACGATCAGGATGGGTGGATTGACATCCTGCTACTCAATGGATCTCCTTTGCCTGGTTCAGATGGACCGGCGCAAGCCAAGTCCAGTGCCCTGTATCGCAATCTGGGTGATGGCACTTTTGCCGAGGTAACCCACCGGGCTGGATTGATCGATCAGGCCTATCACCTGGGGGTGTGCACGGGTGATGTGGATAACGACGGGGATACAGATATCTACTACAGTAATTTTGGTGAAAACACGTTGATGCTCAACAATGGAAGAGGAGAATACGTTGATGCCACCCAATCAGCAGGGCTAGCGGGCTGCACTGGACTAGGGGCCGGTGCCTGTTTCCTGGATGGCGACCTAGATGGTGATCTGGACTTGTTCGTCGCCAACTATGTTGGCTTTGAGTTTGAGAAGCATCAAATCACCCATATGAATGGCTACCCGGTTTATGTGGGGCCACTGAATTATCCCTCCACCTCCAATCGCTACTATGAAAACCAAGGCAAAGGGAAGTTCGTGGATCGTAGTGCTGCAGCCGGTCTGACAGCACTCAAGGGGGCTGGCATGGGTGTCATTGCGGCTGATCTGGACAGAGATGGTGATCCGGACTTGGTGGTCGCCAATGATTTGCGACCCGATCACCTTCTCATCAACGATGGCCAGGGGCACTTTAGTGAGCAAGGCCTAACCATGGGCATCGCTTACGATGGTTTTGGGCAAGTTCAGGGTTCCATGGGGGTGGAATGCGGGGATTGGAATCGTGATGGTTGGCTTGATCTGCTCATCACCCCTTACCACCGTCAGGTTCCCATCCTGTTTGAAAATCAGGGTGGGCGTTATTTTGAGGACGTATCACGCAGGACGGGTTTGGCTGAGGGTACTTATGCCGACGTCAAGTGGGGAGTCGGGATGCCTGATTTGAATAATGATGGTTACCTGGATGTGTTCATTGCCTGTGGGCACCTCATTGACAATGTGGATTTGTTTGACGACTCGACACGATACAAGGCTCCGAATTTGCTGCTTCAACAGGATCGCAAGGGAAAGTTTTCCCGCGCTGGATCTGCCGCCGGTACGGGGATGGCAATTGAACAGAGCAGTCGTGGGGCGGCTTTCGACGATCTGGACAATGACGGGGACTTGGATGTGGTGATACTCAACGCCCGATCCAAGCCTTCCATCCTGATCAATGAAACCAAAACCGATCATCACTGGTTCCAGCTGTCCCTGGTTGGTAATTCGAGTAACCGTGATGGAGTCGGGGCCAGAGTCAGTCTATCCGCTGGGGCAAGCTCTCAGGTGTTAGAAAAGCATAGTGGGCGGGGATACCAAAGCGACTATGGAAAGCGGCTTCATTTTGGTCTGGGCCATGCCGAGATCGTAGACGTCCTTGAGATCCGGTGGCCCAGTGGCAAGGTGGACATACACAGGCAGGTGCCTGTTGACCGCCATCTGCTTGCCGAAGAAGGGAACGCCCGCTTACTCGATCGCACTCATCCATCCCTGCCATGATGACTCAGCTCAATGTCTTGTTAGGCTTGTGGGTTGCCCTTGAACTAAGCCTTGCTTCAGTAGGGGCTCAAACCGCCATCCACCTAAGCGATGTGACTGCGCAATCAGGTATCACTTTCCGGCATTCTGATGGGAGTGAGGGGGGGCATCGTTATATCACCGAAAGTGTCGCCTCGGGACTGGCTAGTTTCGATTACAATGGAGATGGTAAGATTGATCTACTTTTTCTTAACGGATTGGATCCAGCCGCCTCAAACCCATCAGCCGGACTGTGTGCTTTGTATCGCAACGACGGGAACATGCAGTTTAGTGACGTGAGCGATACTGCGGGTTTAACCGGTAGAGCGCACCACCTGGGTGTTTGTGTAGGCGATTATGACAACGACAGGCTCCCCGATATCTACCTGAGCAATTTCGGAAGAGATACCCTTTATCGTAATCTGGGCAATGGACGTTTCGCCGACGTGACCGAACAGGCAGGCCTGGGCTCCACTGAGGCATTCGGGGCGGGAGCCGCTTTTCTTGACATGGATGGCGATGGTGACCTGGACCTTTACGTCGCCCGTTATTGTGAATTCACTCTCTCCAGCCATCAGACCAGGCATGTGAATGGTTTTCCTGCCTACACCGGCCCGATGACCTATGGTCCTTCAGCTGATCAGCTTTTTGAGAACCTAGGCAACGGCTCTTTCAAGGAAGTCAGTGAGTCATCAGGTATTCAGGCTCGCAAGGGAACTGGCATGGGCGTCATTGCTGTAGATCATGACAACGATGGAGATGTTGACATCGTGGTTGGCAATGATGCCATGGCTAATTTTGTCTGGCGCAATGACGGGAAGGGTCACTTTGTTGAAGTGGGCCTGCTCAGCGGTTTGGCCTTTGATGCCAATGGAGTGGGTCTGGGTACGATGGGAGTCGAATGTGCGGATTTCAACCACGATGGGCTGATGGATTTTTTCATGACTTCCTATGAAAAGCAGTGGGTGACGCTTTACCAAGGTGAAGCGCATGGGTTGTTCACCGATGTGACTCACCTGACGCAGGCCGGCCAGGGTTCTTATCAGGAGGTGACCTGGGGTTGTGGGATGGTGGATTTTGATAATGATGGGCGACGCGATCTCTTTATCGCCTGTGGGCATCTTCAGGATAACGTGCAGCGCTGGGATGAACTGGCTGGTTGGCAAGCGCGCAACTTGTTGCTGCAACAAAACAAGGATGCGAGATTTCAACAGCAGTCTAATCAAAGTATGTCTGGCCTTCAGCCTCGACGGAGTAGTCGCGGGGCCATTTTTGAGGATCTTGATAACGATGGGGACATGGATATTGTGATCCTCAATGCCCGTGATCATCCCACCTTGCTTCGCAATGACAGCCGTAATGATCACAAGTGGATTGGTTTTGAACTCCAGACTCCCTCAGGCAGATCAGCCATCGGTGCACGAGTCGTCTTTACCTGCAATTCCCTTACTTACATGGATGAAGTACACAGCGGGAGAGGGTATCAAAGTCACTATGCTACCCGTCTTCACTTTGGTCTGGGTAAGCAAGAGGCTATCTCTGAGGTGACCGTGCGGTGGCCCACCGGCCAGCAGGAAACCTACCGAGGCCTTGAGGTGGGGCAATACCACCTGCTTCGCCAGCGTCGCTGAAGGATGTTCAGCCTTGGGTGATAGGCCTAAGGACCATTTTAAAGCTGCCAGAAAGCTTTTTTACTTGTGATGAATTAGGCTCCATCGCATAAGATTGAAAGGTGGATTTTTTGAACGCAAGACGAGCCTGTTTGTTAGGTTCCCTCTTATCGATCATGATGTTTGTGGCAGGTTGTGGCAGCATTAATGGTTCCGGAGGGGCCTCTCCTGCCACGTTCTTTCTTCCCGGAGCCACCTGGGTTCCTGCCGAAGACCTCCCAGTCCACCCACCTGCAGCCAGACCCGTTCAGCTGGAATACGGGCAGGAGAACAGGGCCGAGTTGACATGAGATTCCCACTGCCGCTCACCCTTAAAATAGCTTCTCACATCATTGGCCACCGTCTGCGTGGATCTGCCAAGTTTGCGATGGTGCTTCAGCTCGAGCCACTGCATACCTGCAACCTGACTTGCACCGGATGTGGCCGAATTCGAGAGTATTCGACCAGTCTCAAGGACATGATGCCTGTTGAAGACTGCCTGGAAGCGGCTGATGAATGCAATGCTCCCATGGTATCGATTTGTGGCGGCGAACCTCTGATTTATCCTGAAATAGAGTCCTTGGTAACAGGGCTGCGAGCTCAAGGGAGGATTATTTATATTTGCACCAATGGTATCTTCATGCGGCGCAAGATGCGCGACTACCTGGCATCAGTCTATGACGAATGCTGGGAACCAAAGCTCAGGACGCTCCTTCACCAATCCTTAATCGACGAAAAGGATTTGGCCTTCATTCGAAAAGGAAAGTCCTCTCGAGGCGACGTGATTGCGCCGTCTTCATGGCTCTACTGGAATGTCCATGTGGATGGGCTTGAATACACTCATGATCTGATTGTTGAGCGCGAAGGGGTGTTCAGGGAGTGTGTGGCCGCTATACGCATGGCCAAGATCATCGGCTACCAAGTGGCAACCAATACGACTGTCTATCGCGAGAGTGAGGTGGAAGAAATCGAGAATATGTTTGCCTACCTTTCATCACTAGATGTCGATGGGCATACGATTTCGCCGGGTTATGACTATGATGCAGCCAAACAGGATATGATGAAGCGTCTAGGTAAGAGGCCAGAGGACTTCTTCCTGACACGTGAAATGACGCGCGAGAAGTTTGCGGATATCGAGCGATGGGGGAGGCAATTCACCATCTTTGGGACGCCAGTTTATCAGGAATTTTTAGCAGGAAAACGTGAATTGACATGCTCGGCTTGGGCCATCCCTACTCGTAATATTCGTGGGTGGAAAGCCCCATGTTATTTGATGACCGATGGGCATTATGATGGCTACCAAGAGATGCTCGAAAAGGTTGATTGGGATCGGTATGGCGTGGTCGATGGGGTAGCCCGCGATCCTCGATGCGAGAACTGCATGGTGCACTGTGGCTATGATCCCAGTGGTGCCCTTGGAGTTGATGCGCAATTTGGCGATACATGGAAAAATATCCGCTACAATTTTGGACCAAGGCCTCCCCGCTCTTTGGTAGGGGAAAGGGTCAATGCCTTCAACGGTATCAGTGCAGGTAAGGGTCATCTTGCTTGCAGCCGTGCAGATCAGACTCATTCAGTCAATCAGGGCTGTTCTGAGAAAAGTGGCGTACGGATGGCTGAAACGGCAGCTTCGAGTGAGGCCTGTTAACCAATTTAAGTAAACTGATTTAAAATATTTTCAAGCGATGCCTAGGGGACGGAAAGCAACCAAGAACAAAAAAGCGACACTCAATACAAAATACGACGCTAACAATATCGTCCTGGATAAGACCTATGGCGCCTGGGCTGATCTGCGTCGAGAGCTTTCGGACTCCAAGAGCGATGTGGCTGAGAGGCGTGAACTGCTCGAACAGTTCGCACGTTGTGAGGATTCCCAACGGGCCTACCTCGTGCTCGATGACTATTTTGAAAGACTTTCGCTAGCACGTCGCGATTTTGTTGGGCCTGATTGGTGGGAAAAGATGCTCTCAGCGCAGGGCGATCAACGCCTCGAAGAGCTGGCCCTTTTGTTTCTCCGAGCTCGACGTCCTCTGCCCACCGAATTGATGGCACACGCCAATTTTGATCGATTGGCCGAAGTCGAAGAGGCTGAAAAGGACCAGGAACTCATTGAACACCTCGAGCAGTGGCTGCTCCCGCCTCAGGTTGAGCATCTGGATGCGCCAAGGGCCAGTCTGCGTGTCCTCTGTCGCATGGTGCCCATCGATGAGCAGAGCATGGCCGTGCAGCTGGAGGTGCGTATGGCCATTTCGCGTCCTCGCAGCGGTGAGAAGTTTCGTTCCCTGGGAGAAATCAAGGACTTGACCACCCGCTCATCCCACGAGCGTGAATTGTTTTCAACCGAAGACTGGGCCTTCATCGAATGGTTGAGCCAAACATGCCAGGAGGAAGATGATGAGCTTGAGTGCCTGCTTCTTTCCGGATCTGATTTACTGCGTTGGTTGGCACGGTGGGGAAAGACTGATCGCCTGGTCTTGGATGGTAGCAGTGATCGTTTGAACTTTGAGGGCCAGGTAGCCGATATCCTCCCTACCTTAGTCAAGCGCGACGATCACCTGGGTTTGAGCCCTATGGTTTGTTTGCCAGATGGTGAACAAGTGGCTTTTCAAAATGCTCGCTACCTCATGGGTGAGCCCATGCTTGTGGTGGTCGAGACAAGGTGCTACATCCTCTCCAGACCACCCCATCAAATGCTACTCTCCAAGTGGGGGAATCAAGATAGCATCCCAGTTCAGAAGCTGAGTCATCGCTTGCTTGCTCACCTGCGCAGGGCTTCCGATGATCATGGGGATGATTTTTGGGATGACCTGTGTGTGTCCCACAAGGCACAGCCTCAGTTCACCTTTCTTCTAGAAAATGACACGGTCAGGCTGAGGCTCAAGGCACTGAGTCAGCATGATGAGAGTCTCTGGCAGTGGAATGGCCATGAATGGCAGCAGGAAGACCTTGAGAGTCATGGAGATCATCGGGCAGCCATCCTGGATGACCCGCGAGTCGATCATGCCACCCAATGGTTGAGGCGACTCGATTGGTTTACCCCAGAGCCGGGTCTGTGGGTGGGCGATGCGAATGAGGATTTTCTTATCGGTCTGTCTCAGGTGTGGCCAGATCGTCCAGTGGAAGCCGAATACCTCGGCAACACTGCATTTCAACGTCTTTTTCTCCAGTCAAAACGACTTCGACCCAAGCTGGTCATGCATGGCAGTGGCATTGACTGGTTGTCCGTTTCAGCGGATTGGGAGCAGGAGGGCCTGATGCTGAGTGAGGCGGACCTGAAACGTCTTCAAACCGCTACCGGCCGTTTTGTCAAACTGCCTGATGGAGGCTGGGTTGAATTGGATACCACAGCGGTGGAACAGGCACAGGAGACCATGGCTGAACTCGGTGTCGATGGCCTGGCCAATGATCCACAAAAAGTTTCACTCCTTCACGCATCCCAGCTTGAGGAGGGGGCTCTGAATGATTTTGGCAATAACGCCAAAGTCCGAGCACTCAAGGAAAAACTTGCCAACTTCAAGGGGGTTCCTGATTTCGAATTGCCCGTGGATGTTTCGGCCGATTTAAGACCTTATCAGAAGGATGGGTTCAACTTTCTCTGTCACCTGAGCAAACTTAAGCTTGGAGGTATTCTGGCTGATGATATGGGCCTGGGCAAAACACTTCAGACCCTTTCCTGGTTAGCTTGGCTGCAATCTCAATCAGGTAAACGTCGCAAGCCCTTTCTGGTCATTTGTCCA
>Ga0181569_10001576_pt1 | contig 17997 bp, 26 predicted proteins | sample 101ome_19_FD_132452 | JGI IMG/M metagenome (GOLD analysis project Ga0181569, IMG submission 132452) | Coastal salt marsh microbial communities from the Groves Creek Marsh, Skidaway Island, Georgia - 101405AT metaG (megahit assembly) | ecosystem: Environmental > Aquatic > Marine > Intertidal...
ACAAAGTCTAAGTATGCGCGCCACAGGGCGTTGTCGCGCGCCATCAAGGCGGGTGAACCTGCCCTTGGTCTCTTCCGCCGTCTCAACGCGTTGATGATTTTTTTCAAAAATAGTAAACCCCGTCTCTCGAAGATTTTCAAATCCGACCGGGACTGGGTTCGTTTAAAGTTTTTAGTTAATAAATAGGTAAATGTGTGATGTCTGTTGTGAATCATGGAACAAAACAAATCACAAAAAGGTTTCGTGTTCTTTTTGTGATTTCGAGTGTTGTCGTAGTTGTTGTCAGAAGTACTTGTTGAGCGTGGTCGAGGACGCGCACTGCATGGGGTGTAAGACTCGGTGGACCCGCGACTTCGTGGACAGTTGGTGTACGTTAAAGTTCAGGAACACCGACTTTAGGAAACACAGGGAGTTGGTGTTGTTCGAGCGAGAGAAGGCGTTGTTCCCGGACACGCAGCCCCAGGTCGAACGCATCCTTCGCATGCGCGACGTGCGAGAAATCATACGGGACCTGCGTTCGGAAGTCATCCGTCTGTTGCACGCCTACAACATCCCCATCCCCGTAGTAGATGACGAACACTTCGACGCTCACCCTGACCTTAGAGAGATGCACACGGCGTACACGGATGCCCTCATAGAGTACGAAGAGTTGCGCACCGGTGGATTGGTGGTGAACCCCGAGGAGCGGAGATTCATACGAAAGTGTCCCAACGGGGAGTGTCGTGGGTTCATGGACGAGGACTGGTATTGTGGGTTGTGTCGTCAGAACTACTGCGATAGGTGCAACGGGACGATGTCTGGGAGTGAGCACGTGTGCGACCCCGACGCGGTGCGTACGATGGAACTCATCAACAAAGATACGAAACCGTGTCCCAAGTGTGGGGAGATGATTCAGAAAACATCGGGGTGTTCACAGATGTGGTGCACGTTGTGCGAGACCGCCTTTGATTGGCGCACGGGCATCATATGTGTGGGCAAAATCCACAATCCCCACTACTTGGAGTTCAAGAGGAAGACGAGCACGTTGAACCGCGAGCACGGGGACATTCCGTGCGGTGGTTTGCCCACGTATCAGGAGATTAGAGACCACGAGGAACCGTCGTGCACGGAACTGCTCAGTGTGCGTCTGAGCCTGTTGCGCGTAGAGGGTGAACTCCGCTGGCGGTGGCTCGTGCGTGAAGACAACATGTATCTGAGGGTGCAGTACATGCTTCACGAGATTGACGAGCTCGAGTTTAAAAAAGAGTTGCAGCGTCGAGACAAACAAAACGCCAAGGCGAGGGACGTGTCCCAACTCTTCCAGATGTTTTTGGACACGTCGAGTGATGAACTGCGCCAGTACGTCCTCGGAAAGCCGAGGGGTGAGGTCTTGGAAAACATCCGAGCACTCACGGAGTACACGAACGATGTCATACGAACCATACACGACAGGTACAAGTGTGTGACTCCCTATTTTATAGAAAAATTCTGAGTGTAATGTAAGATGCTCCTCCTGTTGGCACTCATCATCATCGTGTGGTTTCTCATACCCACGTACCAGCGACCCGTGAAAATACCGGGAGTCCTCACCGAAGAGGAGTGCGCGCACATCAAACGCGCCGCCTTACCCAGGCTGCATCCGTCCACCGTCGGGGGGAAACACCAGGTGAACACGCACATCAGACAGAGCGAGACGGCGTGGCTCGGAAGGCAGGACCCGGTGGTGCGTAAACTGATGGACCGGTGTCTCCAATACGTGGACCGACCCGCGGAAAACTGCGAACAACTCCAGGTCCTCCGCTACAGACCCGGTGGGTTCTATAAGCCCCATTACGACTGCTTTAAAGATGGGGACAACCCACGCATGTACACATTCATCATCGCCCTGAACGAGGAGTACGAGGGCGGGGCCACGGCGTTCCCAAACATCAAGCAGGAGTACCGACTGCGCACGGGCGACTGTCTCCTGTTCGAGAACCTCGACAACTACGAGTTCATGACGAGCAAGGCGTGGCACGGGGGCAAACCAGTGACCAAGGGGGAGAAGTGGGTGTGCAACCTCTGGGTCCACAAATACCCTTTTAAGGGGTAGGCGCGTTCATTTAATGAAATGTGAGATGGAAGAAATTAGAAAAGCCCACAATCTCTTTAAAAGGGAAATAATACAGGCTGTGTGTCAGGCTGATGGTTTACAAGTCCTCGACGTCGGGTGTGGGTACGGCGGGGACTTGCAAAAGTGGAAACACGTGGGCGCGCACGTGAGCATGTGCGACCCGAGCGAGGAGGCCCTCGAGGAGGCGAAGACCAGGGCGAAGGGTTTGAAGATGCACGTCAATTTCTACTCAGGGGACATCGCGGCGTGTCCAAACAGGAAGTACGACGTCCTCTGTTATAACTTTAGCCTCCACTATATCTTTGCTTCTTCGGACCTGTTCTACCGAAGCATCAAAGAGATACGGAAACGCATGAAACCCGGGGGCACCCTGGCGGGGATCATCCCAGACAGTGAGTCCATCATCATGCGCACGCCCATGCAAGATGCGTTGGGGAACTTTTTCATCATGAAGGAGTCCCCTCAAGGTGGGTTCGGGGAGAAGCTGTTCGTGAACCTGGTGGACACTCCGTACTACGAGGACGGGGCGAAGAGTGAACCGGTGGCGTACAAAGACCGTTTGGTGACGGTGCTCGAACAGCACGGGTTCCACCTCGTGTACTGGGGCCCACTCACAGGGCACAGGGTTTCTCAGATGTACTCTAAATTTATCTTTGCATATAGAAAATGAGGGTCTGGCCGTGGCTCCTCCTCATCCTCGTGAACGTGTACCTGTACCTGAACACACGTGAACCCGAAAAAGTCAAAAAGGTGCGTGAGAAGTACACGACCCTTCGCGAAGCCTTGGTGCGCGAGTCAAAGTTCCCAGAGTTGCACGAACCCATGCCCTTGACCGCGTACTACCGCACGTGGGATGGGGCCCTGGGGTACAACGTGAACAAAGGGTTCGAGTTGGGGTTGTGCATCGACGGCGAGGTCAACGAGGTGTTTCACATCCTCCTCCACGAGCTGGCCCACTGCACGGTGCGGGAGTACGACCACAGCGAGGCGTACTGGAAAAATTACATCGAACTCAGAGACTTGGCGGTGTCCCTCGGGATTTATGAGAAGATTCCGGAAAAGACACCGTTCTGTGGTAAAGAAGTCCAGGACAAATAATAATAAAATGTAATTCTATAGTAAGTTAAACATGTCTACGCCTCCGAACGATTTGTACATGGCGGTGGCCTACTGGCTGGCCGTGTTCTACACGACCCTCCTCCCCGTCGTGGTCGAGAACTACCCCGCGCGACTCATCCTCATCACGCTCATCGTCCCGAACCTGATGCGTCTGGTCGTCAACCGCCTGCCACGTCTCGCAGTGGACAGGAGCTTCTTCTTCACGTCGACCGCCCTCGCGTTGATTCTCACCTACGCGTTGCACTCGTCGTTCAAGAACTTGAAGGAGGATTTCAATAAGTTTGGAAAGGACGTCAAGAAGACACTTGAAGTGAGTGGCTTATTGACGGCTACTTTCGTCGCCGGGGCGTTGCTGACCTATTACATCGGTCTCGACCGTTCCATCTACAGCAACTTGAACTGGGAGTGAATGACTTAAATGTAGTTCTTCCCAAAGTAGAAAAGAACCGCGGCAACCGCGCCCGTGGCCGCGAGGCCCACAGCGCTTCTGCTCCCTTGTTCGTTAAGGAACTTGGGAACAGAGGTCACCAACTTGTCTTGCACCGGCTTGCTCACGGCAGCGGCCGCGCACGCCGCCACCAAGAGAGCGGTCATTTGGTCGTCAGAGAGACCCATCGGGTTTTGCTTCTCCGGAACCTGTTGCTGCTGCTGTTGCTGCTGCATGGCGAAGGAGGCGGCCGTGGGCGCCCCCGGTTGCGGGGCCACCATCTGCGGCATGACACCTTGCATCCTGGGGTCAGCGGGTTGAACCATTTCCGGTTCCATGATTTCGGAGATGGGCGTCGAGTCCATATGTTGTTGACGGACATTTTTTTCACCCATGACGAACGCCGTGCTCACGGGCTCGCGCGCGTCTGATTGAGGCTGCAGCTGTGGCTGCGGCTGCGGCTGTGGCTGCGGCTGCGGCTGCGGCTGCGCCGGTGGGTGCAGGGGAACCATGCCATCACCGGAATCACTCAGATTGTACGTCACCACGTCGTCTGACATATTACTGTATCAGCTCATTTCTTTTTAGTCACTGTGAGCGCAGTCTTCTTCGTCATCTTCTTCGGGTCCCCCTGGCGGTCTTGCATGTGTTTGGGGTTGTACATCTTCTTGTGCGCCGCCCACAGTTCAGGGGCTCCGACTCTAAAATTCTTCCTGATGTTCGCTTTGTACCAGAAGACACAATCCGTAATCTTGTTGGATTTCACCGTGTTGTCCAATACCAGACACTCGTAGTTCTCTGTACACGCGTCCATGACCTTGTTGAACATGTCGAAAGATGGGAAGATTCCAAAGAATGATTTATAGAGCTTTTCCCTGTTCTGTATGATGTTCTCTCTCAAAATAAAAACATAGTCTACGTTTGCTCTCAATGCAGGGGGTAGGTCCATACAGTATTGCATCGTCAACATGAAGAAGATTTTCCAGTGTCTTCCATTCATGAAACACTGTCTGATGCACGTGTCCTTGAGAAACTTGTTGTCGTACATGCAATCGTCCAAGAGGAGGAAACATCCGCAGTTTTGTTTCCCTGCGCTCACCAACTTTCGTTGACGTTCGATGGCCCGCTCGATGGCTTCTTTATCGTAGTCCCCGTAGATGAAAAGGTCTGGGACGTGTTTGCTGTAGTAGTGGTTCCCCTCCTCCGTCCCGGAGAGGACGATGCCCGCTGGGAGGTGTTTCTTGTAGTACAAAATGTCCGCGACGAGGGTCGACTTCCCCGTGCCTCTCTTACCCACGAAGACGCACACTTTGTCGTCGCCCATCGTTTCGGGTTTGAACTTCCGCAACTGGAGATTCATATCTACTACTGTGCACATTTTTTGTTTCTCAAATTTTTACTCACCTTATAATAGAGATGTCATTGAAACTCGCGGCGACGGGGTTGGCGGACACGTGGTGCACAGGACAGCCCACGTTTTCGCATTTCCTGATGAATTTCAAGAGACACACAAAGTTCGCCCAAGAACGCCTGGAGACCCCGTTCGATGGGAAAGCCAACTTCGGGGAAGAGGTGTCCTGTCGAATTCCCAGAAACAAAGGAGACCTCATACGCAACATGACCCTGAAGATTACACTGAGCGACCCCTTACCCGACGGCGTCGCCGGGAACGACGTGTACTACCCACCCTCCGTGTGCACGCACTTGGTGGAGTGGGCCGACCTCATCATCGGTGGACAGACCATCCAACGCATCACCGGTGAGTACATATACATGCGACAGCAGTTGTACAACAACGACGACGACGTGAAACAAGGCGTGTACTTCCTCACGGGACACGGGGATTTCTTGAGGTACCAAGGAAATAACACATATTTCCTCGACCTCCCTTTTTATAATTACAGAAACCCAGCGTTGGCCATTCCAGTGTGTGCCCTGTTGAAACAGGACGTCGAGGTGCGTGTGAAGTTTCGACCGTTGTCCCAGATGGTGTTCCTCGGCGCCCCCACGGGAACGACCGCGAACATCGTCAACCTGTCTTTGGACACGGATTTCGTGTTCATCACCCAAGACGAACGGAGTTTCTTACAGACGCGTCCCGTGGAGTACGTGATAACACAACTCCAGCTCTCCCAGTTCGAGATGAAGGAGGGGGAAACCAAAAAATCCGTCATGGTGAACTTTAAACACCCCGTAAAGACGATGTACTTTGTGTCCCAGAATGAAAACGCGGTGGCACAAAACATCCCAACAAACTTTAACAACCTCTCCCAGGTCGAACTCCGGTTCAACGATAAGGTTGTCTTCAAACAAGGCACGAAGTTTCTCCAATACGAGCAGCCACTCAAGGGCCACGTGAACTCCCCGGTGCCGCAAGACACGACGACCAAGTATTTCGACAGGGGCACGGGGACCCTCAAAGACTACGTCGTGCGCTCACCGTTCGGGATGTACTCGTGGTCCCTCTACCCAGAGCGGTACTATCCCACAGGACAGGTGAACATGTCCCGCATCATTCACAAACTCCTCACGGTGGAAATATCCCCACTGTACGTCTCCGGCAAGAACGCGGTACGCGTGTACGCCGAGAATTACAACGTCTTGCGCATCGAACATGGGTTGGCAGGCCTAAGGTTTTAATCTACCCATACTAATAGGAATGGCTGGACGAATTCAATTGGCCACCACAGGGCCTCAGGACCGGTTTTTCACGATGAATCCAGAGTACACCCACTTTAAAGAAAACTTCCGGAAACATTCCAATTTCAGCACGGAGTTCGTGGACGTCGAGGCGGACCAGGTGGTGGACTTCGGGAAAACCTTTCGGTTCAGCATCCCGAACAACGCCGGAGACCTCATACGCACCGTGAGTTTCAAGATGACCCTCCCTGGTTTAAATGAGACCAACGTGGGGTACATAGAATCCGTGGGACACGCCATCATCGACCACGTCGACCTTCTCGTCGGGGGGCAGATGGTGCAGAGAGTGTCCTCCGACTGGTTGGAAATCCACGGCGAACACTACTACACGCAGACCAAACAGAACGCCCTGTTCCAACTCACGGGTAAGTACCCCGTGCGCTCGGCGGGGATACGCTCGAACAGCGCCAGTGTGTTGGGCTACCTCGGGACGTCCACCAACGACGTCGACTTCTACGTCGACATCCCGTTCTATTTTCACAGAGAACCCACTCTGGCGTTCCCCCTCTGTGCCGTGTGCGACCAGCAGGAGGTGGAGGTGGAGGTGACACTGCGCGACGTGGCCGACCTCGTGGTCGACGTCACCGATGGAAGTCTCCCCGTGTTGTCTGGAACACACAGTATAACATCTTTCGTCATGCAGTGCGAAATGGTGTTTTTGGACCCCATTGAAAAAATAAAATTCAAAAACACCCCCAAAGACTATCTCATCACCCAGAATCAGCTCAATAGTTTTTTAGTTCCCAAAGGGCAGGACACGTTCAAGTGTAAACTCTCCTTTACCAATCTCGTGAAAGAGCTGTACTTTGTCATTCAGAGTGAGGGTGCCCGCGTGTTCGACTTTGACAACTATCGTCAGACCGACCTGGACGGGAGATTGGTCCAGTACGAACACTTGAAACACCTCACGCTCACCTTAGACGGAAGCGAAGTGCTCACGGAAAAGACTGGGAAGGTCGTGTTCCTCAAGGCGGTGCAGGCGGCCATCCACCACGCGAAGACCCAACTCATTCGAAGGTTCTACAGCTACAGCTTCGCCCTCGAACCGGAAAAGGCACAGCCCACGGGTCAGCTCAACTTCACGGTCATCAAGGACCAGAATCTGGGGCTCACCCTCAACAGGAACGCCCTCCAGGACAGGCAGGTGCGCGTGTACGCCAGGTCGTACAACGTGCTACGCGTGGCTGGGGGAAAGGCCAGGGTAATTTTTAACGTACAATACTAAACGATGATGAAAACGGGTTTCGGAGAATCTTCAGGGGCCTACGAGATGCGACAAGCCGAGGCCCTCGTGAACATCATAACCCCCGTCTTGGAAAAGAGTTTACTCCTCGCGTGCAAGTACTGCCACGCGTGTGGGAGGAACACAGTCCTTGCCCAAGACGTGGAATACGCCGCCAAGTACTGTGCCATGCACACCGTCGGAGAAGACATTGGGAGTGTTTTGGAACTCGAAGACAGTGGGAGCGAAGACGACGACGAACAGGTGGAGACCGTGGACGATTGCGAACACGAGTTCACCAGGTACGAGGGGGGAGACCCCCTTTTCCAGGCCATGAACGCCGCCTACGACGCGTGGAGCACGTGGGAGCCGACAATTCCCGTGGAAATAATGTTAAAAAATGCTATAGATGGTGGAGGAGGAGGTGGAGGGTTGGGATTCTAGCGACTCTTTCAAACCAATCTTAGATGACGACGACTCTTCCTCATCATCGGACGACGAAGAAGATGAAGACATCGTCCCCATCCCCAGGGGGATGGAAGGTGGTGTTGTAAAATATAAAAAAATCATACACGAAGAAGAACTCTTACCAGAATAATTTTTTTTCTACACACATATTAACAAACACACTCACACGATGGCTGCCATCATTGCGAACGAAGAAATGCCGCCGGCTGTCGCCCGACCGAAGCCGGTCGCCGCCCCGGCCCCGGCCACGGGCTCGGAAACCACGCGCATCACCGAACGAGTGACCGCGGGCCTCGAGATGGTTTCGAAGCAGCTCGAATCCCAGTCCCTCAACGCTCTCTCCAGCGGCTTCTTCTTTGCGGCCGCCCTTGCGTGGATGGACGTCTCCCGCTCCGTCATCGGTCAGTTCATCAAGGGCAACAAGAACGGTGTTTTGCCGATGACCTTGACGGCGTTGGCCACCACCTTGTTGAGCATCTTGGTGTTCCTCATCATCACCTCCATCAGCCCGAAGATCGAGCGACCGCCGATGCCGGTGTACGCGGTCGTCGGCCGATAGACAGCATCAACAGAATGCCAACTAAAACAATGAATCCAATGGGAACCCATTTATACAGGTCGACGACTTCACTCTCGCCCCGTATTTGTGGAACAACTACTTCCTCCTCAGCCCGGGGCACGGGCACCCTCGGGAGGTGCTCCAGTCGGTCCGTGGAACACGTCAGTTTAAACTTCAGGGAGTGCTCTCTGTTTCTAAAGTCGTAGGGCACCAGGCGTCCCTGGGACATGTAGAAGAAATCCACGCGGAGGGTGTCCATGACCTTCTGTGGTCCAGAGTGGAACTCGTGCACGATGGGGTCGTCGGCACTGGTGAAATCGATGTACTCCGCACCCACGCCCTGTGCGTGCATCTTCCCCGTGTAGAAGGGGGTACCAGCGTACACGTCTTTCGTGAATTCGTGGGAACCCACGGAGAGACGCACGTACAGCGCCGTGGGCCCCGAGAGGTCCACGGAACCAGACGAGAGCTCGTAGTTCACGTTCGAGGACGCGTCCGTGGCGGTGAAACCCAGGACCTGGTGGGGTGTGGTGAGGTCCGTGACGTTGCTCTCGAACCCATTCGTTCCCGTACCGAACGCGAAAGTGAACTCACTCGTGCCCGCGGCGTTCGCAAAGTACAGGGAATCGGTGGTCTCTACGTAACTGACGGTGTCCACGTTCGACGTCGGTGGGGCGAGGACACTCTGTAATGTCTCGGCAAGGACCACGGCGTTGGCGTAGTCTCTCACGGGGAGGGACACGTCCACGTCATCAACGGTGAAGGTTTTGTTCGTGTCATCGATGAGGTGTCGAGACAGCGGTACGCGCGCAGACACGAGTTCGATGCGTTCGACGTCGTACACGGGGTTTTCCAGTGCGATGACATAGCTGTTGGCGTAGGCGTGGACCGAGGGGTCGCGCTGACTACTGTCAACATCTAAGGTGTAGACCTTCATTAAAATTAAGGCACATAATTTTAATGAGTGTTTTTTATCATCATCACGTATTAATTAACAGAAGCTCTGGGCGAATGGGTTATTGGCCAGCTGTCGTTTCGTGCTATTTAAACTCTCCGTGGTGGCGTACGGGTTGGCCTGGCCCTTGTACGGGTTCAGCTTGTGGTAGTCTGCGTTCTTGTACTGCTGCATCCATCCACCGGACATCGGGTTCACGCGACCATCGACTCTGGTCGTGTCCGAACGCACACTCGTCAACTTCCCACCTTGTTTCAAGGCGCTCTCTCGCACGTTCATGCGACCCGGGTTGCCCATGCGGTTGGCCTGACCACGCTTATCTTCCGGTCTGAACCCAAGCTCCATGAGGGTCTTGTTGTCCCTGGCCTGCGCCGCCTTCACGGCCGCGGAGTTCACGTAGGCCCCGTGGAAGCTGTGAATGCCCGGCTGCACCCGGTCGTTGAACTGGAACTGCGCGCCAGTGAGGTCGCTCTTGTTCCTGGTGGGTTCCTGGGCGATGGTCATGGCCGACGTGAACCTCTTCGGAGCGGAGACTTCCAAACCATCGGTGCGAAGACCCGTCTCCGACCTGTTCGTCGTGCGCTTCGTGCGTTCGTGTTCCTGTCTCGGGGTGATGGCGCTCATGCCTTGGGCCCGACCACGCGCGGTCGGGAGACGCTCGAAGAGCTCCGTCGTGCGTTCCGGACGGTTCTTCGCCACCTCACCGACGAGACCGCGGCGTCCACCCATCGTGTCCGAGCCATGGTTGGTGCGTCCGGGGAGTTGCGTGAGCTTGTATTCACCCACGTTCGTCGGCATGACCCGGTACTGCTGCTGGAAACCACCGGCCGCGGGAACCTCGGGGGCCAAACCCAAACCAGGGCCGACCATTTGCTTTTCGATTGGGGACAGGTTGTTCATCTTCCCCTGGTCGTAGAGACGATTGCGCATGTCCAGGATTTCACCACCTGACGTCCTTCTCTGCGGCGCGATGTCTCCAAAGCTGGGCACCTCCACTTTGCTTTCGTTGTACGGGATGAAATCGTCATCATCGTCCACCTCATCTTCGACCACCACGGGCGTCGGTGCCGGGGTCGGTGCCGGGGTCGGTGTCGGCGAGGGTGCGCTCAACACTTTCCCGGCGTACACCAAAGCGGCGACGGCTGCGATTGAAATGGGGTCTGCCATTCTTACTGATTACTAATATTTTTTATTTCTTGCTTCCGTATCGCTGCTGGAACAATTCGTTTTGAGCTTCCGCGCGCGTGCTGCTCGGCTCGAAAGCCATCGTGCGCACTGGAAGTTTGCACGCCATGTCGTTCAACGGGTAGAGGTTTCTCTCGTACGTGCGCACGAGGGGTTTGTTAAAGCGAGACGTGCTCTGAGGACGCAACTGGTCGGACGTGTCGATGTACTCCGCCGGAGACCCCTTGCCCGCCATGAGCGGGGCGGTGCCGTAGAGCATGGTGTTCGGTCGACCCTCGTAGACGGTGTTCAAGGTGCTCGGCTGAGGGTACACAAAGACGTCGTCCGTGGCGCGTCGCATCGGGAGGGCACCCTTGTTGTCGACGATGGTGAGACCTGGTTGAAGCTGATAAGCCATTATTAATGTTAGTGGAGATTTTTTAATTATCGTCGTCGGTCTCCATCGGAATCAATTCCAGCGAACGCCTCGAGTTGCACCCCACGCGCGTTCGGCTCGCACGCGTACATGTCCCCAGCCTTGCACATGGAACCCAACTTCGGCCCGTAGAGCCACTCCGCATAGGCCGTCTGGTCTCCTGGGATTTCAGTCACGGGCATGGACACGAACTGTCGTTCCGCCGCGCGGCGTCGGTACTCCGGATGCGCCGTTCGCGAACGCCCGCTGTCGTAGCGAGAAGCACTCTGTGGGTACTTGACACTGTCGAACATGCACGCCGACGTGCGGACGGGGTTGTCTGTGTAATCGGTCATGAGCACGTTAGCCATGGGGTTGTCCTTCGTGGGCAACTGGCACCCCTCCGGGCGCGGGCTGTTCCCAGTCTTGACCATGTTCGAGCGGTACATGACCACGAGGACACCGAGGACGGTGGCGCCGAGGACGAAAATGCGCGGGTCGCGTCGAATGAGGTAGATGATGCACGTGGCGTAGATGATGAATCGAGACGTCGCGTTCACGCGTTCGGCTGGGGACTGATCGTTCGTGGGCCAAAATTTTAAAACCGCGTCGGAACGAATGAGCTCTTTGAAATCTTCAAACCAGGGTTTCATTTAATATAACAAGAGGTTTATTTTTTCAACAGACCGCCTAACATGTTCATGAGGGCGCCCTGGTCGATGCCACCACCACCGCCTTCACCAGCCTGCATCTTCGTCGCACAGTCTTGCGCCAGGCCCTCGATGGCCTTCAGCGTGTCGGCGGGGATGCTCGTGATCGTCACGCCCAACATGTACAGGGTTTGCAGGTACTGAAAGATGGCGCCGCGCGTGCCCTCACTCGCACTGGCCCAGTTCGCCTTCATGTTCAGTTCCTTCAAGAAACCGATGTCCTCGTCGAGGAGGGTTTCGTCTCTCGCGGTGATGCGCTCGGCGTAGGGGCCGATGCCCGCCATGTACGTCTCAACAATCTTTCGTGGGTTACTCTTTCGGAGCAGGTCGAACGAGGTTTCAAACTTCTTGATGCCCTTCTCTTCTGGGAACGCCTTTCCCAATTCACCAAGGAAATTTGCCATCATTTCGTTAAACGCCGAAACAGAAGCCATCCTGTCTCTGTGTCTGTGTAATTATACGATAAAATCTTTAAGCGAAATTAAAATGGGTCCGTGGAAATGGTCTCGCGTTGACCGAGACCGTTGGACACGATGAAATAAATAAGAATCGCGTTGAGCGCCGCCGGCTTCGTGTACTGCGCCAGTTGCAGCTTGCCTTCGTTGTTCAGCTGCGCCTTGAGGTGAATGTATCCCGCCGTGATGCCCGCGCCGATGAGTGCGGCACTGAACGGGTCTCGTAGGTAGTCACTGAGTTCCATACATTAGACAGAGGTTTTCTTTTTTATCATCGTCGACGGTCGGGGGCATCACCGAAGAGGACGCCGTCCTCCTCCTCCTCCTCCTGAGCGGGGACGTCCGGGATGGTTTTAAACTCGTTTTCTAGACCCACTGGTGGGGTCTCTACCTCCGGCTCCGGCTCCGGCTCCGGCACCGTCTCCGGCTCCGGCTCCGGCTCCGGCTCTGGCTCCACCACGGGCTCCTCGACCACAGGCTCCGGCTCAGGCATAGGTTCGTCGTCGTACACCTCCTCTGGGTCTTCGAGGTCCGCGCCCTCGTCCCCGAGTTCGATGTTCTTGTTGGCGTCTTGGGAGGTCATGTAGGTCTGAAGGATTTGTTGCACGGGAATGAGTTCCTTGACGGTGTTCTCGATGCACACACTCATGCGCGCGGTGAGCGTTTCGTCCCTCGTGTATTCACTCTGTTCCTCGTGGTACACGTACGGGTCCTTGTAGAGGTCTTTGGCGATGTTGTTGTAGCACGTCTGAATGAACACCTCCGTCGCCGGGAGTTTCAAACTGATTTTCTGACCGTTGCTGTTGAGACGCACCGAGCTGAGAATCTTCGTGCACGCGACGAACACCGCGGCGAGGAGGTCGCTGAACCACGCACACCGGTTGGCGATGTTGTCGCTGTGCTGCTTGGACATGGCGTTGGACCAGTTAGGCACCTCCTTGAGTAGTTTTTGAAACTGGATGAGCACCTTCTTCCCCTTGCACATCGCGACGGACTCCTTGTACATGTTTTCAAACGTCTCGATCATGGCAGGCACCATGATGATGCACAACTGACCGAGGTATTCCTTCTTCGCTTCGACGAGCACGTCCATATTACATTGGGCTGAAATAATTTTACCCCGCCTTGTACGCACTCGCCGCTTTTTTCAAATTCATCAAGGTCGGGAACTCCACTGGGAGTTCCACCTCTTTCTCCTGTTGCTGCCGCTGTTGCTGCTGCCTTCCAGATTTGGGTTTGGGGCGCCACGACACGAACACGTCCACCTCACCCACGTGTTGCGCCTCGAACCCACTGCGCGCGAACTGCCTGACCAAGTACCGCGCCGCGGCCTCGCGGTCGAACTTCGGATACCCTATGACGTAGGAGGGCACGCGAAGGAAGATGTACTTGTCCCGTCCGAGCTCCACCTGTTGACGAATCTTTCGCTCGAACTGCTCGTAAATGCGTGTATATATCTCTTTGCGTATCTCTTTGCGTTTCACATCGAGTTTCCGCACCTCATTGATGTCTATCGGCATCTAAAATTTATCGAAGGTTTTCTTTCGCCGCATCTAACTCACCCACCGTGGGCGTCGACTTCTCCTTGACGAGCTCAAAGTCCAAGAACTCCTTGGCCACGTCCTGCACGTACGGTCTGACGTCCGAGGGCGGGTCCACGTTCAGCGGTTGCGTGCGCAAAGAGAGCACCTTGACGTCGTCGCCTCGCACGGAGAGGGTGGACACCACGGAGAAGCCGTAGGCGAAACCCTTGGTGCGGGCGCACATGAACATGCACTTGTACACGTCCGGACTGCCATCCTTCACGAAACGCTTCAACGCGGTGGTCTCGATGATGTACGAGCAGTCGTCGGTGCGTCTGGTGATTTCTTCGTTCGTCGTGAGGACGAGCTTTTCCATCAGGTCGTGGCCCACCACGGCTTCGGCCTCGGTGTAGGACGACGTGTCGTACTTCGGGTCATCGAGGGTGTATTTTTCCTTTTCACTCTGTGTCATGAACCACCAAGCCATGGCCGCGGCCAAGATGATGAGTAATAAGAGCATGCTTGCGTTAATATTTTTAGAGAAAATAATCTTCTGTAAAGTAGGTAGTTAGAGATGTCTTTACTGATATTCAGTGAGAAGTGTCAACACAGCAGGGAGCTCATCGATTTCGTCCGGGCACGACCGCAGTTGAAACAGCTCGTGCGCTATCACGACGTCAACAGACAGGGGATTCCTCCTGAATACAGACAGAAAATCACGCGCGTCCCCACGATGCTCACGAAGAATGGGAAAATCCTGGTGGGTTCGGAAATCAAGGCGTGGCTCATGTCCCTCCTCCCGAACGAGGAGGTGTCGTTCGAAGACATGGGGGCGTTCTCGTGTGGCATGACCTCCCTGGACGACGACGACGTGGTCAGGAACGGAGGCGGGGCGTTCGAACTCGACAGCTACGGCTCCACCCTTCAACCGGCGATGACGCCAGAACTCGAAGCGAAAATCAACCGAAGCGTGAACGACGCCTTCAATCAAATAAAGAATTAGCACGTTTGTTATACAAACCAAAGATGCGCCTGGTGACCATACAATCCACCGCTGTGAAATCGGTCTGTGAGGTACTTAAAGAAATCCTCAACGATGTCAACGTCTATTTCACACCGAAAGGGGTCTCCATCGTCACCTTAGACACCGCGCGCACGAGTCTCGTCGACCTTCAGCTCTCCGCCGACAACTTCGAGGAATACGAGTGTCCAGAGGAGGGTGGGGTCATCGCAGGCATCAACATCGCCAACACGTTCAAACTCTTGAAGAGCATCACGAACAACGACATCCTCACCATCTCCATAAACTCCAAGGAGTTCATGAACATTGAAATCCTCAGCGAAGCGAAGAAGACCAAGTCGAAGTTTCAACTCAAGCTCCTGGACATCGACGAACACAGGATAGAAGTCCCAGAACTCAAGTGCGCGTGCATGACCACCATGCAGAGCGCGGACTTTCAGAGGATATGTCGAGACATGGCCAACATAGGCACGGACATGGCCATCGCGCGACACAAGAATCTGATGACCCTCACGTGCGAGGGCGATTTCGCCAATCAAGAAACGATCATCGAAACCGTCGAAGAGGTTCCAGAGACCATCTCTGGGGTGTTTTCGCTCAAGTACCTGAACATATTCACGAAGGCGACGGGGATGTGCGCGTCGGTGCAGTTGTTGCAAGAGAGTGAGTTCTTGATATTACAATACAACGTGGCCAACTTGGGCCAGTTGAAGTTTTACTTAGCCACCAAATCCGTGGTGTAGCCATCGACGGTGGACACCGTCGTCTTCACCCCGAGGGCGTTTGTAATTTGAAGTTTTGGATACTCCTTTTCCAACGTGTCTTCGTCGTAATACAGAAGGTCCGCGAGGCGCACCGATTCGCCGTGGAAATCACCACGAGGGCCGGCGTAGCTCTTGATTTTTTTCGTGACGTCCCTCTTGGGTTTGTCGTCCTCGTCCACGAGCACGGCGCGAACGATGGGGAGGGTGAACTGCATGCCACCAGACGGTGGCGGTGGTGGTGGCCACTGGAAATCGAGGTCGTACGTGCAGTGTTTGTAGACCTGGTCGTTGTACCAGTAATGGACGCGACAGACGGTCTTCGTGACGTTCTGGGGGATTTCGGTGTCGCGGAAATTCGTGCGGGTCACGTCGATGTAGAACTCGTGTTCGTCTTCCCAGTACTTCTCTTCACCGGCCCAGAACTTGTCGCAGATTTCGTACTTGCGCTCCGGGTCGACGTAGTACTCCAAGAAGACGCGAGAGACGGTGTAGTCGCGGATGCTGAACGCGCGTTTGTACGCGCCGTACGCCCAAATTAAAACGTTAGTTAAAAAATTAGGCATTTACATAATTATGGAGGGCAATTTTTTAAGTCGCTTCAATAATAAAATCGATGAGTGGAACTCTATGATACAGAGGAACCCATCGAAGAAGGCGGTGTATGAGGAGGAGATGAGCCACTACATCATCAAGTGCATGCCCTATATGAACGAATACGCCGAAGAAGAGCGGGAGACCACCACCAACACGGACAACGTCTTCAACGCCAAAGAGACCGCCGGGTTGGCTCGGGGGAGTCTGTACACGGACTATCTCATCGAAGTGGAGAACCAACCCTTGGCGAGGAAGACGGAGAGCAGACGCACAGACACGTGCGAAGCGTGCGAGGGAAAGAGCAACGTCATCCACTGCCACGACACGAGCGAGCTGGTGTGCGACGGGTGTGGGGTGGTCCTCATGCACTTGATTTCAGACGAGTTGACGTACAAGGAGGAACAGGAGACGTCGAAAATCATCAACTACAGCTACAAGAGGGAGAACCACTTCAACGAGTGGCTGTCGCAGTTCCAAGCCCAAGAGAGCACGACCATTCCTCACGAGGTCGTCGAACAGCTCAGGGGGGAATTGAAAAAGATGAAAATCAAAAAGATGAGTGAAATAACACACACCAAAGTCAGGGGGTTGTTGAAAAAGTTGAAGTACAACAAGTACTACGAACACACGCCGTACATCACGAACCTCCTGAACGGCATCAAACCACCGAAGATGCCACAACAGCTGGAAGAGAGGTTGCGCATGATGTTCATACAGATTCAAAAACCGTTCGACGACAACTGCCCGAAGGACCGCAAAAATTTCTTGTCCTACAGCTACGTCCTCTATAAGTTTTGTCAGTTGCTCTCGGAGGATGACTACCTCCAGTATTTTCCCCTCCTGAAGTCCAAGGAAAAACTGTACCAACAGGACGTCATATGGAAAAAGATATGTCAGGACCTTAGGTGGGAGTTCATCCCAACGGTGTAAGTTTAAAGAACTCGTGGGGTTATTAATTACACGACAATGGACTACTGCATTAAAGAAGCCGTGTTCCACCTCGACCGAATCAGGTACATCCTCGAGGAAGGTCTCAAAGACCCCGAACAATACAGAAGGGAATCACAGAAGAGCTACATGGTCATGGCGAAGGCGTTTCCGATGATGCTTCTATTCTCACAACTTCAAGACCATGATGACCAAAATTTATCAGATAGCCAAGGGACAGACCAGTCAGACGAAGATAGTTACGCGTCTGAAGCGCCGCGGCGTCCGTCAACGCCCGAACAGACTTGAACTCCAACACCACTCCACCGTCGACGATGATGTCGCTCCTCAAGTTGCCTATCGTGTGTCCTGCGAACACAATGGGTACAATGCGTTCACTCTCGTATTGTACACCTTGTTTCCTCAACAACACCTCCATCGCCCGATGGTAGACACACTCACTGTACCCGGGTCCGAGCGCATCGTACACGGTCTGCGCCCACTCACGCACGGTCATGTACTTCTCGAAGCAAGGTCGAGATTGTCACCTACCCTAAACATGTATAGGATTCAAGCGGGTGCAGTTTTTAACTGTTTTTGATTCAATCGTGATCACAAAAAAAATTATTTTCAGAAAATGATGATCAATACTATTGTGTCACTGAAAAATTAGTATGTATGTAAAAAATTTTAGGTTAGGTTACCAGTTCGTGGTTTTTCGAGGTCACCTCAATCGTGTTTGATCACAAAAAAAATTATTTTCAAAAAATGATGATCAATACTAATGTGTCACTGAAAAATTAGTATGTATCATAAAAATTTTAGGTTAGGTTACCAGTTCATGATTTTTCGAGGTCACCTCAATCGTGTTCACAAAAAAAA
>Ga0181569_10001582_pt1 | contig 17968 bp, 20 predicted proteins | sample 101ome_19_FD_132452 | JGI IMG/M metagenome (GOLD analysis project Ga0181569, IMG submission 132452) | Coastal salt marsh microbial communities from the Groves Creek Marsh, Skidaway Island, Georgia - 101405AT metaG (megahit assembly) | ecosystem: Environmental > Aquatic > Marine > Intertidal...
AATCGGGACCGATTCTTGGTACTTTCCCTACTGTCACGGCTTCCACCATTCCTTTGAGGCTATCAACGTGGCCCATGATAGCACCTGCTGGTATCTTGTCAAAGATGGCTTCGCCCGCAATCGCATGAATGTAACTTTGTGAATGCTGTCCACCCCAACCCTTGTCAGGACTCAATGTAACCGGGTATCCTTTCTGTCCAATGCGGTCGACCATAACTTGGATATACCTATGGTCAAACTCACCCATTCCGTTGCCTCCAAATTCGTCATTCATTTGATTGTCAATCTGTTCATAAATACAATCGAGCATTGCTTCGAGGCCCAACATTTGGTATACGACCCAGTATTCTGTTGTCCATGTTTTTTCTGGTACAATGAAGTCACCCAGCAATTCGTGTACATCTTTCCAAAGCCCGACCGATGAAGCAATCTTTGGGCCACGAATACGTACCTTCCACAGATTTTCTTTTTCGTCAAATTCCGAGACTGCGAACTTTGCCCCATCAATTCCGCTAATTTTGATTGTCAATAGCAAGTCTCTTGCAATCAGGAGTGATTGTGGAGTTGCATGTGGCACTTTAACAACCAATGTGTCCCCGTTTTTGAGAGACTTTTCAATTGTATACTCCTTTCCGAAATTCCTTCGTATTTGCCTTTCTGCGAAACCTCGGTCAATACCTGCTCTGTCCATGTATTCTCCATCAACTGTTACTCTGAGCGAGTCTTCAACATACTCCACTGAAGTGATGATGTTTTCAACAAACTCTTCCCCACAGAACCTTGCAATTGCTTCTGCATCTTTCTTGCCGAACTCGGGCTTTAGGAAAATCACCGTCTCTGCGGCCGGGTTCGGACCAGCACTGATTTGAGATACGCGCTTGATACCATCGACGGAACCTCCACTACTGAATTTACCGCCACCGTGGAATGAGCGAAGACCTGCCTGTGCAACAGGTTCCCCAATGTCTGCGGCGGCATTCGCGCCAATTGCTTCTCCCGGAATACACTTCGATTCTTCAAACCATATGAGATAACGACTGGCAAGTTTTTCTGCTTCTTGCTTGTAAATCTCCCTGCCTTCGAGGAATTGAATCAGCATGTCGGCTGAGAATCCCGTGTGTGCGACAATAGCGAATATGGTATCTAAATTCATTGAACGTTCGCATTCTCCACAGGGTTGGGCAAGGTTATTTCCGTGCTTGCAATCAAAGTCGAACAACAAAGGTTGCAGTGCGATGTACTGTCCTTTTGGTGAAAGTTGTTTGTGACCATCGCCTCGGATATGGTGTGGTCGTAAGCCGTCCCCGCCGAGATTGAAACTTACAATGGTACCGCTACGCACATCGATAGCATTTTGATTTTCATCGACAACGACGTCTTCAAGTGCGCGCTTCAATTGATATTCAAGATGCCCTGCTTTTGCAATTGCACCTTGTGAAGATTCTGCAAGGCTACGCCTACCTGCGGCAGAAGCCAACCAGTACTCATCTGGTTCCATACCGGTCCCGTAGCAATTCTCGATGAAGCCTTTGTTCCTCGGGTGTTGTGGTTCGTATCCCGGGATTGGGTAATGAGGGAGAGTTCGGTCTCTGTTGATTCCCCAAATTGGCCTTCGTCCACCATATGCAACTTGTCCATATGCGGCCGACATTTGTTGAATGTTCAAAGGCTTTCCACGGGCTTTGCTTCTGACAGCGATTTGAATTGGATTTTCTGGTCCTACTCTGTCAGATACCATGTTTGTTACGTATCCTTCAAACTCACCTGCAATGCTCTTGATTTTATCTTCGACCCACTCGAGTGGGTTTGTCCGTATATCCGACAAGTCTGCTAACGTCAAGTCTGGCAATTTTTCCAGTGTGCGACTGTCATACGCTTTTTGGTACTCAAGCATCTTTGAACTTGCCAAATCGTATTCTTTCTTGATTTCTCCTCGGACATCGAAATCAAGTAGCGAACAATCGCCGGTGTCGATTGAATATCCTACATGCTTATGTGCGGCAAATGCAATCCGGGTAAATTGCATAATGAATCTCTTCATCTCTTCGAATCCTTGCTCGTAGCCGTATTTGTAAAAAAATGCTGGTGCTATCGACGCGCCGCCTTCACCGAATGAAGTTTTGTCGAGAGTACCATAGATGATTTGTCCATCAAGAATCAGAACCTCTTCTTTTTCTTCTTTCCCTTTGAACTTGCCATTGTACAATTGGCTGTCGCCGGTCTTTCGTTTGATAATTCCATCATTATCTCGTTGTGGGTTGTTTCCTTTGAATACCGCATTGATACCATCTGGAATAAGTGATGACAATAATGCCCTTCCTGTCCAGTACATTTTTCCATCGGTGTGTTTGTAGTCTGGGTCGGGAAGTTTTTCTGGATATATCAGTTCTCCTTCTTCATTACGATACCATGTTGCAGAAATCAACTCCATTGTTCTCCACTTCGTAAAGAATGGGATTCCTTCATCTGAAGTATAACCCATTCCATTATACATTTTGCCAGCCTTTGTGATAATTGGCATAGTCAGCAAAGCGAGGCCACTTGTCTGGTCTTGGTCGGTTGCAATAGTGAGTTTTCCATAACGGCCATGGATGACATTCTTTTTGATGTCCATGATGTTTTTTGCTTGCTCGATTGCTTCGGGTGATTGCACGAAATGAAGTTTCCCGGCATCGCCGTCATAATCTGCGTTGAATGGAATACAAATCGTGGGATTAAATGCCAATGACTTGGACTTGAGAGGTACGACTTTCATAGCCATGATACTTTGCCTGTGCAATGACGGTGCGCGGTTGAACAATCCCCAGTCACCATAAGTAAGATGCCTTCCAACAATATCTCCAATCTCAAACGGCATCTCTTCTCTTCGAGTTCTATTCCAGTCCAAGAGGAACCTTTCCAGAATGTCTTTGTATTCTTCAATTGTCAGTGATGACAAGTCTATGTTGTTTTGGGTTTTGTACTCTTCAAAGTCCAACGCGGCTATTGTGTTCTTTAGGCTCTTGTCAGTCAAATCAATTACCGTGCGGTCTCTGGCTTCATCTTTTGATAGCCCTCCTCGAATCACATAATTTGCTCCCGGATAATGAGAAAACTTTGTTGTATTGACAATTGAGAAATCCATATTTGGTCCCCCATTGATAACCGCTTTACGTAGCCGTTCGTAGTTTTCTTCAGTCACTTCTTCTTCTATGGACACTGTCATGCAAACAGAAAGTGGAACTCCGATTTCATCGAAATCTAAGTCTGGGTTCGGGGTGAGTACGGAATACGAAACTGTGTTAACTGGCTTTGTTTGAATTACACGGCGCATTCGACTTTTGCCTCTACCTACACCTGAAAGCCTGTCCATAACGCCCTTGAAGTTGACCTGCTTAATTCGTCCTCGATTATCTCGAATTGACTTTGAGCCACCCGAGCCGACTTGGCCTGCTTGATTTGTAAGTACTTGTGTACATGCTTTATAGAGGCTCTTTATTCGACTTTGAATCAATCCTACGTCGTAATTTCGTTGCCTCGCTTTGACCAATCTGTTATTCACGAAAACTACGTTCTGATACAATTTTGACAAGTCATTCAATTCAAGCGAGCCGTCCATTGCAAACGAGTTGGGTCTAATCGGGATGGGTGCAACGGGTAGTACGGTCCAATACATGTCTGTCGGTTTTGAACCAGACCCGAAGCCCAGAAATTTGTGGTGTGGGGTCGGGATGTTCTCAAGTAGTGCATATGCTGTTGACATATCGATGATGCGTGGTCCATCGTAAATCGCTTTTGATGGAACGACTTGCCATTGCTGAAATGCATTCGTCCATACGAGTTGCGGCGAATACTCTTGACATCGAGGACATGGGAAATATTTGTTTTTCTGGTCTTCTTTGCTATGATTCTCTTTGACTACTTCCCGCATTGCATTCAATACCTTTGTGTGGCCAAATTGATTTGTTTCATTTTCAAAGTAATAATCAACGACGGGTTCAATTGATTCGAGTTGCTCATCAGTTGCACGGATATGGTAACAGTGATGGCAAACATGATTCATTGCAGTCGCGAGGGGAAGATTCAATGGACTTGTATACGAACTCCCACCTCGGAGGTATAGGAAATTTGGAACGGGTGATGCAAGTTCGATATGCCCGAAGTGTCCCGGGCAATTCTGCAATGGTATGTTTGTATTTTTTGTCAATGAGCAAGTATAGCATTCTTCCACAGACTCAAAGGTTCCCATACGTGGGTCCATTACACTGTGTTCAATAGGTAACTGTGTTCTTCCTTCCGTATATGTTCCTTCTTCGAATACTTCGACCGCCGACATTTGCCGGATTTCTTCGGGCGAAAGAAGGCTAACTTGCAATGCTTTGATTTGTGGCTGGTACAATTCAATAACATTCGACATACCAAATCGAGTTGCTTTCAGGCTGTACTTGAATCCAGCAGGGAGGATTGCTCCTCTTAATCCAGCCTTCGCTTCATCCGCTTCTCCGACTATCGGCGTTTGGTCTTCGATGTATGGTGGGTCGTATGAGTTTTCATCTCGTTCTGGTACTTCTCGCCCTTCTTCGATTCTTTTCTCAACGAATTCCTCCCATGTAGGTGTCAATTTGAATCCAAGTAATACGATACGTGTCTGGTCTTTTTTCAAAGCCGCCGCATTTGGGTGTCTATGCAACCATTTCTTCGCAGAAGAAAGTGTTGTCGGTACCCACCGCGTAGTTGCAAAATTGAAGTCAATGAAAATGTCCCCATTCTCATCTTTGATAATCTGGTCAAATGGGACTGGCCAGAAAAACTTCGTAACACGAAAGTCTGGTTCCTCTTCCGGTTCATCCACCATATTCCAACATCCTGATGGACATGTCAATGCGGCGGGTCACCATAAACGGTTCCTTTTTCTTTGACTTCTTCAAAACCACTGTAATCAGCCTTCCGAGACTTGTTATCTCACCCGCCGGGATATTGATAACGCCTTTGCTTATGTTTGCGAGTTTGCCTTCCATCAACAGCCTCTCGCCCACATAAACTGGCCTTTTGTCTCGTAAGTCTCCATCGGTTACGAATGAATATTCGATTTCCAGTGGTATTGTCGAAAAGATTTCTGGGGCTGATATCATCTTCAGAATGAAGTTTTCACAATTGAGTATCTCTGCAATTTGATTCAATGATGCGTTCATTGAAAACTCCAGCCGATGTTCATGTTCATGTTCATGGACTACAACATCGAACAACTTTCCAACCAATTCGGGGTGATTTGTTTTCACATCTCCATGCATCGCCAACGTTGCGAATGTATTGCCTTCTTTCGCCAAAGAGACCATCGTGGATGACTTTGTACCCCATGGACATTTGCCGACAATCACTCCCTTTTCGGGATGAATGAACGGATGTGGGTGCATGTGCAAAAAGTTGACTTCACCAATGCCGACAAATGGCAAAGACCCTCCAACTTTGACTCGGCCAACATAGGTCGGGAACCCGCCCATGATACTCGCATGTCATACTGGGAATTAAATCAACCTGCCATTGCCTTGACAGCCAAGAAGTCTGCAAGTTCATTCATTTTGTTTCCTGAATGGGCTTTTACTTTGATATACGAAGGTTCTGCCCTAAGTTTTACATGCAATTTTTCAATGCGTGATTTCAACTGTACCAACTTCGGGGCCTGAATGTTGTATTCTCCGTTCATTCCTTTCACCAACAACAGTGAATCGCTTTTGATGATTACCTCAATGGGAAGTCCCGGGTCCATTCGCTCGCTGATTTCTTCAAGTGCCCTCACAACTGCAAAGAATTCTGCATAGTTGATTGTCTGCACCCCGATGTATTCTCCGAGTAAAAAATCCACACCATCGTAGTCTCGATTTACAACGACTACTCCGATTCCTGCGTCCCCGAATTCTCCTTTTGACCCATCTGTCCATACTTCATATCTTACCATTCAATTCACCCGTATGCTGGAATTACCACTCGATAATATACCGTGTCTTCGCCACCTACTCGGCTCTTTCGCAGTATTTTCACTACGGAACCGATTTCAATTTCTTCAATTCCTTGCCGTTCTGCGGCGGCAACGAGGGCCGGGTCTGTTACCAACAGACCTGACAATGCCCCCATCAGAGGGCCAAGTTCTCGTTTTGCTTCAGCAGAAGACAAGATGATGTGCATTGGTACACGTTCATGATTGAGCGGGTCCATGGTACTCGGAGGTGTTTATGGGTTATAATTTCACCAGTCCTCGTCGTCCTCGTCGTCATCGTCGTCATCGGTTGAAAATGACTTCAACATTGCGTCGATATCGCTTTCCTCGTCCTCTTCATCTTGGTCGAGTGAATTGGAATCTTCATCTTCGCTATCCTCGTCTTCGTCCTCGTCGTCCCACCAATCGTCGTCGTCATCATCGTCGTCGTCATTGGAGTCCTCGTCTTCATCGTCTTCATCAAGTTCATCCCAGTCAAGACCTTCAAAGTCTTCATCCCAGTCCTCATCATATTCAGGCTCGGCCTTTTTCTTTGCTCGCTTTGGGGTTTTCTTTGCTGGCGCAGAAACGTTTTCGGTTTCACCACCTTGAAGTCCAAGATGCTTTGCAGTGATGTCTGAATTTTTCTTCATTGCGAGACTTGGTTCCAACCATCCTTTCAATTTGCGCTTTGCGCTTCCTTCATTCATGGCTTTGACTTGAACTTGAAGACTATATGTGAACTTCTTCATGGACTTCGCTGGTTTCAAGTGGATTATGAAGATATTGTGTTGAAACCTATAAGTTCATAACCGACCTACTTATAGGTTATAGCGTGGAGGATGAGCCGCATTGGGAGCGGGTTGCGTATACGACTATCCAAATACGCAGATTCGACAAAGAACGGCTACTTCATCACGCATTTCCACGGGAGCCCAACTGGAAAACGTTCAGTCGAATACTGGATATTCTCGACCAGATTGAAAAAGCGGGTGGCTGGCTGGAAATTAAAAAGAAACTGAAGGAGAGTAATTACTATGGCAAAGTACACCAGAATCGTAAAGAATATTGAGGCTTCTTTTCGAAGAATCATGGACCGCGATGGCGTTACAGAGGTTAATACCAGACAAATCCAAGATGAGTACAATATGGGGAGTAACTATGGAATTACCACTCAAAGACTCACAAATCTCCTTCAACGACGCCCACAGTTCCGCCAAATCCGTACTGAAAGTATCAAAGGCACAAACAGGCAGACAACTTACTGGAAACTGGCCGATATTGAGCAGGTTTGAAGGGTATCGATACCCCCAATTACGCTATCATAATGGAAGGAGGGGTTAACTCTCCTTTCCCAGAGGTGGACAAATGAGTAAAATCAAATTGGACATACCTGATGGGAAAATAGTCGTTGAGACAAAGACAAAAGAGTGCCACTTTGTGTGTGCTTTGGAGTCTCTCACCGAGGAACAACAACGAGCGTTTGGCTTTATTCCTGATTGGGTTGGTGCATGAAATATGGCATACGACCCATCGGACAATAAACTGCCAGTATTCGGATTGTCAGACTGGAAACTCTTCGCACACGCGAAGAACATCATGACGGAACGAAAGCGCAAGGAACAACGCATTGAGGGAGAACCCACTATGTGCTGTATTGAAGACTGTGGAATTTTCATACAGTTGGAATACGTACGAAAAGTGGACCCTCGTACTCACGAAGTAATCGTTGAGTACTGGTACGACCCTGCTGAAATCAAAGGGGAAGTACGATGTGGATTCTGTAAGCGCGCAAAGCGATACGTTGGATATTCTCGATTCGACTGAATCTGTCAAGGTTATCAAAAACCTCAGACAACCATGCTTGTGGGGCTACCAACCCCCCTTGCATGGCCTGTCTCAGATGGAAGGTATCAGTACCCCTGATACCGCTATCATAATGGAGGGGAGGAATCCCCTCTTAGTCAATATAGACTGATTGCTGTAATGCTTGTGTCCATACCTGCGTGGTATATTATTAGCGGCACTTGCAGAACAACAATCACCTTTACCGCGCCATTCCTAATCGGCCCGGTAATATTGAGAAGTAACAAGTGTGAGCGTAAATATCTCGAAAGAGGGGCCTCCATACGGTGGAAACACAGTAGGGGAAGCGCGTACAGTAATGACACTTGAAAAACAGAAACCGGGATACAATGAGATGTGTCGCGTTCAGGCTCCGCAAGGAGAAAGCCACCTTACAGGTCATGCTGATGGTGGTACTGGATGAGGAATTCCGGGTGCTTGTTGCTTTGTTGAAAATATTACCTGATTATACATTAAATCGAGGCGCGGCGAGAGTATAAAAATTGACATAGACCCGGGATTGGCGTTCCCAGTCTACTTTGGTTGTTTACCAAGGTAGGCAAAATGCGCAACTCACTACTCGAACCATAGTAGTGAAATGGGGTGGCGACCCTTATTTAACCGCCATAGATACACATGACTATCGAAAAAGTACAAAAAGTAATGAATTTTTTGCGAGATAATATGCGTGCAATAGCAATCGATGTTGTTGTTGAAACGCATGAATTGGTGTCGAATGATAACGGTGATGAACTTATTTCATTCGGTGATATCGATGTTATTATCAAGGAACTTGCTGTGAAGATGGTTCGAGACGTTCTTTGGACCGGCTTTGCTATTCACGTACATGATGGAAACAAGGAGGAATCCCAAACGTTCATCAAGTACGTGGCGACCAAGGAATTTTTCAAAGATTCAATGATTGGTATTCTCGTGAACGAATACATCGAACGCGACATGGGATTTGCGATGGCACTTTCACAAGTGTTCTCAAACGCCATGACCAAGATGACCGAATCAATCTTCGAAGAGTACCTTCGGCAAAACTGAAACTTGCTTTTGGAGTGATGTATCAGGCAACCTGTACTGTGGGCTACCAACCTGCTTTACGGAGTTGTTCATAGATGAACAAGGAAGAACCAGATGCTGACATTGAAGCCGTTGTTAACGAATCAATGAAAGAGTATCTGTTGAAGTTGTGAATCAGGCAAAGCACACTGTGAGACTACCAATCTCCCTGTGCGACTGTCGCAGTCCTCGAAAGAGGGCAGGAGATGGAAAAATATGAACGAAAGCAACGAAGTTGTATGGAATACAACGATGCCAGACGGTTCTCCGGTCATTAAGTTGACCGAGGGAATGACCGACGGTATTCGCGACCTCGTCAACCTTGGCGAGAGTGTGCGAGAAGCAGAAGCAAATACCCGTGACCACGGATGGGAACTGTACCGACAACACGAATTGGGACAGCAAATCCACTGGGACGGATGTGAACATGACGTGATGTTGGTCTGTGATGGCTCCAAAACGGGCATCACAACCGGCCGCACGTTGGTGTGGGAATTTTGCCGTCACTGCGGCGAAATGAACGGTAAGGAACACATTCCTTACTACTGGACGAAAATCGTTGAGGTGAAGGTGCGAACCATCATCCACGACAACGGAACCAGTGAAACGTTCGAAACAAGACCTAAGATGGTGCGTAAAGTACCTTCTTCGTACTCACTTGAAACTGGGTACGGAAAGCGTCACGTTCACACGCTGAAAGAAGCACGAAACATCATCGTGCCAATTCTTGAAGCACGTCTGCGAGAAGCCGAAAAGCACGCCGTCGTCTACGACGAAGAATGCAGCGACGAAGTCGACTGCAATTGTAAAGCGTGTGCTTGGTAATCGTTAACCACGAAACTTCATCCACTCAGACAACCACGTCTGCGGGGCTACCAACCCCCTTTTGTGGCCTGTCGTAGAGGTATGAAATATGACCGACAAAAAGGAAGAAAAACAGGAAAAAGACCGAAATAACTGGGAAATCAAAAAACCAGCGCAGATGAAAGGATGCGATAGCAACGGCTATTGGCCTTGCACGCCAACATTCCTTTGCTGTGGAGCAAAGCATATCCGAGAGAACCTCGGTGGCTTTTCCCTCCACTGCCCTGACTGCGACCAAGAAATTATTTCTCTGGACTTTTACAAGGACAAAGAAACGTCTATTTATTACAGAGCCGGATGCTACCGGCGGGAAGGGATTTACCACCCCCAAACTGTCGGCTACGATGGCGAAATGAAGTGCTGTCGCTGTATGCTCGACGAATCCCGTACTGGCATGGGGTACAAGACCGACCTTAACGCCCACCGAGAGTGGGGTAGGAGGTTCCATACGTCAGAATACTGGGGACCAAACCAGAGATGGACGGTTTGGCCGCTCGGACAACTGGATGTCAATTGGTACGGACGTTGGGGAGAAAAGAAGGTATCAATCGCCTTCGGTCATCACCCCGGCATCAAGCCAACGAGACTGACTTGGTATATCGAAGCAAACTTCGATTGCGCTGAACTTTTACACAGCCCGGATGGGCCTGCGTAAGCGAGTTGCCGGATTCTGATTCCTGAAGAAATCTTTCAGACAACCACGTCTGTGGGGGCTACCAACCCCCCTTCGTGGAACTGTCGCAGAGGAAACATTATGGTGAAAAAACCAAAAACGGAATACGATAAATTTGGACGATGCGGTTTCAGAGATGGAACCGGGTGCATCCGACCAGCAAATGGAACAGGTGGTTTGGGGTGGTGTATGTCTTGCGAAGACGACACCCAACGAGCCATTCTTCCGAGTGGGTTGCAAAACTACTCTCGGAAGCGACTGGACCAATTTGTGCGTGACAACCCCGATGCTTGGAAAAGTATCAAAGTTGAAACCACGCAAGATGCGCATTACGAATGAGTTGTGTTCAATAACCTCAGGCAAAACTGCACTACGGGCCACCAACCTGTTTTGCGGCGATGTCATAGGCACTGCGAACGGGGAAGCGATACAATAAAAGCGTCTGATAAACGTTGAATAAAAATCGTGGGTCCAAGTAGTGAAGGCAGTAGTAGGATGATAAAGACCATGTACAAGAGAAGTAAGTACGGTTCAATGAAGCACCGTCAAGGGTTCGATTCCCCCAACGGTTGTAGATAGTCTGGGCAAGTAAGAATGGATGGAATGCAAATCAACGCATACCCACCTGACCAAAAACCCAGATGATATTCTATTAATATAATATCGGCAGGATTGCGTAAATTGATGACGAGTTGTAGAGAACCTGAACGCTTACGAGATATACCACTGATAGTCTTGAAAGTAATACGTAAGTCTGTAAAATAGGTTATACCAGTGCCATAGAGGAAAATGATGAAACAAAACAAGTTTTTTATGATTCAAATTATTTGCTGGTATGATACGTTCTGGGATAACGTTTCATACCGGAGAGAGATGACTTTTGGGCCATTTTCAACGAAGGAAGAAATGAACGCTGAAATGCACCGAGTTCGTGACCACTTTTCTAAGAGGTTCGGCTGGGTGTTCAAGAACCACAAGCAAATGACGCCATTCAAGGCGTGGGAAGGCTATTGGACGAACCACAATGATGTCATTGGTTGGAAGAAAATCAGAAGCAACAACAGAAGATTCTGGGACAACCCCTACAAAGGGAATAGTTTGGACCCAGATGGACATGTGATTGGCTTTTGGAGAACAGTTCCAATCTTGAAGCAAGGTGACAGCGAAGTTCAACCTTACACGCTTGAAGACCGCAAATCGTCGGCACTTACACAGGACCGATTTTTTGCGCCCGATTGCCACTTGTGAGAATCTGAAGAACGAAATTCAATACCCTCAGACAAACCTGCATTACAGGCCACCAACCTGTTTTGCGGCGATGTCGCAGTTTTGAGGAAAACCCCCGAAAGCAAAGGGCCGCAAGGAGAGCGGCCTCCAGACGAGTAGGGCCAATGAGAAACACCGAGTAAAGGAAAACGGCTCGGTCGACTCCGACGAAAAGAAGATTCTGTTTTATCGAACGGAAATTTCTGCTCCGATTAGTCTACACAAACCGAAACCAAACATCTTACACAAGTCATTGCGAAAGCCTATGTAGGCACGCGAGCCTTGACACTTGTGTAGCGGCCGAAAGCCGTAAAGATGTACCGATAAGTCAAAGGCGGAGGCTGGGAGGGTAGGCTATTCTGTGCGTATGCATGCGCACGGTTCAGCCGAAACGGAAAAAGAAATTCCGTAGTATTGAAAAATACACAGATGGAAGCGTATCGATACAATCAGAAACGCTACCATAATGGAAGAAGGAGGCAACAAGCCCTTCTTCGTGCAATTGCACATAGACCCGGACTTTGTCTGACCGGGGGACCCGAAAGGAATCGCCAGAAGGCGACAAAATTTCACGTAAGAAGCGATATAATGAAGGGAACATCTTGAGCGGTGCCCGGTAATAATCGTGAGAGGGAACTTCAGCGTTGAAGAATGAACAAGAAGCGGGTGGTGCCGCCTTGTGACGACAATGCTGTTCGAATCGACGTGATTGAAAGACAATTGCCCTCTTTAGGGCCGGAATGTCACATCAAGACAACGACGACAAGTAAAGTAATGATGCGGCCACTGGGGAGCCGAGAGACCCAGCGCGAGCGAGACCGCGTTGTACTCGTTGAAAAAGTGCGATGGGACTCGAAATTCACCCTTCAAGCACAAAAATCGGGGTAAGCCCCCGAGCAATAAGAACTGAAAGAAGGACCTGTGGAGAGGCGATGGAGAGTTGGCAACGAGTCTTGTACTCGGATTCAAAGTCGGAGAAAATCATGGATTTATGAACTGTGAACTCGAAGCGAAACCCTTAGATGCGCTTGCGCATCGACGTGATTATTGGATTATTGGCCATTGGATAATGGGCAATCGGAATAGCGAGCGAGACCACAAAGGGCGAACGTGGTCGGGAAAATGAAGCGGTAAGATGAGACGAACCGCAAGTCCACCTTTTATTCAAGAGGGCAAAGTCCCTCAACGCCGGGAGGCAATGTACTCCCGGCAACCCGAAGGCTCCAACACGCCTTCACTTAACCAAACAGGTCGAATTAGACCGAATCAATGGCCCCAAAGACTGGGCCGTGTTGGGGAATCCGGACGGAGGCATGAAATTCGCCATCGATGTTACGGCCCCATAGAGGAGGAACAACATGAAAATAGTATGTTTTAACCCGAGGACAGGAAGAAATGGATTACCCGCAATCTGTGGTGCAGTGCAAATGACTGGGTTCATTCCCGGTAAGCACACGCTTCGCCAAGACCGCCCATGTGATGGGTGCGGCAAAGCAGGCCACTACGATGGCGTCGGTGACGACTGGACTGCAATGGAAGTCAACGGACTTGAAGCCGTCAACTCCGATGTGAAGCCAATCCGCGAACTTTGAGCGGATATCTTCTTCCGTAATATCGGAACCTCAGACAACCACGTCTGTGGGGGCTACCAACCCCCCTTATGTGGATGTCGCAGTCCCGAAAGGGGCAGGAGGAGGACACGTATGTCCTCAACAAACGAAAGAAGAAAAGAACTTGGAAAAGAAAGAAGAATACGAGACAACAACCTTATGTTGGATTTTTGGAACAATTTGTCCCAAATCGAACGAAGTGGTTGGGTCCGTGCGTCGATTGAAGCGAAGGGGCATCAAAACTCCATCTCTTCGATGACGACGAATTTCGGATGGAACCTGTCGGATGCCATGAGAATGGCTTACGACGCAAACAATCTGTTCGTTGACCCTGACACGGGAAATTTTGTCGTCCGTGTTCGCTAAGGCTTTTCCTTTGAAAGAAAAACTCTTCAGGCAACCGCACCTGTGGGGCTACCAACCCCCTTTTGTGGCTTGCCGTAGTCGAATCTCACCCCTTGGAGACAAATTCTCTGGGATTAGGTGATGATTCTTAGTGAGAGGGTATCGGTACTATCTGATACGCTACCATAATGGAAGGAGGGAAGCCCCCTTCTCAGTAACGTGCATAAAACCACGTACTCAGTTTGGCACTTGTGCCGAACCGGCATCACTTGTGGTGTCGGTGGTAGGACTCCAAATCCTATCATAGTTGGGCACTTGTGCCCGACCGGCATCACTTGTGGTGTCGGTGATGGAACTTGTTTCATCATAGGCGCAACGACGAGTAAAGCAGAGCGATAATGGGGAAGAGTGACCCTTGCTCATAATTACCCGTCGAGCCGCAGGGAACCCGGCAAGTTTCGCAAATGCGAACTTGCCTCAGTAATCCACCAACAGACGCTAACCTCTTCGGAGGCCGGGGTAACTCCCGCTTTAGTCGACCGGTGGACGGACACAGCGTAGTGTGGTTTGGCCACCTTGCTGTGCAATTGTGTCCTGTCGGGGAGTAGCATAAAATACTCCTTGGTAGGGCAGGGAAATCGCCATATTCACGTATGAACGATAATGCAATCGATAACAATCGAAGTGTGCTGAATTAAAACTTGTTGAGGCCAACCAGCCAATATGCTTGTTTTTAATTTCCAATGCCCATATGGGCATTGGATGAAACTGTTGCCGGGGAGGAGAAACCCGGTTGTCAAGGAATCAGTAGGAACCGTAAGGTACAAGCAATAAATCAGTGAGAAAGGCCCGCAAGGTTATAATCACTGGTGAACGTATCTGGACTATTGTGAAATTGAACGCGCCCTTTGGCGTGATACGTTGCGCGTTACGCTCTCCCGTAAAAAGGAGGGGCCTCGTAACGCGTAATAATGTGCGAGAGGTCTAATCAGCCTCTCGACACCTTACAGGCTCGAAAGAGTCGTACAAGGACAGTGAACAGGTGGGTTCTCGCCCACTACTGGAGGCTTAACCGCCAGAAAGTCACACAAAAGAGGAAATCGTGGAATCATCGAATATGCTCAAAAGGCTGACGATGAACAAAATGCCACGGTACCGGAGCCACGGCTCGTGAGACGGTAATCGATGTCGGGTTAGTAATAACCCATGCGTTGCTGGAAAAAGAAAGCCAGCGAAAATAACTGAAATCGAGTGATTACAAGATGAACACTCTCAAAAATGAAGCGTCGATTAAGATGCGGTTTCAGGAAATTGGATGAACGTAATGCCCAAGAGAATTATCTTAATTGACGTTAAAATATTCTCGAATATTTGGGCCTCCCCTTGCTACCTCCCCGGAGGACACATAGGTAACAAAAGAACTACCATACTTCACTAATCTTGGTGGTACTTTTGATGCAACCGGTACTTAGGTACTGGGAGGTGATTGGCAGTGGAATTTATTTCACTGCCATTCATTTTTTGCAATACCATAGGGAACCAAGTCTCGACTGGCACAAGTAGCCACCGCGACTCGCATTAATTCGGAAGGTTCGAATCCTTCCCGCTTTCGGAGTGGAAACACAACGTCCCATTCGCAACGGAGCCAAGTATTGATTGAATAGACGCAGGCATGCTAATCGTTCAGGATTGAAAAGTGACACCGCGATGCGTGGATGTTTTGGCGGTTATATGTGTAAAAATTATGCGATAGTGGCAAAAAGGTCTTGCAGACCTCTGGGCATTCCCACAGACCCAAAAAGGGTCAGGAGGTCGCTTCTATGGCGACAAACCAAAAAGGACAAGAAAAACAAAAAGCATTTTTCATCGAAATTCAACATAATAATTGGGATTACGATTGGAACCAAGGTTTTAGCCTTGGTAAAATCAAAACGTATGGCCCATTCAAGAATATGAACGACGCACGAAAAATTATGGACCTAATTCGAAACGAAGAAAAATTTCGCTATGTATTCACAAAATACAAAGTGACTGCGAGAGGACGCCATTTTGGATGGAACAAGATTCACGTTGGGATTTACTCATACGGATTTTATCATCCTCATCCCTCGGGTTACATCACAAACGAAGACGGTACGATAAAGCAGATTACAGCGAGAACACACGGAGAAATGAAAATTTATCTTCACCCCAACGGGGGATACTGGAGATTCATTACAACCGAAGCACCTGCGAATAAAGAAATTGAGTGGTACGACATGGACTATTGGCTCCAACCCCACTCAACCGGAAATGACCGTGACGCGTTCGGTATTCAGTATCTTTGAAATTGCTTTGAATCAACATGTTCGGACAACCACATTGTGAGGCTACCAACCTCCCTTGTGGAACTGTCTCAGAGGACCTAATATGGTGAACAGAAACTACATTCGACTCATTGTAGGCGTAGCCGTGCATTACGGTTTAAATGAAGCAAAACAGTGCGCTGAAGGCTGGGCAAATGGAAAAGAAATTTTCGATGTGCTACCAGAAGGCGGCTGTATTACAAAATACGAGTACGACCAACTTGGATACGTACCGGACTGGAGTTACGCCTTTTTTTACATTGATGAATGATTCACACACCCTCAGACAAACCCACAGTGAGACTACCAATCTCATTTCGTGGAACTGTCCCAGAGGTCAAAATATGACCGACAAAAAGGAAGATAATCAGGAAGAAGACCGAGACAAATGGACAGTTCAGCAATGGACTGACTACGCGAAAGCAGGAAACATAGACCTTCGTTGGGCAAACCTCGAAGGTGCAGACCTCGAAGGTGTAGACCTAAGCGAGGCGGTACTTGAATATGCAACCCTCGTAGGTGCAAACCTCTATGGTGCAAGTCTTGCGTATGCGAGCCTCGGCGGTGCATACCTCAGAGGCGCAAACCTCGAAGATGCAGACCTCAGAGGTCAAGACATTGACGACCTGCGTAAGCGAGTTGCTGGATTCTGATTCCTGAAGGAAACTTCAGACAAACCACATTGTGAGACTACCAATCCACTCTGTGAGTTGTCATAGGGGGACAATCTTGTCAGATTAATCGCCACGGAATATGGCGACCTTCACCAATGGACTGTGTCGGAAACTTGTACAAGTACGGCTTTCACGTGGAACGGGCGGTGTCCCGTTCTGTACGGAATTGACTCAGTGACTTCGACTCGATGTAGGAGGTTGAAGGTGATGAGCCGTTGTTCGGATAATAGAACCGGTCTCCCTCAGTAAGAAATTACCTACACCCTTCGGGGTGAAATTTAGGAGAGAATATATATGACGAACATACGGACATGTCACCGATGCAAAACGAACTTTCGGGCTTTTTCAATGAAGTCTCGACAAATGGTCTGCGACACTTGCAAGGAAGCGCGCAAGAAAAAGCAGGCCCAAGAAGTCGTAACACCCGAACGCGCGGATGCACCGGTTGACCCGAATGAACGAATTGACCAACTTGAGAAGTCGTTGGAGATGCTACACAGTGCTATCGCTGTGGAAGTTGAAAACCAAATCAGGGCCAAATTGAAGCCTTTGCTTCAAGAACTGATGGACGAACAACTCAATGAACTGAAGACGCTGATTGCCGCCGCACAAAGCAAGGCACTCAAAGCAGAACGAAAATTGGAAGAAGCCATGAAGGATGATTTCCAAGATTTGATTGTACGAGTACGTGCGGTGAACAAATCACAAACGGCTGTTCGAAAACATCTCAAGACCCTTTACAACAAGGTCGACAAGATGAAGAAAGACAACTCTTGAGTTGATTGATTCAAAAATTCATCTCAGACATACCCACAATGAGGACCACCAATCCCTGTTGTGGACTGTCTCAGAGGTACGAAATATGACCGACGAAAAGGAAGAAAAACAGGAAGAAGACAAAGGCAAATGGACAACCCAACAATGGGATGACTATTATCGTGACACACGCGAACACGCGAAAATTCAAGAGTCACACTGTCCATTGGACAGAAGAGACTGGACAGTTAAACAATGGACTGACTACGCAAAGGCAGGAAACAAGGACCTTAGAGGTGCAGAACTTGAATTTGCGTATCTGGAAGGCATAGACCTCAGAGATGCAGACCTCACAGGTGCGTTTCTCGGAGAAGCAATGCTCGAACGTGCAGACCTTCGAGGAGCAATCCTCGACGATGCATACCTCGGAGGTGCAAGCCTAAGAGGAGCAAACCTTGAAGGTCACGACCTTGATGACCTGCGTAAGCGAGTTGCTGGATTCTAATCCTGAAGAAATCTTCAGACAACCCTACGGTGAGACTACCAATCTCCCTGTGGGACTGTCTCAG
>Ga0181569_10001606_pt1 | contig 17844 bp, 14 predicted proteins | sample 101ome_19_FD_132452 | JGI IMG/M metagenome (GOLD analysis project Ga0181569, IMG submission 132452) | Coastal salt marsh microbial communities from the Groves Creek Marsh, Skidaway Island, Georgia - 101405AT metaG (megahit assembly) | ecosystem: Environmental > Aquatic > Marine > Intertidal...
AAACATAAACCCCCGCGCAGAGGTAATAAAGTCGGCACCGGCACACAAAGCCCATGCAACTTCTGTTGGGTTGATGCGTTTTCCAGAAGCAATAAGGCGAATGCGTTTTCGCAAGCCATATTCAATTAACACATTTTCAACGGCCGGGAGGGCTTCTGTGAGGGGAAGTCCAACATTATCCATGAGTGACATCGGTGCAGCGCCTGAACCCCCATCACCTCCATCAATTGTTATAAAGTCTGGCGCTGATTCCTCACCTCGGGACTGGATCAGTTCGCAGAGTTCTTCCAGCCAGTCCCAAGAGCTGATGACCGTTTTAAAACCCACAGGCTTGCCAGTCACCACGCGAATATGATGAATGAGGTCTAATAATTCAGCGGGTGAATTGACTTCAGCGTGACGGTTGGGGCTGATAGAATCGACAAAAGCCGGGATTCCTCGGATATTTGCAATTTCTTGAGTGACTTTTAAGCCAGGCAAAATACCACCTTTTCCAGGTTTTGCGCCCTGACTTAGTTTAATTTCAAACATTTTAACTTGCTGGTGCTTTGCGATTTCCTTGAGTTTTACGTCGCTTAAACGACCGAATTCATCCCGTACACCATATTTGGCGGTACCGATTTGATAAACAATGTCGCACCCTCCCTCAAGGTGATAAGGCGATAACCCGCCCTCGCCTGTGTTATACCAACAACCCGCTTTTTTAGCGCCATGAGAAAGAGCCTGAACGGCAGGTTTAGAAATGGCACCAAAACTCATTCCGGAGATATTAAAAACAGAGGAAGTTGAATAAGGTTGATGACAATAAGGGCCAATCATGATGGGCCCCAACGCCGCACTTTCGTGGTCCAGTTTTGGGAAAGGACAGTTAACAAAAATAATCGCCCCAGATTGTCTTAGATCCTTGGTTGAGCCAAAAGCAAGGGTCGAATCCAGATTCTTTGCTGCACGATAAACCCAGCTTCTTTGCGCACGATTGAAGGGCAGTTCTTCACGGTCCATGGCAAAGAAATATTGCCTGAAAAATTCACCCGCTTTTTCGAATAAAAACCTAAACCGCCCGATTAATGGGTAGTTTCTTAAAATAGTGGATTTTTTTTGTCGACTATCTTTAATATAAATAATAACCGAGTAAATCAATAAGGCGACAGCGGTCAGGATAAAGAACGCACTGATCAGCTCGATGATTCTAGATAAATACCAAGAAAAATCCATTGAAAAAAACTCCCTATATTTGATTAACGCCTAAATTTTTTTGCAAGCCAAAAGTCTAAGCTCAGGTATTTTCCTGCGCCTATAAAAAACAAAGCCAGCAACATAATGAAATAAGTAGCCGCAAATTCTATACCGTTGTTCAAGATGACAAAGTTACCATTTTCTGTCAACCAGCTGTAATTGCCGTGTTCACGCAAAATATCTTTAGCGATGCTTAAACGCTCAATCGCACCTTCTGTACGTTCACTAGAAAAAAAACCATCGCCCTCAGCAATGGCCAACCAACCATTTTTCATGTGAACCGTCACCGCAGCAACCGCCATCGTGACCATTAAGGGAATGGATATCCATCTGACAGCTAAGCCAGCCACTAATAGAAGCGCACCGACGATCTCCACCCAGGTTGCTAACCCAGCCATGAGATAAGGGAAAGGAAGTCCGAGCCCATAGTCGGTATTGCCAAACCAATCAACGGTACTGTCGAAGGAGGCTAATTTTTTAGATCCCGCCATCCAAAAAATGGGAGCGAGATAGAGCCTAAGCGCAAGTGGTGCTAAAAAATCAATTGATCGAGTGCCATCAAGCATGGATTGAAGTTTATTAATACAGTGAATCATGGTATCTCCAGATTGTTGTCGTTAGACAACTAGACCTATATTCATACTAAGTTCTTTCGTTTGCCGGTAAGTTTTGTCGGTGGGTATGTTGGCGCCGAAGCCAGGCACTGGCACCTGCACCGGTTAAGACACACCAAACGGCAAATAGCGCTCCCGGCAAAGCCGTCTCGGGTGAAAAATGTTTTAAAGCCAACGCAACACCCAGTCCCGCATTTTGCATGCCTATTTCAATGGCTAAGGTCAACCGGTAAGGATGGCTAAATTGAGAGAGTCGAGCGACAGCCCAACCTAAAAGATAACCTAAGGCATTAACGGCAATGATGACTAAAAACAGTGAACTATCAATATGACTCAGACGTTCATGATTGGCCGCAACGGCATAAGCGCAGATAATGATAATTGCCAGTGAGGCCATGGTAGGCGCAAATTCAATTAAGGGAACTGCCTTTTTACCAAGTACTTGTCGAGCGGCCATACCTAGCATTAAAGGCAATAGAACGGTTAATAAAATAGTTTTCATCATCGGCCAAAAAGGAATGGGCAGATAGGCGCCCCCCAGCCACTTGACCAGTAACGGCGTTAAGGCAGGTGATAAGAAAGTGGCAATCGTTGTGAGGGTGACAGAAAAAGCGACAGCGCCACCAGCTAAAAAGACAATGACATTGCTGGCCATTGCACCGGGGGCACAACCGACAATAATGACACCTAAGGCGAGTTCAGGAGGTAGGCCGGCAAACCAGGCAGCGCATGCACCCAGTAGAGGCATAAGGCTATATTGGCTGAGTACACCAATTAGAATGGGCTTGGGCGTTTGCAGGGTTGTTTTAAGTTCGAGAGGCTCCAGAACGACACCCAGGGCAAACATGGATGCAGCAAAAAGCCATAAAAAATAAGGCTTAAATACGATAAAGATAGCGGGCTGGTAAAATGCGACCAATGCACATAAAAGGGTTAATGGCGCCATACTACGCGAAATAAAATGAAGTATTGACCCCATGCCTGCTTATACGTCGAAAGGTTCGTTCAAGATTTTTTCAACGGCTTTGTTTTTTAACTGAACATAATGGGGTAAGCCGTTGACGTAGGGTGGGTAGTCTTCGCCCATAATCAGCGGCCGCAGATATTCTTCACATTCAGCGGTAATCCCAAAACCATCTTCACGGATATAATGCGCCGGAAGTTTTTGTTCTACGTTGGCAACGTCTTTTAATTCTCCGTAACCAATATCCCATTGGTAGGGAGTATTGCTGGTTCTAACAATGGTGGGCATGACGGCCGTTTTACCTGCGAGGGCTAATTCAACAGCCGCTTTGCCCATGGCATAAGCTTGCTCAACATCCGTTTTAGATGCGATATGACGTGCAGCGCGCTGTAAATAGTCAGCCACAGCCCAGTGGTACTTGTAGCCAAATTTAGTTTTAATCATGTTGGCGACCACGGGGGCAACGCCACCTAATTGAGCATGTCCAAAGGCATCATGGGTGCCCGCTTCAGCTAAAAATTTACCGTCTGCATTTTTAACACCTTCGGATACAACAATGCAGCAGAACCCATGTTTTTTGACGGTTTCATCTACTTTAGACAAGAATTTTTCCTGATCAAAGACTCTTTCAGGAAACAAGATAATGTGCGGTGAATCACCTTCTTTTTCTGCAGCTAAGCCGCCAGCCGCAGCAATCCAGCCTGCATGGCGTCCCATCACCTCCAGCACAAACACTTTGGTAGAGGTGCGAGCCATTGAGGCGACATCAAACCCGGCTTCACGAATAGAAACAGCAACATACTTAGCAACAGAACCAAAACCAGGGCAGTTGTCAGTTAAAGGTAAATCATTGTCGACTGTTTTAGGAATACCGATACAACGAAGATCGTGGCCCAACGCTTCACTCAATTGGGATAATTTGTGCGTCGTGTCTTGAGAGTCACCCCCACCATTGTAAAAGAAATAGCCAATATTATGCGCCTTAAAAACAGCAATGAGGCGTTCATATTCAGCCCTGTTTTCTTCAAAACTTTTTAATTTGTAGCGGCACGAGCCGAATGCGCCGGAAGGGGTATATCGCAGTGCCGCGATATCTTCTGCCGACTCTACATTAGTATCGATTAAGTCTTCGGTTAGCGCGCCAATAATGCCATTTCGACCCGCATAAACGTGAGCAATTTTATCGTTGTGTTGGCGCGCCGTTTCTATTAAGCCACAAGCACTGGCGTTGATGACAGCGGTAACACCGCCTGATTGAGCGTAAAAAGCATTTTTTTTCGACATAAAAAACATAAGCTAAAATTTAAATGGTTTTGCATTATAAAGCTGAGTTAAACGAAAAAGTTTTTTTTTTCGTTCTACGAAACTTAGGGTCTTTGATTAAAGAGATTGGCTGGAAAAGAGTCGATGGACAAAAATGTCTCTTTTCTTTTGGGATGGGTCACAAATAAAAACAGATGCTATTAATGCCTTGATTGGAAATGGTTCAATAATAGTAGATAGTTAATCTTAACGACCGTTGAAATAAAGAAGGCCGTTTTTTTCTTCGGCCTTCTTATCGAGCAAATCATGTATTCGATATGCAACGTCGAGAATCTACTCATTAATTTTTCATGATGAAAATACGTTTTACTTTTTATGCAAAGGTATATTAGTCTTTAATAATAATTAAATAAATGAAGGGTAGAACATGGTTAACGGGAAAAATATTGCGCTGACCGGCGCGAGTAGTGGCATTGGTAAGGCTATTGCTCATGAACTGGCTGGCGCAGGTGCCAACCTTATTCTTATTGGTCGTGATAAAGAGAGACTCACCCAGGTACAGCAAACACTGGGAGGAACGCATCAAGCACTGGTGGCCGATATTTCAACGGAAGACGGTCGACAAAGCATTGTAGAAGCTTGCCAGGGTATGGAGTCTGGTTTAGATATTTTAGTAAATGCAGCCGGTGTGGAAGGTTTTACCGGCTTTGAGGATATGAATGATGAAAAAATAACGAACATTATTCATATTAATCTCACGAGTACGATTATTTTAACGAAAGCGTTATTACCCATTTTAAGAAAGAACAGAGAGTCTCAAATTGTGAATATTGGCTCTGCTTTTGCTGGCATCGCTTTTCCCGGTTTTACGGTATACAGTGCCAGCAAATTTGGTTTGCGAGGCTTTACAGAGGCCTTGCGTCGTGAATTGATGGATAGTGACATTGCTGTGCGTTATTTTGCGCCTCGAGGAACTGATACACCTTTCAATAATTCTGATGTGGCGGTTTTAAACAAGGAATTGAAAGTGAACATTGACACGCCTGAGCAAGTAGCTAAGGAATTTATGGGTTTTATGCAAACCAATAAGCCTCGCTATTCTGTTGGCCGACCAGAAAGAATATTCACGTTTATGAATAAAGTTTTTCCTGGTCTGGTCGATAAAGCGCTGTTCAAGCAGCTGCCCGTTATCAAGCAATGTTTACCTAAAAAATAAAATTTTTTGTGGGTTTCGCTCTTTGAAAAAGTTTGTTAATTGAATGCGAGCTGTTGCAAACGGCGGTTCAATGTTGTGTTTTCTTAAATAAAGCTGATGACTAGAGGATTCTTCTATTGGCGTTTAATTTCAAGGCGTTATTTAACGTTGGATAGACGGACTAAAACATTTCAAGTAGTGAGATAGTTTGCGCAGAAAATGAATGGCGCGCTCGGCGGGATTCGAACCCACGACCTTCGCCTTCGGAGGGCGACACTCTATCCAGCTGAGCTACGAGCGCAAGGAGTAAAACTTGAAAGAGGCCCCATGTTTTGCCTCAGGGTTTCTATTGTAACCGAATGTTAGCTTTGGGTGGCGAGACTCTGAGCCACAATGGCTCGGTTCCATAAAAAAGAATGTGTTATTGTGGTTCGTCCTGCCGCAGGGTTATTGTAGAGATAATATTGCGTTGTTTTTATTTCGAGTTTAGAGGCTTAGGGTTTATAATTGCGCAAAAATATCGCTAAATGGAGTCAGTACGTGAGTGAAGATAAAAAGATTTTAAACAGCTTGGCCGTCACGATTGGGGTGTTGGTTGTTATTGCCATTATGATTTCTGTGGTTGCGACGAACCTGGTTGAAGATAAGGTGGATACGGCTAAGGAAGAAATGAAGATCTTAGAGCGTATCAAACCATTGGGTGAGTTGGCGACAACGCTGGAAGAAGCGCAAAAAGCTAGCCCGATTGTTGAAGAGCCGGTGGTGGCAGTTGCAAAGGAACCTGCGACACCAGAGCAAATTTATAATACGGCTTGTATGGCTTGTCATGCTTCAGGTGTGGCAGGTGCGCCAGTCATGGGCGATGTTGCTTCATGGGCGCCACGTATTGGGCAAGGAAAAGATGTCTTAATTGAGCATGCTATTAAGGGCTTTAAAGGGATGCCAGCTCGTGGAGGGTCTTCTCAACTATCGGATGAGGACGTTATTGCGGCGGTTGAATTTATGATAGAGAAGAGTCAATAACTGGCTAGCTTAATAAACTTTTCATAAGGGCCAGGTTTTCCTGGCCTTTTTTCTTTTTTTCTTCCGGGTTTTGCTGGTTTACAGCGGGCCAGTCTAAATCATCAATGGGTAGTTCGGTAAGAAAACGACTGGGCTCGGTGGAAGCGATATCGCCGTACTTTTTTCGCTGGGCGCAATAACTAAAAGTTAACTTTTGTTGAGCTCTGGTTATGCCAACATAGGCAAGTCGGCGCTCTTCTTCAATGTGTTCAGTATCAATGCTGTTTTGATGAGGTAAAATGCCTTCTTCCATGCCGATTAAATAAACATAGGGAAACTCTAGTCCTTTAGCCGCGTGTAAAGTCATGAGTTTAATTTGATCTGCTTTTTGTTCTTCTTCATTTCGTTCGAGGCTATCAAGAAGCATCATACGCGACACGATATCGCCTAAGCTGCGTTCTTCTTGGGATTTTTTTGCACTATTCTCAATCCATTTGATCAGTTCCAGTACATTGTCTATTTTGCGATCGGCTTGTTTGTCGCTGTTAGCATGGGCTTTTATCCAATCGTAGTAATCTATGTCTTGAATCATTTCGTGGAGAACAGCGATCGGGTCCTCTTGTTGGGTTCTGTCAGATAGCCTGACGACCCAGTCGCAAAATGAGCGCAATTTGAGATAAGTTCGTTCATTGAGCTGTTGTTGAAGACCGATCTCGAAGCAGGCATCAAATAGACTAATGTGTCGATCATTAGCATACAGGGCTAATTTTTCGACTGTGGTCGTTCCAATTTCTCGGCGAGGCGTATTGATGACACGTAAAAAGGCGCTGTTATCGTCTGGATTAATGAGCAGTTTGATATAGCAAAGAATGTCTTTTATTTCAGCATGCGAGAAAAATGAAGTGCCACCACTGATGGCGTAAGGTAATGACAGTTCACGCAAGCTTTTTTCTAACAGTCTTGCTTGATGATTGCTTCTATAAAGAATAGCAAAGTCCGCATTGTTGGCCCGGTGTTTAAACTTTACACGGGAAATTTCGGCTGCGATTTGTTGTGATTCGGAAAATTCATCTTTACATTTAATGACCTGAATTTTTTCATCGCTACGGATGTTGCTCCATAGGTTTTTTTCGTATAGGTGCGGGTTGTTACTGATGAGTTGGTTGGCGGACTTTAAAATGCGCTGGTTTGAGCGATAGTTTTGTTCCAGTTTTATAATATTGAGGCGCGGAAAGTCCTTTTTAAGTGTAAATAAGTTTTCTGGGTTAGCGCCCCGCCATGCGTAAATGGATTGATCATCGTCACCAACAACCGTGAATTGCCCTAACGAGCCGACTAAGTGCTTAAATAATTCGTATTGAGTGGTATTGGTGTCTTGGTATTCGTCGAGGAGGAGATAGCGCGTGCTATTTTGCCATTTCTCTAAAATAGCTGGCTGTTCATTAAAGAGAGTCAGTGGTGTAAGAATTAAGTCGTCAAAATCTACCGAATTGCAAACACGGTTATATTGTTGGTATTGTTCATATAAGGCGGCAGCAAATTGCTGAACGGCATCTTCCGCAATCGACATGGCGTGTGCTGGTAAAATAGATTGATTCTTCCAAGTTGATATCTGCCAGGATAAAGGAGATAACTGAGCCTTGTCGATCGGCTGCTGACTGTTGTCGAGAATATCCTGAAGGACTTTAAATTTATCCTGCTCGTCTAGAATGCTGATATTCTTTTTAAATCCAAGTGCTTGATACTCTTTACGAATAATTTCTAAACCTAAAGAGTGAAAAGTCGATATGCGGATGCCTTTTGTTTTTTTAGATGAACACAGTTGGTCAACCCGCGAGCGCATTTCTCTTGCAGCTTTGTTGGTGAAGGTCACAGCGATGATGTGTTTCGCCTCGACGCCTTCATTCAGTAAATGAGATATTTTTTCAGTAATAACACGGGTTTTTCCACTGCCCGCGCCCGCAATCACTAATAAAGGCGTATCAAGGGTGATAACAGCTTGATGTTGTTCAGGGTTTAATTTGGGCAAAGGTTTTCAACTGGTTAAACGCAAAAGTAAATTTTACTTCGTTTACTTAACGATTTCAGCGCTTTTGCTGATTTAACCGATTTGTTTATCCAAGCGGCGATAACTCAAAGCTTCTGTTAAATGGCCTTTTTGAATACGCTCTTGCTTGTCGAGGTCAGCAATCGTTCGTGCAACGCGAAGAATGCGGTGATAAGCGCGATGAGACAGTCCTAGCTTATCGATAGCTTGCTCTAATAATTGATGGTCGTCATCGCACAGTTGGCAATATTGTGCAATTTGAGGGGTTGATAGCAGGTGGTTGGGTTGACCTTGTCGTTCGATAGCCGTTGTCTGAGCTTGCTGTACTCGCTGCGAAATGATCGCGCTACTTTCTTCATTATTTGTTGGGTTTTTCCGAAGTAATTCAGTGGCTACTCGGGGTACTTCAATGTACATATCCATTCTGTCGAGTAATGGGCCAGAGATTTTGTTTCGATAACGAATAATTTGGGCAGAGCTGCATTGGCAACGTCTGGAATGGTCACCTAGGTAACCGCAAGGGCATGGGTTCATTGCGGTAATCAGCTGAAAGTTTGCTGGAAATTCAGTTTGGTGGTTTGCGCGTGAAATGAATATTTTGCCATTTTCAATAGGTTCTCTTAGCACTTCCAATGTTTTTCGATTAAATTCCGGTAACTCATCTAAAAACAGTACGCCATGATGTGCGAGGGAGATTTCCCCCGGTTTTGGCGGGCTGCCTCCGCCAACAAGAGCAACAGATGATGCCGTGTGGTGAGGTGATCTAAAAGGCGGCGTTAACCAATGGCCGCTATCAATAGTCTGCTGACTGATAGAGTAAATCGAAGCCGTTTCCACGGCTTCTTTTTCGTTAAGAGGAGGCAAAATGCTGGGCAGGCGAGAAGCGAGCATTGATTTGCCGGTACCCGGAGGGCCGCTCATCAGTAAGCTGTGCCGTCCGGCAGCAGCTATTTCGAGTGCTCTTTTTGCGTGTTGTTGCCCCTGGACATCAGAAAAATCAAGGGTGGAAGAGATGGTTTTTCGTGAATGCACTGAAGGAGAGGTCAGCGGTATTATTTGTTGCCCTTGAAGATGTGAGCAGACGGCTAACAAATGTGGCGCACTTATTATGTTGGCATCTGAAACGAGAGAGGCTTCTTGCTCATTTTGGTTGGGCAGGCATAGCGTGCGTTTATCTGTTTTACAGGCAATAGCAGCGGGTAAGGCGCCTTTGATGGCCCTTAAATCACCGCTTAGGGAAAGCTCGCCAAGAAACTCATAAAACATTAGCTCGTTATCAGGGATTTGGCCAGAAGCGGCCAGTATACTCAGCGCAATGGGTAAATCAAAACGACCGCCTTCTTTGGGTAAATCGGCAGGTGCTAAATTAATGGTAATACGTTTAGCAGGAAATTCAAACTGGCAGTTGATAAGGGCGCTACGGACACGGTCTTTACTTTCTTTGACAGCCGCTTCAGGGAGGCCAACGATGTTTAAGCTCGGTAAGCCATTTGCCAAATGCGTCTCAACGGTAACAAGGGGGGCCTGAATACCGGCAGAGCTGCGTGTGTAGATAGTAGCGAGGGACATGATGGAATCCTTTCCTAATGGCCATGGTTGGTTACAGGCGTTTAATTTTTACAATTTGTTAGGTCAGCCAGCGTTTTTTCCAGTGCTTCAAGTTTTACACGTGTCCTTATTAGGACGGCGTTTTGGGCATCAAACTCTTCGCGTGTGACTAAATCCAATTTGGCAAATTGCTGTTGCAAAATAGATTTAAAGTTATTCTCTACTTCCTCTTTCATCGCAGTGAGCTCGGCAGGCAACCGATCGCTCAGTGCTTTCGTTAAGGTTTCAATGGTGTTCGCGTCAATCATCAAGTGAGTTTCTTTAATTTTAGTTAGTAATGTGCAATTTTGGTGCAAAAATTAATTATTATGGAAGCATTTAGTGCAATTTAGTTGTTTTTTGGTTACAAAAAATTATTAAATTCCTTTTTTTTGTGCTAATCTAACAACATGAATATTACAGTTGTGTGAAGAAATAAAGCACAATGAACAATATCATAATTTAACAATGACAAGGAGCTAAAATGAAATTATTGAAAACGACAGCCGTTGCTGGTTTATTGGCAGCATCTGGAGCGGCATCTGCAATTGAGTTAAGTGGGAACGTTGCACTAACATCAGACTACGTATGGCGTGGTGTTTCTCTAACTGATGGTGGTCCAGCAATACAAGGTGGTTTTGATGCGGACTTAGGCAACGGTTTATATGCCGGTGTTTGGGCTTCTAATGTTGACTTTGGTGACGACACAAGCGTCGAAGTTGATGTGTATGGTGGCTGGGCTGGCGAATTTAATGGCGTAGGCGTTGATGTGGGCTATATCCATTACCACTATCCTCAAGAAGGTTACCAGCTTGATGAATTGTATCTTGGTTTATCTTTCGGTCCTGCCAGCATCACTTATTCATACGATTTAGGTTTGGCGGAAGACGAGATTGGTGATTACACAGACTTTGGTTTGGATTTAGGCGAGTATAACGGTGTTGCTTTTGCTGCTCACGCTGGTTACTACGATCTGGATTCTGGTGATGATTACTGGGATTTTAAATTGGGTGCCTCTACCTCTATCTTTGGTGCAGACTGGGAGTTAGCGTACACTGATACGGATGCTTCTGATGGTGATCTTGATGATGACCGCGTGATTTTGACTGTTTCAAAATCTCTATAAAGCCGAATTGAAACAGTTCTTTTGTTTCAATGAGACTTATGCCCTTTGGGTATAAGTTAAAACGTTAACTCGTTTTTAAAGCGCCCCTCGTTGAGGGGCGTTTTTTTATGCGCGCTTGAAAGAGAAATTGTTTTTAGGCCGGTTGCACTTTTATGGTGCATTATCTTGTTTTGTGAGAGTCATGACAGAAATATTTTGTTTTAAGTTATTGATATATATGAAAAATATTTTATTGGCATGACCTATGCTTTATACATTGTTGTCATAAGACAAAAAGAAATGAGGAATAAATAATGAAACTAGTAACAGCTGTATTAAAGCCATTCAAATTAGATGACGTTCGTGAAGCGCTATCTGATATGGGTGTATCGGGTATTACCGTTACCGAAGTAAAAGGGTTTGGTCGCCAAAAAGGACATACGGAGCTTTACCGAGGTTCTGAGTATGTTGTGGATTTTTTACCAAAGGTAAAAGTTGAAATTGCTTTGTCAGATGATCAGGTTGATCAAGCGGTGGATTCTATTATTAAAGCGGCAAATACCGGCAAAATTGGAGATGGCAAAATTTTTGTCTCAGAACTAGAAAAAGTGGTTCGAATCCGTACCGGGGAAACTGGCGCTGAAGCGCTGTAATTTAAAGTGAGGAAATAAACGTGGATCAAATATTAGAATTACAATACGCGGTCGATACATTTTACTTTTTAATGTGTGGCGCACTGGTTATGTGGATGGCAGCCGGTTTTTCAATGTTGGAAGCCGGGCTGGTTCGTTCAAAAAATACGGCTGAAATCTTAACTAAAAATGTCGCGTTGTTCGCTATTTCTTGCATTATGTACTTAGTGTACGGTTACGATGTGATGTACGGCGGTGGTGTGATGTTAAGTGGCATCGAATTGGATGGTGCGGCGAATGCGGATGCCATTACGGCGACGGTATTGGCTGAATCTAAAGAAGCTGGTTTTGATGGTGGTGCTGTGTATGCGGACGCATCTGACTTCTTTTTCCAAGTTGTATTTGTTGCAACAGCTATGTCTATCGTATCGGGTGCAGTGGCTGAGCGTATGAAGCTTTGGGCTTTCTTAGCATTTGCAGTGGTGATGACAGGCTTTATCTACCCTATGGAAGGTGCTTGGACTTGGAACGGCGATGATGTTTTTGGTCTGTATAACTTGGGTGACCTAGGGTTCTCAGATTTTGCGGGTTCAGGTATCGTGCATATGGCGGGTGCGGCGGCTGCTTTAGCCGGTGTTTTATTGTTGGGTGCTCGTAAGGGTAAATATGGCGCAAACGGTGAAATTCACCCGATTCCTGGTGCGAATTTACCATTAGCGACTTTAGGGACCTTTATTTTATGGATGGGCTGGTTTGGCTTTAACGGTGGCTCAGTGCTTAAACTCGGTGATATCGCTAATGCGAATTCAGTTGCGATGGTTTTCCTAAACACAAATGCCGCAGCTGCAGGGGGTGCGATGGCTTCGCTTATTGTGGCTCGCCTGATGTTTGGTAAAGCCGATTTAACGATGCTGCTCAATGGCGCGTTAGCCGGTCTTGTTGCCATTACGGCTGAACCTTCTACACCTACAGCATTAGAAGCGACTTTATTTGGTGCGGCAGGGGGTGTCTTGGTTGTGCTATCAATTGTGACTTTAGATAAAATGAAAATTGATGACCCTGTGGGTGCTATTTCGGTTCATGGTGTGTGTGGTTTGTTGGGCCTTTTATTGGTGCCTTTAACAAATGACGGCGTTAGCTTTTCCGGTCAATTAATTGGTGCGGCGACTATATTTGGATGGGTTTTCGTAGCAAGCCTTATCGTTTGGGGTATCCTGAAAGCTGTTATGGGTATTCGAGTTTCAGAGGAAGAAGAATACGAAGGTGTTGATCTGAGTGAGTGTGGTATGGAAGCTTACCCAGAGTTTATGAATAAACAATAAGAGATCACCTTAGTAGGTATAAAAAAGGGCGCCTCAGGCGCCCTTTTTTTGTTTTAAAAAAACGTTTATTTGGTTAACAGTGCTTGAGCCTCACGGTATTTTGCGGCGGTTTTTTCTGCAATTTCCACGGGTAGGGTGGGGCCGGGGTCTGTTTTGTCCCAATCGAGAGTTTCTAAATAGTCTCGAACGATTTGCTTGTCAAAACTGGCAGGACTGGTGCCTACTTTATATTCTTTGGCATCCCAAAAACGTGATGAATCAGGTGTGAGTACTTCATCAATAAGGTGTAAGGTTCCGTTATCGTCTAAGCCAAATTCAAATTTAGTATCGGCAATGATGATATCGCGCTCAAGCGCATATTTAGCCGCAGTTGTGTACAGGGTTAGGCTGATATCCCGTACTTGCTTGGCCAGCTCTTCACCCAGTAATTCAATGGTTTGTTCGTATGAAATGTTTTCGTCATGATCGCCGACGGCTGCTTTGGTTGAGGGTGTGTAGATCGCTTCGGGCAATTGTGAGGCTTGCTGTAAATCAGCCGGTAATTGGATACCACATACGTGCCCCGATTTTTGGTAGTCTTTCCATCCGGAGCCGATCAAATAACCACGAACAATGGCTTCTATCGGTAAGGGTTTTAGCTTTTTAACGATGATGCCGCGTTTTTCTAACCGCTGGCAATCGTCTTTATTATCGAGCACTTGATCGAGAGTCAGTTTGGATAATTGGTTGGGAATGAAGTGTGCTAGTTTCTCAAACCAAAAGTTAGAGACTTCATTGAGCACAATGCCCTTGCCAGGAATAGGATCAGGTAGAATAACGTCAAAAGCAGATAAACGATCGGTTGTTACAATTAACATGTGTTGATCATCAATATCGTAAATGTCTCGTACTTTGCCTTTGTGAATAAGGGGTAGGCCATCTAGGTTGGCGTCGTGTAGTGATGCGGGAATAGTCATTTGATTTTAAATTTACCGAGTTGAAAAACTGCTAATGATCTAATTTTATTAACAATTTTGCAAGTAAAAGGTGTGGAACGATGAGGTGGACAGGAAAATTATTAGGTGGTGTGTTTGGTTACATGACGCTCGGCACACTGGGAGCGTTATTGGGTGTTTACATTGGGCATCGTTTTGATATTGGGATGGCGCAGAACCCATTTGACCCCGAACGCCAGCAGCGCATTAAAAAGATTTTTTTCAAATCAACGTTCGCCATTATGGGGCATATTGCCAAAGCAGATGGGCAGGTGTCGGAAGAAGAAATTCAAATGGCGCAGCGGGTCATGGCTCAAATGGAGTTGTCCGCTGACATGAAGAAAGAGGCGATTGCTCAATTTAATCGTGGTAAGGAAGCAGGCTTTGATTTGGATGCTGAATTAGGTGAGTTTAAACAAGCGTGTCAGCGTCAGAAGAATTTAATTCGTATGTTTATTGAAGTTCAGCTTCAAGCGGCGTTTGCTGATGGAGAGCTTGATGAGGCGGAAGACCAGATATTGATCCATATCTGCGGTCGTTTAGGTATCCCACACTTTGCTTATGAGCAGTTAAAACGCATGCTGGGCGCCAGTCAGCGACGTGGGACGCATCAACAAAGCCGCTCTACGCCCGAAGAAGCTTATGCCATTTTGGGTGTGAGTGAAACGGCCACAGATGCGGACGTAAAAAAAGCGTACCGCCGTTTAATCAGTCAGCATCATCCCGACAAATTAGTGTCTAAAGGGTTGCCGGATGAAATGATGAAAATAGCAAAAGAAAAGACTCAAGAAATAACAGAAGCATACGACACGATTCGAGATCTTCGAAAAAAGTAAAGTGATGTTTGTTTGCTGAGAAATAAAAAATATGAATACTATCATTGATTTATAAAAAAGCTGACCTATGCTTCAAGTAATTTAACGCAACGTTAGAGAACTGAAGGACAAGTTTTCGATAATTTTATGGAAGAATGTGGAATACATTTACGCTTAAAGAAGGGTGACGAGCAACTGCATAGTGACGAAATCGATCGCTATCGCGCAATCTTTGATTTAAGCCCCCATCCTATCATCATCTATGGTGAATCAGGGATCGTTGACTTAAACAAAGCAACGCTAACAATGTTTGCTATACCGACCGTTGATGTTTTTCTCCATACGCATTGGCAAGATTTAGCGTCGTTGATGCAGCCGAATGGTGTTACATTAAAAAATTTGTTTGAAGATCTTGTCCAAGTGGCCAATATTGAAGGGACGGCGACAGCAGAGTGCATTTGCAAGAAATATGGGTCGGATGATGCCTTCCCAGTTGAGGCTACCGTGAGTCCTTTTAAACTGCATGATGAGGTATTTCATCAGCTGAGTTTGATAGATTTGTCACAGGAAAAACATAGGCAAAACGCCCTTCATTCAAAAAAAGACGCTGTTGCACTTCATGCGCCAGCCAAAGAAACCAGCGTTATTACCACGTCGCTAACGGGAGAAGTCACCTATATGAATCAGGCGGCTTGCCAATTAACGGGCTACTCGCTTCTAGACGCAATGGGTAAACCGGTGACGTCACGGTTGAGCTTGGTTGATTCATTATCGGGTAAATCGTTTAATGATTGCTTTCAGGGCGATGAGCAAGCGCCCTTTCGATTTTCAATGGGTATAGTGAGAGGGGTAGCTGGAGCGAATGTTAAAGTTGAAGCTTCGTTAGAACGGCAATGTCTGAATGATGGAACAGCGCTAGGCTATGTTTTAACTCTTAATGAGCTGTCGGAACAAAAGGACAGTGAATTGCAATGGCATGCTACGCATGATTCACTAACGCGACTGCCGAATAGGGTGCTACTAGCCGAGCGATTTAAGCAGGCAGTGTATGCTGCAGATCGGCATCAAAAATCGCTGGCTGTTTGCATGGTGGATATTGATGAATTTAAGCCAGTGAACGACGAACATGGCCATGCAGTAGGTGATTTGTTATTAATCGAGATAGCCAGCCGTTTTAAGCAATATTTACGGCAGGATGATACCGTTGCTCGTCTTGGGGGAGATGAGTTTGTTTTGTTACTGGGTAATATGGATAACAGAACAGAATTTTATCAAGCCATTCAGAGAATTCGATCCGCTATTGCTGAACCCTATTTTTTTAGAAGGTAAGCGTTTTGTTATTTCCTGTAGTATTGGGGTGACGATGTACCCTGACGATGATGCGGATGCTGATTTGTTGCTGAGACATGCTGATCAAGCCATGTTTGTTGCAAAGCAGGCAGGTAGAAACAGAGTGCATTGGTTTGATGTGGAACAAGATCAACAAGTCAGCAGTTCTCAACAGTTAATTGGCAGGATAGAACAAGGGTTGTTAGCGGATGAATTTGAGCTTTATTATCAGCCAAAAGTGAATATGCGGACGGGTGATATTGTTGGTATGGAAGCTTTAATACGATGGAACCATCCTGAAGAGGGGGTTATTCCCCCTTTCGATTTTCTGCCGTATATTGAACAAGATGAACTGAGTATTCGTGTAGGTGATTGGGTACTAGAAAGGGTGTTGACCCAATTAGATAATTGGCAGGAGCAAGGGCATGATTGGTCGGTTAGTGTTAATATCACGGCGAAGCATTTCCACCTTTCTAGTTTCACCAGTAGGCTTAAATCTGTTTTACGCCGGTTTCCACATATAAAACCTGAAAAATTAGAGATAGAAATTCTTGAGTCCGTTGTATTAGGCGACCTTCAACATGTGCAAAAAGTCATAGAAGAATGTAAAGCGTTAGGAGTTCGTTTTGCACTGGATGATTTTGGAACAGGCTATTCCTCACTGAGTTACCTTAAGCGTTTGGCTGTCAACGTGATTAAAATTGATCAATCATTTGTACGTAACATATTGAACGATAAGGGGGATTTGGCGTTAGTGCAAGCTATTTCCAGTTTGGCAGTGACTTTTGGGCATGAAGTTATTGGCGAGGGTGTGGAAACCATTGAGCAAGGTGTGCTCCTGATGAGATTAGGTTGTGATGTGGCGCAAGGTTTTGGGGTTTCCGGGCCGATGCCGTCCGGTGAAGTGGCTCATTGGGCAAAACAATTCGTGTTGGACCCTAAGTGGCGAGCCTGGTCAAATTCAGATTGGGATTTAAATGCTTTCCCATTATTGGTGGCGCAGTACGATATTAAAGAATGGGTGAACAAAGTCGCTAAACAAATTGAAAAGGGGGTTTTGCCGCTAGAACGTGCTCAATTTACACATGAATCACAGTGCCGATTTGGTGCTTGGTATCAGTCAGATGGTTTTCAACGTTTTGGCGATTTACAGGTGTTTAGAGACATAGATCCAATTCACAGAGAGTTTCATCGTGTTGGAAATGAGATTGTTCATTTGTATGTTGATGGGCAAACGGGCTTGGCTCAAAAAAAATGCCCAGATTTATATGCGTTAGTCGATGAGATGTTCTCAATGCTTGATGAGCTGCAACAGAAGGCTTTTATCCAATAAGTAAGCTTGTTTCTATAAAGTTTAGCCCTTGGCTTTTTTTCTCAGCTCGATAAAATAATCCGATGGACAATAAATAGGAGGGGTTATGCCATCGTTCGATGTGGTTTCAGAAGTGGATATGCATGAGTTAACTAATGCAGTTGATCAGGCAAACAAAGAGGTGACAACGCGGTATGATTTTAAAGGAAAAGACGCGTCTTTTGAGCTGAGTGGCCATGAAGTCACCTTGCTGGGGGAGTCTAAATTTCAATTAGGGCAAATGCTTGATATTTTCCGTATAAAATTGTCTCGTCGAGGTGTGGATGTTGATTGTATGGAGACTCAACCCGCTGAAGAGTCTGGCTTAAAAGCAAGACAGAAAATTATCATCAAGGAAGGGCTGGATAGTGAGTCAGCAAAAAAAATTACTAAGCTGATTAAAGAAAA
>Ga0181569_10001616_pt1 | contig 17792 bp, 25 predicted proteins | sample 101ome_19_FD_132452 | JGI IMG/M metagenome (GOLD analysis project Ga0181569, IMG submission 132452) | Coastal salt marsh microbial communities from the Groves Creek Marsh, Skidaway Island, Georgia - 101405AT metaG (megahit assembly) | ecosystem: Environmental > Aquatic > Marine > Intertidal...
ATCTCTAAAGGCTAAGCCCTCGTAGAACTTTCCTGCCGTGCAACTTTTTAAGACTCCGAGGGCCGTGACCGGCCGTAAATTCCGAGGACTCCACGGACCGGCCGTAAATTTTTTTAAGACTCCATGACCGTCCGAAAATACTTTTAGGACTCCGTGGAGTCCACGGACTCCGAGGACTGTAGGTAAAATTTTTAAGACTCCGTGAAAAAGGATTTAAATTAGATTTTAAATGGGCCGTCCCACTCCCACATCCTTCTCAAACAGGAGCCCAATATAGATTCCACAGTGCGCAGTTGGCAATGTCGCCGTCCAAGTGCACCACCTTGGAATTTGGCGGCTTTGGTCGTTTGAGAAATGAGGACAACACCGACTCGTCCAAGCGTATGCCCTTGCGGAATCCGGGCTCGTCCACCGGAGGGTGAACGAGTGGATTCCCTTCCGCGTCTTTAGGCAGCTCGTGCGCCGACCAGACGCATCTGCGCCCCCAGATATGACGCGATATCTGACCCATCGTGGACACCTCTGGTTTTGGTATATAGTAACCCTTACGATGCTTCTCAATGAAACCAGCCTCGGCCCAAGCATTCAGGACGTGTGCGAATTCATCCCTATCCGCAATGCACCGTCCTGTGCACTCGCGTGGCGTTCCCTCCCTACTCCCCCTCGCCACCCTACTCCCCCTCGCCATCAGCTGTGTGTGAAACCTGTTTCACTTACTAACCAAGTTCTGACGACCCCTAACCCACCTCTTACCCCCCCCCCAAACCCAACGAACCCAACAATTTTTTTTTTTCACAGATCTTCATCTCGCTGTGTTAGAGAATTTTGATGTTGTAATTATCAAAGAGAAGAGGGGAAAATATGGTAAATTATGAGAAAAAAACCCTTCACGAACATGTTCTGTCGCGGGCTCCCATGTACATCGGACCCGTGATGCCCGACGGTAACGATTTTTGGATTTTGGAAAATGAATTTTTTCACAAGAAAAATATATCATTTTCACGTGGTTTGTTGAAAATATTTGACGAGATATTGCTTAATGCGTGCGATTCTCACGTGATGGAAAAGGGCGGAAAGATCACCATTTCCGTGAATGGTGAGACGATCAAAATTGAGAATGTTGGACGCATCCCGGTCGAACTGAATGAGAAGGCAGGGTTGCACAATCCCGAGTTGGTTTTCGGGACGCTTTTGACGTCGTCCAATTTTGATGACACAAAGCAGCGCATCACCGGGGGCATGAATGGAATAGGGGCAAAGGCCGCCAATATATTCTCGTCCACGTTCCGAGTTGAGGTGAAAGATAACGTGCTTCAGAAATGTTACAAGCAGGTGTGGAATGAGAACATGTTTCGCGTTTCAAAACCCAAGATTTCAAAATTCAATGGAAAGAAGTCCACCGTGTCCGTGGAGTTTGTGCCCGACTGGGAGAAATTCGGGATGACCGGGATGAGCGATGAAATTTTGAAAGCATTCGAGCGCAGGGCTTATGACATAGGGGCTGTGCTTTCAAACTGCAAAGTATTTTTCAATGACGCGTGTGTGTCGAGGACGATCAAAGACTACGTTGCCCGGCATTTTCCTTCCGCACCTCCGATGGCATTCATGTCAACGGAACGATGGGACGTTGTCGTGGCATCGAGTACCCCACTGGGAGGAGGATTTTCACAGGTGAGTTTCGTGAACTCTATCGCGACGAACGATGGCGGATCGCACGTCAACCATGTACTGGTCCAGTTACTTGACGAATTGGCGAAGAAATTCAAGATCCAAAAGAGCGTGATGAAGCAAACAATCTTCATTTTCGTAAGGGCGACGCTCAACAATCCTGTCTTCTCATCGCAGTCGAAGACGGAATGCACTTCCAGGGTGTCCGATTTCGGTTCGAAGTGTACGTTGACTTTATCTTTTATAAAATCGTGCATTTCTATTTTGAAAGATGACATGGAAATGCACGTACGCCTTCAAGAGATAAAGGAAGCAAAAAAAGGTGATGGAAAGAAGAAGTCGAAGATCTCTGGAATTCCGTCCCTGGAGGATGCGAACTGGGCGGGTACGGCCAAGTCCGAGTCGACCACGCTTATCATCTGCGAAGGAATGTCGGCGAGGACACTGGCAATTTCCGGGCTCACGGTTGTTGGGCGAGACTGCTTCGGCGTCTTCCCGCTACGAGGAAAGCCCCGGAATGTTCGGGATGCCACGGCGAAGCAGCTCACTGAAAATGCGGAATTCGTGAACCTCAAGAAGATCATAGGGCTTCAGCAGGGTGTCAAGTACAGCGATGTCAAAGACCTTCGGTACGGCCGAATCCTCATAATGGCGGATCAGGACTTGGATGGCTTCCACATCAAGGCCTTAATCGTGAACATGTTTGCCCATTTCTGGCCGGAGCTGCTCTCGCTCGGTTTCGTGCAGGCACTTTCAACGCCGATTATCAGACTTTCGGGGCGCATCAACGAACGTTTCTTCAGCGAGAAAGATTTCGACATCTGGCGCGCCGATAAGGACCTCTCTGGAACGAAAATCAAGTACTACAAGGGCTTAGGGACCTCCACTTCCGCCGAGGGAAAAGAATATTTTCGCGAAATCAACAAGTTGACCGTTCAAATTCGGGCCAACTCGATGGAAGATTTCTTGACGCTGGACATGGCATTTTCGAAGGAAAAAAAGTACGTGGAACAACGGAAAAAATGGCTGCTTGAATATTCTGCATCTCCCACCCTGCCCCTGGAGTACGGGAAGATCAGGAATGTTAGTACATCGGATTTCATCAACAGAGAACTCGTGCAATTCAGTTCCGCCGACATCGTGAGATCCATCCCTGACATGCGAGACGGACTGAAGCCTTCTCTGAGGAAGATAATTTTTGCGTGCCTCAAGAAGAATTTGAAGACCGAGATCAAAGTCAGTCAGCTTAGCGGATATGTTTCCGAACAGACGGCCTACCATCACGGAGAAGTCAGCCTCCAAGAAGCCATTGTTGGGCTGGCACAAAATTTTTGCGGATCGGGAAATAATATCAACTTACTCAAACCGTGCGGGCAGTTTGGGACACGTTTGGATAATGGGAAGGACCATGCATCTCCGCGATACATCTTCACCAGTCTCGAACCTATCACATTTTCTATCTTTGATAAACGGGACGATGGGCTTCTCACCCACATTGAAGACGACGGGATGCTGGTCGAGCCAGTCAACTACTTTCCAGTGCTTCCGATGGTTCTGATCAATGGCGCGGACGGCATCGCCACGGGTTTTTCCACATACATCCCACCTCACAGTCCCAGAGATGTCATCCGGGGGATCGAGGAGTTTCTCGATGGAAAACCTATAACGGAATTCAAGCCATGGTTCAAAGGGTTTACGGGAAAGGTCACCTACGACGATGTGAAAAAGTGTTTCGTCACGCACAGTGTTTATTCGCGGAATGATAACAATCTGACTGTGCGTGAACTGCCCCCAGGCTTTAGCACCAGGGCCTTCAAAGACAGATTGCAGACCATGATTGAGAAAAATGTCATCCGCGATTATGTGAATCAATCCACGGACATTGAAGTGCATTTCGACATCAGAGGATACTGTGGCACAGACCCGGAGCACGACTTTCTGTTGACCAAGTGCGTTCACCGGACCAACATGCACCTGATGACCAAAGATGGGATAAAAAAGTATGACAGTGTGACCGACATTTTGCACGAATTTTGCACGGAGCGTCTGGAGATGTACGAACGACGAAAAAAATTATTGGAAGTGCAACTGTTGAAGAAGAAGGCCCATGCGGACGGACAGCGCGATTTCATCCAGTCGGTGATCAGTGGAGAGCGTTCCGTGCTGGGCAAGAGAAAGCGGGACATCGAGGACACCCTGCGACACGAGAACTTTCACTCTGAAAATGGGAACTATGAATATCTCTTCAGGATTTCCACTTCGAGTTACACGTCCGAACGGGTGGACGAGCTGTGCGAAGAATGCAAGCACATCGACGAGGAGCTTTCCATCGTGCGATCGAAGAGCGGTCGTCAGCTGTGGTCCGACGATCTGGAATGCGTGAAAAAGTTAATTTAAAATTTATTTTTTCAATGTAAATCATGAGGTTCAGCAAGAAGGTTCAGACACTCGAAAACGGCGTTAACCGGATTTCCACTCGGCTCGACGAGCCTGCGATCCTGAAAAAGGTCGAGATTGTCCAGGCGAGCGAATCCGAATTGCATGTGGCGGTCAGGAAGGAGCACGGTGAGATTTTTAAAACTATCGAAGCTCAGATTATTGACAAGGCCCAGCGTTCAAAAGAATTATGGTTTGGAAAGGAAACGATTGCGGACAGGGTGATCGAGGCGGCCGTGAAGCGGTGCGTCCAGAGTGGCATCTTGTGCGTTACAGTCACCAAAGACAGTGTGGCCTTTGACAGTGAAAATAATGTCAGTGAGAGCATGCCCACGACGGGAATGTGTCACCTGGCGGTCGATATCACGTCGATCGACATCTTGAAGAGTGAGATCGTTCCCCGGATCGCCCTCGTGCAGATCAGGAGCATCGCACCCTCGAAGCGGAAGGTGAAGAAGGAATCTCTCTTCGAACTGGATGATGCCGAAGACGATGAGTTCGAAGAGTAAATTTTTTTTTTACGTTATATTATTAATGAGAAACTCCACCAAGAAGATGGTACTCCCCGTTCTGGTCGTCCTGCTTGCCGCTGCCGTCGTCACATACATGTTTGTGTGGAAGTCGAAGTACGAGGGCGTGGGCGAGGAGGTGCGCGGGAGCCCTCTCGACAACAGCGGTCTCGCACCTACTAACCCACTTCCCGACCTCTCGGCCACCGGTGTCAATGCCAACCTTGCCCCCAAGATTCAGCCGGTCCCCATCGAGGACACCGCTGCCCTCGTTCCCACGGACGTGCTGAAGGGTCAGAGCTTCTTGGACACCCGCAGTCTCATCGGCTATCCGGAGTCTATTAGCGGTTCCCTTCGGAACAGCAATCAGCAGATCCGTTCGGAGCCCGAGAATCCCCGGAAACCGATTTCAATTTTCAACAACAGCACCATCGTCGCGGACACCATGCGCCGCCCGTTCGAGATCGGTGGTTCGCACTGATTTCCTTCCATATTTTTTCTCGAACTGTTTAAAAAATGAATGAGGAATTTCGCCGGAAAATGGAAGAGTGGATTGACCTCAAGCAGCAGTTAAAGCTGATTTCAGTCGACACCAAGAAACTCCGCACCCGAGAGAAGGACCTGTCCACTTACATCAAGGCGGTAATGAAGACAAATGAGATTGACAAGATAAAAAACGAACAGAAGCACGTCAGCGTTTCTCACAACGTGGCCGAACGTAAGGGAACCGTAACGGCAAAAGGCATCAAAGAATTAATCTCTAGCTTCTACGAATCACGTGGAGATCCGAACACTAGGGACCAACTTTTTAAGTACATAGAGGATAACCGTACAGTAAAAATTAGTGAAACACTTACGCTTAAGAACGATGCGTGACTACTTTGAAGAACAGCACGATATGTCGGAGGAGGAGAGCGAAGACGAAGAAGAATACCAGGAACTAGATGACGGCAGCATCGATGATTTTTTTACATTCAATGCTGACGCCATTTTAGGAATTTACGAGGAACTCGTTGATTATAGAGATAATTATTGTGAATTTGGATTCCTGAGCAAATTGAGGCCCAATGACATATTGGATCTCATGTACTTAGGTCCGCCGCCTCCCACAGACGGGGCCGTCACTGCGCCCGACCACCACATCTATACTACCTATAAGATGGCCTGCAAATACAGCGAATTCCAGCCAAGTTTGGAAGAATATGTGAATTTCTGCCGAACCTTGAGCATGAAAATTTAATTTTTCTATATAAATGATAAATGTTAATGCCCGATGTTTCGTCAGGAAAAGTATTGCTCCCTGGGCTGGTACACGCCCTCGTGTGGACGCTCGTTATTCACGGATGGGCCGAATCGGAGGCATACCTTCCCGCACTGTATGGAATAATGTTAATAGCTGGAATGTTCGCTTCTCGGCTCGTACCTCTCCGGACCGAAATCATTCTAGATACGCTCTTGTTCACCATGACAATGTTCGCACCTCCCACAGACGCCAGCATCGTCGGCATCTACTCGCTGATGCTCTCTTCCGCCGTCGGAATCGTTCGCATAATTTTTCCAAAGCAGATGTCATGAGGCCCAAGGCGCTCTGCATAGGTCCTGGCATTATGGCATTCTACACCTTCATGGGCCATCTCCAACGATTGGTCGAATCGGAAATGGATATCGACGTAGAAGAGGTGAGCGGAGCATCCGCGGGAAGCCTTGCGGGGCTGGCCTACTGCGTGATGAAGGTGAAAAATGTCAATTCCAACATTTTTTTCAAAGATTTAGGCGCATTGTTCACGCCATCGATACTCAATCTCTGGAAAAAATATGGCCTGATCGACTCCGAGACGTGGAGAAACTTTGTAGGACACATCCTTGAGGAAGCGGACATCGATAGAGATGTGACATTTACTGAACTCTTCAGACTCTCGGGGATGACATTCCATGTGAGTGTTTATAATTTATCCCTTCGAAGAATGGAGTACCTCTCGCACAAGAGCCATCCATCCATGAAGGTCGTCGATGCCGTCTGTGCCAGCACTAGCATCCCAGTGATCTTCGAGCCGACAAAATTTGACGATTATCTCTATGTCGATGCTGCAATTTTCGAGAGGTGTCCGATCACGCCCCTAATCCACTTACCTCCCAGCGAAATTAGCATCCTACTTCTGAATCGTGAGCAAATCACCAAGGAACACAAGACACTGTTGGATTATGTGTTTACCCTGGTCGACATCATAGCCCAGCGGATGGGCACCGACGACACGGACCTTGGGAAATTCTCTGTCACCCGGTTCAATGTGCCACATGACATAAATCTTTTCGATTTTCGAATGTCGCTCGAAGAGAAAACAAAACTGTATACTCTAGGCTATCATCACGACGTAGCTGCCAACGATAAACAATAAAAGCAGTACCGCCATCTCATTGTCCACGAATGTGGAAATGTACGGCCTCTTCTTCGACAGAACTGCACTCTTTCCGTCGGGAGAAGCCTTGGCATGCTCGTCCGGTGCGAACTGCCCAAAGTCTCCGAAGTCTATTGTCCCGTCCAGATTTGAAAACGATAGCATATATTACTAGTATAATTTACATCGTTAAAATATTTTTTGTCGTCTTGCCCTTCCCCTTCCTACGGCGTGTCGCATTGTCCAGCCCAATCTCCTTGGACGTCACTGTGTCTGCCTCGCTCACGATGTCGCTCACGGACAGTTCGTCTTCTTCGACAGCGCGCTCCTCGACGACTGTGTTCTCTTGAATGCGATCGGGACGAGATGAAACGGTCTGAGGAGGATTCATGAAGCGACTCATCAGATTTCCGACATCCGGCGGACCACCCTCACTCGCCGCGCCCTGGGTGGTTTTCACTGCGGCATTCACCATTGTCTCCTTGAGACCTGGATTCTGCTTGAGGATATCCGCCACGTTCAGACTCTTGAACATCGAATGAGTGATGTGGTGCGTGGCAGCAGACCCTCCGAGCATGAGGAGGAGACGGAGCTCTGGGGCCATTTTCGCAGCCCCCCTGTATTTCACGATCAGTTCTTCGAGGACGGAGTCATAGTCATCAATGTTCGTGTGTGTAGCCTCTGCCCACCCTTCGAGATTCACGTCCAGCGGATTAAAGGTGGTGTTCATATATTCGAGACCCGTGACACATGTGATCAGCATCCGCCGGGAAAATCTCAGCCCTGTTTCGATTTCGATTGAATAGGACACCCTCTTGTACTCGTTTCTAACATCTTCCAGTGAAGAATACATGTTGAGCGGTCGAATGGTGTGCCCCTTCTTTGAAAGACGTTCCAGCTTATTCAGTAGGTCAACCTTCTCCTCGTCGACCGTTCTATATCCGGGCGACGGCAAATTTGAATTTTCCGATGAAGCCACAGGAGTTGCGAGTTCTTCCACACTCGCGGCATCGTCTTCGTCAAAGTCAGAGCCTCCGCCGTCTCCCTGATCTGGTTCTTCATCGTTCTCATCATCAACATCCTCCGGGACGTCACCGAGTGCACTGAAGTCTTCATTCACTGGGGCACGAGCAGCACGCTGCAATTTCTTCTTGAGGCGCTTTTCCCTCTTTTTCTTCATGCGATTTTGTTGCTTGATGCCGGCGTCCATCGTGAACACATCCTCATCACTGTCGCCCAGCATCATGACTGGGCCATCGCCACTGTGTCCGAATTCAATGTCAAGAGCCATATCTTCTAGTAAGTATACGAAAGATTTTCTTTATCTAATTTTTTTCGCGCCCATATTATACAACAAAATGAAGGTCGCCCTGATTCTCGCACTTCTCGCACTCGTCGGACTCGCGCTCTACACGCGCTCTCGCTATGAGCTTGCCCCCATCCAGACCCAAGACAGCACGGACCCGAGCGGCCTCTGGGCACTGAAGCACTCAGTTTCTTGCACTGGCGGTGTGGGTGAAAATAACGATGGGATGTACAGCTCCAACAAAGGTCCTGGTGGAATCTGCTCCACGGGGCCCTTCGTCCAAAAGGGTGCTTCTTACACCATCGTTGACGGCATTGGGGGCTCTCTGCTCGCCAGATAGAGGAGAACCTGACATTAAATTATCAAGAAGCAAGAATGGATGAACTTTTGGCGAAGATCGATGCCATTCATAAAGATGTAAAATCAATTGAACGCCGTCTCAAGAAGTTGGACAAGACTGACGACGATAAGAAGAAAACCAGCGGCTTCCTCAAACCGACGAAAGTATCCTCTTCCATGGCAGAATTCCTCGGAGTCCCAGAAGACACAGAGACGACACGCTCGGCTGTGGCCAAGGAAATCACGAAATACGTCAAATCACATGACCTGGCAGATCCCAATGACAAGCGGACGATAAGATTGGACGATACGCTTAAAAATCTCATCCACATCGACGAAGGAGTTTCGCTCACCTACCTGAACCTGCACCGGTTCATCAAGCATCATTTTTTGAAGTGACGAGAGTTAGAGCGTAAAAAAATAAGAAATAATATTAAATGACAAGTAGTTTTCAACTATTTCTGGAACAAATCTTAGGATTCGGCGTGGCCGAGAAATTACACTTGTATGAAACTGCATTCACACACAAGTCGTTTTCTTCACACGCCGAATCGTATGAGACACTGGAATTTCTCGGCGATTCCGTGCTGTCGCTGGTCGTAGTGAAATTCCTTTTCGAAAATTATGCGAATCGAAAATGCCAGGAGGGCATGCTCACAAAAATGAAGACGAAAATCATCTGTGGAGAAACTCTGGGCGGAATCGGTGTCAAGCTCGGGCTTCATAACTATATCAAAATGAGTTCCTACGCCATTGAAAATGGCTATAATTTCAACCCTAAGATCATTGAAGATGTGTTCGAAGCCCTTTGCGGTGCCATATATCTTCATCGAGGATTGCCAGTCGCACGCGATTGGATCCTCTCGATCATAACAAACAATGAATTGTTGAATTGGACGGAAAGCGTGATACACGATAAAAATTACAAGGATCTACTGATGAGAACCGTGCAAAAAAAGTACAATGGAAATCTGCCCGAGTATCAGCAACTTTCTCACACTCCGAGCACTCCGAGACAATTCCGGATTGCTGCCGTGGTCGAAGGAAAGCAGCTCGGTGTGGGCCGCGGACCTTCCAAGAAAATCGCGGAACAAGAGGCGGCCTATTTTGCGATCAGGAGAATGGAAAAAATGTACGGTGAAACTTTCATCAAACACAAAGGGAATTATCATAATTTGAACATCAATTCATGATTACCAATTCGCAGGGTTCAGTGGCGACGATCCAATAGCATCCGCAGCACCGCCCGCCGCGCCGCCGATGGATGAAACAGCATCGATTACAGAGTCCAACTTGTCGGTAACCCCGCTCACAGCCCCTGCCACAACGTCGATGGCCTTCTTGACCTTGTCGACACCGCCAGTGATCAGCTCCAGACCTCCCGTAACAACATCCATGAATGTCCTGAAGGCGTCCAAAAGAGGCTTGAAGAATGTCTTGTACAAACTCTCCAGGCCCAGCATCCTGAAGACGTATTGAATAATACCCATGAACAATTCCACGGAAGTTCTCAATATTTTTACAAAGAATGCTTTGAGAAGGGCAATATTTAGTTTGGGAAAAAATAAGACAATCTCCTTCATGATGTACGACCACCATCTCACGTTCTGTCTCGCATAGTTCCCTAGGTCGAAGGGACGCGAACACCAAACTGAGATGGAATGATACAGCACCAACGTGCCGACACCGAAGCCGGCCATCACCGCAAGATTGCCGAGTCCAGGGAGTGCGATGTCCAGCGGCTTGGTCGCGGAGCCCAATGCGTCCCGCGCGCCCTGGTTCAGCGAGGCAAAGCCCAGGATGCTCCAGACCAAGGCAAATGTCAACGTGAATGACTCGTTGATGTCTGCACGCCCCGTAGTCCCGATGCCCACTTTCGAGAGTGCATCATTCGCATAATTATAAAAAATAGGCGTTCCTATATACGGAATCGCAATGGCAGACAGCGCCAACAAGTCCGTCATTCCTACCTTAGGAAAATATAAAAAATTGATAGTCAAACGTGAGATCCATAAAAGGGGCGAGCGGTTCTATATGGAGTTCGAAGAAGTGGGAGTCGTCAAGGTCCCGTTCAGATATAACCGCATCGAGACGAAGTGTGTCGGGACAAAAACGGTATTTGACTTCAACCCGGGAGATTCGTGCATCGTGAACATTCAACCTGGCCAAGACGGAGAAGCCAAAATCCTGCGCGAGATTTGCGATTAGATTTTTTTTCATACCGAATAGTAAAACTACCATGAGCGGAATCACACAACTCGTTGCACTCGGACAGGCTGATGCGCATCTGTATGACAAGCCCGAAATGAGCTGGTTCCGCTCCGCGTACAAGAGGGTCACGCCTTCCTCCCATGTCACCGAGGCGAGCGTGCTCCAGGGAGTTCCCCGGAATGGCGGAATGTCCTCGGTCCGCTTCGAGCGCAAGGGGGATCTTCTCTCGTCCGTGTACCTCACGCGCACAGATAATTCGAATGACTCCGCCACCATCATCGACTGGTCGAAGGTCGTCTCCAGCGTCGAGCTGTACATCGGCGGATCCCTGATCGACACCCACGACTATGAATTCAGCACCAAAATCTACTCCCAGCTGATGGCCCCCACATCCAGCCGTTCCGATTTCGGTTCCCAGGCTGGCGCGGGTGCGAATCACATTAACAACCCGAACGAATCATTCTTCTACCCTCTGAAATTCTTCTTCGCCGAAAACGTGAGCCAGTCACTCCCACTGTGCGCCCTGCCCTTCATGGATGTGGAGGTCCGCATCTACTGGGCCGACGGGGCAGACGACCCGTTCGCCGGTCACACCATGAATGTGTTCTCCAAGTACATTTTCCTGGCCGACGATGAGCGCAACTATTTCACCAACAATAAGATCGACATGCTCATCCATCAAACACAGAAGATCGCGACGCCGAACAGCAGCCGCATCGAGCTCAATTTTAACCACCCCGTCAAGTTCATCGCGAGTACCGCTTCGTGCTTCGACGAGTTCAACAAGGTCAAATTCCAGGTGAACGGTACCGACATTGGTGACGCACGCACCGCTGTGCCCCATTTCCGTCAGGTTTCATCTTACTACTACGGTATTCACGGAATCAATCAGTCCGCATCCTACAATGCCACCGACGAAGTCATGGAGTACCGGAAGAATTTTTACGACGGGTTCTCGGACGTGACATTCGTGATGCCCTTCTGCGAGAAGATCGAGCAAGTCGGTCCCACCGGAACGCTCAATTTCTCGCGCATCGATTCGAGCAGGATCGAGGTCGTGCCCAACGCCGCCAGCTCGAACACTGTGATCGACGCTGCTGTCTACGCCGTGAACTACAATGTCCTCACCCTGGAAAATGGAATGGCCGGAATGCGCTATTCCAGCTAAAATAAAAATACGTAATAATCAAAATGCAACCTGTAGACTTGAGTTCGGGAGGCGTTGCACTGAACATCCCTCAGCCGGGGAAGTCCAATCAGCGCGACACGTTCGGGGAACAAAGAGACATGGTGATGTCCCATTCAAATTCGGACTCCACGCCCATCGAGACACTGAAAAAGGTAGAGACGCCGACGCACATCCCGGAAATTCCATCCCTCCCGGACGAAGCCCCTCTCTTCGAGGAGGTTCACATCAATTATCCGTTGGGTCTGTCCGAAAAACAATTTGAAATGCTCCTCATCGCCGTCATTGTATTTGCCCTCTTCAGCCCTCAGATGCAATCCTTCCTTCTCAAAAATGTCCCACAATTTTTTACTATGAGCACTCTAAACTCTGTAGGGCTTGTCGTCAATGCTGTGGCTGCATCGGCACTGTTTGTACTCATCAGAAATCACTTTCAGAGGTAGGTAGTTACAGGATAAATTTTTTAAAACGATTGAGAAAAAAAAATGATTAAACGAAAGAGGACAGATTCGTTTAATCATCTGGAAAATGCCGTCGCCAAACTGCTCAAGACCCAGCGCGTCACGCACGAGAAGGAAATGGAAAAATTCAGGTGCGAGTGCACGCTCTCAGTTCTGAAGTTCATAGCAGATCACGAACTCCTCGGACGCCTCATAAAATTTCCGCAACTTGTTGAAAAATTTCGCGGAGCAAAAAACGAGTATGGTGAATTGTTTATATCAACGTGCACTGCAGTCAGGAAGGACAAAATCTGTGGGAAGATCACTCACGGCGACTCAACAATGTGCATTGAACACGTAGAGATACAGAACATTGAGCCTAAGAACAACTAGGAAAAGATGTCCGATCTCAAATCGGAACTCTTGTTGCGGTCGATCGATGAATTTTTTTCAGATCCCAAAAATGCGGCACAACTTCGCGACGTTTTGAAACATCGAGTTCCAAATCTTTCGCTGAGGTCGATAGAGAAATACGTCACCCAGCATTCCAAAAAGAATAGCACTTCCTTCGTGAAGAATATAGGCGGCAAGATTTTCAGGGTGCACCTCGAATACAAAGCGGCGCTCTCCGGATACTCCAAGAAATATTTCGACCCATTCTGCAGAAGCGACAGAATCGAATACCGGATTCCGAATACGGACGAAATCGTTGAAACCACGCCCGCCCAGCTCAATTTTTTGCGGTGGACCATCAAATCTTCGATACTCCCCGAAGTAGTAAAGTGGAAAAATAATAAGTAATAAGACTATATGAGTATAGACCGTGAAGAGCTCTGGTCGTCCGTCCACGAGGCCGTGCTCAAGCGCTACGGTGAAATTTCTCTTATCTATTCTCACCTTCACACTTTGTGCCACCTCCGTTACCGCCGGAGAAATACGCACTTTACATTACCTGTCATAGTCATGTCCACGCTCACCGGTACGGCCTCGATGGCGCTCGGCTCGGTCCGGGACGCGAATGCCAAAGAGCTTTTACCCCTCGTCATCGGCAGCGTGAACCTATTCTCGGCCATTCTGACCACGATCTCGCAGTTCCTGAAGATAGGAGAAAAAATGGAGAGCCACAGAGCCGCCGGAATATCTTACGGAAAATTGCAACGGCAGATCCGCCTGGAACTCTCGCTTGAGAGGGGAGAGAGGTCCTCTTCGGGCTCAGAGATGGTTAAGCTTGTCGATATGGGTATTGGCAGGTTGATAGAACAAGGACCGCTCATCTCGCGCACTATCATGAGGGAATTCATGGCGGACCCGTCCGTCGATCTAGCTAAACTAAACCTACCGGACGCGATGAAATTGGAGCCGATCACTCCCCTGCAGCACGCGGAACACACGAAGAAATCAGTGTATGAATCGATTAGTTCGTTGCTGGGCCAGGGAGCTCCGCCGGCCCCACCTTCGACGCCCAATGATTCGGACTCAGACGTTGAGGGAAGGGGCGGAGACGAAGGCGGCGAGGATCCAGAGCTGGAGTTAGCACGTACTGAGCCCAGAATTAGCAATTTCACAGTGTAAATCGTTTTGAGGGTTGTTCTCAAAACGATGCTCTAATATATTAGAATCTAACTAAGAACTTCTACAACATGTCCTCTTCGTCAAGGATCTCATCGTCCTTCTCGGCGGCCTCCGCCTCCGGGACGGGCTCCTCCTCCTCCTCCTTCTCCTTCTTCGATTTGAGCATCTCGGGCTTCGGCATGGTAGGCATGTAGACTTCAAATGCGACCATAAGGGCATAAGAGATGGAGAGGATCCACGCCCAGGTCGTGCAGCGCTTCCCTGAAGAGATACATGACATATTGTACACCGAAAGCATACCGGACAGGGCCAGAACGGCCGCGTCCACGAAACGGTACTTCCAGAGTGCCAGCGAAAACGGGGCGACAGCCGCGAGCGCCACGAGTTGCGACTGACGGGTCAACGAATCGAACTGATTCTTTGTGGACTTCACCGGCGAGAGGAGAGTCTTCGAGATCGACATAATTATTATACTATGAATTCTGAAAAAAAAAATTTCAAATAGCTTCTGCGATCGCCCACTTTATGGCGTGCCTCGCCGTGATGTACGTATCTCGTTGGAGCATCGCCGAGAGACGTTCCTCGGGAATGTCGGCCTCCTCAGTGTATATTTTCTTGAGCGTTTTCATCAGTTTTTTGTCGTTCTTGAGATTTGACTTGGCATCTTCGAACTTTGTTTCGGACGACGATTCCGTCAAGGTCGATAGCTGGTGAATGAGTAAGAAAGCATTCGGATTCACGAACCGCTTCGCACCGGCCATGAAGATTAGTGTCCCGGCACTGGCGACGAGACCGCTTGCGATGGTGTTAATATTTCCAATTTCTTTGATCGCGTCATACGCCCTAAAACCGGAGAAGAGGCATCCCCCTTCACTCGAAATGTCAAGCTCGATGGGCAGTGAATCGCCATACTGACGCTTCAGTTTGTAAATCGTCATGATCAATTCCTGGACGGACGCTTGCGTGACATTTCCGATGAAGAAGATTTTATTTCCGAAAAATTCGACGGTTCCGTCGTCGTCGTCGCTCTCGGACATTACTTCTTCTTCTTTTTATGCTGGGCAAGAAATTCTCTAGTCCTCGCTTTTCCTTCCTTGGTGGCCATCTCCTCTAAAAACTCTTGGGTCATGATCATTTTCACAACATCGAATGGCAAGTCGACCAGACCGTCGTGTCTCAAGAGCTGTGGGAGGTAGTGAACGATGTCGCGCCTAATGCGAATTTTTTCAAGTTTGTTGGCCCGGAAGCCGAGATTGAAGTCTTTCGACCACGCCGTAGCCTTGCGGAGGGATACGTTCTTCAGATCGCCGTTTAGAATTTTGATGGGCGTATCAATAGCCAGAGCACAATAAATTCCAAAATTCTGATGCTCGTTGGAGAATGTGTTCGCAAACGATATCGATTCAGCCAATTCACACGCTCTTTCGATGTCCTGGGATCTTATGGACGTGTAATTTTCCTGGATGACGAAGGCGGTGTTCCCGGGTTCGGAATACGTACCTTGAATGTAAGAATCCGTGCACATTTCCGGGTTCAAGACGATGCTCATAAGCTGCTGGTGATCCAAGAACTGGTCCATTCCCTGCGACCCTTTTTTCCCGTCCGGGTGCACGTGCACGAAATCGACATTGATGTCGACATCGGTGCTCTTCTCGTTCGGAATCCAGAAAGCGTGAATTGACGTCTTCATCTTCAATTTTATAATTTTCCATGCCACGCTCTTGGTCAAAACGTCTAAGTCTTCAAAGATCACATCCTTCGGCACGTGCCTGATTGCATCAAAAATTTGATTTACGCCCTTCTCCGATCGGAGCGCCGAGGAGGGGAAGTGGAAGGGGACCCTGCAGAGCGGGAGCTCTTCAACCTGCCACTCCGTAAAAAAATTGCACAAATGAATCGCGCTGCGAGTGCGCTCGCTGACCCCCCGCAAAATTCGATCCATATTATATAATGAAAGCGGAAGAAGAATTAAAAAAAGAGTTGTTCACCTTACTCGGCATTAACGATATCAAGAAGTATATTCTCTATCTAGTTTCCCTGCAGTTTTCTCTACAGTTCGTGACGATCATGCTGCTGCTGTTTTCCCTAGTGAATACTAGGTTATAGTAGGTGTAGGCTCTTCGTAGGGTATCGTCATCCCGTTCGGAATAGTTTCTGGTATGGGGTGCGTTAGGTCAATGATATCGTGGTCCTGATATTCCACCTTGTAAATGACGTAGACTCTGTGATATTCATGAACTCTCACGGAAAATCCCATCTTTTTTATATCGCACTGAATCGCATCCAGAAAATTCTGGCCCAAATGAGAGACCTTCGTCAAATCTGGATTTTTTTTTCGTTCCGTATCCTTCACTTTATAGGCAAGAGAAAGTGCCGTGAAACGTTCCGAATCGTAGACCAGGTCGGGATCTGACACTGCTTTGGCCCTTTGGACGCACTCTAAACACATGTCGTCACCACAATCCGTGTCGTATTCAAGATCATAAAAAATGGCATGTAGCACGGCGAACATTATTTTCCCCTATCCACTCTATATTATATCATGTTATGTTTATTCTCTAACTCAAAAGTGTTTTTTTTTTCAAAAAATCAAATGTAGGGGGTTAGAGAGTTGTTTCATAATTCTTAATGAAGGATTTTATGGAACGAAAAATTATATTGAATTTTACAGTGACGTTGAAGCGCCCTCGAATCTCCGGGCAGCAGCCGCACTCAGTCGGCAAGCCCCGCATTGACATTGACCAGAGTTGAAAAGTTTCCAAATGCGTTCCAGACTTTTAGAAACATTTTCCGAAGACCCGGAACCATAAATCACATTGTCCGCGAGGCGCCAAAGTTGCAGCCAGGCCTCGACCTCCTCAGGAGAACACACGTCGTGCACTATCGCATTGACACACGCTGTCCTTAAAATCTCCCGCTTCTCGTTGTTGGATAGAACGATATTCATTCCGTGACGAGCATCTTCGCCAGCCATGTTGTGCATAACCCAAAACAAATAACCCACATGGTACCGTGGATCGTACCGTGGATCGTTTACAAATACGGCTCGCAGAAAAGTTGAATGCCCGCATGCTTTCAAATCCACCACCCTTTCCGCACCGAATGTGCTGGAAAATGTAAAATTGTATCTTATCTCGGCTCGGTGCACAACCGATCGTTTCATTTCCACATTGCCATAGCGCGTGACACTTGCCAGCTGCATAAACTCTTCCTTTTCGTCCAAGACTGGTACCTGGTAAATAGCAGCATCGTCGTCCCATGCCAGATCCTTCTCCCCCTCCCATTGCCATGACCACTGGGGGGGAATTGTGCGAGTCCACTCAGTCATTTGTGAAGGACCCCCTCCCTCGTCGTGCCCTCGCTCCTCGGTGATTCTAACTCAACCGATTTGTTGGGGGGCTTTTCTTTGGAAAAAAAAACATCAACGAAAGTTTGTTTTGGTTTAAATTTCACACTTTTATAAAATAATGTGTAATATCTTCTTGCCGTTTTCTTTTTTTTGGCGCCGGTCTTTCTAGTTCTTCCCGGGCCTCTTGCTCCGTGGCGAATTTCGACAGGAGTGTTGGTCCCTTATAAACCCGCCAGTCCTCGGGACCCTCGGGGCCCTCCACGACCGCGAGAGCGTTCTGCTTGCGCCTGGGCGGGTTCTCGTAATGCCCCGTGGAGATAAAGGAGGCCCGGGCAGCCCTCGCCGCGCCCCGTGCCTGCTGCCTCGTGCAGTAATATCCA
>Ga0181569_10001617_pt1 | contig 17791 bp, 17 predicted proteins | sample 101ome_19_FD_132452 | JGI IMG/M metagenome (GOLD analysis project Ga0181569, IMG submission 132452) | Coastal salt marsh microbial communities from the Groves Creek Marsh, Skidaway Island, Georgia - 101405AT metaG (megahit assembly) | ecosystem: Environmental > Aquatic > Marine > Intertidal...
GTAGTTGGGCTCGCCTCTGGTGAGTTTGTAGTGACCACCGACACCATGATCGAGGGCCACGATTTCAGGCATGATCTTTCCTCCGGCTACGACCTTGGATACAAGGCGGTGGCAACGAACGTGGCTGATATCTATGCAATAGGCGCAAGGCCGATTGCGCTCGTCGTAGCCATGACCGTGACAGATTCGACAACCATTACATGGCTTGAGGACTTTGCAAGAGGGCTTCAAGCTGGCATCGATGACCTTGCCCCAGAGAGCGAAGTAGTAGGGGGCGATCTTGGTTTTGGACCGGTAACCATGATTGCCGTGACAGCACACGGCGACCTCGAGTTGCGTCAACCAATTCTTAGGTCAGGGGCAAGAGTTGGGGATCAGCTGGCTGTTTGTGGAACGCTTGGGAAGGCTGCGGCTGGCCTCGATCTTCTGCTTCACGAAGACAAAACCCTGGCAGCTTCTTATCCGGAACTCGTTCAGGTTCAGCTCAGACCAACTCCTCCACTCCAGGCGGTTCAAGACAGCTTTGCCACCGCCACTTCTATGTTGGACATCTCCGATTCCTTGGCTCTGGATGCAAGCAGAATAGCCAGCGCATCAAAGGTGAAATTGGTGATTGACCCCGGACAGCTCTTGGGCTTCGAGGCTGTTTTGGAACAGGCTGCGCAGTCATTTGCCGCTCGAGGCGGCAATGCAAGCGCAATGGACTGGGTTCTCTATGGCGGCGAGGACCATGGCTTTTTGGCCACCTTTCCACCTGGAGGCCTACCCAGAGGATTCAAGCTGATTGGTGAGGTTCAGGAAGGAAGCGGGGTTTTTTTGGGGGAGAGTGAGCTGAAGCCCCGGGGTTGGGACTCTGTCAGGCGTGAAGCTCAGAGTTAAGCTCTACGCTTAAGCCCTCCCTCGCGATCGCCTCAACAGCCCCGCTCTGAGAGTTTCTCCTAAACAAAATTCCGGCTAGTCCGCTGAGCTCTGCGGCCTTCACCACTTGAGTCTTTCCCTCGACCATCAGCGTTAACTTGGTGCCGGCAGTGACGTATAGGCCCGCCTCAACCACCGAGTCATCGCCAATCGAGATTCCGATTCCGGAATTAGCTCCGAGTAATGCCCGCTGGCCAATTGCAACCTTGTGTTTACCGCCACCGGAGAGCGTTCCCATGATTGATGCGCCTCCACCAATGTCCGATCCGTCTCCGACAACAACACCTTGAGAGATTCGGCCCTCGACCATTGAGGAACCCAAGGTCCCCGCATTGAAGTTCACGAACCCCTCGTGCATGACGGTGGTGCCAGGTGCGAGGTGGGCTCCCAGCCTCACTCGATTGGCATCTGCGATTCGAACCTTCTCGGGAATCACGTAATCAAGCAGTCTTGGGAACTTGTCCAAAGAGTGAACCACGGCTCCAGCGGAGCTTAGCTCCAGTCTCTTTCTCTCCAGCACCTCAGGCAACACAGGTCCAAAGTTTGTGAAGGCAAGAATGGGCAGATTAGGAATCAGGCCCTCGAGGTTCACTGTGTTGGGCTGAGCCTTAAGCATCGAAATCAGGTGAAGCCGCAGATAGGCATCCTCGGTGGATGAAACCGGCTGATCCAGCCTCGCCTCTACCCTGACAACCTCCCTCACAACCTCGCGAAGCTCATCGGAGGTTGCGGCTAACTCCAATTCCTTTGGTGGGAACCACTGCAGATCAGATTTTGGCGCCTCACCGAGGGAGACTTCAGGGAACCAGACATCAAGGACCTGCCCAGCGGTGCTCTTGGTGGCAAGGCCGTGGCCCCAAGCCATTTGGTCTAGGTATACTTCACTCATTCGAACCAGAATACAGGTAGCCTTTTTGCCATGGCCTCCCTGGATCTCAGCAAAAATCTCGTTGAGCTGACCCTTGATGTTTGCAACATCGAAAGTGTTTCTGGGTCAGAGCAGGTCCTCGCCGACGCTGTATACGATGCTCTCAACGCTTTCTCTCACCTGGAGGTAACGCGAGACGCGGACTGTGTCGTCGCTCGCACTAACTTGGGACGGGAGCGGGTAATCATTGCTGGCCATCTCGATACGGTTCCGCCTAGCGGCAATCTTCCAGCACAGCTGCATCACTTTGAACGTGAGCAGACGATTGTTGGGCGAGGCTCAGTTGACATGAAAGGCGGGATTGCGGTGATGCTGAAGCTCGCGGCGGAGCTCAGCAATCCGAAGAAAGACATCACCTGGATTTTCTATGACCATGAGGAAGTCGATAGCTCGCTAAATGGGCTGGGAAGGCTCTCCCGCAATCACCCAGAGCTCCTCGAGGGTAGCTTTGCGATCCTTTGCGAGCCATCGAGCGGGCTCGTCGAGGGTGGCTGCAATGGAACGATGCGAGCTTTGGTCTCTGCCGAGGGCAAGGCTGCCCATTCCGCCAGGCCATGGATGGGTGAAAATGCAATTCACGCGGCGAGCGGGATTCTAAACACCCTGGTTTCCTATCAGCCTCAGACCATAGCGGTCGAGGGGCTGGATTATCGAGAGAGCCTGAATGCCGTGAGAGTATCTGGTGGCATTGCGGGCAATGTGATTCCAGACAGTGCCAAGGTTGAGGTCAACTACCGGTTCGCCCCGTCAAAGAACGCCAAGGACGCCGAGGCTCACCTCAGGGAGCTATTTGCTGATTTTGAACTCGAGGTCGTAGATTCTGCCGAGGGGGCAAGGCCAGGTCTGGATTCGGATTTAGCAAAAGACTTTCTAAGTGCCACAAATACAGTTGCGAAGCCAAAATATGGCTGGACCGACGTGGCTAGATTTTCGGCGCTCGGAATACCAGCTGTGAACTATGGCCCGGGCGATCCATCGCTTGCACATGCTGACAATGAAAATGTGCCCGTTGGTCACCTCTTCGACGTTGAAAGCGGACTCAGGAGCTGGCTGGCGCCTTAGCGGGGTGGCCAAAGGCCGCCAAATCTGGGATAATTAGCTCTTCCGCATTTCCCAAGGAGTTTTTCTCATGGCAGCTATGAAGCCTCGCACTGGTGATGGACCTATGGAGGCGGAGCGTGAGCCTCGCGGCCTGATTGTTTTGCGTGTTCCCCTAGAGGGCGGTGGCCGCCTGGTTGTTTCAGTGAATGACGACGAGGCAAAGGCCCTTCACAAGGTCCTCGAGGGTGTCATCAAGAAGTAGCTACTTCTTTACCGCCACAAACAGACCATCTCCAACTAAAGAGATGCTGGAAATGAAGTCTTCCGTGTCTGAAAAACCTGAAATCGCGCTTCTAAGAGCAATGGTCTCATCCTCTCTCAGCGCCGGATTTGGAACCCTGTCACGCCAAAGTGCGTGAGCAATAACGAGAACGCCGCCTGGCTTTAGCAGCAGTACCGCCTGAGACAAAAGCGCCCCAAGATCGTTGGGATCTAGGTCTAGGAAAACCAAGTCATAGGCCGACTCGGCCATGTTGCCCATGACCGCTGAGGCTCGACCCGAAATGACTCTGATTCGGGCTGGCGGGATCTGGGCCTTCTTGAAATTCTCCCTTGCCACGTTTTGGTACTCGGGCTCTTCATCGATTGTGGTGACAACCGAATCTTCACTAGCACTTAGCAGCCAAAGGGCCGAAACCCCAGCACCTGTTCCAACCTCGGCAATTGACTTAGCTCGCGCGATTGCGGCTAACAGTGCCAGCTGGTTTCCTGTTGCCGGCGTTACCGATTCGACTCCGAGCTCCTCGGCGGACTTTCGGGCGGCCTGTATTTGAGTTGGCTCTTGGCCAAAATCCTCGGCAAATTTCCAGCTGGCAATCTTGTCAATCATCTTGCGCTCAAGCTTAGGTAGCGGGATGGCATTTACCTCGCATTCATAGGGGGTAAACTCCAATGCATGTTTGGTCTTAGCGCAGAGAAACTTTTGCTGCTTGCGCTACTCGCAGTATTGATTATTGGACCGGAACGCCTTCCCTATTACGCCAAGCAAATGGGTGAGTGGGTCAAAAAAGGCAAGCGAATGATTGACAACGCCCAGGCTCAAATGAAGAACGAGCTGGGCGAAGGATTCGAAGATGTCGACTGGAAGAAATTGGATCCCAGGCAGTATGACCCGAGAAGAATCGTGCGCGATGCTCTCAGGGAGGAAAAACGTAAGCCGAATGCCGCCGAGACTCTCAATCGCGCCAAGCCGCCTCAGAAGCCGCTTGAGCTGGGGGAGACCCCACCATTCGACCTAGAGTCGACCTAAATCGAAAACTAGATTTTCCCCATCCAGCGCGCAAGCTTTGTCATCAGTGGCGCCATCTTGTTGTAATCCTTGGCCCGGTTGGGAAGCCCAATCGGGAGCTTGTTTGCAACACCGATAGTACGGTTTTCTGTGAAGCGAAGCAGACCATCTGGTCCTGAGCGTCGGTTCATGCCGGATTGCTTCATGCCTCCCATTGGTGCGGCCATTGTGGCCATCGACGCACGATAACCCTCGTTGATGTTCACAGAACCAGCCATGAGCCTTGAGGCCACCTGCAAGGCTTGCTTCTTCTCGCCGACCACCGAGGCATTTAGACCGTACTCGGTCGCATTGGCAAGCTCTACGGCCTCGTCAAGCGAGTCGTAGCCGACCAGTGCAATAACGGGCCCAAAGACCTCCTTGTGGAGAATCTCCGCGCCGTGAGGGATGTCGGCAAGCACCGTTGGAGCATAAAAGTTTGGACCTACCTCGCTAAGAGCGCGGCCCCCTGTGACCAATCGCGCACCCTCTGCAATTGCCCTCTCAACGAAACCGCTCACCCGCTCAAGCTGTGCCGCTGAGCTGAGGGCGCCGAGGTCAAACTCAAACTTTGAGGATGAGCCAACCTTCAAGGACTCCACTCGGCCCTTGAGCTCCAGCTCAAATGAGGCCATCGCGTGGTTGGGAACATAGAGGCGCTCGATAGACACGCAAAGCTGACCCGCATTTCCAAAGGCGCTGGCAAGTGCCATCTCGGCAGCGTCGCGGACATCGGCACCGGGCAGAACGATCATTGGGTTCTTGCCCCCAAGCTCGAGCGAGTAGCCGATTAGGCGGCTAGCGGCACGTTGCGCGACGATTTTGCCTGTCGCTGTCGAACCCGTGAACGCGAGGTAGTCACAGTGGTCAATCAGCGCATTTCCCACCTCGCTTGGTTCGCCGTGAACCACCTGCCAAATGTTTTCCGGTATACCGGCACTAACCGCAATCTCACGCGCCAAGAGCACTGTCTTAGCGGTTTGATTGTCCGCCTTCTGCACAACCGCATTGCCCGCCATGAGAGCTGGAATAACATCCATCATGGTTAGGGCTAGTGGGTAGTTCCAAGGGGTGACAATCCCCACTGCACCTGCGGGTGCAGGTTCGATGTAGGCGGTGATTAGCACCGGGACACCACCCCGAACCTTTTGTCGCTTCATCAGGCCCGGCGTCACCTTTGCGTAGTAGGAGATGGCCGCAAGTGCACCCGTGATTTCTTCAAACGCGTGCGATCGGGATTTACCGGTCTCGCGCTGCAGCATGTCCATTAGCTCTTCTTGCCTAGCAATCAGAGCATCGACCAGTTTGCTCGCAATTCTTGCTCTCGCCTTGCCGCCCAGCGCCCCCCATGCAGGCTGAGCCTCTCGGGCACCTTGAAACCTGAGGGCGACATCTGAGGCTGAGTGGGCTTCAATTTCGTGAAGCGTGTTTCCAGTCAGCGGATCTACAACGTTGATAGTGGCCATAGCTAATTAAACGGGATTAATCCCAAGCTTCTTCCCGCTGAGGCCCCTTGGTATTGAGGCAATTTCTTTGGCAATTTCCGCTATTACCTTCGACGCCGGATCCTCTGGATCTGTTGCCACAATCGGCCCGCCATTGTCGCTTGCTTCTCGCAGTCTCTCGCTGATGGGGATTTGCCCCAGAAGCTTCACATTGCTTCCCGAGACCTCGCTTAGCCTCTTGGCGACAGCTTCACCGCCACCGGTTCCGAAAATGTGGTGGCGCTCTCCTTCAATGTCCAAGTAACTCATGTTCTCGATAACGCCCAATATGCCCTGTCCAGTCTGCAATCCGATTGCACCCGAGCGCTCCGCCACGGTTGCAGCGGTCGCCTGGGGCGTGGTTACCACTATCGAGCTGGCTCCAGGAAGCAGTTGGCCCAAGCTGATTGCCACGTCTCCCGTTCCCGGGGGCAGGTCGACAACAAGGAAATCCAGATCGGACCAGTACACGTCTGTCAAAAACTGCTCAACGGCCCTGTGGAGCATTGGACCCCGCCAGGCCACCGGCTTGTTATCTTCCACGAAGAAGCCAATCGAGATGACCCGAACGTCATGGCTGATTGGCGGGAGCATGAGCTCATCCACCTTGGTAGGGCGTGAGTCGATTCCCATGATTCCAGGAATCGAGTAGCCGAAGATGTCAGCATCCAGCAGTCCAACGTTGTGGCCCTGCTTGGCAAGTGAAACCGCAAGATTTGCGGTGATAGTTGATTTACCCACCCCGCCCTTGCCACTTCCGACGAACAAGACCTTGGTGAGTGAACCCTCTTGGGCAAATGGGTTGTGACGAATCGGCTTATTGCCCCTGAGCTTCGTCTTGAGAACATCTCTCTCGTCAGAGCTCATGGTCGTCATCTCAACTTCAACCTGCTTGTAAACCTCTGCCAGGGCCTGTCTGACATCGCCTTCAATCGCCTGTGCTGCTGGGCACCCGACGATTGTCAGTTTTATTACCGCGCTTACAGCATCCCCGCTGTCGGTTATTTCCCCAACCATCCCCAGCTCGGTAATTGGGCGACGCAGTTCTGGATCAATTACGCGGCTGAGGGCCGCAAGTGCCTTGTCGCTCATTTGCTTTTCTTGGAGCGCTTTGGCTTCTCTAGCTCCTCAAGGAGTTCGGCCATCGCTTGCCTGATCTCGTCTCTGACGTGATCACGGGTGGCAACCTCTTCAATTGCCAGTCTCAAGGCGGCCACTTCCCTGGCCAGGTATTCGGTGTCGGCAAGATTCTGCTCAGCTCGCTGGCGATCCTGTTCAAACTTCACCCTGTCCCTGTCGTCCTGACGATTCTGGGCAAGCAGAATCAGGGGAGCGGCGTAGGAGGCCTGCAGCGAAAGAATTAGCGTCAGCAGCGTAAAGTTCAGGGCTCTGGGATCAAACTGAGCCCCAGTTGGCGCAATAGTGTTCCAAGTGAGCCAGATCGCGACGAAGACTGTCATTGCAATCAGGAAGGCTCCGGTTCCCATGGCGCGTGCAAAGCGCTCGGAGATTCGCCCTACGGTTTCCTGGCTTAGGTAAGGCATGCGGAAGAAGCTGCGCCTGCCCAGCGGGCGCTCAAGCTGTGATTGATTTCGTGCCATTAGCTCTCCTCCTCCTCGCTGCGCCAGTCATCGGGAAGCAAGTGGTCCAAAACATCATCGACGGTAACCGCACCAATCAAATGGCGCTCACTATCAATGACCGGAAGCGCCACTAGGTCGTAGGTTGCAAGGTCTCGGTGAATCTGACCAATGGGAGTGTGGGCATCGATCGCCTCCTGCTCGCTATCTAGCAGCGTGCCCAACCTCTCACTAGGCGGGTACCTCAGAAGCTTCTGGAAGTGAACAACGCCCAGGTACCTCCCTGCAGGTGTCTCATAGGGGGGCATGGTCACAAAGACTTGAGCTGCCAGTACGGGCTCAACCTCTCGCCTTCGGATAAGTGCAAGTGCCTCCGCAACGGTCGCATCTGCGGCGCAGATGATTGGCTCCGGTGTCATCAGACCACCGGCGGTATAGGGCTCGTACTTTAGAAGCTGCCGGATATCCTCAGCTTCCGCATCGTCCATCAGTTCAAGCAGCACTTCGGCTCGCTCGGCACTCAGATTGGCCATGAGGTCTGCTGCGTCATCTGGACCCATCAGGTCTAGAACCTCAGCCGCTCGCTCGTCTTCAAGGTCGTTGATGATCTCAAGCTGCTCGTCCTCCGGGAGCTCCTCAAGCAGATCCGCCAGCCTCTCATCATCCAGCTCCTCGGCCAGGGCAAGCATCCTGTCCTCAGGGAGATCCATGACTGCGGTCGCCAAATCCGCTGGTCTCAGATCCTGAACCGCACTCAGTAACTGTTGGGCGTCTTGATCCTGAGGGTCTTCTTGCTTTTCTGCGACGTCCTGCCAGAGCACGAACTCGGTTGGCCCTTTCGCAAAGGGTAGTGCGGTGGACTTGGGCCTTCTCACAAAGAGTTCTGTCTGTATCCATTCGCCGCGTTTGTTCTTTTCAATTGCAAAGTCCTCAATCGTGGCGAACTTCTTATTATCCGCCAGCAGCGTTACCTTGCGTCCCAGAATCTCCGCTATCGCCCTGACCTCTTGCCCGCGCTGCGAGAAACGTCGAAGGTCAATCAGCCCGTTGGTAATTACCTGGCCGGGAGCGATGGCGGTCACGCGCGTAATTGGGAGAAACACTCTTCTGCGGCCTGAGATTTCAATTATGAAGCCCGTAGCTCGGGGAGCCACTGTTTTGCGGTAGGCCATGAGAACGTCGACGACCTTCCCAACGCGATCGCCTTGGGGGTCAAAAACACCACATCCAACGAGGCGAGCAACAAATACCCTGGTTGCGCTCATAGAGATACCTCGCTCTCGCAGTTTCGGATTCGTGAAACAATTTGAACATGTCCGAAGCCAAGAACAACTCTAGAAGCAAACAGGTTGGGCCTACAGTTCCCAAAGGACACGTACTGGGCGAATTTACCAACTATCAAGAGGCAACCGCAATGGTCGACCGCCTGCTTCAGGGAGATTTCAAGGCAACCGACGTTTCGATAGTTGGTCACGACCCAGTGCTCGTCGAGCGAATTCGCGGCAGGCTTGGTTACGGCAGAGTTGCTGCCTCGGGCGCGCTGACCGGCTTCTGGATTGGGCTAATTTTTGCTCTGCTAATTGGCGCTGGAGTCACAGTCATGCCGGATGGAGAGATTTCCTACAACCCCCAAGAGTTTGCTGCCGTCCTAATTATTAGCTCGGGCTTCGGCATGCTGTTCAACATAGTGCGGTTCAGCTTCGCCAAGAATCGAAGGGGTTTTGTTTCGGCGCAGCAGCCAGTTGCTACCCGCTACCAGGTGATTGTGCCGGAGGCTCAGGCTGGACTGGCCCACAAAGCACTAACTAGCTCAAGCTAGCTGGTTCTGCGCATACCAAGCCTCAACGGCATCTGGCTCTCTGGGTAGCCCGGCGCTTAGATTTTCACAGCCGTCTTCGGTAACCAGGACATTGTCCTCAATCCTCACACCGATGCCTCGGTACGGCCCGGGAACAGTCAGGTCGTTGGCGTGGAAATAGAGACCGGGTTCGATTGTGAAGATCATGCCCGGTTCCAAGATTCCGTCCTGATAGTGATCTCTTCGAGCTTGGGCACAGTCGTGAACATCGATTCCAAGGTGGTGACTGGTGCCGTGCACCATATACCTGCGGTGATGTTGGTTCTCTTGCTTGAGCGCCTCTTCCGCGGTCACAGGAATTAGACCAAGCTCGGCCACGCGTCTTGCAATAACGGCAATCGCCGCATTATGAACCTCACGGAACTTGATGCCAGGCCTGACGACCGCAAATGCGGCGTCCGCAGCCTCCAAGACCGTCTCATAGACCCAGCGCTGTTCTTTAGAAAACCTTCCCGAGACAGGGATGGTTCGGGTTATGTCGGCTGTGTATAGCGAATCAAGCTCAACCCCTGCATCCACGAGTATCAGATCACCCTCTAAAACCTCGCCATCGTTCTTGGTCCAGTGAAGGATGCAAGCGTGTGGTCCGGAGGCGGCAATGGTTTCATAGCCAATGTCGTACCCCTCCTGCCTGGCTCTTGAGAAGAAGGCAGTTTCGACAACCCTTTCCCCGCGCGCTTTCTTGGAGGCTATAGGCAATGACTTCGCCACATCCGAGAAGCCTGCGATTGTTGTCTCGACCGCTTGACGCATCTGAGCTATCTCCCACTCGTCTTTGACGAACCTCATCTCGGACAGCGCAGTGGCAAGTTTTTTGTTCTTGAGCGTGAGCGCTTTAGGAAGCTTCGCAAGGTGACCGGGGAGCTTCTTGATGTCTTCGGTCTTTATCCCGAGCTGGGTTTCAATCTGCTCCAGGGTCGGTCTTGGTCCAACCCAAAATTCTCCGATCGCGGGGTTTGCAAAGAACTCGTCCGAATCTTTACCGGCTGTCGGCATTAGATAGAGCTTTGATTTGGCAACCTTGCCTCTGGCATCTATGAGCAGGGCAGAGCCTGGCACGGTTGCGCTGCCCCATCCGGTCAGGTGTGCAAATGCACTGTCCGGGCGGTAGCGGTAGTCGGTGTCATTTGCTCGGACCCTGGGCTGACCTGCCTCTATAAGAATCACTTTTCCAGTGAACTTTTTTGCAAGCTCTTTGCGGCGCTTTGCTGCGTAGTCCGCGACCTGCCACCTTGCAATTTTGCCCTGATCAAGCTCGCCCCAATTGGATCCGATAAAGTCCATGAATTTCTTGCTCTGAGGGGTGCGGGATCTGTTGCTGGCATTCTTTGATTTACCCATGCGACTATTCTGCTCCTGTGATTGACCTACACACTCACTCAACCCGCTCGGACGGAATTGATACTCCCACCGAGCTTGTGACAAAGGCGGCGGCTTGCGGTATCAGCGTATTGGCAATCACCGATCATGACACCACCTCTGGCTGGGATGAGGCAATCGCAGCTGCTCAGAACTCAGGAATTGGCCTAGTTCCAGGAATTGAGGTGTCCACCCGAAGTGAAATCGGGCAAGGCCGGAGAATTTCTGTTCACATCTTGGCCTACCTTCCAGATCCAGAGCATCCAGAACTTGTGGCAGAGCTTAAGAAAACTCGGGACGCAAGGGTCAACAGGGCTCGGGAGATGGTGGACCGGTTGGCCGTTGACTATGAGATTTCCTGGGCGGATATTGAGGCCCAGATCGAACCTGGCGCTACGGTGGGTCGGCCGGCGATTGCTGATGCGCTGGTTCATCTGGGGATTGTGCCTACGAGATCCGATGCCTTCACGTCAATCCTGCATCGCAAGAGCCCCTATTACGTATCTGACCACTCCCTCAACACCATCGAGGCAATTGGGCTAATCAGGCGAGCAGGTGGAGTTTCAGTGATGGCTCACCCACTCATCGACTTCCCTGCTGGAGCTTCAGCGCTGGACCTGCCAAACGAGCATTTTGAGAGGCTCATTGGGGCAGGTCTGGAAGGGGTTGAGGTAAATCACCGATCGGTTCCGGACTTTGCCCGGCGTTGGCTCGTCAAGCTCGCCCAGCGCCATAACCTCATTCAGACAGGCTCCTCCGATTACCACGGGCTTGGCGCCAAAGAGAACGAGCTTGGTGAGAACACCACCGAAAAAGCGATGCTCGATCGAATTGTGGCTCAGGCCGAAGGCTTCGAAGCCCGCTTGTAGTTCCTCCGGCGCTCGCGATTTCTCGGAGGCTGCGACTTTTCCTGCTGTTGGGGCTTGGAGCCTCGCCTTTCCTGCTGAGGCTTCTGATTCGGCTGCGAGCTTGTCGGCCTGATCCTGCCCTTGGTTCCAGCCGGTATCCCGAGGTCTTCAAATAGGTGCTTGGAAGAAGAGTAGGTTTCTAGCGGTTCTGGCATGCCGAGGTCTAGCTCGCGGTCGATGTGGGTCCAACGGGCGAGGTCTGCCCAGTCAACGAAGGTAACTGCTACTCCCAACTTTCCCGCGCGGCCTGTGCGACCGGTGCGGTGGAGATAGGCCTTCTCATCCTCGGGGACCGAGTAGTTGATTACGTGGGTAACGTCGTCAACGTCTATGCCTCGAGCTGCAACCTCGGTTGCAACCAAAACATCCTTCTTGCCCGAACGAAATGCAGCCATGGATTTCTCCCTGGCAACTTGAGCCATGTCTCCGTGCAGCGGAGCGGCGTTAAAGCCCCTGTCGATGAGCTCCTCGGATAATTTTGCGCTCAGTCTCTTGGTCCTCACAAAGATCACCGTCTTGCCCCTGCCCTCTGCCTGAAGGATTCGGCCTAGGACCTCATCCTTGTCAAGGGCATGGGCGCGATAGATGAACTGCTTGATGTCTGCCTTTGTCTTGCCCTCATCAGGATCGCTTGCGCGAATGTGAATTGGCTTTTTCTGGTAGCGACGTGCGAGCGAGAGAATCTGGGCGGGCATGGTTGCTGAGAAGAGCAGCGTCTGACGTTCCTGCGGAAGTAGCGCGAACATCTTCTCAATGTCGGGAAGGAAGCCAAGGTCAAGCATCTCATCCGCCTCATCAAGCACCAGATATGTGATTGCAGAGAGGTCGATCAGTTTTTGCTTGTGAAGATCCAGCAGTCTGCCTGGAGTGCCAACGACAACGTCTGCGCCTTTGGCCAGCTCATCAATCTGACTTTCATAAGACTTGCCGCCGTAGATCTCAACAACACGCGTTGTTCGGTTCTTGCTAGCAAGCCTGAGATCCTCGGCGACCTGGAGCGCAAGCTCTCTGGTTGGGACTACGACAAGTCCGCGAGCGAGGTGCTGCGGGTTCGGTCCCAACATCTGCAGCATGGGAATGCCAAAGCCGAAGGTCTTTCCAGTTCCTGTCTTTGCCTGACCGATTAGGTCCACGCCAGATAGCGCAAGCGGAATGGCTTGTTGCTGAATCGGGAATGGTTGTGTGATGGATTTGGAATCTAATGCGTCACAGATGTCTTCATCTATGCCTAAGTTTCTAAAGTTCAAGTACTTCTCCAGTATGTAATGACTGCATCTCAACCTTGAGAATGGCTCCACCTATACACTTGCTGCATGCTGGATTGGATTCGACGGATCAGGAAGGTCTCTCAGACCCTAACCCTGCCCTCTCGCGATGCCTCAGCGGGCCGCAGTCAGTCCCAGCTTAACCCAGCGAAGCTAATTCCCGCTACAGAAGTGTTTTTCTCGCACCTGATTCAGCAGCATTTCTTGATAGCTGATTTGCTTACCGACGACTCCAAGGACTCGCCAAGTGAGGGGTTCGCAGCTAGGCAACGAGAAATTGCTGCCAGCTACACCGAGCGGGGCCAAGAGCTCGAGGACCAGCTACTGAAGCTCGGAAGCAGCTACATGGAGCTCCAGCAAGACATGCGCGATCGGCTAGACCTGCTGATAGGCCGAACCGAAGGTTACGGCTGGCACGAGGACCTGATGCGCATCTACATCGTCTTTGGCCTGTTGGAGGATTGTGAGCTCCGGATTGCAAAGGGCCTAGCACCTGCCAGGAGAGTCCGGGTGGAGGCGATGCTTTCCGATAACTCGCTGCTTGATTTTTGCGAGCAGGCGCTCTCTCGTTCAATTGCCGATAACCCCACCCTGGCGCACGATCTTGCCCTCTTTGGAAGGGCGATTGTTGCTGATGCCCTGCTGGAGGTTAGGGACCTGGTTAGTTTTGACCAGATGGGTCTTAGTGGGAAAGGCGATGATGTAGATGTCAAGCGTGAACAGTTCAAAGTGCTCGAACCTTTGACATCTGAGCTAATCGCTCAGCACACCCTTCGAATGGATGCCCTGGGTCTTACCGCCTAGCAGTTGCTCGGATTGCCTCGAGCTCGCTCGCCTCTTGCTTTTTCCGGCTTGCCTCTAAAGCCCTCGTGCCAAACCATGCCACAAGCGGCATGGATAGCATCACGATGAACCAGATCCAGGCCTGGTCGTATTGAAACCCCAGCCAGGTGAGGATTAGCCAGGCACCAGCTCCAGAAATCAGAGAAATACCTGCTGGGACCAGCTTCCCATAGTGCTCGCTGGGTGGAAACACGAAAGGGGCAACTAGGGCGAGGATTCCGGCATAGGCGATGACGACCAGGAGCTCCATTAGGCGATGAACCCCACTCGTCTTCCCTCTTCCGCGCCGATTTCCACATAGGCGATGTTGGCGGATGGAACCAAAATTTGTCGGCCCTTGCTGTCCGTCAGCTTTAGCAGCGAACCGCTCAGTGCTTCGTCAACGAGGGCAGTGATTGTCTTTGCGTCCTGGTCTGACTCAAAGCTGATATCTCTGCCGTTTTCCCTGATGCCTATTCTGACTTCCACTTTTCTCCTAAAAACTTTCCTCTAGGTTACGACAACAAAAATGTCACCTCAGCCAATTAGGTTGGTTCTGTGGCCGCCTTCGATACCTTTGCTTTCTCTGAGAGCCATGAGCTGCGAGCCCCTAAGGGGCTGGGAGAGCTGGATCTATCTGAGTCTGCTGTGGTTCTTGGTGCGCCGCTCAGTGGCAAGACATCCGCTCTCAGACACGTAGTTAGTCAATTAGAGTCCCAGGGTTCAAAGCCTGGCGAAATCCTTGTGCTGACACCCTCGCGGCTTGCAGCAGCTCTGCTTCGAGATCAGATTGCGCTTGACTCGTCACACTCGAGTGATCGCCCGCGGGCAAGGTCCGTCTCGTCCCTGGCTTTTCAAATTTTGGCCGACAAAGCCCCGATTCGGCTCCTTTCCGGAGCGCACCAGCAAACACTTCTGCAACACCTGGTGACCCAAGAACTTGGCTCGACCAAGGCAGCCTCATGGGGTATTAGCCCTGAAAGCCTCCAAGTAGAGGGTTTTGTGCAGGAGCTCCGTGACCTAATTGCGGTCATCATCGAAAGCGGCATCAGTTTAGAAAGGCTTAGAGAGCTACAGCATAAGTACCCCAAACTTCGGCTGGGCCCAGCCATAGATCTCATAGGCACCTACCGTGAGGAGCTCGGATTACAAGGGCTGGTTGACAGCTCTCAGCTAGCCGTTGCAGCTGCAGCAGAGAAGCTGGAGGATTTAGAGCATGGCTATCTCTTGGTGGACGATGCGCAGAATCTCTCCTCGGGTCAGCTGAAACTCGTAGAGACCCTTGCAACTGGGCGGACTCTGTTTCTTTTTGGGGATCCAGATGTTGCAACTCTTGGCTTTAGAAACTCATCCAGCGCAAAATTCCTAGAACTTGCGAGGCAGCACGAAGCGAGCGAGCGCTATCTCGATTCGTCAGGGTCCTCAAGCTGTGCTCGCAACCTTCTAACCGCACTCGTCTCAAGAATTCCGGTTTCGGGTTCGATTGGTCATCGCCCAAGGGGCGACGATCGAGATGACTCGGTAGTCGCCCATCGTTTTGACAACATCATTGCTGAGACGGACTTCTTGGCCGCAGAGCTTCGAAAATCAAGACTTATCAGTGGCATTGATTGGTCCGAGATGTTGGTGGTTGGGCGCACAAGAGTGCAGCTTGAACAGTTATCTAAAGACCTCAGTGCTCGCGGCGTTCCGGTCAGGATTCAAGGCGTGCAGCGCGCTCTTCGCGACCAGAGCATGGCACGGGCGCTCTTACTTTTTGTCAGATTGTCTTACGAAGATTTAGACGGCGAGGGAATTGCCGAGTTGCTCGGCTCACCCCTAATCGGTATGGATGCACTGGCTCTGCGGAAGGCACTGAGACAGCTGGCAACGCTACCTGAGCTACAGGGCCTAAATCGCCAAGAGCAGCTCGAGCGAGTTTTTGGTGCCGAGATTGACTCTGGATCACTGCCCAAAAAGGTTCGAAATTTGAGGGCGGCAGTTTTGCGAGTAGGAGATTTAAAAGAACCCAGCGCCCACCAGGTGGTATCCATTGGTTTTTCCCTTGCGGACGGGTCGCTGGCCGAGCTGGCAAGGGGCACAGGCGCAGCAGCTCTTGCTGCAAATCGAAGCCTCGATGCGGCCCTGGAGCTCTTTGCAGCCGCTCAGCGTTGGGACGAGCGTGAGCTTGGCAGTCCTTTGGGCTTCGCGCAGATGCAGCTGGAGCTGGGAATCCCGGAGGACTCGCTTGCACCCATCGGCACCAAGCCAGCCGTGATTCTCGCGACTCCTGCTCAGATTTCCCGAAACTACCGACTTGTAGCCATGCCCAGACTCCAGGAGGGCATCTGGCCCAACCTCACTCCCCGAAACTCGCTACTTGGCGCCTCGTCTCTGCAGTCCTACCTCTCAGGTCGTCAGGAGTCTCCGGAAACCCCGGCCAGAAGCGAGCTCGCTGATGAGCTTCGAATGTTTTATCGCTCATGCGGCAGTGCTACCGAGCTACTAATTCTCAGTGCGATTCAAGATGAAACAGAGCAGCCCAGTCAGTTTTTCCAAATGGGCCGCTTGGAACCCCAGCCGAATCTTGGCAGCATCGACTTTGACCTTCGCAGGGTTGTTGGCAGATTGCGCAGACGACTATTCCGAGGGGATGAGAGTGCGGCGCCGACTTTGGCCGCCATGGCCCTCGCTGGTTTGCCAGGAGCTCACCCTGAGAGCTGGCAGGGCCTTCTTCCGCTTAGCAGCTCTAAGGGGATCCCGGCAGAGGAGCTCAAAGTCAGTGCATCCAAACTTGAGAGCTTTGAGAAGTGCCCCGTGCACTGGTTTTTATCGAGCTTTGGTGGTGATCAAAGCGGATTCCAGGCCTCTGTCGGGACCCTTCTGCACTCCGCACTCGAGGCCGCAGCAGCTGGAACAAACCCAGAGGATTTCGTTGAGCAAAGTTGGCACACCATCGAGTTTGAATCTCAGTGGCAAGAAAACAAGTCGAGACGGCAGGCCGGACACATGGCGACGCTTGTCTCGGAGTATCTCGCTTCATCCTCGGAACTTGTGGCAAGTGAGAAGGGGTTTCGCATTCAACTTGGCTCGCTTCAGGTGACTGGAAAAATTGACCGTGTAGAACGCACTGAACACGGGCTCGAAGTGGTTGATCTCAAGACTGGAAAAAACCTGCCCAATGATGCCCAGCTTGCAAGGCACCGCCAGCTTGCTGTTTACCAGCTAGCCATCGAGTCGCTCTATTCGGAAAAGAGTGCAGGCGGCAGGCTTGTTTCAGTTGGCTCAAACAAACTAAAAAACCTCAGCCAGCCGCCTCTGAGCGATGAGTTGCGCGAGGAGTTGCAGGGTCTATCTGAGTCAATTTTTAGCCAGCTGGAATCTGGAGTATTTAGTGCCAAGGTTAATGAGCACTGTGAGGGCGACGGTGGTTGCCAGCTCTTGATTGGCAGGGTGATTACCGGTGGCTAAGTACAGTGCTGACCAGATCTTGGAGCTGGTATCTGGAAATTCCCTCACTGAGGAGCAGAGGGCGATTGTTGAGGGGAGTTCTCTAACCCAGCCCACACTGGTAATTGCAGGTGCGGGCTCTGGGAAAACAGAGTTGATGATGGTCAGGATTCTCTACCTGGTTGCCAACTCTGTGGTTCGGCCAGAGCAAGTCTTGGGTCTTACCTTCACAAAGAAGGCAGCCGCAGAACTTTCGTCCAGGGTCCAGATGGGCCTAGTGAAACTGCGAGAGTCGAGCCTTTGGCCCGCTGATCTTGAGGAGGACTTTCTTCCGGCAAAGATTGTGACCTATAACTCCTTCGGCAACGAAATCTTCCGTTCCCTGGCTTTGGAAATTGGCTATGAGTCGGACGCGAAACTCATCACCGACGCTGCCAGCACAGCCCTCGCTAAGGAACTAATTGACGACGCTTCGCTCAGCGAATACCCCTCGCTTGAGAGCTGGGAGCTGACCTCAGGATCACTGATTTCTGCCATCCTGAAGGCCTCTGCACTCATGACTGACCACCGTGCACAGCCGCAGGAAATCTTTGACTATCTGGACGGCTTTGCCAATCATCTCGCCAGTATTCCGAAGAACGAAAAACTGGATGGCAGGTTCAGCTACACCCAGGGTTTCATTGATGCTGCCGCCAAAAACAAACTGATTTTTGAGCTGGCGCAGCGCTATCGCGATCTCAAACGCGAGCGTAACTTGGTTGATTTCTCAGATCAGGTGGCGCTCGCTGTGACGGCACTTGAACGGACAGAGATTGACCTGGACTACCGGTTCGTAATGCTTGACGAGTATCAGGACACGTCAACTATTCAAA
>Ga0181569_10001644_pt1 | contig 17643 bp, 14 predicted proteins | sample 101ome_19_FD_132452 | JGI IMG/M metagenome (GOLD analysis project Ga0181569, IMG submission 132452) | Coastal salt marsh microbial communities from the Groves Creek Marsh, Skidaway Island, Georgia - 101405AT metaG (megahit assembly) | ecosystem: Environmental > Aquatic > Marine > Intertidal...
AGATGCCAGCAAGGCGAGCGCTTTATCAACATCTTCCAATTCAAATTGCGCGGTTTGCGTCTTGGTTGCTTGCTCCTGCCTGTCTGTTGCATGCTCGAGGTCAAGCGCATCAAGGTCGCGCTCATTTTGCAAAGCGGTCTCCTTAAAGGCGACAATGGCACCGGCGACAGCCGGCGAATGGTCGTCCTCAATAATCGCATCATTGGTCAAAGAGCGCACGCGACCGGCATCATCAGGATGCTGGAAATAATTTTGATAAATCTGTCTGAGCGCTGCCGTATCATTTTCCAATGAGCTTATTTTACGTAAATTGCGCGCACGCCGATTGTGCAATTCGGCGGCCGCCACCGCATCATCAACCCGTTCGGAAAACTCGGCACGCGTATAAAACCGCGCCACGCCCATTTTACGGTCATAGGCCATAGCCAAACCATAATTATCAATGAGGATATCAAAAATATCGAGCGCATCGGCGCGCGAAATATCCAAACTTACCTTTTGCGGTGCTGCATTGACGGCAGGCGACAAATAGACCTGCATATTGATGGAGCGCGCCAATGATTTCAGGGCCGTCGGCAAACGCAATCCGGCCAGATTGACACTCAATGTGCGCGACCCGACCTCATCGGATAAATCATCCATACGGCCGAGCGATACGCCGGTATTGACGTCATTACCGACAAACAGAAAACTTTTTTCCAAAGAAACATATTCATCTTTACGCGCCAGCTCATTGCGCCCAAATAAAGCCAATGCGCCCAACTCGCTATTATCGGTCAAACCGATAATCGTCGTCGGCTCAGCCTCAGCATATTGCTGCTCCAAATCGGCAATAAAACCTTGCAGCATTTTTTCATTGGCAATTTTAAAGCCCTGTAACGTCAAATCACGCGATTTGGAATGGCGCATATCCATCTGATCGAGCAATAATTTTTCCATATTGTATTTGGACAAAACCGAGCGCCGCTGTCGCCGAATGGTTTCGCTGCGCTTATCAAGCGCTTTGATCTGGCTTTCTAATGAGCGCTTGCCGGACAAAAGCTGGCCATTGCCGCGCGAACCGACCGACAAATCAACTCCCAAACCCGTCATATCGGTAATCGAAGCGGCCACCACATCATCGGCAATATCTTCGACTTCAATTAAGGCCGGCACCCGCACTTGTAAAAGCTCGCGGCGCGGCGGAAGCGGTTTTAACTGCGCTTCGCGCTTTGTATCAACACCTTCCAGAACGGCTTGTTCGGCGCGCACGGCCGCGCGCCGGTCATCAAAACGCTGCACCGCGCCGGCCAGCGTCAAGTCGCGACCTGTGCTTACGCCGCAGCCATAAACATTGACGCATAGCGCGCCGACAATGGCGAGGCGTATAAACTTTTCAGGTACCGTTACTTTACGCAAAACCTGTTCTCCGTCGGCCAGCCTATTTCGGTCGCCGTAAATTACCCGTGGCGCGCACTTCAGTGATTTTGCCGATCGCCTCGGTAATCACCTCGCGTGCAATATCCGCCATATAGCGATTAATCCATTCCTCAATCAGTGGCCGGACAACTTGTGCCACGGCCAGCTTAATCGTGTCTTGCGAGCGCTTTGTGTCAAACACGCTGGAATAGCGCAAAAACTCTGCGCGCAGCGCAATGGTCGCTTCTTCGGTGATGGCCAAATCGAGCCCACGCATAAAGTGCTGTATATCGCGGTCTGACATGGCAGCTTTCTGGTCACCGTCACGCGCTTGCAAATCGCTTTCCAAGCTGGTTTCAGCCTGCTGCAGCAACTCCTTAATGGCGCGCTTATAATCATCTTCCGTTCGCAAACTGTTCATGTTTTCCCTCGTTGAAAAACGAATCTCTTTCGCCTTTCAAAGTATAAAGCCGTTTCGGTAACAGGTGATGCAAAATCGGTGGATTATTGCGCTGCGGATAATAATTGTGGCGCAAAGAACAGCCATAAAAGCGCTGCAGGGGTCAGAAAACAGCCAAAAGGCAATTGCGCGGGGGCGGTGTCGGCATTTTTGCCACGCGCCGCCAAAATGGCCATAATACCGACAAAAGCGCCGCTGAAACTTGCCGCAAAGAGAATCGGCAGCAGACTAATCGGCCCCAACCAAATGCCCAACATGGCCATTAATTTGACATCGCCAAAGCCCATGCCGTCATGGCCGCGCCATAATTTATAAGCCGCATTGATGATGTAAATCAGAAGAAAACCGGCGATGCCGCCAAGCGCCGCATCCGCCCATAAGGGCATGCCCGGTGCGCCAAGCAGCGCCAATGCAAAACCCAAAGCGGCCCCACCCAAAGAGGCCCAATCGGGGATAATGAAAGCATCCATATCGGTCAAGAAAATGACCACCATCAATAGGATAAAGGGGATAAACACGGCAAAAAACATGCTGTCCAATTGTTGCCAAGCAAGCAGAACCAGCCCCGCCATGGCCAATTCGACATAAAGATAGCGCCGCGGCAAAACCTGCCCGCAACAGCCGCTGCGGCCGCTGTGACGCAGAAAACCGAAAATGGGAAGATTGTCGAAAAAACCAAGCCTTTTCCCACAATGGAAACAGGCTGAGGGTTGCTTGACCCAATCCTCTCCCGCCAGGGTGCGCAAAGCGGCAACATTGGCAAAACTGCCAAGACAGGCACCGATAATGCCCCATAATATCAAAACCGAAAAGCCGTCACCCATATTGGAAACCCGCAACAGTTATGGCCGGTCGGCACTTAGGCTCTGGCCAAATTTTGGAAGCCCCAGTATAAACAGAATAATCATTGTCGTGTAGCGTCATAATATTGAGTGTTTGCTGTCTATGTCCGAACCCGAAAAACCCGCCCCCATCGATAACCCGGTTTATCGCTATCTCGACGAATTACCGAAAGAATATCGCATATCTGACTTTCATATGCGCTCCGGCAGCCCATTGGCCATTCGCGTCAATGGTGAGATTCAAATCATGCAAGATTGCCCGATAACCCATGACATGCTCGATGGCGTGTTTCGCCATGAATTGGGGCAAGAGCTGTATGACATATTTGACGAAAAAAAAGACGTCGATTTTGCCATTACGGTGAATGGGGCACGCTTTCGTGCTAATGGCTATCACACGCTGAATGGTTGGGGGCTTATTTGCCGGACTATTGTTACTGAAGTGCCGAACATCGACCAACTCGGCCTGCCACCCGCCGTGCACTCGGTCTTGAACGAGAAAAAGGGGTTGGTATTGGTGACCGGTCCGACAGGCTCGGGTAAGTCGACCTCGCTAGCCTCTATGATCAATAAAATTAATCGCGAGCGCGCCGAGCACATCATCACCATTGAAGATCCAGTTGAGTTTGTTCATTCAGAAATAAAATCGATTATTTCGCAACGAGAGGTTGGCCGCGATACGGTCAGTTTTGCCTCTGCCTTGAAAGGCGCGCTGCGCGAGGATCCCGATATTTTGCTGCTCGGCGAGATGCGCGATTATGAGACCATCTCGCTGGCATTGACAGCAGCTGAAACCGGGCATTTGGTTTTCGGCACATTACACACATCAGGCGCGGCGGAAACTATTAACCGGATTATCGATGCATTTCCTGCCGAGGAGCAGCCACAAGCACGTTCCATGGTCGCATCTTCTTTGCAACTGGTGATGACGCAGCAATTATTAAAACGCAAAAGCGGCGGCCGCATCGGAGCGTTTGAAGTCATGGTTTGCGTGCCAGCGATTAAAAACCTTATTCGCGAAGACAAAATTCCACAAATTGCAACAGTAATGCAAACAGGCGCCCAATTCGGCATGATTACCATGGAAAAATATGTCGACGAACTTGAAAAACAGGGCCTCGTAGCCTTTGAGGACGATTAAACCTTAAACGGCGCTAAGTTTCATATTGTTCGGTAATTTTTTTTGGTCGGCTAAGCGGAGCCTATTTTATTGATCATTGTTCTAGCGCCGAGGTTGCGTGAGAAGTAGCTTTCTCCAAGAGCCGAACCTAGTGATGACTGCCGCCGCTAAAAAGCGATAAAATACTTTCAAACAACGGTGTTAAGACGAATTAAGGAAACGCCATATAAAAAGAGCGCCGTGCAATCACGGCGCTCTTCAAATTAACAAAACACAACTTAGAAGTTGGTAATAGTATTAGACATTTTGGTGAGGCGACCAGAATTGCCGTCTACCTTCGAACAGAAGTATACATCTATGTGCGCCACGGTATCCTTAACGCGGATAATGACATCGCCATCCTCACTATCAGCAACGAGATCAACACAGGCAGCCGAACCATCGTTGGCTATGTCAGCATCACTGGATACAGCCAAAATTGTAGCATCTCCTGAACGTGATTGATTATAAGGGTTTTTAAAAGTTTCAAAAGGGTGGTCTTCGGAGCCAAGCCCAGCAAAACAGCCGCCTGCAGCTACAGCCGTAGCAGCGTCTGTCGAGGTAGACAGACTTGCCATGCTGCATTCGCTTGGATCAACATCGATACCAGCAGAACGAATTGTTTTGGCATTAAGTAACCACTGATGAACAGCTTTACTATTATTTTCGGTCACAGATTTTTTCGTGCTGTCAATGTAACCTTGGTAACCGACAACGCCAACGGCGGCCAGCACACCAATAATCGCAACAACAACCAGAAGTTCAATAAGGCTAAAGCCTTTTTCGCTTTTTGCGCGAATGTTCATGGGAACTCTCCTCTATTTACAGACGCGCCTAAGCGCGAAACCCAACAGGGTTAATAAACTTCAAAATTCTGCTTTTGGCAACCGATTTTGACAAATTTTTTAATGCCATGTCGCTCAAAAACACCTAGTATAAAGGGGTTTTTTCAAGGGTTTTGGTATGGCTTTTCAATTCAAACGCGACCGTGGTGATAATATTACACTGATACTTGCAGGTGATATTGATTTGGAGGTTACGCCGGAAATTAAAACCCAGCTTTCCAGCCAATTAGAAGATGCTGCCTCGCTCACGATTGACGCGTCAAATATCAGTTATTTGGACAGTTCAGGCGTTTCAATACTGGTCATTGCCATGCAAAACAGCAAACAAAAGCAGATTGTTTTTTCCATCAGCAATATGAGCGATGAAGCAATGCGCGTCTTGCAATTGGCCAAATTAGACAAGATTTTACCCATTAAGGCCACGTCAGGGCCGGCTCAACTGGTTGATATTGATGTATTTTCCAAAACCGGTGAGGCTGATAGCGCCTTGGCATCGCAAGTTGCCAAACCGGCAGAGCCGGAAGATTCGCCTGCCACCACCTCTAACGATGATGACTTAATTGCCGCGCTTGCCAGTGGCGATATGGCCGGTGGTGACGTGGCCGGTGGCGATATGACGGTTGACGCGACTGATGATGGTCAGACTGTTGACGACACCCCGCCTAACGAGCCTTCTGAGACGGCAAAGTCGGACGCATCGGGCGCCACGCCCGAAGCTGCCGAAGCGGCGGTTGAACCGGCAAGCGATACCGAAAAACCGCCAGAGGCGCCGCGCGCATTGCCGCCTGCGCCTGATAAAAACAGTGAAGGCGGTGGCGGAGGGGGCTTCACGCCGGGCACGTTCGGCTGAGCTTATGCCGGAGGCCAATAAACAACTCGAGATTGTTTACCGCATGATGTCGGCCTTTGCCTCCAGTTCCGACATCGGACAAACCCTTTATGAAGGTCTTGATTATATTCGAGAAGAAATCGGCGCAGAAGCAGCCAGCTTCTTCATGCTACAGGACTCCGGTGATGTTTTGCGCTGCGACGCCTGCATCGGCCCGACCGATATTACGGGCCTGGAAATACCGGCCGATCAAGGCATTGTCGGCGCCGTGACCCAAAGCGACGAAATGCGTTATGTGCGCGACACGGCCGAGGACAGCGATTTTACCGGCGCGGTTGACGCCAAGACCGGCTTTGTCACCAAATCGATGATTTGCGTGCCGGTATCGGGCAATGGCAAACGGTTTGGCGCGCTGCAATTGATCAATCGTCTCGACGGCGCTTTGTTCAGCGCCGATGATGCCGCCCTTGTTTCGGTTTATGGAAAAAGCGCCGCTTTGGCTTTGGCCAATTCTCAAATGACCAAACGCATGGTCGAAGCTGACAATTTCCAGCGCGACTTGCGCATGGCGTCGCGCGTGCAAGAAAGCCTGTTTCCCAATGCCGATTTCGACTTTATTCACGGCGTGAATATCCCGAAAAAGGGCGTTTCAGGCGATCTCTATGATTATGTGTCGCGCGACGGGCAAATTTATTTCTGCATGGCCGATGTTTCCGGCAAAGGCACAGATGCTGCGCTGGTTATGGCCAAAACCCACAGCTTGTTTCGTTCGCTCAGTCGCAATATGCCGGCCGTTAATGAATTGGCGGCGCGCATGAATGGAGAATTGGTGGAAACCGCCTTTAACGGCATGTTCGTAACCGCCATTATCGGCCAATATGATCCGCAAAGCGGCGCCATGCAGTGCTGCAATGCCGGTCATGAGCCGGGGCTGCTGGTCGATGGCACGGGCCGATTTTCTTACGTCGAAGCCAGCCTGCAGCCATTGGGCATTCTTGACTTTGCGCCGCATGAGATTGACGTCGAACACCACAGCCTCGAAGCGGCGCGGTTTTTCTGCTATTCCGACGGCATCACTGAAGCCGAGCTTAATGGTGCCATGTTGGGGGCAACCAAATTGGCCGCCATATTGGCCGAGCAAATGAGCTTCTCAATCACCGATCAAGTGAACCATACGGTTGAGGTGGTGCGCCAAAAGGCCGGGCACTTATCCGATGATTTGACGCTTCTTGGCTTGGGCTGCGCGCCGCTCAAATCGGTTGGCGGCAATCCGCGGGTGACCATTGTCGAACCGACACCGAACGAAGAAGAGTTGATTTTCAATATTTCCGTGACCAATGAAGTGCCTGAATTGCGCCGTTTGCGGCGTGAAATTGAGAACACATTGGCCGAAACACAGGCGCGCAATATTGTCATGAATGTGTGCCTCGCCGTTGATGAAGCAACGCAAAACATTATTCGCCATGCTTTTCCCGAAAATATGAGCGGCCATATTGAAATCGGCGGTTATATTGCCGCGCAAAAATTGCATATCAGCATTACCGACACAGCGCCTTTAATCGACCTTGCGCAAGTAAAACCGCGCGAGCTTGACGATATTCGCGATGGCGGCTTGGGCACGCATCTCATTATGGAAGTTTCTGACGAAGCGCGTTGGTGGCACGATAATGGGCGCAATCGGCTTGATTTGGTTTTCGCCTGTTAACCACGCGCCCGATTACGGCGCAATTGACGAATAAGCTGCAAGCGCGATTTCATTTCACTTTGCGCGGCAGCGCGTTCTTCCTGTGCAATCGGCGCGCCATAGCTCAGACGGCAAAAAATATCGGCAAAGCGACGCACTGGCGCCTCCAAAAACGGCTTTTTTTCAGCCCAACGGCGGGCGAAATCCATACGCCCCTCATAGGCTGCGCGCTCGAGCCCGTCTCTGCGCGCCAAGGCGAGGAATTGCTGGTCGAGCCGCACCATAGCGTCGCGCCTGAGCCACCAGCGCCACAGCACAAGCGGCACAATAAAGGCCAGACTGGCGAACAGCCAGAAACCGATAAAGGAAAGCAGCCGACCCAAAACCGTACCGGACAATAATTCCCGCCGCGCTTGCTCGTCATAGAGAACAATATCGCTATTCAAGCGCACGACAAATGCATCAACCCGCTGCAAACCGCGGGCCACGGCGCCACGCCAACCGGGCAGGTTTTCAATATTTGATGCGGCCAGCTGACGGCGTTGAAAATTGCGCTCGCCGCCCGGCACGAATTGCGTCGGGTCGAGCCGCAGCCATTGACCCGGTTCAATTTCAGCTTCAACCCAAGCATGGGCATCGGATTGGCGGATGCGGTAATATTGCCCGAAACCGTTCCATTCGCCGCCCTGATAACCGATAATCACATTGGCCGGAATATTGGCGGCACGCAGTGCTGTCGCCATAGCCATAGCGTAATGGCTGCAATAGCCGTTCTTTGTATTGAAAAAGAAATTGTCCAAACGTTGCGCCGGCGCACCCGTCAGCACTTCGGGCCGCAAACTATATTGATAATCACCCGATGCAAAATGCGCCAATATGAGATTGATAAATGCGCGCCGCGAACCGACCGCAGCATATTTTTCCTGCGCCCAGGCCGCCAAGCGCGGCTGGCCGGAAATTTGCAGCATATAAGGCACTTGGGCGCGATAGGGATTATCAAGGCTCGACTGCATCATCACTTGCTGGCTCAATACGCTGGCGCGGGTTTGTTTGACAAATTCTCCAAAACGATTGAGCCGCGCATTGTCATCAATGCGCGGTTCAAGAGCCACGCCCAATATGGGGTGCCAATCAGGCGCTTGGCGCGCGTGGCGAACGCCATAACGCAATTTCTGTTCGACACGGCCAAGCCGTTTATCAAAAGGCAGTGCGCCGATTTGGCTGTCGCGGCGCGGGTCGCGCAGCCAGCTTGCCCCCTCCATCAGCCCCAATACATGCACCCGCCAATACAAGTCTTCTTGCGCTATCGGGCGTTCGACAAAAGCGCGAAACGCATCCTCGCCATTTAATATGACTTCCGAAAAACGCCCCATATCCAAACGCTCAACGACGCCGCTCGAGGCTTGCGGAGCAACCAGTCCGGGAATGGCGGCAGGGTTGATGCGCGGCATCAGAATGAAAGCGGCAATGGCGAAAAACAGCGAGCCTGACAAGGCCACAACAATCGGCAGCAACCGAATACGCAAGCCCGAAAGCGGCATGTCATTAATGCGCAAAGTATAGACACCGGCATAGAAAATCACCGTCACCAATAGCAGCAGAAACACAAACACATTGGTAGATAAAACCATCACGCATAGCGCCGGAAAAATAACGCCGATAAGATTAAAGGCACCGGGGCGTCCGTCTTCGCCGACCTGTTCGCATGCTGATAAGACCAAAATAACCAGCATGAAATAAGGGGCTTGCGGCGGCCGCGCCAATTGCGCCAAAACCACCAGCATGAACGGAATAAGGGCCAGTAGAAAAACCGTGCGCCACCAGCGCCGCGGCATCAGCGTGACCGGCCACATAAGCAGCCATAAGATAAAGGCGCGCATATCGATAAAATAGGCCATGGCCAGCGCCACGGGCGACGCAGCGAAAGCCAATAAGAGCGCGGTTAATCGCGCCCGCGCCGTGCCCGGCAGAAAGCTCAATCTATTAAGTTCGCGCCAGCGCATAATAAGCCTTCTCGCGAGCCGGTTTGTCATAGACTTGATAATCGGCGCCCTGCAAAGTCATGCGGGCAGGCGCGCCAATGCGCTCAGCCACCAGCAGACCACCCGATAAATAAGACAGGCTGTTTTCCAAATCACCCTTGGGCTGGCGCAAAATCATTTCGCCTTGCGCGTCCAGCCCGTGATCGCGCACCATGGTTTCGCGGGTTGCGGCATAACGTTTCCAATCAATACGCGCCGGCGGATCGCTATCGGCATAATCACGCAAATCGCCGAGCTCATCGGCGACGTTATTTTGCTGGCGTTTTTGCTCCGCCTTTTGCGCCATGGCCGGATTACCTCGCGGATAGGCGGCAATCGCCTGCTCACGCGGCATCGGCGCTACCACCATATCGCCGGGCGGGCGCAGCCAACTCCATGCGCGTGCAATACCGAAGGGAAATAATGTTTCAATCTTAATAGGCGGCACCTCGTGCACACCGCGCGGCAATTTCCCGACCGGCACTAAGAGACTGGTCGCAGATTTTGACAAATCAAGCACCATATCGCCCATCGGGCCTGACAGCTTCAAATTGAAAGCGGGTTGGTCTTTGCGCAAAGAAAGGCGGATATGGTGCATTTGGCCGGCAAAATAATAGGGCTCAATATGCACATCGATTTTCAGCCCTTGAATGTTGCGCACACTGGCGATGAGCGACAGCATGAAAACCAGAAATAAAAAAATAACGCCGAGCAAGATGAAATTATTTTGCACCTTGTAGCCCATGGCGAAACTGGCGAGCACCAGAAAGCCGGCGTAAAAGCCGTAACGATTGGGCAAGATGAAGATATGGCTTTGCCGAATATGCCAAACCCCGCTTGTCCATTTGCGCCGCCGCAAGGCAAGACGCCGCGTCAAGCGCTCGGAAAAGGACAAAGCTTTTGTTTTTTGCCTATCGCGCGCGGCCATGGCCGGCCCCCCCCTAGGGCACGTCCACTTGCTGCAAAATGTCCTGCAGCAAAGCTCTGTTGGCCCCGCTGACCGGCCCCAAGCGGTGACGCAAAGCGGGGGTGAAAACCGCCTGCACGTCTTCAGGCTGACAATAATCGCGGCCCTCAATCATGGCATGCGCTTGCGCCAAGCCTTTGACCTGAATCAGCGCGCGAACCGATAAATTGGGCAGGCTGGCGGCACGCAATTGCGTCGCCAGCGCCTGTAAATAACCGATAATGGCATCGCTAAAGGTAATTTGCGCACGTTGGCGGCGCAGCAAATTGAAATCTCCGGCGGCCAAGACAGGCTCACCTTGTTCGAAATTTTCTTCACCGGAAACAGCATCGCGCAAAATATCGCTTTCGACCGCATCGGATGGCAGGCCCAGACTGAAGGAAACGGCGAAGCGGTCGAGCTGGCTTTCGGGCAGAGGCGACACACCGATTTGTTCGGTCGGATTTTGCGTGGCAATCACGATGAACGGTTCGGGCAAAGCAAAGCTTGACCCGTCAACCGTCACTTGCCGCTCGGCCATGGCTTCAAGAAGCGCGGACTGGCTTTTTGACGGCGCGCGATTGAGCTCATCGGCGAGTAAAAGCTGGGTGAAAACCGGCCCTTGGCGAAACTGGAAATCACCTGATTTGGGGTCGAAAATATTTACCCCGACAATATCGGAAGGTGTGGTGTCATTGGTGCATTGCAGGCGCGACCAATCGAGCTGCAAATGATGCCCCAGCGCACGCGCCAGACTGGTCTTGCCCATGCCCGGTGCATCTTCAATCAATAAATGACCGCCCGACAACATGGCCGCCAAAGCGAGACGAACTTGTTCTTCCTTATCGCGCACAGTCACCAGAACGGCATTGACCACATTGGCCAGACGGGCAAGGTCAGGCGTCTCACCGACCGGCTTTTCTTCAGCAGCACTCATAAGCAACCCATGACTTCAAAACTAAGTCCTTAATATAGCTTAATGCGGATGCTTGCATAATCAAACTTGCTTTTTTGTTCGCGATAACCCAGTTTCTGCCTATGAGTGAAAGCGATTTTGCCCCGCCTGTTGCCCCTGTGCCAATTGTTCATTGCCGCCATTGTCGGTTTTGGGATGCCCATATGATTGCACGCCCGACCCGAACACCGGAAGGCCTGTGTCGGCGCAAGGCACCGGCACCGGCCATTGTCGCCGAAGATGTCGATACGGGCACAAGCTGGCCAAAAACATTTGAAGATGATTGGTGCGGCGAAGGTGAGCCCATCGATCCCGTCGGATAAGGGTTTTTAACCGCCTGCCAAATCACCGGCCGAGAAGATAGGCAGATAAAGCGCCACCACCATCATACCGATAAGGCCGCCGACAAAGACAATCATCACCGGCTCAATCACGGTCGATAGACCCTCGACCAGCGCGTCAAATTCTTCTTCATAATAATTGGCAATGGAATTGAGCATTTCTTCCATATTACCCGTGCGTTCGCCGACCGCGATAAGCTGCGACAGTTCAATCGGGAACACTTTTTCCTTAGCAAAAAGCGACGATAATTCAGCCCCCGTCATGACATCGCGTTTGACGCGGTCAAAAGCATTCATGAAATGCAGATTGGTGGTCACGGTTGAGGCCACGGAAAGCGTTTCCAGCACGCTGACACCGGCAGCGAACAGATTGGCCATGAGAAGCGATGAGCGCGCCACCACGGCCATCATAATAATGCCGCCAAAGAGCGGCAATTTGAGTAAGAGCAAATGCCATAAATAGCGATAGGGCCGCACATATTTGGTCATCAAGCCATGAAAAGTTATGGTGCCAAAAAAAACGGCAAATACCCCAAGCACATTACTGATATCGGCAATCCAATTACTGGCATCAACAATGGCCTGTGTCGGGCCGGGCAGCGCGATACCCATGCCGGCATACATTTCTTGGAATGTCGGCACCACATTGGTCAGCATGAAAATGGAAATACCAACCGAGACAGTAATCAATGTTACCGGATAAAACATGGCAGATTTGATGCCGGCTTTGATTTTCTGTTGCTTTTCAAGAATTTCCACCAGCTTGTCGATAAACTTGTCGAGCATGCCCGACACTTCGCCGGCCTCAATCATATTGCGGTAAACATTGTCAAAATGCCGGTCGTGTTCTTTAAAGGCTTCCGATAGCGGCTTACCGTCATTGAGCGTGGAAATCATTTGTTGCGTAACGCGCTTCATATTGGGGTTTTTGGTCTGCCCCGCCACCATAATCAGCCCATCCAAAATCGGCAGTCCGGCGCGTATCATGGTCGATAATTTTTTGGTGAACATGAGAATTTCTTTCGACGGAATTGACCCGAAAGGTCCCCATGTAATTTGAATGTCCAGCGCGCCGGGCTTTTTGTCTTTTACCTGTTTTATTTTTTTGACCTTGATGCGCCGCTGGCGCAGGGCCGAGCGCGCGCGTGCCATACTATTGGCCTCAATCTGGCCTCTTACTTTTTTCTTACCCTGCAATCCGGCATACACATAAAACGTCATGACGCCACCCTAATTGACCACCAATACGCGTGTAAACTCTTCAAGGCACAAAACCCCGTCGCGAATATAGTCGCGCCCGACTTCTTGCATGGTCATGAAATTATCGACCCGCGCCGCCTCGAGAATCTCCGGCGCTTGCGCCTGTTTCAAAATCGCTTCTTCAACTTCCGGCGTGACGCGCAACACTTCATAAATTCCTTGCCGTCCCTTGTAGCCACTGCCGTCGCAACTCGCGCAGCCACTGCCTTTTTTGGCTTGAAAGCCTTGAATTTCTTCATCGGTGAAACCGATATATTTCAGCGCAGCGGGGTTGGCCGTATCATCGGGCACGAGACAATCGGGACAATTTTTACGCGCCAGACGCTGCGCCACCACCAAAGACAGGGCGGCAGAAATCATAAAGCTCGGCACCCCCATATTGAGCAGGCGCGAAATCGTCGCAATGGCGTCATTTGTGTGCAGGGTTGAAAGCAATAAATGGCCTGTCAACGCGGCTTTAACGGCAATCTCAACAGTCTCTTGGTCGCGAATCTCACCGACCAGAATTACCTCCGGGTCTTGCCGCAAAAAGGCCCGCAAAATGGACGAGAAAGACAGACCGATTTTTTCATTGGCTTGCGTCTGACCAAGCCCTTCCAAATAATATTCGACCGGGTCTTCCGCCGTCATAATATTAGTGCCCGGGTCATTAATATATTGTAGCGCGCCATAAAGCGTTGTGGTTTTGCCCGAGCCGGTCGGGCCGGTAACCAGCACCATGCCCTGCGGCGCGGTAATGGCGTCAATCAGCTTTTGCAAATCGGCTTCTTTAAAGCCTATTTTGTCAATCGACAGCGACGGGTCACCCTTCAGCAGCCGGATACAAATGCGCTCGCCATTTTTACCGGGCAACACATTAAAGCGCGTGTCGACATCTTCGCCATCCGGCGCCTTAAAGGTGATAGCGCCGTCTTGCGGCAGGCGTTTTTCGGAAATATCGCAATCGGCCAGAATTTTGAAGCGCGTGACCACGGCAAGGTAATTGTGAAACAGAAATTCGGAAAATTGCTCTTGCGCTTCCAACACACCATTTATGCGAAAGCGAATGCGTGCGGTCTCACGATAGGGCTCGACGTGAATATCGCTGGTATCGGTAATCACCGATTGGTGTAAAATATCATCAACAAATTTAATCACCACGCTGGGATCATCAATATCATAGCTTGAGCGCTTGCGCGGCCGCGGACGCGCCGCTTCGGGGGCAGGCGCGGCGGCTTTTGCTTCTTCTTGCTTTTGCCCCAAAGCCGATTTCACCTCATCATGGCCCATACAAGCCCTGAATTCGCTTGGTTTGATTAAGAAAAACTCGACATTTTGATTGCTCAAAGCCTTGATTTGATTGGCCAAAGTGGCCTTGGTGGGGTCTACCGTGGCAACCCGTAAAAACCGCCCTTCGCGCGCAAAAGGCAAAATATGTTCGCGTTCGATCATGTCATTGGGCAAGGATGCCAAGGCTTCAGCCGAGACATCGCTGGGGGCCAAGTTCTTGCGCCGCAAGGCATAGGCACGCGACAAAATATTAACCACTAATTCTTCTTCAATAAGAGGCACGGGCTCGACACCAGGGTCATGAATATCGTCCATGCCCTCCATCAACAGCCCAAGCGCGCGTGCCGAGCGCGACTCGGCACGCACCATAACTTCAGTCATTTTGTCTTCTGAAATTTGGCCACTCGCCTGAAGAATACGCAAAACACGGTCTGCCACGTCTTTGGTATATTCAACCATAAAACCTTACCTTAACTGAGGCCTGATTATTGCCGAAAAGCGTCATTTCTCGTCAAGCTTTTTAGGTTTTTCGGCCAGCTTTTTGATAAAGCCCTGCGAGCCCTCGCGGCGCTTTGCTTCATTACTTTGCAAACGTTGCCCCAAAGCCGTGTCTTCCGCCCCCGTCACATCAACATCAACATTGCCTGCCGCTTCCGCCGCCGCGCCTGCCGCTTGCGCCGCTTTTTGCATGGCCGCTTGACGCGCCGCCTCTGCGGCACGGCGTTTTTCTTCCGGGTCAATTTCCGGCACATGGTTGAGCGGCAAGGTCAGCAAATAGCCATTGGCATCGGTCAGCATGATGCGGTCATTGGTGATTTTGGCAATTGTCCCGTCTGCATTGCCAAGCTCCTGCCCTTCGGTCAGGAAATATTCCAATTTGGTCAGACGCGGCACATCGGTGCGACCGCTATCCAATTCATCCTCGCCGTCAAAATAAACATAAGGGCTGACAGAGATAATGGCCTGGCTGTCAAAATTGCGCGCCCGCTCAGGGCCGGGGACGCGATAAACCACAATGCATGGCATTTCATCCTTGCGGAACAAGGCGCAATAGGCTTCACCATGGCGTTCGGAGCGCAAGGGCCCGATATCCATATTGTAAAAGTTCTTCCCTTTTTGCGCATCATCGCGTTCACGGCGTAATGAAATATCGCTGTCCATATACTCGTAATATTTGGCATAGAACTCGCGCGCGCCGCGCATCGCTTTTTTCTCATCGGCAAATTGACCGAGCCGCGCATAGGGCTGGCGCGCCAGGGATAATTTACTGTCATCGATTTTTTTCGGCTTCGGCACGGCCATGCGTGCAAGCCGGTCATCAATGGCTTTTTCGCGAATAAGGAAGCGCCGTCCCAATTCCAACTTATCATCGGCGCGCAAATCATTACGTACCCGCAAGCGTGGAATATCGGTATCATAAATCTTGGCCAATTTCTCAAGCGTATCGCTTCGCAAAATAATATGTGTCAACGGGCCATTATCGCGCGGGCTGACATAAAACCGCATCGGGTCAGGCAATTGATTTTCGCGCAGCGCATTATTCATCGCCAGAATATCGGCCGTTTGCATGACCAATTTGCGCGCAATGGATGCCATTGTCTCGCCCTTACGACGCGCATAAACCCAACGCCGCTCGCCTCCTGACCAGAATAATTCACCCCCTATGGGCTTGCGCACTTCTTCCAATATATGAATAGTCGGCTGTCTTTGCGGTCGCGACAAAACCAACCCATCGAGACGATATTTACGCGCCGCAAAAGCGGTGAAAAAATCGGGGTCTGAAATCGGCGCCGGAATCACCACTTCCTCTTCGACCAAAGCCTCATCTTCAACGTCAATGCCCAACGCTTCCTGCTCGGCTCGCCTTCCGGCTTCACGCTGCAGTTCCAAAGCGCGGCGTGCCAATTCTTCAGCCTCGCGCTGCAAACGCAGTTTTTCGTCCAGTCTTTTCAAGCCGCGCACAAACGGGTCTTGTGGGTTAGCCGCCGCCACATCTTGCACCGCGGCCAGCTTGCTCGCCGCCGGTTCAGCCACCGGTGTTTCGTCGGCCGCTTCTTGTGCAGCGGCGGCACCGAGCCATGCCGCGAAAAATAGCGGCAGCAGTAAAATCAGTTTGGCAATGTTACTCATCAGGGTTTCGCCTCAGCCGCTTGCTTGCTCGGATCGTCCAATTCAGCGTCATATTTGCGTTTTGTCGGCACCATTAAACTTGCCTTGATGAGCAAATTCATATCGTCTTCTTGCGGCACCATAGTCTCTTTGACAACAGTGGCAATTTTCAATTGATCGACAAAAATTTTCCGAATATCGACGTAGACATCATAGCGCCCGGCAAGGTCAAGCTCGACCAGACTGGCCTCTTGCACGCGATTTCCAATAATCACTTTGCGCTCGCCCAGCACCGACACATTATACCCGCGCAAGTCGATATCATATTTCTGCAGCGCCGCCACATAGCTGTTAAAGAGACGCTCCAAATCTTCATTGGGCATCAGCTTGTCAATGCGCCGCTTGGCATCTTGCTCCAATGCGGAAAGCCGTATTGCCAGCTTATCGGCAATTTTCTTATTCTCGGCCATTTGCGCTTCAAAGCTACGAATTTGGGTCAGTTTGCGGCTATTGTCGGAAATTTGCGGTTGAATAATCGCCAAATTGACGGCCGGCGGCACAGCGGCAACCAGCACTAAAATAATCGCGCGGATGATGGTGAAGGGCAAAAGCGAGGCGCCCGATTGTGCGTCATAAGCCGCCGACGCATTGCGCACGCCAATCAGCTGCTTCACGCCCCCCGCGCCGGCGCGAAAGCGCGACATTAAACCGGAAAGGCGGCCACGCTTTTCGGTTTCATCAAGCTCATGCTCGCCAAACGGGTCATCGCCTAAAGCGGCATCAATCTCGGCATCGGTCAAAGGGGTCAGCGCCTCATCCATAGGCGCGTCAAAGGCTTGCGGTGCATCTTCATCGCCGCCGGCAAACTCGTCGAGCAAATCATCATCGTCAAAGGCGATATTGGCCGCTTGTTTCTCGTTGCGATATTTTTCGGCCACCGCCAGAGCGGCTTTTTCATCAATCATCATGGCATCGCTGCCATCATCAATATGCCCCAATAAATCGACAAAGGCATCGGCCTTGCTGTCGCTATGTGGGGTTAGCAGCACCGGCGCCGCCGCCGTCGGCATTTCCGGCGCATCGGCAGCAAGCGCATCCATAACGCCGTCAAAACCGGCATCAAGAGAGCTACCCAATGGGGCGCCGCTATTTGACAATTGCGCCAATAATTTGCGCGCCTGTGGCGATAGGGTTTTTGTCGCTGCGTGAGCCTGTGGTGTCGCCTCGCTCATTACTGCATCCTCGACAAAGCCAAGCTCATGGAAAAGCGCCAATAATCACCGTCTTTTTCGGTTTCCACTTTCGGGTCGCGGCGCAATAATTTGGCGCTGCGCAAATTGCTTTTCAATTGATTAATGGCGGTGTTTTCCAGCGCCAAGCCGGTCATTGTCACGCCCTCTTTTTCATCAATCTCCAGTCTTTGCAATTCGGCCCCCGGCGGCAATAAGGCAGGCAGTTTTTCCAAAAACACGCCATAGCCGCGGCTCGCCGAGTTGGCGCGAATATTGGTGATTACCGAATTGAC
>Ga0181569_10001659_pt1 | contig 17589 bp, 13 predicted proteins | sample 101ome_19_FD_132452 | JGI IMG/M metagenome (GOLD analysis project Ga0181569, IMG submission 132452) | Coastal salt marsh microbial communities from the Groves Creek Marsh, Skidaway Island, Georgia - 101405AT metaG (megahit assembly) | ecosystem: Environmental > Aquatic > Marine > Intertidal...
ATCGCGTGACGGTCGGCGTGACGTCGCCGCCCGCACACGTCGACGCTCGTCGGTCATGGGACGCGAGGCGGGCGACGACGGCGGCGACGCGTCGGCGAAGGATGCGTTCGGAAGCGATCGGGTCGAATCCTTCGTCGACGCGCTCGATGCCGAGCGGGCGGCGCGAGGGGCGCTGCCGCGCGTGGAGGTGTCGTGTGATTTTTCCTGTACGCTGTCGCTCGACGCGGATAAAGCGTCGCGCGCGATACAGACGGTGCCGGGGGTGTTTGCGAACGCGGCGATGGCACCGTTTCGTGCGATTGGGGAACTCGCGCGGCGTGGAGGGGCGACGAAGGACGGTGAGGGGTCAAAGCAAAAGACAGAGTTGAAGGTTTTGAGAGACGTCCGAGGAAGTTTTCGACCGGGGACGCTGACGTTGGTCTTGGCGCCACCGGGACACGGAAAATCGTCGCTGTTGAAGTCCATCGCGGGTGTGAACACGTCGATTCCGATCGATGGCAAAATCACGTACTCTGGACTCACCAAGGAAGAATTGGAGGAGAAGGGCGCGTCGTTGAATCGACTGTGCGAATACGTCACGCAGCTCGACGAACACTTGCCGTTCCTCACGGTTGAGGAAACGGTCAAATTCTCTCATGAAAACGCGTGCTACTTGCCCGAGAGTGAGGATGGGCGCGAGTTGTACGAGAGCAAAGTGAGAAACGTGATCGAGCTTCTTAATTTGGATGGATGTAAAGACACCATCATCGGAAACGACCTCATCCGAGGCGTGTCCGGCGGGGAAAAGAAGCGGGTGACGATCGCGGAAGCTCTCGTGAAGAACGCACAGGTGCTGTGCATGGATGAAATATCAACAGGTCTTGACGCTTCGGTGACGTTTAACATCATTTCTGGTCTGAGAGAGTGGGCGCAGAGAACTCACGGTACCTGTATTGTCGCTCTTCTTCAGCCGACGCCAGAGGTTGTGTCCTTGTTCGACGACGTGCTCCTCTTGAAGGAAGGAGCTCCCGTCTATCACGGCCCGATGGATGCGGTCGCATCGCACTTTAAGAGTCTGGGATTTACCCCGCCCACGGCCAACTCTGGAGCTGATCTCGCGGATTGGCTCATCTCGTTGCTCGTCTCTCCCAAGGAGGTGCTCGCCAACGCCGGTACGAAACTCACGTCGGAAATTCCTACCGACGTCGATGACTTAATCAAGGCGTGGCGTGATACCGAAGCGTATGGCGCGAGCATCAAAACGACGTGCGGCCCCGCTGATATCGAGCTGAACACACCGTTCTCAAAGAGACAATTCTCTCTCAGCTATCCACGTACTTTTGCCGATCACTTCAAATCCGTCTTTAGGCGCCAGACTCAGGTGACTGTGAGGAACAAATTGTTCCTGCAAGCGAGAATTTTCGGCGCGTGCGTCACCTCGCTAATTTTGGGCTCCGTTTGGTTTGACTTGTCGCTCGATCGTGGCTTTGAGAAACTCGGTATGCTTCTGTTCTGTGTCCTACACATTGCGTTTTCCAACTTTTCCGAGTTGACGTTTAGCGTCGAGCAAAAGTACGTCGCCTTCAAGCATTTAGATTCAAAACTTTTTCCTGAACTGACGTACCTCCTATCGTGGGCTCTGGTGCACCTTCCGATAGCGATCATTGAGACTCTCATCTTCAGTTGCGTGCTTTATCCCATGGTGGGTCTCAGCTTGGTGTTCAAACAGTGGGCTTTCTTCTACTTGCAACTCGTCCTCGTGAACGTCGCGATGGCTTCATTCTTCCGTGTCATCGCCCTTGTTTCGCCGACGATGGAGGTGGCGCAAACGTACCCTGGTCCATTCATCGCGGTCATGATACTTTTCGCTGGCTTCTTAATCAGTCCGGAAAAGATGGGTGGTTTAAAATTCATGTATTGGGCATCGATTTTCGCTTACTGTTTGCGGTCACTGTGTCAAAACGAATTTCTGTCGAGCCAGTACGAAGTGCTGGTACCTAACGATCCCGTGGCTGCGGCGACGTTCGTGACAAACAACCCGCAATACAACACCACATCGACGGTGGATCTTTGTAAGCAGGGGTTGGTGACGCCGTGCTCAAACATGGGAGAGATTATCCTCGAAACGATCGGCATCTCCAAAGATACGTCGTTCAAATGGGCTGGTCCTGGCTTTTGTCTTGGGTTCTTCGTGCTCACTTTTGCGATCGGCTTACGAACTTTAAGCACGTTTCGAATTCAGCGTAACATTGGATCGAGTCGAGATGAAGCGAAAGAAGATAACGATGATGAAATCGTTCAAGTCATCGACGTCGCCGCAGCGCAAAGGGCGATGGATTTCACCGCCATGGCCATCGCTTGGAAAGATTTGTGTTACACGGTCGAGGTAGCGGCAGCAACGCCGAAAAGTGAAGACGCGAACAATGCGCAGCAGATGGAGAATGCTTCGAAAACTGTGAAGAAGCAGTTGTTGCACAACATTTCGTCAGCGGCGCAGCCGGGCCGCATGTTGGCGCTCATGGGAAGCTCGGGCGCAGGAAAGACGACACTTTTGGATGTCATCGCGGGCCGTAAGAATACTGGCATCATCTCGGGTGAGATAAAACTCAACGGTCACGTCGTCAAGCAGGAGACGTTTGCCCGTTTGACGGCGTACTGCGAGCAAATGGATATGCACAACGAGTTTACGACAGTGCGCGAAGCGTTGGAATTTAGCGCAAAACTTCGCTTAGATCCATCCATCGGCGATGAAACTCGTCACGCTTTCGTCGACGAGGCGCTTGAAATTCTCGAGCTCGACACCATCGCGAGCAGAATGATCGGAACCGCAGGGAGTGAGACTGGTCTCGCTCCGGGTCAGCGGAAAGTACTCACCGTCGCGGTGGAACTCGTGTCGAACGCCCCCGTCTTCTTCCTTGACGAACCCACGTCTGGTTTGGACGCGAGAAGCGCGTTGATCGTGATGAAGGAGGTTAAGAAGGTTGCTCAGTTGGGTCGCACAGTCATCAGCACCATCCACCAGCCTTCCATGGAGATCTTCGTCATGTTCGACGACATGCTTCTACTCCAGAGAGGCGGTTACCAGGTATACTTTGGTGAGCTCGGGCCCGGGGGAGCCACCATGGTGAATTACCTGCAATCACTCAATATGTCGTTCCCTCTTCCCACTGGAATGAATCCAGCCAGCTGGATGCTCGATGTTCTCGGCGGTAGCGATTCGAGCGGAGGCGCGAGCATGAAGCAGGGACGCAAGAATTCAGTCAAGGGTAACAGCTCGATGAGGCGCAGCAGTAGTGGAATCGCCTTGGACGGTTTAGTTCTCGATCAGAATTTTGCGGCAAGTGCCCAAGGTAAAGAAGCGATGAAGTTAGTCGATACCATAAGTAGACGAGGTGCAGACTCGACGATGGTCAGCTTTGCATCGCCATATGCGAGCTCACTCAAGACACAGTTTGTTACCGTGCTCGCTCGCGCCAAGAACTCTCAAATGCGCGATATTGGATACAACTGTGGACGAATCGGTATTTTGACCGTTTTGTACATCATTTTTGGCGTCATTTACCTCGATCTGGATACCTCTGATGAAGCCGGAGTGCAGTCCATGGTCGCGTGCGTCTTCATGACGACTATTTTCACGGGTATCATTTGTATGAACAGCGTCATGCCAGTTCGCGTTCGCGAACGTGCCGTGGCGTTCCGCGAGCGAAGCTCGTACATGTACGACGCCGTTCCTTTCTCCCTGGCGCAGGCTATGATAGAAATTCCGTGGATCGTCATCATCAGCATCGTGACGGTGATTCCGATGTACTTTCTCGTCGGTATGATTCCGACCGCCGAGCGACTCTTCTTCCACATCCTCATCAATTTCATGGTTTCATTCACATTTTTAAGCTTCGGGCAAGCTATCGCATGCATGTGCCCGACGATTGAAACGGCGCAAGCTGGTACCTCTGCTTTCATCCCGATCGCCTTCTTGTTTGGGGGATTGTATTTGCCGCTTCCGCAGATACCGGTTTACTGGCAATGGGCGTATTACATCAATCCCGTGTCGTACGCGATTCAGTCAGTCGTCGCTCCGCAGTTTGAACGTCGGCGTTGCACCGGACCTTATCCTACCGGAAACTGTCCGACGATTCAAGCCTTCCGCGGAACGTATTTCGAGACCATCGACACATTGTCGTACGTCGAGCAGAAATACAGAATCAAGTTCAATGAACGCTGGATCGCGTGCGGATACCTCGCCATTTTCATGTTTGGCATGCAGTTTCTGCACTCCTACTTCTTCAAGACGAGTAAAGTCGTGAAACGATAAAGCGCGTCGTTCCGCGCCACGCTCTTCGCGTCCGCCGCGTGCGCGCGCTCTCTCCCACGAGCGCGGCAAAACAATTTTTCCAGCCTTTGTAATTTGTCCATCAGCATCATCATCACTCGATCGCGCGCCTCATCCGGTGTCCCTCACGTTCTGTGCCTCGTCGATACTCTTCTCCGCCGCCGAGCTCGAAACGCCGCCCGCGCGTCTCGGTTCGTCTCGTTTCTCACCGACGCGACGGGCCGAGTTGGTTGACGCCGTACGCACTGCGAGGCGGGCGAACCGGCGCGAGTCGATCGCGCGAGACGTCGACGCGAGGAACGAAGACGCGAATTCCCTTCGTTTCATCGTCCGCTCGTCGCCGTCGTCGCCCCCCCGCGCTGTTGACTCGGTCTCGTCGCGTTCGGTAGCGGCGCCGTTCCCCTCGATCGAGAATGAGCGCGACGAACGCGACGTCGGCCATAGCCGGCACGTCGAGCGCTAAGACGAACCCACAAGATGGTATTAGTTCAGATTCCGCCGCCGTGGCGAGAAGGTACGACGCGACGCGCGACCATCGTGGAGAGGATTCGAGAAGGTTGGCCGAGGCGCAAGACGGACGCCGCCCCGGGGGCGCGGGGCGGGGCGAATCGCGACTGATTCGACGCGTCGAACGCGCGGACGCGCGATCCGATGCGTGACACTGACGTTTTTAATCATTTCGTTCGCCGTTTGCGTGAAAAAGGTTACAGAGTGAGTTGATGAGCTTGATGACGAGCGCGGACAGCGGCATTTCCGCGTTCCCCGACGGAGATAATATTTTTTCGTGGGTCGGTACAATAGAGGGTGCGGTCGGCACGTGCTACGAAAATTTGCGGTACAAACTTTCCCTCACGTTTGCGAATGATTACCCATTCAAGGCGCCGACGGTCAAATTCGAAACGCCGTGTTTTCATCCCAACGTCGATCAGTACGGAAACATTTGCCTCGACATTTTGAAGGAAAAGTGGAGTCCCGTGTACAATGTGCGCACAATTTTACTGAGCATTCAGTCCCTGCTGGGCGAGCCAAACAACGACTCTCCGCTCAACGTCGCCGCCGCGCAGCTCTGGGCGTCCCCCGACGAGTACAAAGCGGTGCTCTTGAAAAAGTACAAGGAAGACGTCAAGCTGTGAACGCGCGACCGCTAGCCCTTTTGTCGACTGAAGATTTCAGCTCTGCACGTAGCCGCGCAGGTGTGCGTGCACCGTTGTAACATTCATCCTCATTTACCACCCTACACGCGTCGTCGCCTCACTCCTCGACCGCTCGCACTCCCGGGGGCGACCGTCGCGTCCTTCACACCGCGCCTCGAGCAGCCATGGAGACGAGCTTGCGTTACGACCCCTCGCGTCGCTCCCTGTGTCTGTTCGCGAAAGAGCGATTCGCGAGCTCGGACGACGTCATCCTCACGGTTCGTTCGCTCGTTCGCTCGCCCTCGACGCGTCTCGCGCGCCTCGTCTCACTCGAAACAGCGCGCGAATCGTCCGTCATCCCGAGACTCACCACCGGTCTCGTCCCTCGTCCGCCGTCGCCGCGCAGGTGTGTGGGAATTTAGACACTCGAGATGGACGCATGGAGGGCAAAGCGCACGTTCGTAAACGTCTCTTCGCGCCGGCCAAGTCCACGCCGCTCCTCCCCGACAGAGCGGACGTCGGGTTGACGTACGAGACGGCGAGAGACGACGTTCGCTACGGGGCGCGCGCGAGGAAAACGTTGGACGTGTCTCCATCTAGAAACGGTATGAGCACGTTGGAATTGAAAGCGGGCGTCTCTTACGGGATGAGACATCACAAACCTGAGGTGGAGGGTAAAGTAGAGCTCACGCAAAAGGTGTTCAACTTTCAAGAGGACCAAGACTTGCGTCTGCGCCTCGGGTACGACTTGGTGACGAGAAAACCGTACGCCAACATTCGAGAAAACAATTGGACCTTTAAGACGGACTTCCACAAGAGCTGGAGCGTGTGTTACGATTTATGAGTGTCGTGCTGGATACATTATTACATATACAAAATAAGTAAGCGCCGCGTCTCTACGCGATGACGCCAGGGAGCGGGGCTCCTTCGTCCAAGTAGTCTTCGTGACGTATTTTGTTGAGCACTCGTAGAACGTTAGCCCACGCGGCACGCTCCGCTAACAGCTTTCTATGCAGCCCCTCCGCGATGCGCACTGATTTACCGCCGTATTTGGTGTCAGTGCTCTCCTCTTTGCCGGTTTCCCACGTCTCCGTCGGGCGACTCTCTCGTCGCTTGTCGCGTCCTCGAAGCGTCGTCGCGCGAGACTTCTGGCGACCACCCACGTGCGCCTCCACGCCAAAAATGGTCTTATCCGTGTCTACATCTACGTCAGGCTCTTTGAGTGCGTCCTCATCCGCGCTGATATCGTCCACCGCGTCCTTCGCGCGTCGTTGTCGTCTCGCTTCTTCGTCGAGAAAGGCGAGAAACTGCGCGTGCGCGTCTCGGCGCGGCGACAATTCCAGTCGCACGTCGTTCGAAAACGCCGCCACGGGTCGATGACAATTATTCGGCTTAAAAATCGTCCGCACGCCGTCGCTTCGCTTCGCATCGCTCTCCGGCGCCACCACCTCCCCCGGCACCACGCTCTCGAAAATCTCCACGTCCCCCGTCTCCAAGCGCTTCGCCATGAGAATCACCCGGTGCCTCGCGGCGCGGTCGGCGTGATGCGAGACGACGTCCCACACCCCGTTCGGTCCGAGGACGCCCAACATGTACCCGACGCACGGTCCGGGAAATCCTCGCAACGCCTTCACCTCCAACGATTCCAAATCCACGACGACGTAATCGGGTTCCCCCCCCAATCCGTCTCGCAACGCGTCCAGCGTCCCTTCGGCGCGCGCGACGCAGTCGCACATCCACTCCAATTTACTCAGCGCGATCTCTCGCGCCGTCGCCCTCCTGTGCGCCACCGGTCCCGGCACCTCCACCGTTCCGACGTGTATCGTCAACGCGCGCGCACCATCACCGGTCGCCACTCGCGCGTACGCCTCCGTCGTCTCCCGCATCGCCACCGCCCCCTCCTCGCAATCGACGCCGTGCACGATTCGTCGGTGCGCCGGCGATCGTCGTCGTTTTCGATGATGATGACCACCTTCTCCTCCATCCCGTCTCGATCTCGATCCCGTTCGCGCGCGCGTCATCGTGGACGATGAACTTTGGACGATCGCGTCGACGCGCGCCGCGCACCGACGCGCGACGCGCGATAGCGCCGCGGACGACTTTGGTCGCTCGCCCCAACGCCAATTCTCGGCACGCGGCGGCGGAGACGGTTCGGGGGCGACGATCCACGGATCCACGCGCGCGCGTTCATCCACCGGTCCTGACTCGTCGGTGTGGGTGCGTGTGCGGTTCCAGGAGATTTCCAAGAGATGGCGCTCGAGGCCGCAAAAATATCAGCGCACTTAGGGTACCGTACACATAAAGTACCACCTAGTGTACGGAAACGAAGAGGATACCACATGTCCGAATCCTGCAGGGCGAGCGCGTCAGGACTTAAGATCTTTAGATCTTTGTGTGGAGAAATCCTTTCGCCGTGACTCGCGTCGTCGGAGGGACACAATCGCGACATCGGCGAGTCATGACTCAAGAAATGAACACGAACAAAACGACATAAAGGTCAAACGACCTCATGGAATGTCGCGCCTAGGGTACGGGGAACGCGCCGGCGGTCCATCCGTCCGAACGCCCGTCGTCGTCGTCGTGCGTGACGTGCGTCGACGTGCGTCGTCGTGCGTCGTCGTGCGTGACGTGAGAGCGCGACGCGACGAACGGGGGAGATGGCGACGGTGGCGCGCGCGGTGCGGTTTCGACCGTGCATCGACATACACGACGGCAAGGTGAAACAAATCGTCGGGAGCACGCTGCGGGACGGGGCCGCGCCCGGGGATGCGTCGTCGGAGACGCCGGCGACGAATTTTGAGACGGAGATTCCGAGCGCGGCGTACGCGGAGATGTACAAGCGCGATGGAATCTACGGTGGGCACGCCATCCTGTTGAGCAAGGACGAGGCGACGATGCGAGCGGCGAAAGAGGCGACGGCGGCGTTTCCGGGCGGGTTACAAGTGGGCGGAGGCGTGAACCCGAGCAACGCGGGGGAGTTTCTCGACGCCGGTGCCTCGCACGTCATCGTGACGAGTTACGTATTCAGAGACGGTGCTCTGGACGAGCGCGCGCTGGACGAGATGGTTCGCGCCGTCGGCGCCGATAAGCTCGTCCTCGATCTGAGTTGTCGCCTGGACGGGGACGACGGCGTCTACAAAGTCGTCACGGATAGGTGGCAAAAGTGGACGGATTTAGCGGTGAACGCGGCGACGATGGAGCGCTTATCGAAGTGCTGCGATGAGTTCCTCGTGCACGGCGTGGACGTGGAGGGGATGAAACTCGGCATCGACTTGAAGCTCGTCGAGCTTCTCGGAGCGGCGTGTCCCATCCCCGTGACGTACGCGGGCGGGGCGCGAAGTCTGGAGGATCTCGAACTCGTCAAGGCGGCGGGTAAAGGCATGGTCGACATCACCGTCGGATCGGCGCTGGATTGTTTCGGTGGCGCGCTCAAGTACGACGACGTCGTCGCGTGGCACAACCGGCAAAAAGTAGACGTAGCGTAGCCTCGCGAGCGCGCGCGCGAGCAGAACTATAGAAGAAAAAATAAATGTGACGATGATCGATGTGAACGCTGTGTGTTTCTTTTTAAGCTAGGCGTGAACCACTGTCTTACACCGGTGTATGCTATAATTTCGACGCCGACACGCACAACCCCCCTTTATCGGTTCGCCTTCGCGACACGCTCCAACTCATCCTTCTTCTTGATGGCGTAAGAGTTGGAGGAACCCTTCGCGGCGTTGATCAACTCATCCGCCAAGCACTCCGCGATGGTCTTCACGTTACGGAAGGCGGCTTCGCGAGCACCAGTCGTCAACAAGTAAATGGCTTGGTTGACGCGACGAAGCGGGGAAAGATCGACGGCTTGACGGCGAACCACACCCGCGGAACCGATGCGCGTCGCGTCTTCGCGCGGACCGGCGTTGATGATGGCGTCGACGATCACTTGGACCGGGTTTTGGTCCGTGAGCAAGTGAATGATCTCCATGGCGTGCTTGACGATGCGCACAGCCATCAACTTCTTACCGTTGTTGCGGCCGTGCATCATGAGAGAGTTGACCAAGCGCTCGACGATCGGGCACTGCGCCTTGCGGAAGCGCTTGGCGGCGAAACGGCCGGCGGTGTGCGGCACGTACACCGCATACTTCGGCTTCACCGCGATGTAATCCTATACATGTAAAAACAGCACCACGCGCAGTCGAGGTCAGTCTCGCGTTCGCGGGATCCGTCGCGTCCGTCGCCTCGAGCCCTCGGCGAGACGCGCGCGCGCCGCCGCGCGTGTGACGTTCGCGCGTGCGACGAGTCTCGACGACGTCCAATCGAGCGACGAGAATAGTTTCATGTCGTCTCTTCGCGCGCGTGCGGTCCCACGCACGACGCGAGACGCGCCGACGCATCGTTTCGAATCGATCCGTCCACCAGTCAGGGTTTTCGCGCGCATCGCATCGTCCCGCGCGCGCCCTCGGTCCGACCGCGTTCGCGTGCACCCACCTCCAACGAGATGTCGTTGATCTGCGAAAGAAAAAGCACACGCGTCAGTCATTCGTTCGCATCGCGTTCGCGCATCCTCCGTCGCGCCGCTCCTCCTCCGGATGCGCGCGCCCCCATCGCGCGTCTGACCCTAATACGCCGCGTCCCGGTCGATCGTCCTCGCGACGTCACGCGCTCGACGCGCGACGTCGCGACGCGAGCGACGCGCTCTCGAGAGACTCACCTCGACGTCATCGAACGTCCACTTGCCGAAGAGCTTGATTTCTTGCGTGGTCGCCATGTCGAGTGCGTCGCAAAGAGGCGGATGACGACGCGGGCGACACGGAGGCACGCGGTCGTCCCGCCCGATGGGGGCGAGGGGACGAGGAAATAGACGCGGTGACTGTTTGACCATACGAATGGTCGGTCTCACGTTTGAGACGATTAGAGGAAACGAGCGTTGAATACGAAAGACACGTCCCGCGAGACAGACGCTCCCACGGCGGCGGCCCCGCGACAGTCGACGCCGGCGACGGACGCGCTCTGGACGGACCCGTCGACGCTCGGCGCGGGCTCGTTCGTCGTCATGGCGGGGAAGGCGAAACCGAAGAAGCACACCGCGAAATCGCTCGCGGCCAAGGCGGACGCGGCGCTCACGAACCGCGGTGGGGGCGCGGCTGGGAAACAAGACCGATTGGGCGGCGCGGCCGGGCACGCCAAATATAAGTGCCCGACGTGCGGACAGGCGGCGCCGAGCGAAAAGTCGGCGATCGCGCACTGGGATTCCAAGCACTCGAAGTTTCCTTTCGTGTTCTCGGACTGGACGGACGCGCACGCGGCGGTGGGAGGCGTGACGACGCAAGGGGCTGGCGTGAAGGGTGGGAAATCCAAAACGGTGCACGAATTGCAAAAGACCGAGGCTGGGAGAGCGGAATTGGCGCGCAGACAAGCGGAGAAGGAGCGCGTCTCGAATCTAAACTTTTGATTGACGCGCGCGGGCGACGCGTTCGTGATATTAAAACGGGGCACACTGACGCTCCGCGTGTAAATCGATAGCTAGTTGAGTAGTCTCAGCATAACCGCAGAAGCGGCTTCGTCATGGCTTCCAGCTTGGCGCCCGGTGAGAATTCGTCCCAATCGAAGTATACCTCGAGCATGACCAAGTGATGATATACGTCCGTCAAACTGCGAGGCTCGAGAAACAGATTACCGCAGTGTGCGAGAATCATTTTCATATCCTTCTCGATCGGCGCGAAACGTTTGCACCGCAGGCGCATCAAAAAGTCGTTCACGAGAAGTTGACAATAGTGCACTCTTTGAAAGTGTGGGCTCTCCACGGACGCTCCTCCGCCCCATTCAATCTTCCACGGGGGCTTTCCCACCCAATTTCCGACCCCTTCCTTCAGGCTGAAATGCACGCCGTCGCTCTGGCGCTTAGCCAGGAGCGCAATCTTCTTCCCCGCGCGCACCTGGACGCCCCTCTCGAGATATTGTAACGCTTGTCCCCAGTAGTGTTCTTGATTTTCCTCACCCCCTGGACGACCATTCCACCCTTCGTCGTCGTCGTCCTCTGATGCGACTGCGTCGGACACGGTCGGCATCGTCGGGACGACGAAATCCTTGCTCCGCGGATTGGCCGCCATGTTCTCTCGCACTCGTCGAATCGAGTCTTCCATGTTTTTTTTCGCCTTTGCACCGTCGAAATCTCCGAGTATCGCATCGACATTCTCAATCTCTCCGCCTTTACCGATCCCGGGCGGCGCCGTCGTGATCGTCTCCTCCTCGTCCATGTGCAAATCAAACCAAAAACACACCGCGTTCAAGTATCCGTGCGCGATCGTTTCGACTTTGAGCACCGTTTCTCGCGATTTGCTCTTTTGCGAATCGTCAAAGAAGAATTCGAAAACCTTTTTCGGTTTCGTCAACACGCGATACGATTGATCTTTCATGTACGTCGCCTCGTACGAGCTATCCCATCTATACTTGTTGAACGAGCTCATGTCGAAACCGTCCACCTCGCTCGTGTACGCCTCGACGCCGGCGCAGTAAATCGTCGCCGCCGCGGGAACGACAGCGCACGAAGACGCGGCGACGTTTCGTTTGACCGATTCAAGCAGAAACAGCGCTTGATCTCCGGTGAGACCGGCATCGAAGACGTCTAACGTGACCAAATTCACGCCTTCGTACGGCGCGTGTTTGCCGCGTTCGAGCAGAGTCGCGTCCTTCTTGAGCACGGTCACTCGAGAGCCGAAACCGTTCGCCGCGACGTTACGTCGCGCGACGGTGACGAGAGAAGGGTGCGTGTCGCACGCGACGACCGACTCGGCGCCTGATCGGGCGGCGAGCATAGCGAGGACGCCGCTCCCGGTGCCGACGTCGAGAGCGCGAACGGTTTCTCCGCGAGCGTGAATTCGCTCAATCTGTCGCGCGAGGGCGTCGGCGTACGCGTGCAAGCGCCCGTCGTCGCGCAACATGTGGAAATGGTACTTTGGAAAGCTCGCATCTCTCTTGGATAAATCGTCGTATTCAGCATCCTCCACACTGAATTGAACGCCCACGGTGTTGTGCGCGCACGTGAGCGGAAGAACCAGATTGTTTTCAACTTGAATCTTGCCCGGCATAAACTGAACGGCGGCGCGCATCGAAGACGGCGAATCGCGCGCGCCGGGTCTCGTTGATATCCGTATGTCATCGATCAGCGTCATGTCGTACCAAAACACGATGGCGTTAAACTTGCCTCTCCTCGTGAACGTCAAATCAACCGTGCATTTTTCGCTCGAATCGGGAGGAATCAAGAAATCAAACTGAAACACTTGCAGAGGCTCGCTCAGCGGGACGAAGGCATCGTCGCAGAGGTCCACCCCGGATAAATACGTCGGATGCCAACGATAACCATCGATCGCGTCGAGACTCAAACCATCGAACGCGGGCGTTCGCATCTCCACGGCTTGCGCGTACATCGTCGCGCTCGACGGCACGACGATCGCGTCCGGAAGAAGTAAGTTGTCCAACGCGTGACGCATCGCCGGAACGATTCCCGAGCTCAGGAGTCCATCATCGAATACGTCGCAAATGCACAGATTGCACGATATCGGGACGTCTCGAAGCAAAGCGAGATCGGTCGGCCTCTTGTACACAACCTTGACTTGATCGTCGCTATAGGCGTTACTCAACAAGTTTTCTTTACACGCCATCGCGAGATACAACCAACGCTCCGTCGCCGTGACGTGATGCGCGCCACACTTCAAAGCATGCATGGCGTTGAGTCCAGCGCCGCATCCGATGTTTAAAACTCTGGCGTCTTTGACGTCGGCGTGTAATTTGTCGACGGCTCTCTGTATCGCCGATGCGAATTTCGATCGACGAACGTCGTCTTCGAGCACCTTGAAATGACGTTTTGGAATGCGAATATCGGATTGAATCGTCATGTAATTGTACGTATCCTTCAAATGATAATCGTTTTCCGCTTGAAACGGCGTGAGGAGTTTGTTCGGTAACATGTCGCGAGGATGGACGCGATGCAGAGGCGCCGAGAAGGGCAGCTGCGAGATGCGCTCGCTCGTCGTTCCCGAGCTCGGTAGAGCGTGTTGTCGTTCTTTCCCGCGCCCGTGGTACAAGTCACGAATGATCGCCTGCGCCGATTCCTCTAGACCTCGCTTCAACTCAACGTCGTTCGGCGACATGGAGAGGCCTCGCTCAAACTCCATTTTCGCCAGTCTCGGCTCCTTCAATCCAATCAGCGCGAATCCCTTTCTCGCATATCCCTTGACGAACGTCTTCACTTTCGTGCCGTCGTCGCTTTGCGTTCGCGTGAAACGTTCGTTCGCGAGCGTCTGCGCGCGATGACCGTCCCATAAAGCTTCTTCGAAGAGACCTAAATTCAAGTAAGCGACGGCGCGATTGGCGTGACAGACGAACAACGTCGGATGCGTCACGTTGTTGTCGGCGATTTTTCGAAACAACTTGGCGTACGACACGATGCACCGCACGTCGTCACCATTCTTCAGGTGTCGAACCGCTTCATTATTCAAATCACTCAATGAACGCGCTTTGAACGATCTGTCCGCGGCGAATTCGGCGTCTCGCTCCCTGATGAGTAAGAGTCGAACGCGCGTGTCGCGCTCGTCCACGCCGGCGGCGTCGCCGTCCCCGTCCTGACGATCCAGCGTCGCCCGAACGGCGTCGACGCCGTCGTCCTCGTCCTCGAACTCCGATTCCGATTCCGACTCCGACGCCGAGTCGCCTCCGTCGTCATCCGTCGACCCTCTCTCTCGCGCGTCTCTCGTCTCAACCTTCTCGTCGAGCGTTCTCTTCGTCTCTCCTTCGTCAACGGGGATGACTATCGTCGTCGTCGGGGGCGTCGTCATCGCGCGACGCGTCGCGGGCGCGGCGGATGCGCGACGTTCGTCTCGGGTGCGTTCGAGACGCGGCGCGCGCGTCGCGATCGGGAGACGCGCGTCGCGCAGTGTCGAGTCGGTCGCGCATCGGCCGTTTTTCGTCTCGAGCGTTTTTTCCCAGGTCTTGTCGTTGTCAAGTCGTCTGGCTCTATTCATTCCATGTCTAACTTACAGGCGACCGTGGCGTTGGACGCGCCGGTCTCGTTCAAGCCGCCGTGTAAGAGCAAATAGCTATTCTTTGTCGCGGCGGACGCGACGATCGTCGCGGACATCCCTTCTCGACCGACGAGCTTGGCGTCGTCGCACATCTTTTCCCACGCGCACTCGTCTTCGTCGACGCATTTCCTCACGTCGAGCCAATACGCGTCGCACACCGGTTTTTCGTTGTCTCCACCGCCGACGATGATCCATTTATTCCCGAATTTTGCGGCGGCGTGCATGGCGCGCCGACGCGGTGCGTCTTCGACTCGACCGGCGACGCACGCGACGGTTTTCCAAACGTCTCGCGCGGCGTCGTACACGTCGACCGACGAGCAATCGTGCAATTCATTTCCGATCGAACCGCCACACACTAACAAGTACCTATCATCGACGGATGTCGCCGTGTGACCGCTTCGCGCGCGTCCCGCGCTCGCGAGCTGACGCCACGACGACGTCGAGGGGACGAATTCCCACAATTCATCCAAGTCGTCGCCAGACGCGTCTACGCCGCCGAAAACGAGCACGCGATCACCGCACGTAGTAGCGGTGTGCATCGATCTCGCGCGAGGAAAACTACCGTCGCCGTCGACTTTACACCTCACGTGCGTCCACTTGAATTCACTCGAACCAAAGTGTGCGTCTAAATTCATCGCGCTCACCGTAACGTCGTAGAGCGCGTTGTCGTCTTTGTCGAGCGGTCCTTTTCCTCTGAAGACGTACATGTGCGCACCGACAGTGGCGGACGCGAGACCCGCGCACGTGGACCCGGGCCAATGCAGCGCTTGTTCGTTCCACACGCCCGTGGTCAAATCGAGCTTCCAAAAGTCGGCGATGAGCTTGCCGCGCGCGCTTCTCCCGTGCGAGACGAAGAGCGCGTCGTCGTGAAGCAAAGCGCACACGTGACCCGAACGAGCGCGTGGAATTTCATCACCTCGATTCGGAAGTTGAATAAACGTATCCGCCGCCGTCGTCGATGTCTCGAAACACGCGTCCAAAAAAGACGCCGAAGAGCTCGCGCTCGCGTCCGTCGGCGTTTGCTTCGACGTCGACGCCGCTTCTTCTCTCGTTCCGAGCGAACCGTTCGCGAGAGCTCTGTAGTATTCGAGCGCGCACTCCTTTGCCGTCGCGATGAGTTTCCTCTTTTGTTTCTCGCTCATATCCTTCGTCAAGAGATGAAACCAGTCCGGATACGCCGACGCGACTATTTCCACGTACATGGCCATGGCGCGGCGTCCCTCGAGCTCTCCGAGCATCGCCCACGCGTCGTGCGCCAACGCACCCGCGGGATCCCAGAACTCCCACGGCCGCGCGCCCACGCACGGTCCGTTCGACGCCTGCTGTTCCAGCGCGTCTAAGAGTAGAATTTTATCCTCATCAAACGACGAAGATTTCACCATCATCGTCTTCGAGCCAACGTCAACGTCCTCGCCGCTCGCGCGCATCATCGCCTCGCGTCCCATCGTCCGCATCGCCGCCTCGAGCGGGGACGTCGACGGTGTCGTCATCGATCTCGCGCTCACGCACGTTTTGAACGCGCACGCGAGAAAGAACTGCTCCGGTCCTCGCATCGTCCGTCGTCCCGTCCCGTCCCGCGCGCCGAGATGTCTCGTGGATTCGTTCGTCGTGACGCATTCATTCATGCATTCACTCACTCTCGTGACTCCTTCACTCGGCGACGGATGCGATGCGGGCGTCGAACGAGGCCAAGGTGGCGTTCGTCAGTGGTAACGAGGGCACGACGTTCGGTGAGGTGAACGCGATCGTCTTCGTCGTCTTCGCGGCGGAGTGTGCGTGTCGGTTGGTGCGCATCGATGAAGATGTCGCCGGTGTCGCGCTCGCGTACGCCGGGTTGGCGGCGATGTTCGCGCCCGAACTCGCGCGTTCGGTCGCGGGCGTCGCGTTCGCGGGGTGTCTCGCGACGTGGTCGCTCGTGCGCCGATCGAGCGACGCGTCGACGCGAGCTTCTCTCGGCGAGACGACGGCGACGTTGCGCGAAGGCGTGACGACGTACCGATTCGTGTTGACGACGCTGACGATCACGGCGATCTTGGCGATCGATTTCGAGTTGTTTCCCCGTCGGCTAGGCAAAACGGAAACCTACGGACTCAGTCTCATGGACATCGGCGGAGGGTCGTACGTGTTTTCGAGTGGTTTCGTCTCTTCGCTCGCGCGCGTCGGCAAAGAAAACGAGGGGCAGGGCGGGAGGAAAAACTTTCAACAAAAGCGAGGAGGATTTCTCGCACTCGTGGCTCTGGGATGCGCGCGTCTGGTGGCGACGACGGCCGTGGGGTATCACGCCGTGGAGAGCGAGTACGGTCGGTATTGGAATTTTTTCTTCACGTTGGCCCTCGTCAAACTTCTCGCTCCGGCGGCGCCGCGCGGCGCCATCGCCTCGACGTCGACGGCGATCGCGGCGATGTATCAGTGCGCTCTGTTGATGAATGGCGGCGCGCTCGGCGAGTGGATTTTACAGGATCCGAGCGAGAGAGCGCACCCGCCGGTTCGTCGCCTAGCGCGATGGTTTTTCTCCGTGAACCGAGAGGGGATTTTTAGTTCAATCGGGTATTTGTGCGTCTACCTTGGAGCCGCGAGTCTCGGAAAGGTGTTTTTGTATTCTCGCAAGGATGGTGCAGAGTCGTTCGGACATTGGGTTCGCGACGCGGTGTCGATGACGGGAGCGCTCTGGGCTTTGACGGTGTGTTTGCACGACAACGTCGAGCGCGCGTCGCGGCGAGCCGCGAACGCGTCCTACATCGCGTGGATCTTGGCGTACAACATGCAAGTCATCGTCGCCTTCACGGTGTTGCGTCGTTTGGACGGTCGACAAACGACGGCGTCTCGCGTGGTGACGTCGGTGAGTAGGAATCAATTATTCGTCTTCCTTTTGTCCAACATCTTGACGGGAGGCGTGAATCTCGCCATGGACACGACGCGCGCGAGCGCGTCGACGGCGTGGTTCGTCATGAACGCGTATCTGGCGACGGTGCTCGGCTGTGCGCGTGTGCTTCGTCCGCGTCCGGCGTAGAATATGTAACGATAGCAATTTTTTTCTTGTTGTATTCAAACTCAATTGATTTCTTTTTTTAAACGAAAGCGTGTC
>Ga0181569_10001660_pt1 | contig 17587 bp, 13 predicted proteins | sample 101ome_19_FD_132452 | JGI IMG/M metagenome (GOLD analysis project Ga0181569, IMG submission 132452) | Coastal salt marsh microbial communities from the Groves Creek Marsh, Skidaway Island, Georgia - 101405AT metaG (megahit assembly) | ecosystem: Environmental > Aquatic > Marine > Intertidal...
CGATCTCGCGCCGGAGATTCTGGCACTGGACGATGGCGCCTTCGCGGACGAACTCAAATCCCGGTTCGGGAAGTTTCTCGGCGAGGTGCGCGTCGGGCCGCAACGCTGGTCCTATCCGCTTTCCGTGGTGCATGCACGCCGATATGTCGGCTCCCGGCTTGCCCTGGTGGGCGACGCCGCGCATGCCATCCACCCGATCGCGGGGCAGGGCTTCAACCTCGGGCTGCGCGACGTGGCGGCTCTGGCGGAAGTCGTGGTCGACCGGCTTCGGCTGGGTCTCGATCCCGGCGACGCGGCCGCGCTGGCCCGGTATCAGAGCTGGCGCAAACCCGACAACATGATGATGATTGCCGCAACCGATTCCCTGAACCGGCTGTTTTCAAACGACGTGGCGCCGGTGCGCATGGCGCGTGACGCGGGCCTCGCCGCGGTCAATCAGGTCGCGCCTTTGAAGCGGTTGCTGATGCGCCATGCCATGGGGCTTGTCGGCGATCTGCCCCGTCTGACGCGCGGTGAACCGTTGTAACCTGTTTTGGCGCGGTACCGGCCTGCTTTGCGAACTTACGGCTCGCGGCTAAGACCTGCGTCTTCCATCGCGGCGAGGTATGCCGCCCAGCGGTCGTCGAATTCCGCTCCCAACTGGTACAGATACCGCCAGGAAAAAATACCGGTGTCGTGGAGATCGTCGAATACGATGCGGATCGCGTAATTGCCCACCGGTTCCACGTTCGCAATACCGACGTGGCGCCGCCCGGCGACCAGCACTTTCTGTCCCGGCCCGTGTCCCTGAACCTCCGCCGAGGGGCTTTCCACCCGCAGATATTCTGCCGGCAACGAAAAAGCCGCGCCGTCCCTGAACGCGATTTCCAGGATCTTCTCGGCGCGTTTTATCTTTATGTCGGTCGCGCGCGGTTCGCTGCCCGTCATGGCGCGGGGCTCAGGCCTCGCCGTCGAGCGGCCGGGCCTCGTCGACCAGCATGATGGGAATGCCGTCGCGGATCGGATAGGCGAGCCGTGCCTGCTCGCTGATCAGTTCCTGTGCATCCGCATCGTAGGTCAACGGCCCCTTGGTCAGCGGACAGACCAGAATTTCAAGCAGCTTGGGATCTATCCCTGTGGTGTTATTGCTCATATCGGCGGTATCCGGTCCGGTTTCAGTTTCGGTACAGATTGGCGGTGTCGTCGTTCGCCGCCAGCGACATCTCCAGCAGCGCCACCATGACGTCCGCGCGGTCGACCAGCGTTGCGGCTTCCAGCAACGCCTGCTTTTCGCTCGGCTGGAAGGGGCACATCATGGCCAGCGCATTTACCAGACGGTCGGTCGGCGTATCCTTGATCGCGTCCCAGTTCGCATCGACCTGGTTGGCGGCGAAATATCCCTTGAGGGCCCGCAGCATGCGGTCGCGGTCGATACGTTCGCTGTCGTCTTCCGCAAGATCTTCGCGATAGGGCGTCCAGTCCGGAACCACCGTCCGGACCCCGTCACGCAGTGGCAGTTCCTGCTTGATGTCGAAACGCAGGTACCCGCTGAGCGTAATCAGATAGCGCCCGTCTTCGGTTTCGCTGAACGATGTCAGGCGGCCGGCGCAGCCCGTACGATACACCTCCGGCTGCGCGCCTTCGTTGTCGCCCGTCGGCTGAATCATGCCGATCATCCGATCGCCCGCCAGCGCCGTCGAGGTCATGTTCAGATAGCGCGGTTCGAAAATATTGAGCGGCAGTTTGCCGCCGGGCAGCAGCAGGACGCCGGTCAGCGGAAAGATCGGAATCTCCGCGGGCAGGTCTTCGAACGCCGGATCGAAGACGCCGGTCATCGGATGCCGCGCGCGGTCACGAAAACAGGACCGCGGACATCTTGCGCCGGCCCGAAATTGTCGCTTCGTCGGTCGGGCTCATGGTGTCGAAGAACTGGATCAGCTGCTTGCGCGCCGCCTCTTCGTTCCACGTCCGGTCGATCTTCATGCTTTCGACAAGATGGTCTATCGCCTCTTCGCGCCGTCCGGCGCCGAACAGGCCGACCGCCAGATCGAACCGGGCCTGATGATCCGCAGGATTTGCCGCGACCGCCGCTTCCAGTTCCGAGAGGTCGCCCACGGCGGCGCTTTGGTTGGCAAGGTCCAGCGCGGCGCGGGCGGCAGCGACGTCCGCATTGTCTGCCTGGTCTTCCGGCACCTGCGACAGAATTTCGGCGGCTTCCTCCAGATGGTCCATTCCGACCAGTGCGCGGGCCAGTCCCCCCAGCGCGTCCACGTTGTCCGGCGCATGGCTGACGACCTGGCTGAAAATTGCGGCCGCACTTTCGAAATCTTCCGCGGCCAGCGATTCACGGGCCTGTTCGATCGCTTCGCCGACGGGGTCGCTCTGCGCCGTGCCCGCGCTGGCGGCCAGCTTGTCGACGAACGCCTTGACCTGGCTTTCCGGCTGCGCGCCCTGAAACGCGTCGACCGGCCGGCCGCCGGAAAATGCGTAAACGGTGGGAACCGACTGGACACGCATCTGCTGTGCCAGCGCCTGGTTCTGGTCGATATCGATCTTGACCAGTTTCACCGCCCCCCTGGCCGCGGTGACGACTTTTTCCAGCACCGGCGTCAGCTGTTTGCAGGGACCGCACCAGGTTGCCCAAAAATCGACGATCACCGGGGTGGTCATCGATTCTTCCAGAACGTCCTGCTGGAAGGTGTCGATCGTGACGTCCTTGATCAGGTCGCCGGCCGGTGCGGCACCGCCGCCGCCCGAGTTGAAAATCTGTTCCATCGTTTTTGCCCCGTGGTGGGAGGCGGACGTCTGCCCGCTGTCCTTGAAGCCAAAATGGCTTCTTCGACCCCTTCTGACAAGTCCCGCAGTTCCTATTTTCCGTCGGGTTCGGCGGTGGCGGCCGAGAAATCGATAATTCGCGGATCATGTCCCCCAGCCCGCAGAAAACGCTTCAGATCGGCCGGCGCGATGGCGGTTGTGCGGTCGTTGACCAGAGGGTGGAAATTCGCGGTGTCCGCCGCCATGACGTCGGCATCCAGGAAGACATTTATTTTGCCCTCCGTATCGTTGATCAACGCGAAGGGCGTGACGGCGCCGGGCTCGACACCGAGATCGGATTTTACGCGATCCGGCTGCGCGAAGCTGAGCCGTGCCGACCCGATCAGCTCCGACAGCGCCCGGATGTTCATCCGCCGCGATTCTTCCACGACGCAAAGCCACAAAGCGCCCTTTTTATCTTTTAAATACAATGTCTTACAATGAGCGCCGGGCAGAGAGCCGCGCAGTTCCCTGCTTTCGGCGACAGTAAAGACAGGCGTATGGGTCTGCGTGACCGTTTCAATCCCCAGCTCGGTCAGCCGGGCGAACAGATCTTCGGGCGTTGCCATGCCCGGCGTGGTGCGGGTCGGTTCCGTCATGCCGAAATCGCTTTTGCGCCCCAAGTCAAACACCTCTTGCGTTCCCGAAGCCACCCACATATATATTGCGGCGCTTTCTCAGGATGCGGGTGTAGCTCAGGGGTAGAGCGCAACCTTGCCAAGGTTGAAGTCGTGAGTTCGAATCTCATCACCCGCTCCAATTTCCCTTTCGTCCAGTGAACTTCAGGAATCCGCCGCGCCGGCACCGCGCCGCCGTCGAAGATAAGTGTGCCGGCGACCCATTTCCGGTCCCAGCCGGTGTCGGTCGGCAGCCGGTCCGTGGTCAGCGCGTCGCCGGTCCAGTCGCCCGACGTCACGGTTAACGGAATTTCGCCTGGACAGTCGGGACAGATCAGAAGGTCGAAAAGCCAGCGGTGCACGGGGCCGTAATCCTCAGGGGCAGGTTAACTCGATGATGCCGGAATCAGTGTCCGAAAAACAGGCCGTTGGCGGCGGAAAGCAGCAGGACGCTCAGCGCGCCGAACGCAGCCGCAAAGGCCAGATTGGGACCGAATATCAGGTGAACGCGTGGTACTCTGAACATGGCGCTGGCGGTTGCGGTCGATACCGCCGTCACGCCGATCATCGACGCGAAGGCCCAGCCGATCAGGGCAGCTTCCATCATGATCGTGTCGTCGACGCCGGTTTCCAGCGGCACGAAAACCACAAGGACCACGATCATCGATACGAGCTGGTGAATGCCGACCAGCGACGCAAGGGTCATGACGAAGATCACGCAGGCGATGACCCCCCAGGCCGGAATCGCCAGCGACGCCATCGCATCGCCGATGCCGATATCGCCGATGGCGGCTTCCAGCACGCGGCCGAGCACCAGCGCCGTCGTCACGACGACGATCTCGTCGCCCACCCGGCTGCTGCCGCGCCAGGTCTCCACGGCTACGGTCCGCAGGACCGACCGACTGGCGGCAATCAGCGACAGAGCGGCGAGAACGGGGATGGTTGCGATCAGGGCTTTCAGCGTGCTCAGCCCGGCGATTGTGGACAGCCCGGCGATCATCGCCGCACACAGTGCGACAGTCGGCACAATCGGTGCAAAGCCCAGAACCGCGTGCCACAAATCCGAGAGCCCGACGTCCCGGGCATACATCATATGCGCAAGCACCAGCCCTATCACCGCCATGACGAGGCCCAGCGCCATGATTTCCCACGCCGGCACGCCGGGCAGCTGTTGCGTGGCGAAGGCCGACGCAATCCAGAAAGGCGACCAGAGCGGCGCCAGGCACATGCCCCGCTGACTGACCTCCGCCGCCCGGCGCCGGGTTTTCGCATCCGCGTCCTGTTTCAGGATCGGGGCCAGGATCGCCATCACGCCGACGACCAGGATCGAGCCGATCACATGCGCGCCGATCAGAAACGCGCCGTTGATCTGTTCGGCACGCAGGTTCGTGAACAGATTCCGGGCGCGCGCGATTTCCGGCCGCCGATCGGCCAACGCCCGCAACAGTACGATGGACCCGAAAAACGCCATGAAGACCGCCGCATTCTGGAAGCCCCGCATCACGCCTGCCGACTGGTCGAAATAGATCACCAGCCCGAGCGTAAGAGCTGCCAGCGGCACACAGAGGTAAAACGTGCCGCGGCGGATGTGCGGCAACGACAGCAGGACAAACGCGATCATCAGCCAGCCCGCCGCAGTTTGCAGAGCGGGCGGTGACCAGACAAGGCGCACCAGTTCGTTCGCCCAAAGGACAAACAGAATCGGTTCGGGCCGGAATATCCGGGACATGTTGGCCTTCTTCGCGGGCGGGTTGTAAGAGGCGGATCCTAAAACGGCTGTTCAGGGCCGCGCGGGTTTACATCCCACGGGACCGGCGGATATGCAAACAGGCCGTCGCCGGGACGGCAGTCAGAACGCCAGTACGGACGACGAGAACAGCAGCACGCCGACGGCAGTGCCGTAACACAGGAACGCGGCGAGAAATATGAAGCCGATGTTCCAGGCGGTGCGGATCGGGTTGTGCGCACGCTCCGATTTTCGCCGCGCCGGGGCGCGGCGCTCCGGTCCGCCAAGCATGGTGAAATACCAGCGGCTTCCGGGAAGCGGCAGGCTGAAGCGGATGTTGACGCGGTGGGAGTTCGCTTTCCATTCACCTGCGGCATTTGCGATGGCGGCTTTCTGTTCCGCGCTCAGCCCACCGAGAATACGTGGCGGGAGCCGGTCGAGAAGTTTTTCGGGATAGGCGGCAGCGGTCATTGAGCCGTCGGGCATGGAAGTCTCCGGGAAACAGATTGATCACGCACGTTAACAATCAGTTCACAATAAATTGGTTAATTTCTGGTATACCGAAACCCATATCCCGCTGTGATGCGCAGTTTTTCTGGGTCGTTAATCATAATCGAGCGGGCGGCGCGGCTGTCTGTTTCTGGGGAATTATCATGTCTATACGTGGCGATCGCGAAAAGCAGAGTCTGATCGATGGTATTGTTCGCGCCGTGAAACGCGGCAAAGGCAAGCATGCCGGCGACGCGGAGCGGTTCGTTCGGCAGTTTTTTTCCAACGTATCGCCGAAGGATTGCGTCGAAGCCGACCCCGACTGCCTGCGCGGCATGGTCGCATCCCTGTGGGATTTCGCCCAGAATCGCCCGGAGGGAACCGCAAAAATCAGGGTCTTCAACCCCGACGGGAAACAAGATGGCTGGGAGGCCGGCCACACGGTCGTCGAGATCGTCAACGACGATATGCCGTTTCTGGTCGATTCGGTAACGGCTGAACTGAACCGTCAGAATCTGACCGTTCACCTGATCATCCATCCCGTCATCGGCGTTGAACGGACCGCGTCGGGCAAACTCAGCCGGATTGCCGGGGACCCGAAGGCGGACGGCGCGGCGGCGGAATCGGTCATGCATCTGCAGATCACGGAGCAGACCGATCAGCGCGGGCTGAGCAAGCTCGAGAAATCTCTTAAAAGCGTTCTGAACGACGTGCGCGCCGCTGTCGAAGACTGGCGGTCGATGCGCGTGAACATTGCGTCGGTGATCGCAGAACTCGAATCCACCGCACCGTCAGCCTCCATCACGAAGGAAGAACTGGACGAAAGCACGGCGTTCCTGCGCTGGGTCGACGACAACAATTTCACGTTCCTCGGATACCGGGAGTACGATTGCGGCGGCAGCGCCAAAAAGCAGACGCTTACGGTTGTGCCCCGTTCCGGCCTTGGGGTGCTGCGCAAAAGCAAGGTCAATGTCATCGAGGGGATGGAGGACGGCGCGGTCCTGCCGCCGGACCTCGCGGCGTTCATGAACAGGCCGGCCCTTGTTCTGATCAATAAGGCGAACAAGCGGTCGACGGTCCATCGCGGTGTGCATCTCGATACCCTTCTGATCAAGAAGTTCGACAAGCGCGGCAACATGATTGGCCAGCGGCTTTACGTCGGTCTGTTCACGTCGACGGTTTACAACCAGCCGGTTCAGTCGATTCCTGTTATCCGGCGAAAGGTGGCGAATCTCGTCGATCGCGTCGGTTTCCAGGCGAACAGTCATGACGGCAAGGCGCTGATCCATATCCTGGAAACGCTGCCCCGGGACGAATTGTTTCAGATCGGCGAGAAGGAATTGCGCGAAATGGCGATGGGCATCCTGCATCTGCAGGAACGTCAGAAAGTTGCCATGTTCGTACGCCGCGATCCGTTCGGGCGTTATATTTCCTGCCTGATATACGTCCCGCGCGAACGCTACGACACGCGGCTGCGGGAACAGGTTCAGGATGTTCTGGAAGACGGATTCGGCGGCCTGGTGACAGCGTTCTACACCCAGTTGTCCGACGAGGTTCTGGCGCGCCTGCATTTCATCGTGAAAACGATTCCCGGCAAACCGTATGCCAAAAAAATCGATGCGATTGAAGCGGATATTGCCGAAGTCGCGCGCGACTGGGCGGACGATCTGGCGCATGCGCTTGCCGCTGCTCAGGGCGAAGGCCCCGGCCTGGAAACATTCGAACGTTTTCGCAGCGCGTTTCCGCCGATCTACCGGGACCGTTTTTCGCCGGAATCCGCGATCGCCGACATCGCCAAGATCGATCAGGCCATCGATACCGGACAGATTTCCATGGACCTGTATCGCGCAGACGATGCACCGGCATCGTCCGTGCGCTTCAAGGTTTTCAGCAAGAATGTCGCCCTGCCGCTCTCCGACGTCCTGCCCATGCTGGAAAACATGGGCCTGAAAGTCATCGACGAAATTCCGCACGAAATCGAAATTGGCGACGGCGAGACGGTGTGGCTCCATGATTTCGGCATGATCACGCGCGACGAATCGGATATCGATGTTGCCGAAATCAAGGATGCGTTCGAACAGACGTTCGATCGTGTGTGGTGCAACGACGTCGAGGACGACGGCTTCAACGGGATGGTCACGTTCAGCGGTCTGACCTGGCGGCAGATCGTGGTGCTGCGGGCCTATTGCAAATATCTGCGCCAGGCCGGCATCCCGTTCAGCGACCATTACATGGTGGAAACGCTGACGCGGAACGCAGGCATCGCAGGCGACATCGTTGCGCTGTTCGAAGAACTGTTCGATCCAGGCAGACAGGACAAGAAATCCGCCGCCAGCCGTTTCCGGAAAAAGATCGCCACGGCGCTGGACCAGGTGCAGAATCTCGACGAAGACCGGATTCTTCGGCGCTTCCTGAATCTTGTCGAATCGACGTTACGCACGAATTTCTATCAGCCCGACGACGACGGGAACCCGAAATCCTATGTGTCGTTCAAATTCGACAGCAGCCAGATCACGGACCTGCCGTTGCCGCGGCCGCTGCGGGAAATATTCGTCTATTCCCCCCGGATGGAAGGCGTGCATCTGCGCGGCGGCAAGGTCGCCCGCGGCGGCATCCGCTGGTCGGACCGGAGGGAAGATTTCCGCACCGAGATTCTCGGCCTGATGAAGGCCCAGATGCCCAAGAATGCAGTCATCGTCCCTGTCGGCGCCAAGGGCGGTTTTGTCCTCAAGCAACCGCCCGCCGCGGGCGGCCGCGAAGCGCTCCAGGAAGAAGGCATTGCCTGCTACAAGCTGCTGGTCGGCGGCATGCTGGATATCACGGACAATATTTCCGGCGACAGCATCGTGCCGCCCAAAGACGTTGTCCGGCGCGATGACGATGATCCCTACCTGGTGGTCGCCGCTGATAAAGGGACGGCTACATTCTCCGATATCGCCAACGGGGTCGCCCGCGATTACGGCTTCTGGCTCGACGACGCGTTCGCATCCGGCGGGTCGGTCGGTTACGACCACAAGAAAATGGGCATCACGGCGCGTGGCGCATGGGAATCCGTCAAACGGCATTTCCGCGAAATGGGCATCAATACCCAGACCGACGATTTTACCGTGGTCGGCGTCGGCGACATGTCGGGCGACGTGTTCGGCAACGGGATGTTGCTGTCCAGACACATCAAGCTGGTCGGCGCGTTCAACCATATGCATATCTTCGTGGATCCCGATCCCGATCCGGCGGCCGCGTGGAAAGAACGCAACCGGCTGTTCCAAATGGGCCGGTCGTCTTGGACCGACTACGATACGAAGCTTATTTCGTCCGGCGGCGGCATTTACGAACGATCCGCCAAATCCATCAAACTGAGAGCCCGTGCGGCCGAAGTCTTCGGTCTCGACGGCAAGGACAGCGTCACGCCCAACGAACTGATCAGGGCGATGCTGGGGGCGGAGGTCGGACTGTTGTGGTTCGGCGGGATCGGGACGTATGTGAAATCATCCGACGAATCCGATTCCGAGGTGGGCGACCGGGTCAACGATCCGGTACGGCTGAACGGTCGCGATTTGCGCTGCAAGGTGATCGGCGAAGGCGCCAATCTCGGCATAACGCAGCTCGGACGGATCGAATATTCTCTTAAGGGCGGTCGGTTGAATCCCGATTTCATCGACAATTCGGCCGGTGTCGCCTCGTCGGATCACGAGGTCAATATCAAGATACTCCTTGGCCAGGTCATCGACGACGGCAAGCTGAGCCTGGAGGAGCGCAACAAGATCCTCGTCAAAATGACCGACGACGTCGCCGAGCATGTGCTGATGGACAATTACCGCCAGAGCATGGCGATCACCCATGCCGAAGCGCTCGCGGTCGAGCAGATCGGCGAAGCGGGACGTTTCATCCGGGCGCTGGAAAAACAGGGCGAGCTGGACCGGGCCGTCGAATTCCTGCCGGACGACGAGGAGCTGGAAGACCGCAAGGCGCGCAAGATCGGGCTGACCCGGCCGGAGATCGCGGTTCTGCTGGCCTATGCGAAGATGACGTTATACCAGGACCTTCTGGACAGCGACGTGCCGGACGATCCCTGGCTGGTGCGCGACATCGGGCTGTATTTTCCGCCGCTCTTGACCAAGAAGTATCATGACTACCTGGTAAACCACCGGCTGCGTCGCGAAATTACCGCGACCTATATTACCAACAGTCTCATCAACCGGGCCGGACCGACGTTCATCAACGACCTGATGGACGAAACCGGCGCGACCCCGGCGCGCATCGCGCGGGCCTATCTGATCTGCCGGCGGGTGTTCGCCCTGCGCCAGTACTGGGCCGCGATTGAGGCGCTGGACAACGTGATACCCGCGTCGGTTCAGACGGAACTGAATCTCGCCATCCTCAATCTGATCAAACGCGGCACCGTATGGTTCATCGAAAAATCCGGCCGCACGCTGGATGTCGAACAGTCGGTGCGGACATTCGAGCCGGGTATCGCCGAGCTGTCGAAATCCGTCGGCAAGTATCTTTCCGAGGAACTCACCCGCGATGTCGAGAACGATACCGCTTCGTACCGGGACAAGAACGTGCCCGAAAAGCTCGCCCGCGGCGTCGCACAGCTGGAGGTCCTGTTCGCCGGGTGTGACATCGTCCGGATCGCGCAGCGGGGCGGCGAAATCGTAGGCGACACGGCCAAAGCCTATTACGCAATCGGCGCGCGTTTCGGTTTCGACTGGCTGCGCAGCATCGCCGATGGAATCAGTGCGGAAAACGAATGGCAGTCGATGGCGGTGTCGGCCATGGTCGACGAGCTGTACGACCAGCAGGCGCGTCTGACCGGTCGGATCATCGATACCGCCGGCGGCGCCATGGCTGTCGATGGCGTTCTGGAAGCATGGGAGGATGCGCACGATCACGACGTGTCGCGCGTCAATCAGACCCTGCAGGATCTGCGCCGCGCCGACAGCATCGATCTCGCCATGCTGTCGGTCGCCACCCGTCACATCCGGGCGCTGATCGAAGGGTAGCTTCTTCTTTTCCGTTACGGTTCTTTCCCCCTCCCGGCCACCCGTTGCGACAATCCCGTGGGTGGCGGAGAGGGGTAAAGCGCCGGAGCCGCTATCGCGTAAGCGCCAAAAAGCTATGCCGCGTTGGCGCTTTCCGCCCGGATCGTCTTCACCGTCTTGTGCTTCAGGTTATATGACTTGCGGTCGATGCCATCGAGATCGACGCCGGTGACGCGGACGAAGCGCGCATTGTCAGGATACTCGATCGAATGGATAACGCCGGGATTGAAAAGCCCCACCTGGCCGGGATCCAGCCGGTATTCGCTGGTCTGTTCCAGCGAAATGTCCTCGTCGTCGGACCCGTCGTCGGTTCGGTCCCATTCGCGCATGATGGTGTGTCCGGTCGCCTGGCCGTAAATTGCCCAGGACGCGCCGTGATCGTGCGGCGGCGACATGGTGCCTTCGCCCATCACGTGGGACAGCACCACCGCGCCTGTGGTCGGATCCTCGTTCAGCTTGTAGACGCCCACCGGCTTGTCGGGTCCGCAGAACTGTTCGATGAAGGTTTCGTTCGCCAGCAGCTGTTCCAGTTTCCGGCGCACTTTCTCGCGCCCGTCGGCGTTGTTCTCGGCGACCAGAATGTCGTGAATCTCGGCGCAAAAATCCTGCAATGTGTAGCTCATGGCGCTCTCCCTATATGTGTGGTTCGACAGGTATCATAACGGCGGGAAAACGCGCGAGAAAGACAAACGGGGTAGGTTACCGTCTGTTGCGGGTGGTAGGGTGCTCCGCATGATTTCTCCAGCCCCTGCCGACGATAATTCCCTGCGCCGCGCCCGCATCGCCTGGTGCGTTTACGACTGGGCGAACTCGGCGTTTCCGACCGTGATCGTGACGTTCGTGTTTTCCGCCTATTTCGCGACCGCCGTCGCCGAGAACCGGGATATCGGCACCCAGCAATGGAGCCAGGCGCTGGCCGTGTCCGGGCTTGTGATTGCCGTTCTCAGCCCGGTCTTCGGCGCCATTGCCGACCAGACGGGGCGCCGCAAACCCTGGCTCGCCGCCTGTTCGGCGATCACCATCGTAGCTGCCGCGCAGTTGTGGTACGCGCGCCCCGATGCGGATTATGCGCTCTATGCCCTGGTCTGTTTCGCCATTGCGAATATCGCCTTCGAGGTCGGCCAGGTGTTCTACAACGCCATGCTCCCCGCGCTGGTGCCTCCTGAAAAGATGGGCCGTTTTTCCGGTTGGGGCTGGGGCCTCGGCTATGCCGGCGGTCTGACCTGTCTGGTGATTGCGTTGTTCGTCTTCGTCCAGGGCGATCCGCCGCCCCTGGGGCTCGATAAGGACTCGGCCGAACATGTCCGCGTCGTCGGCCCGATGGTCGCCGTCTGGTTTGCGGTTTTCTGTCTGCCGCTCTTTCTGTTCGCGCCCGATGGCGGGCGTTCGGGCCGGGGCGCGGTCGAGGCCGCGGTGGCGGGCGTCCGCACGTTGATCGCGACGATTAAAAGCGTTCGCCGCTATCGCGATATCGCCTGGTTCCTGCTGGCGCGGCTGTTCTACGTCGACGGGATGAACACGATGTTCGCCTTCGGCGGCATTTACGCCGCCGGCACGTTCGGGATGACGGTCGCCGAGGTCATTCAGTTCGGGATCGCGCTGAACGTGACCGCCGGGCTGGGCGCTGCCGGATTCGCCTGGCTGGACGACCGGATCGGTGCGAAGAAGACCATCGTGATCGCCCTGTGCGGGTTGATCGCGTTCGGCATCCCGCTGCTGCTGGTGGAATCGAAGCTGTGGTTCTGGCTCGTCGGCCTGCCGCTCGGCATTTTCATGGGGCCGGCCCAGGCAGCCAGCCGGTCGCTGATGGCGCGGCTCGCCCCGCCCGATATCCGCAACGAGATGTTCGGCCTGTTTGCGTTTTCGGGAAAAGCCACCGCCTTCATGGGGCCGTTCGTGCTCGGCCTGGTGACCGTCGCCACCGCGTCGCAACGCGCCGGCATGGCGACGATTGTCGTGTTTCTAGGCGTCGGTCTCGCAATCCTGCTGTGGAAGGTACGGGAGCCCTCTAAAACTTAATGCCGGAAATGCCGCATGCCGGTGAACACCATGGCCAGGCTGGCCTCGTCGGCGGCGGCGATGACCTCTTCGTCGCGGATCGAGCCGCCGGGCTGAATGACGGCCGTGGCGCCGGCATCGGCGGCGGCCAGCAGGCCGTCGGCGAACGGGAAGAACGCGTCGGAGGCGACGACCGATCCCTTGACCAGGGCGTCCGTCTCGCCGGCGGCCTCCGCCGCGTCTTCCGATTTACGGGCCGCGATGCGGGATGAATCCACCCGGCTCATCTGTCCGGCGCCGATGCCGACCGTGGCGCCGTCCTTCGCATAGACGATGGCGTTGGATTTGACGTGCTTGCACACCGCGAAGGCGAACAGCATGTCGGCGATTTCCCGATCCGACGGTTCGCGCCTGGTGACGATTTTCAGATCGTCCTTTCCGATGCGTCCGGAATCCCGGTCCTGCAGCAGGAACCCGCCCGACAGCAGCTTGGTCGTCAGACCCGGCGCGGCGGGATCGGGCATGCCGCCGGTCTCCAGCACACGCAGGTTTTTCTTCGCCGCGAAAATCTCCCGGGCTTCCGCCGTGACTTCCGGCGCGATCACGACCTCGAGGAAAATATCCTTCATCGCTTCCGCCGCTGCGGCATCCATCGGCCGGTTGACGGCGATGATGCCGCCGAACGCGCTGACCGGGTCGCATTTCAGCGCCTTGGCATAGGCATCGGCCAGGGTATCGCCCAGTGCGACGCCGCAGGGGTTGGCGTGCTTGATGATCGCCATGGCCGGCGTCTCGAACTCCGCCGCCAGTTCGAACGCGGCGTCGGTGTCGTTCAGGTTGTTGTAGGACAGCTCCTTGCCCTGGATCTGCGTCGCCGTGGCGACCCCGGGCCGGTCGTTGCCGGTGGCGTAGAAGGCCGCTTTCTGATGCGGATTTTCGCCGTAACGCAAGGATTGAACGCGCGTACCGGACAGCGAAAACCGGCGCGGAAAGGCGTCGTCGTTCTGTTCCGCGAACCAGCGCCCGATGGCGGCGTCGTAGGCGGCGGTGCGGGCATAGGCCGTACCGGCCAGCCGCCGGCGCAGTGCCGGCGACGTAGCGCCGTCATTAGCCTTCATGTCCTCGATCACGGCGTCGTAATCTTCGGCGTCGGTGACGATGGTGACGCCGTCATGATTCTTGGCGGCGGAACGGATCATGGCCGGGCCGCCGATATCGATATTCTCGACGCAGGTGTCGTAATCGGCGCCGGCGGCGACGGTGGCCTCGAACGGATACAGGTTCACGACGATCAAATCGATTGGATCGATGTCGTGCTCCTCCATCGTCGCCAGATGCGCCGGGTCGCTGCGTTTGCCGAGTATGCCGCCATGCACCTTCGGATGCAGCGTCTTGACGCGACCGTCCAGGATTTCGGGGAACCCGGTATGGTCGCCGACCTCGATCACCGGGATATCGGCATCGCGCATGGCCTGCGCGGTTCCGCCGGTGGACAGGATCTCGACCCCGCAACCGTGCAGGAACCGGGCGAAATCCACCAGGCCCGACTTGTCGGAAACGGATATCAGGGCCCGCCGGATGGCGGGAGCGTCGTTGGTCATCGAATAAGCCTCCGTGGCGGTTCCGCGTTTATCCGGATGCCGCCGATTGTGTGTCGTCATTACGGTTATTCCCGTCATCGGGAGATTTGAATTCGGGGACGAGGCGGCCAACGATGGCGCGGGCTTCGTTGCGGTTGCCCGATCGGGCCGCCGAGTCCAGTTCGTCGATGGCGCGTGCCAGCAGGGCCAGATCCGTCGCACGCGGAGCCGCCAGCAGAATGCCTGGATGGGTGGTCGGCACCAGCTCCTCGGATGCGTGCAGAATTTCCTCGAACAGTTTTTCGCCGGGGCGCGGGCCAGTGATGTCGATTTTAACGTCGATGTCCGGTTGCCGGCCGGCCAGCAGGATGATCTGGCGGGCGAGGTCGATGATCTTCACCGGTTCTCCCATGTCGAGGACGTATATCTTTCCCTGTTCGGCATCGTCCGCGACGCCCTGCACCGATGATTGCAACACCAGTTCGACCGCTTCGCGCACTGTCATGAAATAGCGGGTCATGTCGGGATGGGTGACCGTCAGCGGTCCGCCCGCCGCCAGTTGCCGCTGGAACAGAGGCACCACGGACCCGGTCGATCCGAGCACGTTGCCGAAACGGACCGTGACGAAGTGGGTCCGGCCGTCCCCGCGCGCGGCTTCGCGCAGGTCCAGCGCCTGGCAGTAGCTTTCGGCGACGCGCTTGGTCGCGCCCATCATGCTCGACGGGTTGACCGCCTTGTCGGTCGATATCAGGACCATCGCCAGGGCGTCGTGAGCGCAGCAGGCATCGGCGACGACCTTCGTGCCGATGACGTTGGTCAGCGCGCCTTCGTCGGGGTGCAGCTCGACCATCGGGACGTGTTTCAGCGCAGCCGCATGGAACACCAGCTCCGGGCGTTCTTCGTCGAACACCCTGCCGATGCGGTCCGCATTGCGCACATCCGCCAGGATCGCCCGGCGCGGCAGATCGGGGGCTTTCTCGCCGATTTCCAGATCGATCGCATAAAGCTGGTATTCCGAGTTGTCGACCAGCGCGATCGAGGCCGGGCCGAAGGCCGCGATCTGGCGGCACAGTTCGGATCCGATCGTACCGCCGGCGCCGGTCACCAGCACACGCCGGCCGCCGATCAGTTGCGCCATGCTGTCCCGGTCCAGCGTTGCCTGCGGCCGGCCGAGAAGATCTTCGATGTTGATCGGGCGGATTTCCGGCGCCCCGTCGACGCTCTCGCGGAAATCGTCCAGCTGCGGCATGCGCGCCAGGCCGATGCCCAGTTTCTCCGAAATCGCCAGCAGCCGCTGTACTTCTTCGCCCTTGATGTTCGACTTGGTGACGATCAGGCGCTGCGGTTTACGGCCTTCGCGGCCCAAACGCTCCGCAATCGCCGGAATGTCGTCGATACCGCCCAGAACCTGGACGCCGTGGATATTGCGACCCACGCGCCCGCCTTTTTCGTCGATCAGGCCGACGGCGTGCCAGGCCGATTGCTTCGCCCGGTTGATCGCGCGAATGAACAGCTCCGCCGAATCCCCGGCCCCGATCAGCAGGACCGGAATCCGGCGTTCGCCGTCGCGTTCGCCGGCGTCATGGGCGCGGCGGTCCTTGAACAGCCGATAGACGAAACGGGGTCCGCCCAGAAGGGCGAGAAGTACCAGCCAGTTGATCGGCAGCGCAGAGCGGGGAATGAGTTCGAGCCGGGAGACCAGGAACATCGCGGCAAAAAACACCAGGCAGATGACAGACACGGCCCGGATTATCGCCAGCAGATCTTCCACCGAAGCGTAGCGCCAGACGCCCGCGTAGAGCCGCAATCCCCAGAAAACCATCCCCGCGATGACGGTGTAGACGACCGTCGCCTGCACGACGAAGTCGGTCGAGAAATAGGTGAAATCGCCGCCGACGCGCAGATACAGCGCGATCAGGAATGACAGCGCCGCCATCGCCAGATCGTGGGCGAACGCCACCTTGGCGCGGGTGCCGCGCAGGCTGTAGCTCTGAAGGTTTGGCAATCGTTTCATCGGCAGAATTCCGGGCGGGACGATAGCACAGACCGTCCGACTCGCCCATAACGGGCGGCGGCGGCATCGGGGTATTTTTTCTAGGGAAGAGGGCTTTTCGGGACGATGGGCTACCGCGTGGCGCGGTGCCATGCGGCGGTGGCCGCGAGTCCCTGGTCGACCGAAAACGCCGGCGTCCAGTCATAGGTTTGACGGAAGCGGGACGAATCGATCCGAAGCGATCCGCACAACCGGTCGGCGGCGGGTTTTCTGCCGGCGAGGCCGGCGAGGGTTCGAAGGACGCAGGCCGGTACCGGCAGGTCGGGAACGCGTCGGTTCAGGCTACGGCGCAGGCGACGAACGAGATCGGCGGTAGACAGATCCTCGCCGTCGCTCAGGAGGAAGGTTGCGGTGCGGTCCGCCGGATCTTCGAGAACCGTCCGGATTGCGCCGTTCAGATTGCCGAGGAACAGGAGACTGCGCCGGTTGTCGGTGATGCCGCTCAGCGGCAGCGGTAAGGGTAAATCGCAAAGGCGAAGCAACGCGGCAAAATTCGCGCCGACGCCGGGGCCATATACCAGCGGGATTCTGAGCGAGACGCAGGAGAGCCCGGATTCCCCGGAGAGTTTTCGAAGCGCCTGCTCGGCTGCCAGTTTGGAACGTCCGTAGGGGTCTTCCGGGGCGGGTTCGTTTTCTTCCGTATAGGCGCCGTTGATTGTTCGTTCGCCATTGACCTTCACGGAACTCAGGAACACGAAGCGCCTGACGCCCGCATCCGCCGCCGCCCTGGACAGATTCTCCGTAACATCGGCATTGGCGCGGCGGTAGGCAACCTCCGCATCGGCCGCCGTTTCGCGCATCATGTGAACCCGTGCGGCGAGATGCACCACGGCATCGGCTCCCGAGACCAGTCCGGAGAAATTCCGCAGGGTTTCGAGATCGCCGGCGACTCTGGTCTCCATCCAGCCGGGATCGGGAATTTCCGACCGCACACCCGCAATGACGCTGTGCCCCGCCGCCGCAAGATGGCGGCACAGCGTGCGCCCGACAAAACCGTTGGCGCCTGTGACCAGAACTTTCAGGATGCATCCTCCGGCGCGGCGGGCTGTCCGCGGATAGCGGCGGCGAAAACCCGGATCATTTCATAGGCCTGTTTTTCGCGACTGTAGCGCGGCGCGGCGGCGAGGGAATTTTCGGCGTACTTCTTCCGGCCCGCATGGTCGTCGCGTAACGAGCGCACTGCCGACGCCAGCGCCGGCGGATCTTCCGGCGGCAGGACGATGCCGGCGTCTTCCGCCGTAACGATTTCCGTTGCTTCGCCTTCCGGCGCCGAAATAAGAACAGGCAGC
>Ga0181569_10001665_pt1 | contig 17568 bp, 8 predicted proteins | sample 101ome_19_FD_132452 | JGI IMG/M metagenome (GOLD analysis project Ga0181569, IMG submission 132452) | Coastal salt marsh microbial communities from the Groves Creek Marsh, Skidaway Island, Georgia - 101405AT metaG (megahit assembly) | ecosystem: Environmental > Aquatic > Marine > Intertidal zone...
CTGTCGCGATGCTCACGCGGCGTTTTTCGCCGCCAGATAATCCACGCTGAAACTGGTCTCCTATGAAGGAGTCCGCGAGCTTCTCGATACCCAGGATCTGCATCGTGGCGCGGACACGACTGCGTATGGTGCTTCGCCTCGTATCCCGTGGCAATCGTAGCTTTGCGTGGAACAGTAAATGTTCGTAAACGGTGGCTGTCCCGGGGAGCACGTCTTCAGCTACCACGTACCCACTGGACGATCGGATTTCTTCATCTAAAGCTAGTTTACCGTTGATGAATATCTCACCACTACTGTGATACAGTTTCGAAGAAAGTCGCCCGGAGAGTCTGTCGAGTAACGTCGTCTTTCCTGCTCCGGACGGACCCATGAGCGCGCACATGCCTCCGTGGGCGTCTTCGAGGCGTCCAGCCATGCCGGAAACGTCGTTCAAAATGTGTTTTTGAACCCCCTTAACCTCCACATGCACGTCGCGCCACGACATGACGGCGGAAGGACCATCCCTAGGTTGCATCGTGGCTCCAAACCGCCTCACAGCTTCGACTGAGCCTGACACTGCGTCTTCGTCTTCTTCAGCGTCGTCTATCGCCACTTCAAAGTATCGCTGGTCGGCTTCAATTTTGATATACACCCAGGCCGCCGTGAAGAGAGCGGCCACAATCAACATCATGACGGTGCGAGTGATCGTATCACCGGTCCAATACAAGGGTGGATCGACGTGAATCGGACACGAACTCCCGGAACCGTCATCAACCATCTCGTACACGCAGCTTCCGGTGTGGCACGTCAACGCCAACGTTGGAATGACACCGTTTTGCGCCCAATAACACACGTTAGAACCGTCATCGCGAGTGTTGTTGACGCCACACCAAAACTTAATTCCTCTACTCTTCGGTGTACTCAATGGATTACACCGATGTTGCCAATACCTTTCGCCCTTCGACGCGAATCCTGGGACGTATCCGCAACCAAACAATTCACTCGCTCCAGGACACTGCTCCACGCCGGAAGGTGGACACGACACGTCACCAGCCGCGCACTCGTACACGGCGCACAAATCTGTCGATGCCATCGGATCAGGGCACGACGTCATCGTCAACGAGCACTCCGTGAAGTTTCCGTCCCACACGCCCGGCACGGCGTACTTGTACTTGTCGGGCACATCTAATTTTTGATCCTGTCTCGGCATCCCACCGTACTCTCGCATCTGTATATCGTATCGATGACGGCCACTCGAGGATTCGCACGGCAACACACGAAGATCGACGCGAGTCTGCGGTTGCAACTTGCAGTATGAATCCGTCTTCTCGTCGCCACCGCACGCGCACGAAAACACCTTCCCTCCGACGTCGTTCGTCTCACCTATAGGGTGCAATTCCTCCTCCGTCGGCATCCAACACTTAGACGTACACGAACTCGCACGCCTCTGCACGCCGTTCACCGTCCGCGTGCCGCAGACGTCTCGAGATTGACACACGTCGCACGCCGTGCCGCTCCAACCGCCGGGACAGCCTTTGTTCTGATCCCCGTCCACCGCGCAACTGGCGCAATTTTCCGGATGTGGCGACGACAGCGCCACGGGCATCGTACCGTGCGCGCACGGCGGGTCGTCGACGGCCAGCGCGTTCGCGCACTGCGCGCGAACGTCCGAGATCGCGTCTGCATTCGCCTCGCGCGCACGATTCCCGAAAAACGCGACGAGGACGCACGCGACGGCGATCGCGAGTCGCCGCGACCGCGCGCGCATGTCGCGAGCGTCCCACAAGCGAGGGCGCGCGTCGACAGGTGCCCGCGCGTCGGCGTCTCTGGTTGACACGAATATCAACAAAGCGTTATTGTTACAGTTGCGACTACGCGCGAACGATCCTGGACTACTAATCGAATGTGCACCCCTTGATGCACGGAATGTCTTTCGCGGATTCTCGGTCCACCATGACCACGGGTTCGTGCACCATGTACGCCGTGGCTTGGCCTCCGCCGTTCGGGAGAACCCACATGGGGAGCTGCACGGGCTCGACGTTTTTAGACTTGGCCGCCTCGGCTTTCACCCACTTGTACTTGGCGGTGAAATCCGCCTTGCCACCGATAAACTTCTTCGCCCCGACGACGACTGTGGCGTTTACGAACGGCGCGAGGACGTCGCTGCGGAATCGCTCCACCGAGCCGAAGCGTTTTGCGATGATGGCGTCCAACGCGTCGTTGGCGAACTCGTACAGCTTCTCGTCATGCGTCGTCACGTTCTTGATGGTTTCGGCGAGTGCCTCTTTATCCACCTTGTCGACGCTCTTCCCGATGTTCGAGAACACGTAGCGAAGATCATCGATGCCGGCGATATCCCCAAGGACGAGGAGAAATTCGTCGAAACGGTCCGTCGTCCCCACGATGTCAAACTTCTTCAGCATGGCCTCCGCGCGCGCCCATCTCTCGTCGCTGACGATGAGACAATCGTCGTCATATACACCACCGAGCGGTGGTGCGCGAAGCTGCGTCACGCACTTGTCCTCGTACAACAGCTCGCGCGTTTGAATGTCCGGAACGCGGGTCGCCCAGTCTTCAATGGAGCGTCCCCAATTATTCTCCGTCGATTCGCCAGAGGCTTCTTTTTCGCCCTCCGTGGTTTGATGACCTCTGATGTAGTAGTCGTAAAAACTGGCGTATTGGTCGACGGGTTTACGCGCGAGAAAGGACGTCGTCACGTTGCAGACGGATCCAAACTCCTTCATCAATTCGGCGACGTCGTCCATGATTTCCTTCTCAAAGTGCAACGCGCTCCAGCGGTTCGGATGGTGTCCTCGAACTTCGACAAGTGTGCGAGGCGGCACTTTTCGAGTGCCGTTCACGTACGATCTCACCGCTTCGCTCCACGCCGTCTTGAGACCCGTCCACTGAGATTCGTCGGCACCGTACGGAATGGGATATTCCCACTCTCCCAGCACAGTCTGACGGTCGAATAAAAATCGAATCGTCGTCCCACCGTTTTTACTAATGTGTCTGAACACGTGCATAGCGCACGGGTGCAAAGACGTCGCCGTCGTCACCGCCGTCGACAAAGGCGCGCCCGATCGCGTCACGTTGTCCTTCTCCGCGTGCTTGTCGGTTTTAACGTCGGCGTCCGACGAGTTGGTCGTATTTTGACCGACGAAACGCGACGCGTTCGTCGCGTTTTGACCAACGTCCGCAGGACCCTTTCCGTCACCGTCGTCCGAATCGTCGTCGTCCTTCTCCTCCTTCTTTTCCTCCTCCTTTTCCTTCTCCTTTTCCTCCTCCTTTTCCTCCTCCTCGTCCTCATCTTCGTCTTCGTCTTCGGCGGCGTCCGGGATCGTCTTCTCGTCCGCCTTTGCATCGTCCTCCCCAACGCGCACGTGCGCCGCCGCGTCGCCATCGTCATCCTCATCGTCATCATCGTTCGCGTCCAACGCTCTCGTGACGACGACCTCACCGCGCGGCGTCTCCCGCGCCTCGGTGAACGCGTCGGTGGTGAAATCTCGGCCCCGACTCGCCGCGAGCTCGCGCGCGTCGAACGCGTCGAGCGCGCGCGGTTCCTCTTGTCGACGATTCGCCGCGACGCCGAGGAGCGCGACGAGCACGATGACGGCGGCGATGCGGAAGATGGAGGCCCATCGCGCGCCGAGAGCGCTCATCGTGAGAGTCGGGCTCTGAGGACGACGACGACGTGTGGTATGTAATCCGGTATCTACGACATACGGTCTCTACGAAGCGCTAATCGCTCCAGTCGGAATCAGAATCGCCGCCATCGAGGGCGTGGTTGAGGTTGATTTGAGCGGTGAGGGCGGCGTTGAGTTCGCCGAGTCCTTTGTTTGGCGGCGGCGGCGGCGGCGATTTCTTCAGCGGCGACGCCGAGCGAGGCGGTGGGGGCGGATTCGCGGGTGGTTGCGGAGGCGGTGGTGGCGGGGGCGGAGGTAGAGGCGGTGGAGAAGGCATCGGGGATGGCTCAGAGTCGGAGACGACGGAAGAAGTCATCGAAGCGAGATCCGTCGAGCTATCCTTCTTTGAGCGCAACGTCACGCCGGCTTGAATGGACGCCATGAGCATGGCGTGTGGATCGTCGCTAGGAGGCGTGGGGGGCGGTGTGGGTGCGGCACCGCCCTCAGCGGACGTTGGTTGTGCAAAAGCTCCCGGCGGCGGCGGCGGCAGTGGCGGCGGCGGCGGCGGCGGCGGAGGAGGTGGTGGTGGCGGCGGGACCACAGCACGCATGGCTGGAGCGATGTTCGCTTCGATCGTCTGCACCGTCGGTGGCATCGCGATCGGTGCAGAGCTACCAGGACGAGGAGGCACTGGTCGACCCTCGGCGATCGCCTGACGAGCCGTCACCTTCCATTCTTTGTACACTTTCCTCTCCTCTTTCGCAGCGCGTCGTCTCGCTCTATCGGCGCGACGCTCCTCCCTCTCGATCTTTTCGCGTTCCTTCGTCGTCATCGGCCTCGAAAGCGATGCGAGTTCCGCGGATTCCAATAACATTGATTCTTGTCCGCTCGCAGCGACCGGCGGTGAAGGATCTTTAAGAGCACCGTCTTCGTCTCGAAGGAGCATCTCCCACATCTGCGCCTCCATTCGAGCCAAGTCTGCGTTTGCTCGTGCGAATTGGCGCAGACCATTCGTGAGCGCGGATCCAGTCAGACGATGGAATCTAGGAAGTTCTTCACGCATTCTTTCGACGATCAAGTCGTAATTCTCTTTGCCCTCTTTCATCAGAGACTCGGCGGCGAGGCACTCTGGATCTACGGTGGCCACCGCTCGTCCTTTCCTACGAACGACTTCATCGTATCTATCGCTCAGGATTTCATAGTGTAACAAGCTCTGCGCTCTGTCCTCAAACGTCTCTCTGACCGCACTGAGCATTCGTAAACAGTCCTTAAACTCCCGCTTGAGTTCCTTCATGTGCTCGACGACTTGCAATTCGTGCGCGTCCTGTCCGGTGAGAGCGTCCGTACAATCAGCGAACGCGCCGAGGACGGTACCGAGCGAGAGACACTTACTTCTCCTCGCCAGTGGACGACCCCATCCCGATTCGCACTCTCCCATCGCCCGTGCGCTCCGACCTAATTCTAACAATCGCGTCGCGTTGACGCGTTGCTCCAACTGTTTCATGTACTCCCTTGCGCTCTCCCGAAACCCGACGATTTGATCCTCAATCTTCTTCGTGTACTCTATCACTTGCAAATATTGCGGATCTTCATCCTTCAAAACGCTCGACACGGTGCGTACGCTTCCGAACATTTGCCCGAACCACGACGCGTTCGCCGCCGCCGCGTTCGCACTTCCATTGGCTCCGTTCCCGCCAACGACAAGACTCGCCATCTTGCGCGTCATCGCGTCCGACAGCGCCCCTCTATCCGTCTCCGTGAGAAAGTTCAACATCACCGACGAGTTGTACAGCATCGGGTGATCCCCACACCGCGTGAGAAAACGCGTCAGGTGTCCCCGTCGCTTATCCCACGCCTCCCCGTCCAACGCCGTCGTCTTCGCGAGCTCGCCCTCCAACTCGGGCGCCTTCGGAAGCGGCGGGATCACCGCGCCAGGGTACAGCTCTCGCAATCGCGCGCGAAGCGCCACGAAGTCTTCGTACCGACGTCGAACGTCGAACACGGCGTGTCCATCGCGCAATTCACTTCGACATCGCAAAATGTACTCGCGCGCGATGGCGCGCGTCTTGACGCTGAAGGCGACGTGCGCGTCTCGCTGATCGCCCACCACGCGCGAGGGAGCGTCGACGTGTATTTTCACAGTCCCAGGCTTGTGTTTATCGCGCCGAGAAGACGCGCGCGTGGACGCCACGGACGCCGGCATCGCGCGCGGAATTGTACCGTACCGTCATAATCTTTCTCTGCGCGGGACGAGGGAGCGCTCGCGACTCGCGCGTGCTATCAACGAATGTGCTATCAATGAATGCGCTACGACTCATTTGTTGCTAAGGATACCCGCGAAAGTATCGTTCGGAATGTCCACGTTGCCGATGCGACGCATGCGACGCTTGCCCTCCTTTTGTTTCTCCAATAATTTCTTCTTGCGAGAAATGTCGCCGCCGTAACACTTGGCGGTAACGTTTTTGCGCATGGCGGAGAGGGTTTCGCGAGCGATGATTTTGCCGCCGAGCGCCGCCTGTATGGCCACCTCGTATAACTGACGAGGAAGAGCGTCTTTCAAGCGCGCGACGAGGTCTTTGCCGTGGCGTTGCGCCTTTGAGCGATGGACGAGCGTCGCGAGCGCGTCGACGACTGTGCCATTGACGAGGACGTCCATGCGCACGATGTCGCTCTGGGACATGCCGGCGTCTTCGTAATCAAAGGTAGCGTACCCACTCGAACGACTCTTGAGTTCGTCTGAGAAGTCTGCAGCGACTTCACCCAGTGGTAGTCTGTAGCGAAGGATGACACGGGAGTCGTCCAAAAAGTTTTGCTCGAGCTGTTCGCCCCGTCGATCGATGCACAATTCTACGACTTTGCCGACGACGTGTGGCTGACAGATGATGGTGGCCTCCACGAGTGGTTCCTCGATTATGGTTCCTTTCGAAGGGAAGCCACCGGATGGAATCACGAGCGGCGAGGTGCACTCGACGAACTTTTCCTCCCCGTGGTGTTTGATGCGGTACGGCACCGTTGGCGCGGTGGCGATGATTTCTGCACCGAACTCCTCTTGAAGACGCTGATGGAACACGTCGGCGTGCAGTAAACCGAGGAAGCCACATCTAAATCCGGCCCCGAGCGCGGTACTATTCTCGGGCTGCGACGTCACGCTCGCATCATTGAGCGTGAGCTTGCTCACCGCCGCTCGCAACTTTTCGAAATCATCTGAATTTATAGGAAACAATCCCTGAAATACCATCGGTTTCGCCGCTCGAAAGCCCGACAACGGCTCCACGGTTTCACCTTTCGTGTGAAGCGTATCGCCCACTCTGGATGAACGCACGTCTCGAACGTTGGTAATCATATATCCAACTTGGCCTGCGCGCAACGTATTCGTTACCAGAGGCGTCGGCGTATTTACACCGAGCTCAAGCACCTCAAAATGTTGTCCAGAAGCGCAGGAGGTGATCTTATCTCCCTTTTTCAACGTTCCATCGACCACTTGAACGATGTTCACCGCGCCACGATAATCATCATAGTGACAATCGAGTAACAATGCGCGCAGAGGCGCCTTTGGCTCACCGCTCGGATTCGGCACGCGCTGCACCACGGCGCTCAACACGCTCTCTGCGTTGAGACCAGTCTTCCCCGACACCTCCAACACTTCGTCGCGCTCGACCCCGAACGCACGTTCCATCTGTTTCGCTACTCTATCTACGTCTGCGCTCACCATGTCCACCTTGTTGGCGACAGGAACGATTGCTAAATTTCTATCGAGCGCTAAATAAAACGTCGCGATGGTTTGCGCCTCCACCCCTTGCGTGGCGTCCACGAGCATCACCGCGCCGTCGCACGCGCTCAGCGATCTCGACACTTCGAACGAAAAGTCGGCGTGTCCAGGAGTGTCGATCAAATTTAATAAATACTCCTCACCGTCGCTCGGCTCACGGTGTAAGATGCTCACCGCCTGCGCCTTGACGGTGATGCCTCGTCGACGCTCGACGGGCAGCGTGTCCAGAACTTGCTTGTTCGAGCGGTCGCGCTGAATGGCACCCGTGAGTTCGAGCAAACGGTCCGCCAGCGTACTCTTTCCGTGATCGACGTGCGCTATGATGGAAAAGTTGCGAATGCGCTCGAACGGGACGTCCGCGAACCTAGAGGCGACGCTCTTCTCGTTCTCGCGCGCCGATGACGAGGCGGACGTCGACGTCGATGCGGTGACGCACTGCATTGCGGACGTCGCGATGGCTCTCGAGCTCGACGCGCATCGATCGAGTCCGGCGCTAAGCAGGCGCCTGAGCGCCATCTCGGGCCGAGCCGGCGACTGAGGACGAGCGGCGCACGAAGAGACGCTTTCCCGAGATGTGTGACGGCATGCGAGGTATCGAGGAAAATCGTCGATGGGCAATCGGTGGAGCGGCGATGCTTGTTTTTAACTGAATCTAATATTGCACGCTTTCAAAGGAATCTGCTGGTGGTGAAATGTCTCCCTCCTCACTGCCCCATGCTGCTCACGTCTTGCGGGAACATCGCAGCCAACTTCTCGAACGTGGACATGATTTCCGGATCATCTTGGTACTTGGTGATGTTCATCGGATTGGTACTGCAGTCCATAACGGCTTGTTGAATCTTCGGGTTTTGGAAAGCTTGAGCCAACTCGGGGTCTTGCATGATCTTCGTCAAGACGTCCTCCGGCTTCATGCCCATTTGCGCGAACTGTTCTTGAACCTCTGGCGAGTTGATGTCAGGCATCGACATGCCGCCCGGACCACCGGCGCCCATGCCGCCTTCCTTCATCTGCTTCATGATGCCCTTCAACTGATCCTTGTATTGCGGGTTCGACAAAAGCATCTCGAACGTTTCCGGGTTGCGCATGAACTCGGGCAAATACGGGTACATGAGTTTTTGCATCTCAGGGTTGCGAATCATTTCTTGCATGTACTCCAAGTCCGCATCACTCACGTCATCAGCGGCGCCAGCGCTCGCGGAGGACGTATCGGAGTCTTCGTCATCAAAGAACGGCGAAGAGGACGTGACCGGAGTCGGCTCGACGACGGGCGTCGTCGCCTCTTGGTCGGCGAAGCCCGCGAATTCAGACTTGACTTGCGCGCTTGGCTCATCAGCCGTCGGCGTCGGCGTCGGCGGCGGCGGCGGCGGCGCAGCTGCAGCAGCAGCAGCGGCCGGCGCAGCCGGCTTCGGCGGCGTGGCCGGCTTCGGCGCGCTCGGCTTCACATCCACCGGCGGCGTGGAGGACGGAAACGGAGGGAACCCACCCGCGCCCGGCATGCCCGGCATGCCCGGCATACCGCCCGGCATACCGCCCGGCATGCCTCCACCAGCTTGGTTCGTGAACTGCTTCATCATCTGCTGCATCATCATCGACTGCATGTCTTGCTTCTTCGCGCCGAAAATCTTACCGCCGACGGTGGCGAGCGCCACCCCCAAGCCTACCCACATCCACGCCGGTACATCCGATCCAGACGACTTCTTCGCCGGAGGCGGCGGCGGCGCGTAGTAGTATCCCTGATGTTGCCCCGGGACGCCGCTCGTCGGCGGGTACATCGTCGGCGGCACTGGCAACGGCGCTGGAGCCGGAGCGTCGCCCGTCGGCGTCGCCGCCGCCGGCACCGGCGCGGTCGCACCCTCCGCCGACGCCCGCGTCACCGTACGAGCGCGCGCCTTACGCGCACCCTTCACACCGCGTGTCGCAAACGCGCACTTCGCCGTCATCGGCGTCGTCACAGCCATCATCTCGCCTCTCTTCTTTCGATGACTGCGATCCCTAAGATGTCGACGTTCCCGCCGCCTCTTCTCTCTCGCTCGACCCGAGCGTCGCTCGAACCGCCGCGCGTCGCCCTACTCGGCACCTCGCGTTCGCACCCGCGCGAACTCTCGTCGATCGCGTCGATGCGCCGACGTCTACCGCGTCGACGTCGACGTCGACGCCGCCACCGGCGCATCGTAATCAGCCCGAGGGACACATCGACAGAAACGACCACTCGTGACTCGTGACGGTTCGTGACCCAAGGTGTAGTCCCTTGTCCCGAAACGGAATCTTCTACCGGTCGCCGATCGTCGCGGCGCGCGCTCCACGCGACACTCGCGCGTGTGATTGCGCGCGCGACGCGTGCGCGAACGCTCGTCTCTTCGCACCGCTCGCGCGAGACATGACGTTGGACACGCCGAGTTCGCTCGGGAACGACGACAGGGCGGCGAAATTGATTCAAGCCGCCTATCGTCGGCATCAGGAGCGCACGGAGACGGAGCGCCGCGCGCGAACGAAGGCGTACGAGGCGCTCGAAGAGGCGGATGAGGCGATGATCAACGGGCGAAAGGGGTTGGTGAAGAAGCTGCAATCGAAACTGTCGGGTGGCTTGGCGAGCAAGTTGGCGAGGGGAATGCAGCGCATGCGAGTCACCAACGCGTTCAAGGCGGCTGGGACGAGCGAACCGATGCCCGTCCAGGAGGAAGATGCGACGTTCGCGTTGCCGTCGTTGTCGTCGAACGCGTTGGCGGACATCATCGAGTCGTTAAAGTTGGGGAACACGTTTTCTTTGATCGACGCCATGGCAATTCTCCAAGCGGCGACGGTGTTGTTCGCCAAGGAGAAGAGCGTTAATTACGTCACGGCCGAGCCGGAGGGATGCGTGGTGGTGGTGGGTGATTTGCACGGCCAGTTACACGACTTGCTGTTCATTCTGAAAGAGCGAGGCATGCCTTCTCAGTCGATGAAGTTCGTCTTCAACGGCGACTTAGTCGACCGCGGAAATCACGGGTGTGAGATCGCGTTGCTCTTGTGCGCGTTGAAGTTGTCTATGCCGGATTGTGTCTTCATCAATCGCGGTAATCACGAGGAGGCATTCATCAACATTTATAGCGGATTTGAGGAGGAGTGTTTGGCGAAATACGATCACAAGGTGTTTCAGTTGTTTCAGAAGTGTTTCGATTGGTTACCGTACGCGTGCGTAGTAAACGGCACGGCATTCGTCGTTCACGGAGGCCCACCGTGTACAGATCGCTCGACTGTGGAGCAGCTGAGAGACTTGCCGCGTGGCCCAGAAAGCGTGCGGGCGCCTGTAGATGATACTCGAGCATCGTGGTACAAAGATGTGGTTTGGAGCGACCCGCACCCGGACAGCTCGTTTATCGGCGTGGTCAGTTCGCACAGAGGTGCGGGACTATTGTGGGGCAAGGACGTAACCGAGGCATTCTTAGCGAGAAATAACTTGGATGTCATCATTCGCTCGCATCAGTGTGTCCAAGGCGGCATAGAGACTTGTCATGGTGGGAAAGTTTTTACGCTATTCTCTGCTTCTAGATATTGCGGCACTGGCGAGAACAAGGGTGCGATATTAGCGTTTATGCACGGTGATCGTGTTCCTAAACCGCAAAACGCACTCGTGTGGAGTATACCGTCCGGTACCGGACTCCTTTCTTATGAGCGCATCAAAAGTGAGCGCAAGGGGAAAGACGCGGTGAACGACGCTGTCGCGCTGCAGGTCAGGGAATACATTATTGAACATAAAGCAGATTTGACGCGATATTGGGGGAACGTCTCGTCGAAGCGCAAAGATAATTCGCATTTAATCAACCTTTTCGAATGGGCCGATGGTTTGACGAAGGTATTGAAGATCAAGGTGCTCTGGTCGAAAGTGTTCGACAAGCTCGTCAAACAAGAGTACATCGTGATGGTCCGGGGCAAGCGTTACGTCAGATGGAGAGATTTTCTCGGTGATTACACGGTTCAGTTGAAGGGAGGCTGTAAAGAGTGGCAAGATCAAGTAGTATCGCGCATAACTTCCGCCGTTCTTCAATCTGGCAAGGATTTGATCACCGCGTTTGACGACATCGATTTGGATCATTCTGGTACCATCAGCCGCGTCGAGTTCAACGCGGCTGTGAGAGCGGGCATTCCATCTCTATCCGTACTTTCGGACGCGCAGCTCGCCACTGTCTGGAGCGCTTTCGATGTTGATAATTCTGGTGAAGTCGATTTCGAAGAGTTCTCCCAGATGTTACGCAAGTCGATGGATTCAAAGGAAAACGAAGGAAAGGTTGGTGTGCGATGGAGCACCTCGGGATGTGAGAAGGAGGCGCGCGCATGCGACTGGGAACAAAATCTGAGTGAAGCGTTCGGGCGCTTGTTTTACTCGCATCGCAAAGAGCTCTTCCACATCTGGCACTCAAACTTCGAGCTAGATGAATCCAACTCGTTGGGCAAAGAAGACTTTGTGGCGATGCTTCGCGCACTCGACGAATCAACAGGAAAACACTTACTCACGGAGGAGGGCCTCAAGACACTCGCGGACGGTATGGATCTGAACGGTGATGGACGCATCGACTTCAAGGAGTTCTGTAGCAACATAGGTGAAATGGCTTCGACGTATTGAGCGAATCTAGTTAGCAAAGTACGTCGGCGTAAGGATCTAACTTTTCTGTTTTACAAACGTATCGACTAAAGACCGCCAGAACCAAAGTCGATGAGACCTAAATAGTCGTCTTTGATCGTACCGATACAGAAAATATCATTCGCATCGATGCGCATGCCGACAATACGTACGCGAACGGACGCGTCGCGCTGAATTCTAATCTGCTGATCTTCGCTAACGTAGCAGTTTTCTCCAGAACTATCGAACTGCATATCGTCCGTGATGAGGGCGTTGGATACGAAGAGTTGAAGCGGCCCAGCCTCCGCGAAGAAGCCAAACTTATTCACCTGCGTGACGACCGCGTCGACGACTTCGCCCTTAAACGGCCGAAACACGATGCAGTCGTACTTGATGTGAAACTTCGCCCTCGCCGTCCCGTCGTCCGTCACCTCACCCACGCCCGGATCTTCCATACGGGTCACCATGACGATGAAGCCGTAGCGTCCCGAGCACGTGCCCTCAACCTGCGTATCGATGAAAACGAACGCGAAACGGTCAGTCGATATCGCCAAGCGCGCAGGCATTTGAACGCTCCCCTAGGGTTCACTCAACCTCGGACGGTCGTCGCGCGCGTGCGCGACCACGTACGCGTCGCTCGAAACTCTCTCTGCGCGTACCTCGTTACGAAGCTTTTCTTCCAACACCACCTTCATTCTCGAACCGAAGTGCCGCGGTTCGAGCGTGATGTTGCGCTCGAGCTTCACGTGAAAAAACATCGTGATCTCGGCGCGCGTTTCGTCGCCGACTCTACCCGCGGGTGCGCGCGGTGCGATCGACGAGCGCGCGTTCTTTCCAGACGTTCACTCCACCGCGAGGGTTCTGCGTGCACCGCTCGCGGATGCGCGTCGGCGAGTGCGGCGCGTTGGCGAATGCACGTCGGACCCAAATCGCGAAGTGCGAATTACGCGCGAAGACGCCGCGAGTCGACAATATGGCGTGAAGATTACATAAAAGCGCGCGACGACGTGTGACGGCGAGACGTTCAATTCTCTTCCGTGGCTGTCGCCAATTTACTCCAAGACGTCCCAGCGCCCGGGGCGTCGTCTTTATTGCCCCACGTCTGTGACTTCGTGAAGCGTTTTTCAATGTTGGACGCCTCGGGGAACAGAGACGCGTACTCGGGATTATCCCGCACGCGATACGACGGAAGTCCCGCAAGCATGCCATCGACGTCGTCGGGATCATCGGACGCCATCTTATCTCTCGCGTCCGAAAAGTTGTTGTACTGCACGTCGGCTCTCCATTCGTCTCGCACGCACTGCGCGCAGCCGAGCATGTAGAGCACCGTCGTGCCCAAGCCGCTCAACACGGCCTTGGTGGTTAAATACACGAAGTACATCATCAGAGGGATAAGCTGGATGAGGCCGTTGACGCGATAGAAGCGCTCTTGAAAGTCAAATTGTGCGTACTGCGTCATGTTGGCGCGAACGGTCCAGAAATCAGATTCGTGTTGACTGACGAGATCCTCGTCCCAACCGTCGAAACCGGTGACGAAGTACGAGGGGATGTCCCACTGCGAAAACACCCAAGAGGCGAACGCGAAGTGACACAAGCACGCGAACGGCGAGTACTTTAAGAACTGAACCGCAAGTTTGTGATCGTACAGCGCGGGGTAGCGGCAATAGAGTAAGATCAACGCCTTGTCGCTCCAGTACGAGAGCCAGGCGTACAACGCCGCCACGGGGATGAGCACCGGGGCGGCGCTGAACAAGACGACGGAGGTGTAAATGACCGTCATTGCCTGACCGTAACGCTCAGCGAGGGTGAATTTGGGTCGCTGATAGAGCTGGTTCAACTTGTACTGCGTCTTACACCAACCCACCGTCCAGTACCGCCACAACTGCTTGAACCACATACCGATGATGCGAGAAGGTCCAAAGTACGCCGCGTTGACGAAGGCGGAGATCATCAAAGAGTTGAAAACCGTGGCGTACCAATCGATCGTCACATCGGTGAACGCCCCGCGGAAGAGAATTGGAAAGTTAGAGAGACCCACGATTTGCACGTTCACGAGCAGAGGAAGAACCAGAGCGTTCGTTATGAGCGTTAAGAACGCGAATCTACTCGTCGCCGTCTCCGTTTCAGAAACAGTCTTGTGACGCTCAAAGAGCGCACATTTTTCGGACGAGAAGAGTAAAATAACGGACGTCACCGCCACGATGGTGAGGCGCGCGACTTCAAGTCCGAGAATCGTCAACTGGTCGTAGTAGTAGTCTTTACAGATGCCCGTTACGGTACCCGACGCGATGGAGGTTCGGCACATGCACTCGTAGCATACCTTCGCCGCGCACTCGTCGGCGAGCGTCGTGGCGTCCAGTCCTCCCGCCCAGTCTTTCCCGACGTACAGGGAACCGGTGACGCCCGTGTAAGGAGCGTATTGCGTCATGTCGTAGGTCCAAGTCGCCGATTCGATGAAAGACGGACACTCCTTATTGTTGGCCTGTTTGCGGAAGTTTTTATTCGACTCGTAGATTGGATCCGAGGAGGACATGTCCTTGTTCATGTTCCAGATCGCTGGACAATGAAGGTTCGGATTCGCCGTGCCTGTCGTGGAATACAGATGATCGCAGTCCACGAGCAGCTGTCCATCATTGCTCAGCCAAGACGTCGTGAAAACGACCAGAATGATGTTGCCGACGAGCAAAGCAAACACAATGAAAGTGGTGATGGCTTTGCGCATCGCGTAATTTTTCCACGACACATTCGCCATGTTTTCCCAGAGAATATCCGAAGCTTCGATGGCTTGCTTGACGCGCAAATAATGATACGTGTTCTGTCGACCATCCTCGCGCGGTTGAACACGGAATTTCGTTCGATCCGTCCGGAAAAAGCTGAAGTATGCGGCGTATTCGTCTTCGCACGTAATCTTGTCAGCCTCCTGTTCAAAAGTGACGAATCCGTACACGATTTTGAAGTCTTTCTTCATTCTTTCTTCGATAAGATCTTTCAGACGAATGATCTCATCTCGCGTCTTGTAGAACTTTCTCCATACGCGACGATAACGTGCGTCGCTATCGTAGTCGACACCGAGTTTCTTCAGGTGATGACGAATCGCGCTCAAAGTAGCCTTCAATCTCTCGGCGCGCTTGAATAAGCGAGCACGCTTCATGCGCAAACGAAGCAACCCACCATACGACCGCGCAATCACGACGTCTGCGACCGGGCCAAACTCTTCAAAGTGTTCTCGCACTTCCTCCTCCGTGGCGTCGATGGGCAAACCGGTCACTTGCAAAGAAAAGTCAGCCAATGTGAGCAGTTGTTCATCCACGCGAATGACGAAAGAACGAATCTTTCGCGCAAGAATGGCCGTCACGAGCATGAATATGAGCACCGTAAAGACGTCCAAACACGATAACGCCGCCATGATCATGCGAATATCGATGCCATACTTGTTTGCGTACTTTGAAGCCGCCGTGATGCCCAGCGTCGTCGAGACTTCCGGCGTCACCTCAATCTCCACGGTATCGCTCATTTGCACGTAATGAGCCACGGCGATTGACGCGATCAAAGTGAGCCAAACAAACATCCATCCGAAGCTTTTTAATTGCGCGAACCACAGACCAATACCAGGACCTAGAACATCGAGATCCTGAATCGTAGAGGACCACACGGGAAGTTGGTTCCCATCCTTGTCTAAAACGGCGGTGTCGAGATTTTCAAGACGAGCGATGTGACGACGTGGCTTCTTGTACGCGGGAAGCTTATCGCCCATGACGGCATCGTAATACGAATCTTCGACAACGGTCTCCATCGGACGATCCTCTTCGAATTGCGTTCGCACCGCCTGGCCACCTACGCCGACGGGCGCGTTGAGCACGTTGATGCGAGATAAAGATTTCGTTCTCTCCGTGGGTTCGCCTCGCACGTACTTGGCTTCTTGTTCGATCTCGCGCACTCGATCGCGCAACATCGAATCCACCCACTGAAACTCACCCTCCTCCGCGTCGACGCCTTCGCTCGCCTCGAGTTCGATTTCGTCGACGCGTCGTTGCAACGTCGCGCTCCACGTGAACGCCGGCTTGGCCTTTTCCTCCTCCTCACGCTTCATCTTAAACGCGATGTCCTCCTCCTCCTCATCGCTCGCGTCGTGCTCCTCGTGCTCGCGCTCGAATTCAATCTCGAGCATGGCTTCCGAAGATTTCAACGCGTTTGCGAATTTATTCGTCTCGCTCGCCGCCGCCGAATTCTTCCCGACGCTCGATTGCCGCCGCATCAATCTCGGTTCAACGTCCGCGACGTTGTCGTCGTCGTCGTCATCGCGCGGACGCGAGACGACGCGCGAGAGGGCGCGCGAGAGACCGCTCACGGCGCGTGCGACGACACCGCCCGTCTCGGCCGGCGCATCCTCCGTTCGGCGATCGTCAGCCTCGTCGTCCTCGGAGGCGTTGGACATGGTCGAGACGCGCGCGTCGATGCGCGCGAACCGATGCGCGAACGAGCGTTGTTCGCCGCGAGTGCCTCGCTCGAGACGACGCGTCGATGAGCGCCCGCGTGTGCGGCGCGCGGCTGAGGATGGTTGTGTGCAGCAGTTTACGGATTATATTTTCTTCGGCGTTCGGGGCGCCGCGCGGCGAGCGCGGTGGTGAGCGCGGTGGCGCGCGATGCGGCGGTGCGTCGATGATCAGTTGATATTTCATATTACACGGCGTGTCTTCGGCGCGCTCGATCAGCGGCCGTTGGCTTCCAAGAGGGTGGACTCGTCGCCCTGTTCCCACGGCGCTTCTCCGACTTGGTAACCGCCGGCGCGGAAACTTCGGAGATAATCCAAAATGTACCCCTTCTCGATGTCGTTCGGTTCGATGCCGAGATCGGAGAAACCGAGAGAGTCGGGTCGCTTGAGGTAATCTTCGCCCTGGGCGTCGATGTATGAACGCGTCAAACCCACCGGGGTGGGGAGCGGGAACGGAACCCGACGCAGAAGGAACTCGTGCGGGCACGAGAGAGCGCGCATGATGAAGCCCGGGATGTACGCCGTCGATCTGCGAGAGCGAGTCGTTCTGAGAACTAACTTTGCCAATTCGTCGACGGTGTACTCCTTGTTGCCGGCAAGCTCGTACGTTTTGCCGCAGGTTAACTCGTCGTGCACGATTTGGCGTACGGCGACGGCGACGTCGTCTACGAACACCGGTTGGTGCTTTGAGTCACCACCATCGATGATCGGCACCGCCGGATATTTGCGAGAGTGTTCGCCGAACACGTTAAGGAATCTATCTTCGACACCAATCATCTTGGCGGGTCGCACGATGGTCGCCGACGGAAACGCCTCGCGCACCACCGCCTCACCAGCCGCCTTCGTTCTATAGTACGCGCTCGGATGATCTTCGTCCGCACCCAACGCACTGACATGAATCAAACGGCGCACGCCAACATCGGCGCAGATCTCCGCAAGCTTCTTCGGAAACGTGACGTGCACGTCGTCGAATGAAAAATTACGCGTCTCCCACTCTCGCCCGACCATGTTGATGACCACGTTACTTCTCTCCACCGCGTAACGAATCGCCTCCTCGTCTCTGATATTGTAATCCAACTGCACAATCTGACCGAGATCACCCATC
>Ga0181569_10001667_pt1 | contig 17554 bp, 17 predicted proteins | sample 101ome_19_FD_132452 | JGI IMG/M metagenome (GOLD analysis project Ga0181569, IMG submission 132452) | Coastal salt marsh microbial communities from the Groves Creek Marsh, Skidaway Island, Georgia - 101405AT metaG (megahit assembly) | ecosystem: Environmental > Aquatic > Marine > Intertidal...
TCCATGTTTATTTTTTTGCAACGTTTCAATGCGCGGCACTCCACATAGGATGGTTTTATGCAAGCTCAGGTTAGCCCGACTCGCAGTCTTTCAGGCAGAATAGATCCGCCCTCTTCAAAAAACTATACGACGCGCTATCTGCTCGCTGCAGCGTTAGCCGCGGGAGAGAGTATTGTGCGCTTTCCCGCATCTAGCGACGATGCGTCTGCAATGCGACGCTGTTTACGAGAACTGGGCGCCAAAATTGAAGAGGTCGAAGACGAGGTTGGCCCGCTTGTCCGAATACGAGGATTTGGGGGACGGCCCCAAAATCCCGGCACCGTCAACCCCGACAATGCGGGAGCGGTACTGCGCCTGCTGATGGGCGTTTGTGCGCAATTGGATGAGATACGATTTGAAACGGACTATGCCGATTCACTGGGGAAGCGCCCCCACGGTGATTTGCTACGTGCGCTGGGTCAGCTGGGCGTTCAGTATGAATCAGATGAGGGGAGGTTGCCGGTTGTCCTGCGAGGGGCGGGGCTGCACGGTGGCTCCGTGTGGGTGAGCGGAGCCAAGAGCTCACAGTATCTGAGTGCGCTGCTATTTATGGCGCCGCTCATTGGCGAAAAGGTAGAAATTGCAGTGCGAGATGGGCTCGTTTCCCAGCCTCTCGTGCACACGACCATAGAAGTTATGCGCCAGGCTGGCATCGTCATCGAAGCGGCTGATGATTTGCTCTATTTCAGTATCGAAGGAGGTCAGGCGTATCGGACGGGCGAGTTCTCCGTAAACGGAGACTATCCGTCGAGCGCTGCGCTCTTAGCCGCCGGTGCGGTGGCGGGCGGAGACTTCTATCTGAATCGCCTGTTTGTCGACAGTCAAGGCGAGCGGGCGGTGCTGCCTCTGCTACGCGAAATGGGGTGCGATGTAAATCACGACGGCAAGTCGGTCCATCTGAGGGGAGACGGCGGGCTGCGGGCAGTGCAATTTGACGGCGATCGGGCAACGGATGCAGTGCTCGCAATGGTCGCAGCAGCGGCCTTAGCAGAGGGAGAGAGCCGCTTTTATGGAATTGGAAACCTCAGGTTGAAAGAATGTGATCGGATTAGCGTTCCGGTCCGTTTGCTGCAACGGATAGGGGTGGATTGCGAAGAGAGGGAGAGCGAAATCATTGTGCGCGGCAACCCCGAAGGGTATGAGGGAGGAATTGCCGTAGAGACGCACCACGATCATCGCGTCGCCCAGATGTTGACTATAGTGGGGCTGCGCTGTCGCCGGGGATTGACGATTCTCGATGCGGAAAATGTAAACAAGTCGTATCCAGCTTTTTTTCGCGATATGATATCTCTCGGTGCGCAGATTCAATTGGAGGACAAATGAAAATTACAGAACTCACTCTGCACGAAGTTGAGGCTTCACCGCGCGGCAACTGGATTTTTGTCCAACTGCAAACGGATGCGGGAATAAGCGGTATTGGCGAAGCGAGCCAAAGCGGCAATGACGCGCTCGTGCTTTCGGCGCTGTCTCTGATGAGGGATCGCCTCGTCGGCTGCGATCCTACACAGCCGGAGGTGCTTTGGGAGCGCATGGTGCGGTCTGGAGGTATCTTTTCCGGCGACGCGGGACGCGTTGGGGCAACTGCTATAAGCGCCTTTGATCAAGCGCTGTGGGATATTGCAGGAAAGGCACTCGATGTGCCAGTCTGGCGTTTGCTGGGAGGGAAGCGCCGGGATCGAGTGTGCCTATATGCCAATCTAAACCGGGGCACGCGCGATCGCAGCCCGCAGGGATTTGCCGATGCGGCAGCTCGAGCCGTGGACGCTGGATTCAGTGCGGTTAAGGCGACCCCCTTTGACGAAGTACGCTGGCGATCTATGGACCGCCCTGGCGTACAAAGCGATGCATACAGGGGCGTAGAGCGGTTAGAATGGACGCGCCGAGCGATTGGGGATAGAGTTGAACTGCTCGTAGACTGCCATCAGCGATTCGATGTACCGCTTGCCATGAAAGTCGCTCAGAAGACACTGCCGCTCAATCTCTACTGGTTTGAGGAGCCTGTCCCAAGCGATCAGGTAGAAGCGCTGCGGCACATCTCGCTGCACTCGGGGCACACGATTGCTGGAGGCGAGTCTCTTTTCGGGCGCGAACAGTTTTGGGAATACATAGAAAAGAGCGCTGTACACGTGTTGATGCCAGACGTAAAGCACGCGGGGGGCATTACGGAATGCCGTCGCATTGCAGCCCTGGCCGAGACCAAGCAGATGCCTATCGCACCGCACAGTCCGGCAGGACCTGTCTCTACTATGGCCGGGGTGCATGTGGCGGCGACTATATCCAACTTCACCTTGCTGGAATACGCGTTTGGAGAGGTCTCTTGGCGCGAAGATCTCATTTGTCCCGCAGAGGTTGTAGAGCAGGGGTATATCGCCGTGCCAGATGCTCCAGGATTGGGCATTGAGCTTAATGAAACAATGTTAGCTTCGCACAGAATAGGTTGAATTAATCGCCGTTCGTTTACGGTGAAAGAGGGGTTTCCTTTAGGGGGATGACGTGGAACCTTGTGGGGTCTGAGGCGATGAAAGTTGCTGAGGGGCGGACGGCCAATCCTCTGTCGGTTGGCGGAATGACGGTATATTCACCGTGTGCTACGCAGGTGCGAACAGGGTGTGCAAATATCATTTCACAGGACGAGGTGCGTGTATGTTTTGCAGTTTGGAGCGGGCGGTAGAACGTTTCAGCAGGGGGGATTTTGTAATATTAGTCGATGATGCGGATCGGGAAAACGAGGGGGATCTAATCGTTGCTGCTCAGTACGTCGATGCAGATCGGATTAATTTTATGTTAAGAGAAGCGCGCGGTATGTTGCATCTTGCGACGACTGAAGATCATTTGGAACGCATTGGAATTGATCTTATCGAGCCGAAAAATGCCGATGCCAACACGCCGCGTTTTGGTCTGCCCTTTGATGCCCGATCAGGAATAAGCACGGGCATTTCTGCCATGGATCGCGCACAGACGGTGCAGGCCGCACTCGACCCGAACGCCGGTCCGGGTGACTTCGTCATACCGGGGCATATGCTCCCCTTGGCCGCGCAGCCCGAAGGACTGGCCGTGCGTCGGGGGCACACGGAAGGGTCCGTCGCACTGGCTCGTCTGTCGGGTCTTTTTCCCGCTGCGCTTATGTCGGAGGTGATGGCGCCCGAAGGACACATGGCTCGAGGAGATGAGCTGTTGGCCTTTGCGCGTAATACGGGAATTGACCTTATCGACGTAGCGCAGATTAGCGATGCCGTGCTGAACGCATGAGATGGCTATTGGCCATGGGGGGTAGAGGGTCGCTGCTGCAATGGGGCTTGGCTCTAGCTGCGGTGGTCTGCTTGAGCAGTCGATCCACTGGGGCTGATGTTCACCCGGTTTCGGCTCGATTGCTCTCTAACTCGAGTGCTGCCACACCGGGTCAGATACTCTCCCTCGGGGTTGAGTTATCCATGGAAGAGGGGTGGCACACGTACTGGCAGTTTAGCGGCGATGCCGGAGCCCCGACGGAGGTCGAGTGGGGTTTGCCTGAGGGATGGAATGCGGGTCCGCTGCAGTGGCCGCTGCCTAAGAAATATGAAGAGCAGGGCGATCTGATTGTTTATGGCTATGCCGATCGGGCGTTGTTGATCAGCCAGGTTCAGGTCCCCGATTCGGCAGTCGTCGGAGATACGGTGTCCATTGTGGCCGATGTTTCCTGGTTGGTGTGTCGCGAACTGTGCATTCCCGGCGACGCGCGTCTCCAAATAAGCCTTCCCGTGGGCGCGGGCCAGATACAGCACGGTCTCCTATTTGATCAGACGATGGAAACCGTTCCAGTTGCGCTCCCGCCGGAGATTGGCTTGGACTACAGTCAGTCCGATGAGGGAGGCACGCGCCGCATTTTCATACGCCTTGGGCGCGGAGTCTCGGATGCTGTGCGCTTGGTTGATTTTTATCCATTGGACCTGGAGGACGCTGAGTTTCGCAGCTATACGCGTCCCTCTAATCGGATCGAGCTCTCAGTGCGTCCCTTCTCCGATCGAGTGATTGACGAGGTAAAAGGCGTGTTGATCTATGGGGCTGCAGGCGATGAAAAGCACCGCTCGGGCATCGTTTCCATAGATGTAAAAGAGGCCTCCGTCGTCGCCTATGCTCCGCTGCTTGAACGCGATTTTAACGCAGAGCACAGCGGAGTGAAGCACTCGACCATCGCGTATGTGCTCATGGGACTCGTTGGTGGCCTCATCCTCAACCTAATGCCCTGCGTCCTGCCCGTAATTTCTCTCAAAGTGCTTTCGATCCTTAATCAAGCCGGCGAAAATCCTCACCGAGTCCGGGTGCTAGGATTCGCTTTTGCCGGAGGTATTGTCGCCTCTTTTGCGGCACTAGCCATACTCGTTATCCTGCTCAAGGGCGCTGGTGAACAAATTGGTTGGGGTTTTCAGTTTCAGTATCCCGGCTTTGTGGTGCTGATGGCCGCTCTGATATTTGCACTGGGATTGAGCCTTTTTGGCGTATATCATATTGCTCTACCGGGCAGTAACATCGGTTTTCGAGGAGGAGAAAGCCCTTCATCTTCTTTTTTTAACGGCGTGCTGGCGACCGTTCTTGCGACTCCCTGCACCGCGCCTTTTTTGGGCACGGCACTTGGATTTGCCTTTGCTACGTCGGCCCCCTTTATGATCGCGATATTTCTCAGTATCGGCGTTGGTATGGCGTTACCCTACGTCGTCTTAGCGCTGCGTCCGGGCTGGATGCGCTTTTTGCCGCAGCCGGGTCTCTGGATGGAGCGTTTTAAGCAGAGCATGGGATTCCTACTGATGGGCACCGTTCTCTGGCTGCTTTGGGTTCTGGGTAAACAGGTCGGCAGTGAAGGCATTATATGGGCAGGAGCTTTTTTACTCGGCATAGCACTGGCATGTTGGATTATAGGGCAATGGGTGCGTCTTGAAGACAGCGCGTGGCGTCGTCGCACGGTGTATGCTGGAGCCCTGGCTGTCGTAGGCGCGTCCTACGGTCTGTTTATGCATCCGGTACTGGTGCGTGCCCAGCCGCTGCCGGAAGTGACCGCGAATCACCAGGCGTATAGCTGGATCCCATTCACGCCTGAAACGGTGGAGGAGCGGGTTCGCGCGGGGCAAACGGTTTTTATCGACTTCACTGCGGAATGGTGTTGGACCTGCAAAGTCAACGAACGCGTGGTGCTTTCCCAGCAGGTCCTTCGCGATCGCTTTGCCGATGAAGACGTTGCGATGGTCAAAGCAGACTGGACCCATCGAAATCCGCAGATTACGCAGATGCTGCAGGCTTTTGGTCGGTCTGGAGTGCCCCTATACGTGCTGTTTCCCGGGGGACAACTCGATGCGCCTATTGTCCTGCCTGAACTAATCAGCGAAGAGATTGTTCTCGATGCACTGAGCCGCGCAGCTGCGCTGCGGGTTGCTCCCTAATCCGATCGTGTTTTCCGTAATAATACCCGTATATAATCGCCGCGAACTAGTGAGCCGAGCTGTGCGCTCTGTGCTTTCTCAGCGCATCGGTCACCGAGCGTTCGAAGTGATTGTGGTCGATGATGCGTCTCAAGACGGAACGGCAGAAGCTGTGCGCAGAGAGTTTGGAGCTTCCGTGCGGGTGATAGAGATGCAAGAAAATAGCGGTGTATCTGCGGCGCGTAATCGCGGCATAGAGCGGGCCCGAGGTCAGTGGTTGGCCTTTCTCGATTCGGACGACGAGTGGTTGCCCGATAAACTGGACCGGCAGATGGGAGCGCTGGCTAGGACGAGTCTACCGGTATGCCATACGGACGAGATATGGGTGCGCAACGGCGTGCGCGTGAATCCACATAAGCACCATCAGAAGTACGGGGGAGATATTTTTTTACAAGCGCTGCCTCTGTGCGTAATGTCGCCGTCTTCTATCGTGATTCACCGGGAAGTATTCGATAAAATTGGCGGTTTTGACGAGGGGTTGCCGGCCTGTGAAGACTACGAACTTTGGCTGCGAATTGCAGCGCGCTGGTCCGTGTGCTACATCCCAGAAAAATTGATTGTAAAGTACGGAGGACACGCTGATCAACTTTCGCAGGCCTATTATGCGATGGATCGTTTTCGCGTTTATGCGTTAGACAGACTGCTGCAGAATGTTCCGGAGCTATCCTACGAAAAGTGCGAAGCTGCTCGCCAGATGCTAGTTCGAAAAGCGGGAATCGTATACAGGGGCGCGCTCAGGCACGACAACGCTGAGCTCGCTCATAGCATGGATGGATATTTGCAAAGGTGGGATAGAGAAACCCCTTAGGGCTTTTCTACCCCACTTTTAAAAGAGACTATTGAGCCGAAGCGAGCAGCTTTTTTACCTCGCGCACGCCCATTGTTCGGAGCTGTGCAATGCCAGCCCGATAGGCCTCGCGGGGCTTAGACTTATTCTGCTCCCAGCGAACAATAGTGTTGGTGCTTACGTTGAGGAGTTGACCGAGTTCCCCCTGTGAAAGCCCCAATCTTTTTCGATGCTTTTTTATGGATGTCCCCGAGAGTCGGATCTGTCGATCTTCTGCAATCGCGGGTGCCTTGAGAATCTTATCCGTGGGAGAACTGGCTAGCGCCTGCAGTTGGCCAACGCGGCGCTGAAGCGCATCAATCGCTTCGCGCTGCTGGCGATTTGTTTTTTTGAGCTCTCGGATTTGCTGCTGCAGCGGAGCAGAAGCCGCGCGCACTTCTTTACGGGCGAGTCGGCTGATTTCATCTTTCAACAATTGAGCAATATTGGGCATACGCAGTCCTTTATGTTTTTTGGCTATCGAATACTAACAGGAGATGATTTTTTGAAGGTATAGGAAATTACATAGATAAACACATAAAAACACACTATACGCAAAAAGTCAATTTTTAAAGATTCTACATAAACGATAAATACACTGCTCAGAACAGCCGTGCAAGCCAGTGCCCGAACGATACGGCAGTTAATCCAAGAACGATATGGGCAACTACGTAAAAAAGCGCTGAGAGCAGGCCTCCGGAGCTATCCCCTTGGAGTAGGGTTAACGTATCCAAGCTAAATGCAGAGAAGGTAGTGAAGCCTCCCAATATGCCGGTAAAGAGAAATAGGCGCGCGGTTGCCGATAGGCCAATGCTATCGTCGACCCATCCGCTGAGTAAGCCTATGATAAGACAGCCCAGTACGTTGGCGCTGAGCGTGCCGTATGGAAATTCACTGTGACGGCAAATTGAGTGCACAAAAATTCCCAGTAGGTAGCGAAAAATAGAGCCGATAAACCCTCCCAAGCCGACGGCTAAAATATTGATCATATGAAGTTCCCCTACGGAAAATTATCAGGCCGCGAGATGAGAATGCGAACCTATAGAACAGGCGATGTGGCTGTCTGTATAGAGTTTTTCTCTCATGATTATTTTTGTTATAGTTGCTCATAATATAACTATTTATGGTGGGAGTGTGTGTCGATGGATTTACATCAGCTTCGCGGGTTTTACGAAATTGCGCGCACGCGCAGCTTTACTCGTGCGGCCGATAAACTCTTTCTTAGCCAGCCAGCAATCAGTCTCCAGATCAAGGCGTTAGAAGATGAGCTTGGCAAAGCACTATTTGACCGGAAAAGACGCGAGATACGGCTTACGGAGGCAGGTGAAGTGCTGTTTAAATACGTGCAGCAGATTTTTGATGGGTTAGAAGATGCGCGTAATGAAATAGCGGCCCTCGACAAAGACGTGAGCGGACGTTTGGTGGTGGGAACAAGTGACACGAACTGCACTTATATCCTACCTGATGTGCTAGAAGAGTTCCGGCGCTGCCATCCCGGAGTCGACTTGGATATTCGCAATCGCATTTCGCCAGAGATTGCAAATCTCGTGGCAACTGATGAGGTCGATATTGGACTGGTCACTTTGCCAGTCCGTCATCGCGATGTTCAAGAGCATAGCCTATTGGAGCGTCAGGACGTGCTTATCTGTAGACCAGACCACCGTTTGGGAGGGCGGAAACGCATGCGTTTAGCCGATATAACGCCTTTCCCTCTGTTGGTGTTGGAACGGGGTAGCACGAGTCGTCAGCTCCTAGACGCTGCCCTTGTTAAAGGGCACGTGTGTCCGCTCATCGCCATGGAACTGGGTGGTATTGAAGTGCTAAAACGATTTGTTGAAATTGGCTTAGGGCTTGCAGTTGTACCGCAGGTCGCCATTGCGGCGGAGGTGGAACGAGGCCAGCTCCATGCAATTCGACTTACGGGATTACCAGCGAGTCGCGTGGGGTGGATTGAGCGACGGGGACGGATGCGATCGGCTGCCGCCAGCGCGTTTATCGAATTGATTGAGGCCCAGTTGGCCAATAGGAAGGTTTGAGAAGATATGGCACAGCATCCTAATGTATTACTCATCACGGTCGATCACTGGCCGGGCCATATGCTTGGAGTTGAGGGTCATCCGTGTATACAAACGCCTACGCTGGACGCGCTTGCGCGAAGCGGTCGACGGTATGTTCGTGCCTATAGCGAAGCACCGCTTTGCGTGCCAGCTCGCAGGGCGCTTATGACGGGGTGCCCGCCTTCCGCTGTCCATTCAAATGCGGAATACACGCTCCTAGCAGAGGCCTTTGCCGCGGGCGGATACCAGTCCTATGCGGTGGGAAAACTGCATACCAAGCCGCAGCGAAGCCGACTGGGGTTTGATGATGTTCAGCTGTGCGAAGAGGGTCGGACCCAGTGGGGCGTAGTAGACGACTACGAAGCCTATTTGGCCGAATGCGGATATCCAGGTGAACAGTTTTTGCACGGGATGGGCAATAATGAGTATGTCAATCGAACCTGGCATCTGCCCGAAGTGATGCACCCTACGAATTGGCAAACGCGTCAGATGGTGCGCGCTATCCAGCGGCGTGATCCTACCAAACCAGCCCTATGGTATTTATCCTATACGCATCCGCATCCGCCGTTGACGCCGCTGCCTTTCTACTGGAACATGTATCGAGACGTGCCCGTTGCTACGCCGAGCGTGGGCGATTGGGCAGAAGACCCGGATTCCGTTCCGCTTGCCCTGCGCCAGCGAAGAAGTCAGGGTGAACTGATGAGTGACTATGCGGTGCGTGCGGCGCGGCGCGCTTTTTACGCGTTGAGCACGCATATAGACCACCAGCTGCGCGTTGTGATAGGCACGCTGCGGGAACAGAAATTACTCGATGAGACAATACTGCTTTTCACATCTGATCACGGCGATATGCTGGGCAAGCACGGTCTGTGGGCTAAGAAGCTCTACTACGAAGAATCTGCGCGTGTGCCGATGATTCTCGTGGGTGCTGCCGATGGGGACATCGAATGTGATGGCGTAGACAATCGACTCGTCGGCTGGCAGGACATCATGCCTACGCTGCTGCACTTAGCCGGTCTCCCGATACCAGATAGCGTGCGTGGGCTTTCGATGCTGAGCGACACGCGACGCGATATGCTCTACGGTGAGCTGGGACGTGGAGTGCAGGCTACGCGTATGGTCCATATGGGACGTTACAAGCTGATTTATTATCCTGCAGGTAATCAGGTGCAGCTTTTTGACCTTGAAGAGGACCCGGAAGAGTTGGTCGATATTGCGGGTCGTGCCGAGGCGGCCGGTCTGCGAGCTGAGATGGAAGCCAGGTTAGTGGATCAGCTGAGCGGAGAGGATCGGGAATGGGTCGTGGCCGGTCGGCTTGTCGGACTGCCTTTTGAGCCCAGTGTGCAAAATGGAAATAAGGGGCTGTCGACGCAGAGGGGAATACACTGGCCGCTCTGAGAATACGGATTTCGGCCTCAGCCTTCCCTAAGACTGAGGCCGAAGTCATTTGTTAAACGTTGTAGGCCGTAGAGGCCGTATCTCCGCCGCGCCCGGTCCAGTTGGTGTGGAAGAACTCACCCCGAGGCCTGTCTGTGCGCTCGTAGGTATGGGCACCAAAGTAGTCGCGCTGTGCCTGCAGTAGGTTTGCTGGTAAGTGGTCGGAGCGGTAGCCGTCAAAATAGGCCAATGCGCTGCTGAATGCAGGCACGGGCACGCCGTGTTCAACGGCTTTGGCTATGACGCGGCGCCATGAAGATTGGGATTGAGCGATCGCCTGCTGGAAGTAGGGGGCCAGCAAGAGGTTCGCCAGTTGGGGATCGGCATCAAAGGCCTCTTTAATGCGGCCCAGAAACTGGGCGCGAATAATACATCCGCCGCGCCACATGAGGGCAATACTTCCGAAGTTGAGCTGCCAGTCGTATTCGACTGCGGCCATCCGTAAAAGCTGAAAACCCTGAGCATACGAGCATATCTTAGAGGCGTATAGAGCGCGGCGAACGTCTTCAATAAAAGCGCTACGGTCTCCAGTAAACGGCTGGGCATCGGGACCCTGCAAAACGGCGGCGGCGGCGACGCGCTCGTCCTTGAGGGCGGAGAGACTGCGAGCGTAGACGGCCTCTGTGATGGCCGTGGCGACGGCGCCTAGCTGGAGTGCGTCGATGCCCGTCCATTTGCCGGTCCCTTTTTGACCTGCTGCATCTAGGATCAGGTCGATCATTGGCTTGCCGCTTTCGTCGTCCTTCTTGGCGAGTATCTCGGCGGTAATTTCGATCAGGTAGCTGTCCAGTTCACCTCCATTCCACTCGGCAAATACTTCGGCCATCTCCGCTGGTTCCATGCCCAGGACGTGGCGCATTACGTCATACGCTTCGCAGATCATCTGCATATCACCGTACTCGATGCCGTTGTGGATCATTTTCACATAGTGTCCCGCACCGTTGGCTCCGACCCAATCACAGCAGGGACTGCCGTCTTCAACCTTTGCTGCGATAGATTGGAATATGTCTTTGACGTGTGGCCAGGCTTCTGGATTACCCCCCGGCATAATGCTCGGTCCTTTCAATGCGCCCTCTTCGCCTCCGGAGACGCCTGTGCCTATGTAGAGGAAGCCTTTTTCCGTCAGTTCGCGGGTGCGGCGCACGGTGTCTTGGTAGTTGGAGTTGCCGCCGTCGATAATGATATCGCCCGGATCGAGCAGGGGAAGTAGCTGTTCAATAACGCGATCTACGGCAGAGCCTGCTTGTACCATCAGCATAATCCGTCGCGGCTTTTTCAGCTGGGCTATGAGTGCCTCAGGTGAGTGCGTGCCTACAATGGGCAGTCCCTGTGCTCGACCAGAGATAAAGTCATCTACCCTCGAAGTCGTTCGATTATACACGGCAACTCCGATGTTATGGCTGGCCATATTGAGGACCAGATTCTCGCCCATGACAGCGAGGCCAATAAGGCCGATATCTGCTTGACTCATGCTGTAATCACTTTCTTTTGAAAGACGGTTGCTGTGACAGTAGATCTATGATCGCGCGAAGTCCGCTCTCTGCATCCTCTCCCAAGTGCACTCGCAGGAGACGCCGATGTGCCGCGCGCAGGGCATTGGCATCTCCGTGTGCCTGTGCGGTTATAAGGATGCCAAAGGTGAGAGAGGAGGTATCTGTGAGAGGCTCGTCGGGAATGTCTAAATCCTCGCCGATGTCAGCCGTTAGCTGTAAAAAGAGTCCCTCTCCGGCATCTCCTTTGTGAAGCTGGCCCGTAGAGTGAAGAAAGCGTGGACCGTAGCCTAGGGTCGTTGCTAGCCCGCTGTGCTGATTTATCGTCGCACGGAGTTCGGTTAGGAGGGCGTCAATGGCTGGCCCGGGAGGTAAATACGCCTGTAACGCGAGGTAGGACTCGGTTGAATCTCCGCTTTGCAACAGCGTTTTTAGAGCCTCAATCGGTGAAGTGGCGCTGCCTGTTCCATAAGCGGTCAGAGGCCCGGCTGAAGCTATGGGTTCTTCGACGGGCAGCGCGCCCTGCTCTTGATAGGTTTGTACCATATCTCGTGCGAGCACCTTTGCCGCTTCTACGTCGGGTTGATCAAAGGGGTGAATGCCCATTAGATGGCCCGCCAGCGCAGTGGCAAACTCCCAGTAATAAAATGCGGCCCCCAGATCGTTGAGCTCGTCCAGAGATATTTGTAGCAGGGGTTGACCGGCTGATACGAGAGAGGCGGCACGCTCGTCTAGCGTGTCATCCATGCGTAGATATACAAAGAGGCGATCGCAGCTATAGTCGGCGGCCTCCAGGGCGGGTTCCATATCTATGGGGAGTATTCCCTTGCCCTCTTTGCCCGTGCTCTCGGCAATGAGCTGTTCGATCCAGGCGCCTACAGGGGCGAGCGGGGGCGAAAGAAGCAGGGTCAGTTTGTCGCGTCCTTGATTGGCCCCAGCGCCCATGAAGGCTCCTAGCTCAACGGCGGGCCTCATGGATTGAATGGCTGTTGAAGTGCGGCTGAGTAGATCGGTTATATCGACTCCGGTCAGCGCCGCTGGCAGGAGGCCGAAATGAGAAAGTGCTGAGTAGCGACCGCCTATATTGGGGTCGTTCAGTACAATGTGGCGAAATGCCAACTCATGGGCTAATGCTGCCAAACCGCTGCCTGGATCGGTTATGGCGATAAAGCGCTTTCCCGCCTCTTCGGGGCCGAGTGTGTCAGCTACGCGCTTAAAGAAAAATTTGAGCAAGGAGAGCGTTTCAACGGTGCCCCCTGATTTGGTTGCTGGGATGTAAAGCGTTTCTGCTGGATCGAGGGCGGCTGCTTTTGTCAGCACGGCCTGTGGGTGCGTACTGTCGAGCACTTCTACGTCCAGATAGCCCTCTACTGCGCCGAAAACTTGGCTAAAAACTTCTGGAGCTAGACTCGATCCACCCATGCCCAAAAGCAGCGCGCTGCGCATGCCGTCTCTTTGCGCTGCCTGCACGATCTCGATAAGGGATTCAATATGGTCGGGCATGTTTTGTGGGCAGTCCAACCAGCCGAGTCGGTTGCTTATCTCATCGGGAGAAGAGTGCCAAACGGTATGGTCGCGTCGGTTTATGCGCTCTACGATGCGCTCGGATTCTACGCGCTGTATCGCATCGCTAACGAATTCGGATAGTGGGCCGCTGTGTAGCAGCGTTGAAACGGGCATGAACGCTCCTAGAAGAGACGGAGAAAGGGTCTTTGTACGTCGTATAAAACTACGTTCTCAGTAGTATAAAGCAACCGTACGAGGTTTGTTTAGGTGCCGTTGATAGCGTATTTTTTTGCTAAGGTTAGGGCATAGATAGCGCACCTTCAATGGGGGCATACCGTGAAGCTATTCAGAGATGATACAGGGAATAATAATGATTCGGTCTATTTACAAACCGGCAGTAGCGTATTGCACTGGCGTCAGGTAGAGGGTGCATGGATTGCTGAGCGCGTCGCGTTACCGGCTGTGGCAAAGCCCATAGGTTTTGACGCCGTTCCGGATGATCTGCGAGAGGAGATAATTGCGGCCGCAGTGCGGACCAAGGCGGTGGGAATGGGAGGTCAGGGTGGCCTCAACTAGAGCTGTTTTAGGGGTGTTCATGCTTTGCGGACTTTGGGGGTGCACCGAGCGCCCGTCCGCAGCCGTTGAAGATCCGGTGCCACAGATGGGATCCGAGCTGTTGGGAACGTGGGAGACGGAAGGAGTCGACCCCGCGCTAGGGCCTGTGCGCGTGCGCATGCAGGTCGAGAGAGACGGCTCGCTGATGATGACTCTCTTTATGGAGACGGGTGGCCAGCGGAGCTTTCCGGGGAGTTGGTTGTTAGAAGGAGACGAGTGGGTGCTGCGCGGTGCCTATTTCGGAGAGGCGGGCCAACAGCGCGTGCGCTGGAAGCTAGAAGAGAAGGGTCGCCTCATTTTAGAAGACGAGGAAGGTCGACAGCAGGTGTGGATGCGCGGGTAGGACTCGCTCGAATCATCTGTCGAGCGAGTCCTACGTATCTATACGCTGACGACGGAGTTGAACGTGCCGAATGGATTGTATGCGCGTTCACCGGCCTGGGGATCTTCTTGCCAGTCCCCGTTGACGATGAAGCGATATTCGTGTTGCCCGGCGGGCAGGTTCATCCAAGTCCGCCACGTACCTTTTTTGTCGCAGCGCAGTCGTCGGACTTGTGGGTCCCAGTCGTTGAATGTGCCGGCGATAAACACTTCGTTCGCGTCGGGGGCGTGCAGGGCAAAATTGACTCGGCTCTTTTGGGATGCGGGCATATAATCTCCTCATCTGATTGGATTTAATGATCACACATAGATGAATTAGAGAGCCGATCCGTTAAAAGTCAACGAGAAAAAATGGGGTTGTCATTTTCGTAGTTGTATTTTTTGTAAAGTTAATATAAACAATGCTTTGCAATTTTTATTGAGGGCGTTTTACTGAAGGTAAACGCCGTCTAAGGTCCAGTAGTGGTCCGGATTAGGGCGGGTGCGAATCCATTTGCCGTTGGTGAAATCGGGAAAGGGTTGTGGCTGACTGCCACAGGCGATGGAGTCTTCGGATAGAGCGGTCACGGCCATCCAGGCTACGGAGTCGTAGACGTCTATGGGCGTTTGGCGTTGAGCTTTGATGGCTTCTATAAAGGCGCGCTGCACCAGCCAGTCCATACCTCCATGTCCTCCTTTTACGCCGCGGGCCATAAACTCTTTCCATACTGGGTGTTCGTAGTGCTCAAACAGGTCGTTCATGGGGGTCCACTCCTCGCCCTCGCTGCTGTCAAAATGAACGGCATTCTTGTCCTCCATCCAGATTCCCTTTGTGCCCTGAACGCGCTGTGCGCGCGAATAGGGACGAGGGAGTGAACAGTCGTGGGTCAGCAGGACCGTCTCCCCATTGGCACATTTTATCATCGTGGTCGTGATGTCGCCTTGATTAAAGACGGTGTTAAACTGGGCGTGTTCGGGGCCGAGGTGATCTACGGCATACTGGTGCAGACCGCGAGCTTTTGAACTCATTGCTACAAGTGAGATAAAGCGGTTGCCTTTGTTGATGTCCAGCATTTTAGCAATGGGACCCAAGCCGTGGGTTGGGTAGAGGTCGCCGTTGCGGTGGACAAAGTTGTTGAGCCGGTAGTGGCGATTTTCTTCGCCCCGACTGATTTCGGAGCGCAGGTCGTGCTCATAGCCGCACTGGCAGTGTATAAGTTCACCAAAGAGGTCTTTTTTGACCATATTCAATACGGCCATCTCTTCGCGGCCATAGCAGCAATTTTCAAGTAGCATAAACGGCATGCCCGTTTCTTCGCTCGTGCGGACCAACTCCCAGCATTCTTGAATCGATGCCGCACCGCCGACTTCGGAGCCGACATATAGACCTGCTCGCATCGCAGCGAGAGAGATTTCTACATGGGTAGTCCAACTGGTTGCGACAATGACTCCATCTAAATCTTCGCGCCTAAGCACGTCGTCGTAGTTCGCGTAGCCTTCCGGACGATAGCTCTGCGCCTCGTCTATGCGGTCAATAGCTCGCTCAACTCTGTCGGGATAGACGTCGCAGACCGCAGCGATGTGCACGTCATCCATGCTTGCAACCAAATTAGCTAGTCCTGTTCCACGCCCGCCTAAACCGATGCAGGCTAGGTGTACTCTATCCATGTTTGCGCTCCTAGGGTATGATGGAGTTCGTGAGAGAAAATATAGTCAGAGAAGATTGTTGAGGCGATGTGCTCGCGCTGAAACTCCGTTGAACGTATTTATAGTGAGCGTGGAGTGAGTGACTGTATGGAGAACGCGGCCCGTCATTGGGTCATTTTGATGTGTCAGTGATAAAACATAGGAAAACCCAAAGTGAGAAGTAAGTCTAAGCAGGAAGCTGAAGATGATATCTTACCTGACGTGCTCGCCGTAGGGTTGGATGTGGTCTTTTGCGGGTCTGCTGCGGGCACTCGTTCGGCCAGTGCTGGCGCGTACTACGCAGGTCCGGGAAATCGGTTCTGGCCTACGCTTTTTTCTATTGGTTTGATGCCCGAACAAATTCGGCCCGCAAGTTTTCGCCAAGTAGTGCGCTATGGTATTGGTTTGACGGATTTGGCAAAGAAAGCCTCTGGCTCAGATGCTTCGCTGTCTACGTCGGACTACGACGGGCCATCCCTGCGCATAAAAATAGAAGCGAACGCTCCTCGTTTACTCGCTTTTAACGGCAAGCGAGCGGCCTCTCTATTTTTGCAACGTCCGGTTCAGTACGGTTTGCAGTCAGAGAAAATCGATTCCACGGCGCTTTACGTTCTTCCGTCTACGTCGGGTGCTGCGCGTCGCTTCTGGAGTGATAAACCGTGGTTTGCGCTGGCAGAGTGGTTAGAGGGTGAAAACCAGTCTTAGACGGGGGCTACTTTATAAGCGAATTTATTCAAAAAAGGAGATATGTATGGAGGCGGCAGAAAAACTTCGGCAGCGTATAGGCGCAGGTAACTTTGCAATGGGGACTTTTGTTGTCGAACTGCGCACGCCGGCTATAGTCCGTTTTTTAGCGCAGTCGAAATATGATTTCATCTTGGTTGACAACGAACATGGATATTGGAATCCACTCGATATAGCGCAGCATATAGATGCGGCAAAGCGTTGGGATATTTGTTCGTTGGTTCGAGTATCGTCGGCAGATCGCGGAGAAATTATGCGGGCACTTGATGCTGGAGCCGAAGGCGTTATGGTGCCTATGGTGCGCACTGTAGAGGATGTTGAACGGATTGTAGAATATTCTAAATACCCACCGCTGGGTCAGAGAGGTGCGCATTTTGCACGTCCGCACAGTGCGTTCACGCCGCCGGAAGATGCGCGGCGCTACATGGATAATACAAACGAGCAACTCCTCACCATCGTTCAGATTGAGACGCAAGAGGCGGTAGATCGAATTGATGAGATAGCTGCCGTCCCGGGCGTAGACGCGCTCTATCTTGGACCGGGAGATTTGAGCGTTGCGTTAGGTATTCCTGGCCAAGTTGAAGATCCGCGGGTTCTCGAAGTCGCCGAACGGATAGTAGCGGCCTGCAAGGAGCACGGTAAAATTGCGGGTAGTCATTTTGTGAACACGAGCATGTTAGAAAAAATACGTGCGTGCGGAATGCAGTTGGGGGGCTTTGGTGCAGCGGTACGCATGCTGCAATTCGGGGTAGAAGAGATGGCTCAGCGCGCGCGATCGGTGCTGTCTTGAAATATAGGAAAAACGCTTTTGAGCGTGCCGAGCGAGGAATGTGGAGCCGCCTACGGGAATCGAACCCGTAACCTCCTGATTACAAATCAGGTGCTCTACCAGTTGAGCTAAAGCGGCGTGCTGTGAAAATGGGGTTGTGTTTGGCGTAAGAATATAAAGCTAATGCTGGATTTAGGGCAAGCCTCGGCCGCCGGTAGGGATTGAGTTTGGGGAGCAGGCCGAAGCGTGAACTGGTCTCTGTCACGTATCGGTTTACATGCGTGTGAGGTTGGGCTTCAGTGCGATTGAATCGCCTAGTTTCTCTCGTCGATGAATACTCGGCTAGTTGCGAATTATTCGCCGGACTGCCCGCAGTAAATGATCGGTTTTGAAGGGTTTGTTGAGGACCGCACGTGCACCGACCCAAGGTGCGCTATCGTGCGTGTATCCCGTAGTTACTAGGACTCGGGTTCCAGAATGTATAGATAGAATCTGGGCAAGCATGTCTCTTGCGCTCTCATTGCCCCCGGTCAGGTCGATAAGAACGAGGGCGACTTCTGAATGAGCCATTTCAA